>Ga0082335_1001057_pt1 | contig 63122 bp, 59 predicted proteins | sample Subgrocontami58m_FD_72375 | JGI IMG/M metagenome (GOLD analysis project Ga0082335, IMG submission 72375) | Subsurface groundwater microbial communities from S. Glens Falls, New York, USA - GMW37 contaminated, 5.8 m (SPADES assembly) (version 2) ... | reverse complement strand
TCCCAGAGTCTGTGACAATCCCTCGCCCGTCGTGCCATTGGTAAGATTGTTCCAGCACGCGCGGCTATACATCCAGTCAATAGTAGGAAGTATAGAGTCCACGGTATACCAACCAGCAAGAATATTTGCAAACGTCACATAATTAGCCCCTGACTGTACCTGAGCGGGAGGGGCACTTGCAGATGATCGGGTAAATTGGAGTATCGTATTATTGATTTGTCCGGCAGTCGTTGGAACAGCCCGAATTGCAGTACAGGACGTATCATCCTGAGTCACCTGCACCGCCCGCGCCTGGATGGTTCCCAAAGAAATAGGCGTACTGGTGGGTACAGGCGTACTGGTCGAACCAGGAGGTGGTGGATCAGCGGGTGGCTCATCAGGAGGGCCGGGTGGACCGCCGGTGGGTTGAATAACCCCACAATCCAGATAGCATCCGTCTTTATAACAACACTGGCACGATCCGCCACCAGATTGGGGAATCGTACAGCGTGATACAATATCTGTCACCTCTGTTTGATCACAAGTTTCAACGCCATATGCATCAGTAGTACAATTAGTTTTTACAGTATGTATCCAAGGAATATATTCCATAACACACGCGGGGCTCGTCCCATCACATACAGCATTGGCAAAGACCTGTACCGGTTGGGTTAAAAATATCCAAATGAAAAGAAACAAAGACAAAACAAACAATGATAATTTGAGCATCTTCATGTCTATTCTCCCGCTTTCTCTATCACTATCGGTCGTTTAAATATGCCGGTATAAAGATATTCCTTTAAATCAGTATCTATTTTAGCAAGTTCTTTCGGATCCATTCGTTTATCCGGTGATCCCACCGCATATACCAATACCTGAAGCGCAGTTTGTAGATACATATCTTCCAGGGCATATTGTCCCTGAGTTCCGCCTTGTGAAATCTCATCCGGATCCAATGATACCTGTACCACCAATGTATCGTCTTTCACAAAATATGTGCCCCTTCCCGCAAAGTCTTTTTCCCCGCCTATTGCAAGAAGGAATTGGTCTATGCGCGGCACAAGCTCTATCTGAACGCGGGAGACCGTATAACGGGTTTTGGAATCCCGAGATCCACGATATAGTAAAGGATCAACAATCGCCTGATTGTCAAAAATCTTCATAGTCGCAATCACATAATCAAGATATGAGGTATTAACAATTTTGGGCGTATAGTCCGGCACTTTGCTGGCAACAGAAAACTCTGGACTTACCGTACGTTTGGTAATAAATTTTAATAGAGATAAACTCTTTTTTGTCGCATCAAGATTTTTATAGACAAGAAGGACAACAGGCAGAGAAATCACAATCACACTGCCAATAATGAACCATAACCGCTTCATATAGATAGCGTAGAAGAACGTGGGTAAAAATACAAGATGCCGCGAAGTAGATATTAGGGATTACGCTCAATCATCACATCCGCGGGACTATCCCCATACGGCTTAGCCGAATATTGGGTAAAAATTTGCGTAATGTTATCAAGATTTTGTGTAGTTTGATTTTCGTGGGATATAACATTTCCAACGCAACTAAATAACACGTATCTTAGTTCTAAATCGGAAAGATCTCTCAGAGAATCTACTGATGCAACTTTACAAAGAACGTTGCCATCACCATTGACACCCGTAACCTGTGAATAATACGTATGCTTGCCATCTCCCCATTTTGATACACCATTTCCCACAAGTGGTTCCAAATCTGCCGCATTGACAATCGTTAGTATGAATCCTGTCTCAGTGCTTAGCCTCATATTGACCGACTCACCATATGATGTGATAAGTGGCAAAAACGCCTGACTTTTTATGCCTTTCATCATTTCTCTTTGTAATTGAGCAGATTCATCATTTGATATTCGTGATGAATCCTTTTGAAAATATCTTTCCTCCAATTCAGGTACAAAAGAGGATGATAAAGGATTCATAGAACTTCCGCCTGTTCTATCTTCATGTGTTATAGATACTAAATTCTGCCCCCCTTCAACATCATTACTTATGAATATTTTCAAAGGGATGTAATTAAATACCGTGCTATCATATAGGGGAAATTCTCCAAGAGATCGTGTCCATAATTCTTGCTCCTTGTCCCACGTATACTCGAACGTATTTCCGTTTTCAGTCACTTCCTTTATGTAATTTCCTTTGCTGTCTTTCCCCGTCGCGCCGGGGGGCATAGTGGGGTCAGGTATTTCCGTAGGCGTAGGCACAGCAGTCGGTGTCTCCGTCGGGCGGGGAGTTGGAGTAAATGGTGTCCTCGTCTGAAACGGCTCAGAAGTTTGTACGACCGGCACACAGGCATATAAAAGTAACATGACCCAAATCAAAAAAGGAGTGAGTTTTTTCATGCCAACCTCCAGTTACTAATTACCATTTCCCAATTCCCAAATCCGTCTTACAATCCCTCGCATGGACATAGAAACTTCCTACAACAAAGCCCTCGATTACCTGTATTCCTTCGTGGATTATAGCCTTAAACATTCCTCCGAACTCGCCAAGGCAGACTTCAACCTTGACCGTATGTTCGCGTTGATGGAGTCGCTGGGGGACCCGCAGAATAAGTATCCCATCATCCATGTGGCGGGGACGAAGGGGAAGGGGTCGGTTTCAGCGCTTTGTGCGGGGGGAATGCAGGCTGCTGGATATAAGACAGGGTTGTATACATCGCCGCATTTGCTGGATTACACAGAACGGATCCAAATCAATGGTGCGCCGATCTCACATAAGCAGTTGGTTGAATTAGTGGAGGAGATCAAGCCGTATGTTGCAGAGATCGAAAAACTTACTACTTTTGAGATTACCACGGCGTTGGCATTTATGGCGTTTGCAAAATATGACGTCAATGCGGCGGTGTTTGAAGTGGGACTGGGCGGGCGACTCGACGCGACCAATATTGTCATACCGAAGGTTTCGGTCATTACTTCATTGTCATATGATCATATGGCTGTGCTTGGGAATACGCTGGCTTTGATCGCGGGAGAGAAGGCGGGCATTATCAAGGAGGGTGTGCCGGTGGTCTCCTCCCCGCAAAAGGGTGAGGCTCTCGCAGTCCTGGAGCGTGTGGCCAAACTAAAGAATTCGGAATTGACCCTCGTGGGGCGGGATGTAAAGTTTGAGTTAATCGAGTCCTCTTTGGATGGGCAACGGTTGAAGGTTGAAGGTCAAAGGTCGAAGGTCAAAAGTCAATCGTCTGCGGTCAGCGGTCTATCGTCAGCAGTCGAATTACAGATTCCCTTGTTGGGAAATCATCAGATCGAAAACGCAGCCACCGCTTATGCTGCCTTGAAAGTCAGTGGGATTCCAATCTCTGATGAACAGATACAAAAAGGGTTTTCCCAGGTACAATGGCGCGCGCGCTTTGAAGTGGCGCGGCGCGATCCGCCGGTGATCTTTGACTCGGCGCACAATCAGGATTCATTTGCCAAGTTGAGCAAGACCTTGCAAACGTATTTCCCCGATAAGATGGTCTATCTCATCTTTGGCGCGTCGGAGGATAAGAACATCCCCGGGATGTTTGCAGAGTTGAAACCGAAGATCAGGAAAATTATTATTACGCGCGCCAATCATCCCCGCGCACTTGAGGTGGAAAAAATTCAAGAGTTGGCAGAGCAGGCTGGGGCGGAGTCGGAGGCGGTTATCCCGGTCAGTGATGCATTGGTGCGCGCGCTCGAATTGTCGTCAAAAGATGGTAGCATTGTATTATCCGCCGGCTCGATGTTTGTGACAGCGGAAGTGATGAGAGAATGGAAATTGTTGAATGAGTAATTGCTCGAGGCGGCGTCCTCGCCGCCGGGGACGGCGGCTTGAGCAATAAGCAGTGGAAATAATGAGAGAATGGAAAGCATTGAATGAGTCAACCCAATTGGAATGAATCCGAAGATAATTTTGACCTGACTCTCTCGCAACGCACCGAGGAGCTCTATCGTATTCCGAGCATGGAACCAAAAGCCGATGGCTTGATCGAGGCGGCTGTTTTGCCGCTGCGTGACATGGTTATTTTCCCTCGCATGGTTTCGCCGATCTTTGTCGGACGCGAACCCTCCATACTGGCAGTGCAGGGAGCGCATCACAAAGAACAAACCGTGATCGGTTTAACGCAAAGGGACCCCGAACTGGACGAACCAGGCGAAGATGACTTTTTGCCAATCGGCGTGGAAATGGCGGTTGGGCGTTTGCTGAGTATGCCTGATGGCTCACACTCCGCGCTTGTACAGGGACGGCGGCGCGTGGAGATCGTGGAATTCATACAGTTGAAGCCATATATTAAAGTGCGCGCCCGCGTGACCCATGAACCACAAACCGCAGACAGGCAGACACAGGCCTTGATGCGCTCTGCGTTGAGTCTGTTTGAGCGCTGCGTGCAGCTCGATCGTTCAATTCCGGAAGAGGCGCATTTATTTGCGTTGAATATTTCCGAACCCGGCTGGCTGACCGATATGATCGCCACATCGCTCTCGTTGACTTACGAAGCCAAGCTGCGTTTGCTGCTGCTGGTTGATCCGAAAACGCGTCTGGGGCAATTGAACAGTCTGCTGGCGCAGGAAGTGGATGTGCTTGAACTTGAAGATGAGATCCACTCGCGTGTGCAGAATGAAGTGGATAAAAGCCAGCGTGAGTTTTATTTGCGAGAGCAGATGAAGCAGATCCAAAATGAATTGGGCGAAGGTGATATTTTCACGCGCGATGCTTCGGATCTAAAGAAAAAAGTGGATGCGGCTAATCTTCCTGAAGAAGCGAAGAAGGTTGCGTTGAAGGAATTGGAGCGCCTCAATCAAATGTCGCCGATGGCGCCTGAGGTGGGCATCATTCGCACGTATATTGATTGGATCATTGACCTGCCGTGGAATAATTCCACGCCTGATAATTTGGATGTAAGAAACGCAGCAAAAATCCTGGAGCGCGATCATTATGGTTTGAAGAAGGCCAAGGAAAGAATTCTGGAATATATCGCTGTGCGTTCCTTGAAACCAAAAAAGGAACGCCAGCCGATTTTATGTTTTGTGGGCCCGCCCGGCGTGGGTAAAACATCCCTGGGTCGTTCCATTGCGGATGCGCTTGGGCGCAAATTTGTGCGCGTCTCACTTGGCGGTGTGCGCGACGAAGCGGAAATTCGCGGACATCGCCGCACCTACATCGGTGCATTGCCCGGGCGGATCATTCAGACGATGAAACGGGCTGGTACCGCCAATCCGCTTTTCATGCTGGATGAAATTGACAAGTTGTATTCAGACTTTCGCGGCGATCCTGCCTCAGCCATGCTTGAGGTGCTGGACCCGGAGCAGAACTTCGCTTTTAGCGACCACTACCTCGAACTGCCGTTTGACCTCTCGAAAGCCATGTTCGTGACGACGGCCAATTCACTTTCCACGATTCCCGCGCCCCTGCTCGACCGCATGGAGGTGATCGAATTCCCCGGTTACATCGAGGAAGAAAAAATAGAGATTGCCAACCGCTATCTCATTCCACGCCAATTGGAAGAGAACGGAATCGAGAACCTAGGTGTGGTAGTTGAACCCACCGCACTGCAACGCATAATTCGCGAATACACCTATGAAGCCGGTGTGCGCGGATTGGAACGCGAGATCGGGCGCATCTGCCGTAAAGTGGCTCGCCTGAAGGCGGAGGGGAAGAAGTACCCCGCCTTGATCGCGCAAGAGATGATCGAAAAGTTATTGGGCCCGCAGCAGGTCTTTCCCTCCGAAGCCGAGCGGGCAGATGAAGTCGGTGTGGCCACCAGCCTCGCGTGGACAGAGACCGGCGGCGAGATCATGCCGGTGGAGGTGGCCATCCTCGAAGGCAAAGGCGGCCTGCAAATGACCGGGCAGATGGGCGAGGTGATGCAGGAATCCGGTCAGGCTGCGCTGACGTATATCAAGTCACGCGCCGCGGCATTGAAGATCGATTTGGAAACCTTCGAGCGCTTGGATATTCACGTCCACATGCCGGAAGGCGGCATCCCAAAGGATGGCCCGTCCGCTGGAATTACAATGGCAACGGCCATCGTATCGGCGCTGACGGGTCGGCCTGTTCATCGTCACGTGGGCATGACCGGTGAGATCACCCTGCGCGGACGTGTGCTTCCGATTGGCGGCGTGCGCGAGAAGGTCCTCGCTGCCCATCGCGCCGGACTAAAAACGGTCATATTGCCTGAAAAGAATTTAAAGGATCTGGTGGATATGCCAAAGACCGCCAAATCCGAACTCAAGATCGTGCCCGTCAAACACATGGACGATGTGCTGTCCATTGCGCTTTCAGATAAAGTGACGGTTGAACCTCCGCGCCCGAAAAAACCTGCGCGCGAGGAAAATCAGGAAGAATAGCAACTTTTGTCTGAATGCCATGACAAAATCAATGCCTGTGATGCGGATGATGGAATATCCGCATCATCTGTTTAATCCTGTAAAATATATATGATCTAAATTGCCACCTTGCACAATGTCATGCAGAGCGAAGCGAAGCATCACTACCACAATAAAAGAAACCCTTCGCTACGCTCAGGGTGACATAGCGGGCACTTCAACACATCGAAACTGGTGAATAGATATGTCTACACTTGAAAATAAAGTAGTTCTCATCACAGGCGCATCTTCAGGGTTTGGTGAAGATGCCGCGCTGCTCTTTGCGCGTGAAGGTTGCAAGCTGGTACTCGCTGCCCGACGAATAGACCGCTTACAAAACCTTGCTGAAAGGATCCAACAGGCAGGCGGCGAAGCGCTTGCTGTCTCTGTGGATGTCACCAATCGCGCAGATATCGAAAATATGGTGCGATCCTCGCTCGTTCTGTATGGCCAGATCGATATTCTCTTCAACAACGCCGGCATTGGCAGGGTGGCTTGGTTCGAGAACCACACACCTGAACGCGATATTGATATGCTCGTGCGGGTTAATTTGATCGGGCTCATGCAGGTCACGCGTGCCGTATTGCCGCATATGCTGGCCCGGCATCAGGGACATATCATCAATATGATTTCGGTCGCGGGACTGATCTCTCCGCCATTGATCGCATCCTACTCGGCCAGCAAATTTGGCGCGCGCGCCTTCACCGATGCCCTGCGCCGTGAAGTGGCCCCGCTGGGAATCAAAGTGAGCGGCATTTATCCCGGTCCCGCCGTTACCGAGTTTGGCCAGCACATCGGCAGGAATACAGCCTACGGTTCTTTCCGATCCAAATTTAGATCGCGAATGTCATCCGAATATGTAGCCCGCCGTGTGGTGGAAGTTGCCAAACGTCCGCGCCGCAGTCTGGTTATTCCGTGGTGGTTTCGGATCGTCACCACTTTCGATATGCTTTTTCCCGTTGTTGTGGATTGGATTTCATACATCTTTTCAAACTCAAAACATAAATTGGATTAGGAGACTGACATGACATTGACTCGACTTAACAAACTGACCGCATCACTTCGCACGGGTGGGCTGGATGCGGTTATTCTGAATCCTGGTCCTACGCTGAAATATCTCAGCGGGCTGAACTTCCATTTGATGGAACGCCCGGTCGTCTTGTTTGTTGCGCCAGATCAAGATCCTGTGCTTGTTCTGCCTGAACTTGAATTGCCCAAAGTGAATTTGTTTCCATATCAAGTGCAAGCCTTCGCGTATGGCGAGAATCCGTCCGAGTGGGAAAATACCTTTCGAAATGCCGTGCAATCTCTCGGTCTGGACGGGAAGCGCATTGGAGTCGAGCCGCGTCAATTGCGTTTGCTGGAATTCCGTCATGTCAAAGCAGGCGCGCCCGAAGCGGATTTTCCAGATGCAACGGAGGTGCTGGCGGGGTTGCGCCTCAGGAAAGATAAAACCGAAGTGGATGCGATGCGTAAAGCCGTGAGAATTGCGCAGTCTGCACTCGAGGCGGTGATTTCCCAAATCAAAATCGGGATGACCGAAAAAGAATTATCTTCCGAATTGGTGATGCAAGTATTGAAACATGGTTCTGATTCTGAAATCCCGTTTGCACCGATCGTTTCGGCCGGACCGAATTCCGCCAACCCGCACGCTTCACCGACTGATAGAAAACTTCAAGCGGGCGACCTGCTGGTTGTGGATTGGGGCGCGGCTTACGATGGCTATATCTCAGACTTGACGCGGACTTTCGCAGTGGGCGAGGTGGAAGATGAATATAAAAAGATCCACAAAATCGTGCAGGAATCAAATGCCGCAGGCCGCGCCGCCGCGAAGCCCGGCGTCCCCTGCGCAGATGTGGATAGAGCCGCGCGCGCTGTGACCGAACAGGCAGGCTATGGAAAATATTTTACGCATCGCACGGGTCATGGCATTGGTATGGAAGGACATGAAGCGCCATATATGCGCAGCGACAATATGCAATTGCTCGAGCCTGGCATGACATTCACCGTGGAACCCGGCATTTATTTAACAGGCCGCAATGGCGTGCGTATTGAAGATAACCTGGTCATCACCGAAAGCGGCGCAGAAAGTTTAAGCGATATGCCAAGGGAAATTCGGGTGGTGGGGTAATAAAAAAAGATTAAACACAAAGGCGGTGCATTGACGGTTCGACTCGCTTCGCGGCTCACCGTGCCGAAACGTCACGAAGGAACACAATGGAATGCCCTTAAATTATTAACCTTTGTGAACACTTCGACAGGCTCAGTGCAGGCTTGGTGTACTATGTGTTTGGAAATTCGCGGTAAAACATCTAGCGTAAAAATAAAATTCATGGAAATCAACCTATGACAACCTATTGTGACTATTGCAATTCTCATCCCGAGGATGTCTTCAATAAAAATTATCACGACACTCAATATGGCTTTCCCCTGCAAAACGATGACAGACTTTTTGAACGCCTTATTCTTGAGATCAACCAGGCGGGGCTTTCATGGATAACGATCCTGAAGAAGGCGGATAATTTTCATAAAGCCTACGACAATTTCAAGATCGAGAAGATCGCAAGGTATGGTGAGAAAGACCGCGCTCGTTTGCTGGAAGATGCGGGTATTATTCGCAACCGCCTAAAGGTTAATGCAGCCATTGTCAACGCGCAGACGATACTTGAACTCAGAAAAGAATACGGCTCCTTCAAAGGCTGGCTGGACGCGAATCACCCATTAACAAAAGAGGGTTGGTCAAAAATTTTCAAGAAAACCTTCGTCTTCACTGGCAGTGAGATCGTCAATGAGTTTCTCATATCTACGGGTTATTTACCGGGCGCTCATCAAAAAGATTGTCCCATTTATCAAAAGGTTGCCGCGCAAAAACCGGCATGGATGAGAAAAAGGTGACAGTCACTTTTGCCGAGCATACCAAAACGAAGCAGAGTGGGCAAAATGACTATCACCTTATATACTTGGGAAAATGATGAGTCCAACATTTGTCATCGCCGGCAAGCTTACCCGCGAATATATCCTGCCTCCATCGGGCAACCCACTGATCGATTCGCCCGGGGGTAACTTGCTGTATGCCGCAGGCGGGCTTGCGGTTTGGGACGCGAGCGCGAATGCGGGTTTGCTTGGGCGTGTCAGTGAGGACTATCCACATGACTGGCTGCGTGACCTCGAAAAACGCGGTTTTGATATTCGCGGCATTACCACACTGCATGGATCACAAAACATTGATTTGCGTAGTTTCATTGCCTATACGGATTCAAATGAGCGTAGTCAATCCAATGCAGTTACTCATTTTGCGCGCCGCCAATTGCCTTTTCCAAAAGCCTTGCTTGGCTATCTCCCTGTGGATGAAGCGCGCAAAGACCCGCGTGAACCAGATGCCGCATCTCCGGCTGCGCTGGATGTGCCAAAATATTTTCGGGATGTCCGCCATGTGCATCTATGCCCCTTTGATTTTGTCAGCCAGAGCCAGATGGTCAACCTCTTTAAAGGCGGCTCAAATCAGACCGTCAGCCTGGACCCTGCTCCCGGCTATATGACCACTAGCTTTTGGCGCGACCTGCGATTGGTATTGCAAGGGGTTACTGTCTTTCAGCCCTCAGAAGATGAAATGCGTGCGCTCTTTTGGGGTGAGACCAATGACTTGTGGGAGATGGCGCAGCAGGTCAGTCAGTATGGGCCGCAGATCGTTGTCATAAAACGCGGCGCTCTTGGTCAATTGGTATATGATGCCACAGGAAATCATCGTTACGAAGTTCCTGCCTACTCTTCGCGTCTGGCAGACCCGACCGGCGCAGGAGATGCGTTTTGCGGTGGCTACCTGGCCGGCTTTCAGAAGACAAACGACCCCCTCATGGCGGCAATACATGGAAGTGTTTCTGCTTCATTGAAAATCGAAGGCAGCGGCCCATTTTATCCGCTGGAAGTTCTGCCCGGACTGGCTGAAGCGCGTTTGCATACATTAAAAGAAATGGCACGGGAGATATAAAGGATGAAAGATGAAGGATGAAGTGGACCTTTCAACATTTAACGTTTAAAGTTCAACGCGCATTCCTTGTCTACCTGTCTACTTGTCTACCTGTGTAACTTACACCCATGAATAATCTTCCAACCCAAATCATTGACCTTGCCATCCAAATACAGCAAATCCCCGCGCCAACTTTTGCGGAGGGAGAGCGGGGTGAATTTATGCGCGAACTTTTTATCAAGGAAAAACTAAAGGATGTTTCAATGGATTCATTGGGAAATGTCTTCGCGCGATTGCCGGGGAAACAGAAAAAGGCGAAGGCTTTGATCGTATCTGCTCATTTGGATACCGTTTTTCCTGCAACTGTCAACTTGCAGATTAAGAAGGAAACGAAAAAAATCGTCGCACCGGGCATCGGCGATAATTCACTCGGCGTCGCTGCGTTGTTTGGAATCATCTGTTCCTTGCGTGAGAGGAAAATCACGTTACAAAATGACGTCTGGTTTGTGGCAAATGTTGGGGAGGAGGGGCTCGGTGACCTGCGAGGGATGCGGGCTGTGGTGGAACGGTTTGGTACTCATGTGCTTGGTTACCTCGTGCTGGAGGGGCTTGCGCTTGGGCATGTCTATCATCGCGCAATTGGTGTGAAGAGGTATCGCATTACTGCAAAAACTGCGGGCGGACATTCATGGTCTGATTATGGCCAGCCTTCGGCAGTCCATGAACTTGCCTTATTGATCACAAAATTGACCGCGATCCGATTGCCGCGCGAACCTCGCACAACGTTGAACGTTGGCACGATTGGCGGAGGCACGGGTGTTAATGTGCTGGCCTCGGACGCAAAATGTGAAGTAGACCTGCGCTCGGAAGATCCAAAGACGCTGGCGCGGCTGGTGCATCAAGTGGAAGAGTTGATCGCTCATGCAAGCCGCGCAGGTGTGAAGATCATGGCGGAGACCATCGGTGAAAGACCTGCGGGCGGAATTTCGGAAAAGCATGAATTCGTGCAATTGGCAATTAAGTGTTCGCAAGAACAGGCTGTAAATGTAACCCTTACAACAGGCTCAACCGACGCGAATATTCCATTGAGCCAAAATATTCCCGCTGTCGTCATGGGAATTACAACCGGAGGCGGCGCGCATACAACGAATGAATATATTGATATCGTTCCGGTGGAAAAAGGGATGGAAATTTTGGTGAGGTTTGTAGAGTTGGCGGGGAATGGTAATTGGTAATCTCCCAATTACTTATTACCAATCACCACTTGCCCTCTTTCCGTATCTCACTTTAACCCAAGCACCTCAAACACCTCAAGCGGATGTTGTTTGCCTTTCAATTTCATTTCGGCATGGGGTTTGGCTTCCACTTGTTTCTTGACCCGTTCATACGCAGCTTTACTGATCAGAATCTGGTTCTTGGCCGAATTCTCCTGGATGCGTTTAGCAATGTTGACACTGTCGCTGATCGCGGTGTATTCCAGTCTTTTTTCGGTACCGATCAAACCGAGGATTTTCTGTAATTCCTGCTAATTTTTCTGATTGTAGCCTAAGACAAAGATATTAAGACGTCTTGCTATGGCTTGATAAATGATCGTCCATGCCGCACGGCGCGCAATTAGTGCATTCCCTTCGCGCGGGCTGAATAGTGCGGATTGATGTTCATACAGCAAAATATCGATGGATGGCACGGCGGAGGGAAGGAGCTCCTTCAGAATGTCAGCGCGTTCTGCGGCTGTGATGTGAAGCGGTTGAGGTTTTCCCAGCCACCGCAGGCTGGCATTGATGCTATGAAAGTACCTTTCGATGGAGGTCAGTGTTGTCCAGCGTGCCCATCTAATTAACCACGCCGGAGTTCCCCAGCCGTTGCGTTCAACCACGATTTTCAGGATAACCGCCGTCTGCATGTTCGGCGCGTAGCGTCGCTTAAGAAAGAATCCAACGATAATCAGCAGAGATATTCCGCCAAAAAGACTGAGTTGGACGATCTGCGCGCGCGATGGGAAGCTATCCTGTCGTTCGATGGGCGGAACGGATTCAGGTTCCTCCTGTGCCAGCTCTTCTGGATTCGCCGGGTTGATGGCCGGGTCGAGACCGACATCAGGCTGTTCTTCTCGTTCAAGCGGACGTTCTATGGGAACTTGGTTTCCAGTCGGCTCAAATTCGATCCAGCCATACCCCGGGAAATAAACTTCAGGCCAGGCATGTGCGTCGCGTTCGCGCACGGTGTAAAAAGTGTTTTGAAGGTTTGATTCGCCTTGCGCAAAACCAACTGTCAGCCGCGCCGGCACGCCGACAGAACGAAGCATCAATACTTCAGCGCTGGCGTAATAATTACAAAAACCTTGTTTGCCCTCAAATAAAAAATACTCCAGTCTGTCAACAGTACCTTCTGGAACGGAGACGGATGGGGCGTACTCGATTTCCGAGCGCAGATAGTTCGTGATCGCGGCAGCTTTATCGTAGGGGTTGTGGTAAGCAGCGGTAATTTCCAAGGCAAGGGCCTGGATGCGCAGGGAGAAATCTGCAGGAAGTTGCAGGTATTTTTCCGTGACCCATGCGGGATACTCCTGCCCGGCTTCCTGCAATTCAGGGATGGTTGGATTGGCAAGCAGGGCAGTGGAGTGATACGACTCTCCCGCTTCTAGATAAGGCGACGCTTGTAGTGTCACAATATCCATAACATCCTCCTCTTCCTCTTTTTTAGCAGGGATTTTGGTATAGACGATATTAGTTGGATGGCTTACCCAAATGGGCTGCGCTGCAGTGTAAAGAATGGTCTGTCCTTTAATGTACACATTAAATGTGAAAGTTAAATTTTTACGGTTTTCCTTATCTGGGATCTCAAAATCGCCGTCTTGTGGTTCGTAGCTTTTACCTTCCACATCAGCAGTTGACCAACGGCCTTCTTCAAAGTGGTCATAAACACGTCCACGCCAGTATAGCCGCGGAAAATTACGGGAAGCGGATGGCGCATAAACAAGAAAAGCCACAGACTCGCTCAATGAGATTCGTGTGCCAAGCGGCAATTCATTTCGATAGTAATCTTTAGATGGCTGGTTATCTTTCTTTACTGATGCAAACATGTTTTCAAGGCTTTCATCCTTTGGGGACCAGTCCCTCGATATCCTCTGCCATGTTTTCCTCGCCTGCGGGTTAAATGGCAGAGTGCCTGGAAGCACCCACACCAGAATGATCAAAACTGCCGCGCTGATCATGATGGCGTTGCTGAAATCCAGGCCGCTTTCTGCCGAAATCTGCACACGTTTTTCCCTCCAACTTTTCCGATCAGTTAGATATTTTTGACGTCCGAGCAGGAGCAGTGTAATGAATAAATAAGCGCCGAACAGCCAGTTGTAATCTTTGGCGGTGTAGTGGTTAAGGTAAATGACGAACATCAGGAATCCGCTCGGTAAAGCAGCGGCAAGCCCATTGGCATAACGCGTCAATTGATATCCGCTGAATAGACTTGTGAACCAGAAAGGGATGCAAAGAAGAGCTACAAAAAACAATGGATCTTTGACAGGTCTGTTTGAAGCGAATTCGCTCAATCCCAGCAATAATCTGCTAACCAGGATTAAAAGCTTATCCCCTAAATAGCCCTGTTCTTCCGTAAATTCCATAAATCCGAGCCATTGCCAGCAGAAAACGACCAGCATATATCCAGTTGATAAAAGCACAACCCCACGCCTTTGATAACTGCTTTGCCCCAGCGCCAGCCCGATGATCAATCCCAGCAAAGCCACATTGCGGACGTGTTCAAGCCCATCTGTCCAGCCGGTGGATTGCAAGCGCCATGCTGAGAACAGGATTGCAAGAAATAAAAAAATTGCGGAGGGAAGATCCCACCAGCGCGCAGATGATTTTTCCATCCTTTGAGTGTACAATAAAGCCAGTATCTTCGTCAATCGCAATACGATTAAAAATCCATTGGAGGACCTATGCAGACGTTGATTGATAGTGGCATTGCTTTTGTGATTGCCATGCAAAGTACGGGGGATTGGTTAATCGCCCCCATGCGTTTCTTTAGCTATCTTGGCACGGAGGATTTCTTTTTCCTCGTTCTGCCTTTAATCTACTGGAGCATCGACTCAGCGCTTGGCTTGCGTGTGGGATTCATCCTCGTTACCAGCAGTATGTTTAACTACATGGGCAAATTGCTCTTTGCAGGACCGCGCCCCTATTGGGCCAGTTCACACGTCCGCGCACTGTGGGCGGAAACGTCATTCGGCATTCCCTCTGGTCACGCCCAAAATGCCATGAGCGTTTGGGGAATCATTGCCGCATCCCGCCGCCGGGTTTGGGTGTGGGTTGTTGCCATCCTGCTTATTTTTTTGATCGGTTTTTCACGCATTTACCTCGGCGCTCACTTTCCGCATGACGTGGTCATTGGCTGGCTGTTCGGCGCGGTGATCTTGTGGGCCTTTCTACGTTTTTGGAATCCAGTGGCCGCATGGCTTGCGAATAAAACATTCAGACAACAAACCTTGATTGCATTTCTGGTTTCGATGGTTTTCGTTGCAATGGGATGGGCTGTGGTTTCATTGAGGAGCGGCTATCAACTCCCTGTTGCGTGGATGGAAAACGCGCTTCGCGGCGGGGGCGTGGAGCCTGCTCCGGTTGACCCGAACGGGATCTTCACCTCAGCAGGGACCTTCTTTGGGCTGGCCTTTGGCCTCGCGTGGATCGTGTCCCTGGGCGGGTATCAGGCCTCGGGACCGGTCTGGATGCGCGCTCTTCGTTACATCATCGGCTTGATCGGCGTCCTCATCCTTTGGATGGGACTGGGCGAAGTTTTCCCGCGCGGCGATGGACTCCTTGTTTATTCCTTGCGCTTTGTTCGTTATGCTCTGGTGGGTTGGTGGGTGACGGGCGGCGCGCCTTGGGTGTTTACGCGTTTCAAGTTAATTGAAAAACGTTAGAACCCTGGTTAACGAAGGGAAATTAACAACTTACTTCCCGTCATAGCTTATCGGCTCGATGTCCCTCTTCACGTCATCTTTCGGTTTCCTCTCCCTGGCATAATAAAAAGTCTCGCGCAGCTGCGGGGTGACGAGACTCGTCTCGCGGTGTCCCAGGCGCGTGCCGTGAAATTGCATAAAGCGAAACCAGAAGATCGAAGTGATGTTTTTCCATAACCTGCGTTCACGACCGGCATGCCACAGGTCACTCAAAATATTTGTTGTAGTCAGACGCAAAAAATCATACACATTAAAATGTGATTCAGGATATATTTTTTTATAGGCCATGGCTTCACGGCGATAACGATTGAATACACCGCGTGGAGTTTCATGATGCGCGTGGATGACCTCCGCCTCGGCAACATACGCAATAGCATGTCCCTGCTCTTTGGCCCACTTTGCCCACGCCAAATCCTCCAATCCTGTCAATGTTTCGTCGTAATTATTTTTCTCCCACAAACTTTTTCGGATCGCGGCATTGGCATTATTGCAAAACGCGGTGGCTTGTTTTGGCTTGTCTGTATCGGGGTACCACTGATGAAAAATTTGTTGCTCGGAATATTTTGCAAACTCAGGTGCGCGCTGCTTGCCATAAGTTAATGCAATACTTTCATCTTGAAATGGACGAAGCAAAGTCTCCAGCCAGTCGGGATAGACGGGATAGACATGCGCGCTGGCGATGACAATAAACTCGCCCTTCGCTTCTTTGATCCCAAGGTTGAGCGAGCGTCCGAAAGTGAATTCTTCGGGGCGGATGTTCACAATCTGTGCTCCAAACGTCTCGGCAATCGAAATGGTTGAATCGGTTGAACCGGAATCAACAAGAATCACTTTCACATCTTTGAGAGCCTGCTGACGAATCCCCTCGAGCAAACGTCCAAGATACTTTTCTTCGTTATAAGCGCGGATGATAATGGTGCAGTCCATGGGGGAAGTATACTGGTAAATACGTAGACACGGATCTTGTTTACCTGTTTACTTGTTTACCAATCTACCAATCGTTTTCCTTCTCATATCCCAACCTCATCAACAAATCCCCCGCCACATTCTTGAATATTTTCTTGTGTTCAGCGGTGAAATATTTCCTCCATTCGCCTGTCTTGCCTGAGCGAAAGGTCGGGGACTTATTCGGGTTGATGGATGTTTCGAGGGAATTTAGAATCAACTGTCGGCTTCGTGAAGCTTGAAGCGGGACGCGGGCCAGGAAATGGTCCATGATGCGGGTCAAAGTGGCGGAGCGGTCCAATATCAAATCCTCAAAATGAATCACCATTACTTCGGGATGATCGAGCCAGTTAAGATAAGGCGCGAAGCGGCCTGCAATATCTGGGAATTCTATTTCGGTATCCGGCCTGCCCAAAATGCTGACGTTGAGCCGCGCGTTGAAATCAGGAAGCGATTTATAATAATCGTGATGAACATGATGGGCTTCCATTTGGGTGATGTAAAAAACATGAGAGACAACCACATCGCGCGGATCGCGAAAAATAAAATAAGGGATGAAGGCAGGCGAACACACACGCTTGACCGCATCCGACCGCGCAAAAAGGTGCGCCGAAGCAACATCACGCGGACGGAGCACATCAAGCCAGGCGAGCGCTTGCTCAGGATGGCGTTTGCGCCCGCTTTCGCCTTCGTGCTCGGCATAAAAAGAATGCAGTCGTTTTGAGAACGGCGCGACTTTTGAAAAGCCGAGTAGAATTTGGTCGAGCAGATGCGTGCCGCTTTTGGGAAAGGAAATGCCGAGTAGAATCGGCCAGTCATATTGCGGGCTGAGCACAGATGCAAAGCGGACACTTTGTATCTGTTTTTCTGTTTCATAAATAATAGCGCGGAGGTATGATTTTAAAGCCATGCAGGTATTTAACCACAGATTGTCTCAAGTTGAAGGAATCCCAATCCGCACTCCAGTTTGAGTGACGCAGACGAAATTTGAGGGTTATATAGTTGAGGCAAAAGATTGAAAACCACTATTTTCAACACCCCCATTCTTAGCATATTTCTACGCATAATGGCAAATTTGATACTGCGCATGGTCGGTTGGCATGTGGAGGGAAAATTGCCCGACCTGCCAAAATATATATTGATCGGCGCGCCGCACACCTCCAATTGGGATTTCGTACTGTTCCTCGGCATCATCTTCCACCTGCGGGCCAACGTCGGCTTTATGGGCAAGGCGGAGTTGTTCCGTAAGCCCTTCGGATGGTTCTTCTATTGGTGCGGCGGCATTCCGGTGGATCGTACCAGGGCACAGGGACTCGTGGAACAAATGGTGGCGGCCTGCGAGAAATCGGAAAAATTTATTTTGACCATCACCCCCGAAGGCACGCGTTATCAAGTCCGTGAATGGAAGTTGGGCTTTTATCACATCGCCAAAAAAGCAGGGATTCCCGTAGTGATGGCAGTTGTAGATGGCGCAAGGAAAACCGTCCATGTTGGACAGGTATTTCACCCGACGGATAATATGGATGCGGACATAAAAGCGATCAAGGGCTATTTTGAAGGGAAAGTGGGAATCAACCCGGGCAAGAAGTATATTACGCTGAGGCAGTGATAAGTTGTTGATTTCGAGGAAGATCGAGGCTTTATTCCTTCAATAAAAGATATCCACTCTTAAAAACACCCTCTGAAATCAGCTTCGTCACCTTCGATCTCACGGTCCCATCCAACTCAAACGACCTCGATCACGTCTGCGTCGTGTGGACGGATGGCATGGAGGCTTCTTTCTTGTGCTATAATTTTTTCAACAAGGTGAACCATGGCAACGCCAAGAATTTTACAGGATTTTTCATCCCTCTCCCCTCAAGCCCAAAAACAACTGCTTGATTATTTGGACTATCTGAAAGTGCGCTATCCTGCTGTTGTCACTAAGAGGGTTAAGAAAATAAAGTTGAAAGATGAGCCTTTTATTGGCATGTGGCAAAGCCGCACGGATATTCGTAACGGCGCAGAGTATGTGCGCGATCTACGCCGCCGCGAGTGGGGACGCAAGGCGTGAGCATTACACTGATTGACACAGATATTCTTATCGATTCCGCTTTACAAGCTGAGCAGGCAATTCGTTGTTTGAACGACATAGAGCAAACATCTGATTTGGGGATAAGCGTCATTACGCAAATGGAGTTAATTGTCGGATGTCGCAATAAAACTGAACTTCGTAAAATGGAGCAGTTTCTTCAAAGATTTCAGGTGTATCCCTTGACGGAACAAATTAGCGGTCTCGCAACTGATTTACTTGGGATGTATCGCTTGAGTCACGGGTTACTTATTCCTGACGCATTAATTGCATCCACAGCGCTGTCTCTGGACTGCGACTTCATCACAAAAAATCAACGCGACTATCAATTTATCCACGACTTGCGATTATTGTCTTAACCGCCAAAATAGAAATCTGTATGCTATTTTTCTTCCCTCAACAAAAAACCCCTGCCCTCCAACACCCCATCCTTAATCACCTTAATCGCATCCGCCCTCACCAATTCCTCCAACGTAAACGACTTCAGCCTTGTCTGCGTTGTGCAGACGGATGGCTCAAGAAACTCCCCAAACGGCAATGACATTCTGAACAATTGGTAATAAATAAACCTGCGCGCACTGCGTTTGAACTCAAGCGGGTCATCAATCGACTCGGTTTCGAAAAATTCTTTCATTTTTCCTCATCCTGCCTATATTTCAAACTGAGAATTTCTGAAGTGGAGTTCGGCGTGTCTTTTTTGGTAAAATGAGTGAATGTCCAAAACATTCGAACTCCGCAAATCCCAACCGTTGTTAATCGTTATATCCGGCCCGTCCGGCGTTGGAAAAGATTCAATCGTCCAGCGCATGATGGATCGTGGATTCCCATTTCACTTTGTTGTGACCGCCACCACACGTGAAAAACGCGAGAACGAAATCGATGGCAAGGATTACTGGTTTGTTTCGAAGGCTGAATTTGCGCGCATGATCGAAGAGAATGAATTGATCGAATATGCAATGGTTTACGGCGATTACAAAGGTATTCCGATGGCCCAGGTGCGGGAGGCGCTTGCAAGCGGCAAGGATGTGGTCATGCGCCTCGATGTGCAAGGCGCGGAAAGTGTTCGTAAACTTGCCCCCGAGGCTTTGTTGATCTTTATTACCTGTGAAAATGAAGATGAGTTGGAACACCGTTTGCGCGAGCGTAAGACCGAAACGGCTGACTCTTTATCCCTGCGGATTGCCACGGCGCGCAAGGAATTATCGCGGATTGAAGCCTTCGATTATGTGATCGTCAATCAGGATTTTCATTTGGATGATACTGTGGGAAAGGTATATGCGATTATTTCAGCGGAACATTTGCGCGTGCATCATCGCAAGGTGACATTATGAATCAATCTCCGATATCATCCCCACCGGGAGCTTCGCCTCTCGCTTCGCGCACGCCCAAGCCTGCTCTTCCAACCCAAACAGTTCGCATCGCTCTGCCATCCCTCGCGCCGACAGTCACGTATGTCCTGATCGGCTTTACTGTAATTGTTTATCTTTTACAATTGGCCAGCGTGGCGGTCTGGGGATATGCCGTCTACCAAATAGACTGGCTTGAGGTCTATGGCGCGCGTTTCAATACCGCCATCCGCGCGGGGGAATTATGGCGCTTTATCACGCCTGTTTTCCTGCATGGCTCTCCCGCCCATATTTTCTTTAACATGTATGCTTTGTTGTCCATTGGCACGTTTATGGAGAGGCAGTTTGGACATGGCAGGTTTGCGCTGTTGTATTTCCTCGGCGCATTTTCCGGGAATGTATTTTCCTTCCTCCTGACCGGTGAAAACGGATATTCGGTCGGCGCCTCCACGGCTGTGTTTGGGCTGATTGGGGCGCAGGTGATCTTCTTTTATCAGAACCGTGAATTGTTTGGCAATCAGGCGCGCCAGGCCATTGGCAACACGGTTTTTATTATTGCGATTAATTTATTCATTGGCTTGTCGCCTGGCATTGATAATTGGGGGCATATTGGCGGCTTGCTCGGCGGCGTGATCTTTACCTGGTTCGCCGGCGCGCGTTGGATGGTGACTGGCATCCCTCCCGAAATGACTTTAAGCGATCAGCGCGAACCACGTGAGATCATTACGAGTCTTGGCGTTGTACTTCTTATTTTTAGCATGTTGGCCGTTTGGGGAATGTTTTTCAAATAACAACTATTTGATCAGACTCAACAAGCCCAGCTTCGAAGACTTCACATAGGAAGCGAAATCCGCATACGCGGCATCTTCCACAACCTGCAATTCATCCATGCTGTAAACGGTCAGCATGGCGGCTTTGCCATCGGAAGTGAGCATCAGGTCAATGAATGCGCGCTGGATCACTCGGCGCATTTCAATCGGCAGTGAATTAGCCATCGAAATATTTTCATACGGAATAATATTGGGGATGCGCCAAATGACGATCACCCGGTCCATCACATCGCCATAATCCGCTTCGAGCGCCGGCGAATCGCGCGCGTCAATGTAGGTTGCGCCAAAATCGCAGATGTCATCCGCATAGACGGCGCGCACAACGCTGGGTTGACCTGCGAGGAATGCCCCGCTTCTGATTTGGACCCCAACCTGATTCAGCAATCCGAGCGGCACGACATACCCGGACGGCGAGACTTCGTCACTCCAGCAGGCTTTCTTTCCGTCAAATTGTTTCAGCGCGCTGGCGAAGTCGGTTGTATTTTCATTGCGAGTTTCATCATAATAAGATGTGAATTCTTTTTTGCGGTTAGCAACGATTTGTGCACCGTAGAATGCGCTACCGTCACGTACTCTCGCCAGCAAGGCAGTAACCGAGTCGTTTTCACGCGCTAGCAGGTAGGCGAATGGCGAGAACGCTCCGATATGTGCGTTGCCCTTTGCAAAAGCCTCCACCAGACTCTGCTCGGAGGAAGAAACAACTGAGACAACCCGATAGCCTGTACGCGATTCAAGATATGCTGTAATCAACTCTCCCGCCGCCATGCTTTTGTCGGTGCGCAGCGTGGAGGGGGCAAGGGCGAGGATCAATGGATTTTTCTCAGTGCCAATCTCGGGTGTGGCGAGAGGCGCCTGTGTGGGGGTAGAAATCCCCGCAGGGGTGAGCGTTGGAATCGGCGTGGGAGTCCCCAAAGTCACAGGGAGAGAACATCCAAAAACAGCAAAGGAGAGTACGAGCAGGATTTTTTTCATCTTTCAATACTGGCTGCGCGCAATCATACTGATGTTGCTATAATAAGACAAGTTTTACAAAATCCAGCGCAAATAAATAAACCAGAATTTTGTAGCTTATGCAACAAGCGGTAGAAAGGAAGAAAAATGAAAAATACATTTAACACGATCTTGTCCATCCTGATATTGGCGGCCTTGGCGGCTGGGGTTTATTTTATCGTACAGACCATACGCGAGAGTGCGGCGGCGGCAACAGTTCCGTTCCGACAGATCAACCAGGCCAATGACGCATTGCAAACCCAAGTTTCGCAGATGATGAATCCTACGCCCACGATCATACCCGACCCCATCACGTATATCAATGAAATTCGCGCGCTGGCTCGTTTGGAGACCATACAATACAGCGTTTCACAAGTTGTGTCGCATGAAGTTAACCAGGAACACCCGCTCTCTACATACCTCTTTGGTACCAAGTTGCTCTTGCAAATTCATGGATCGGTAATCGCGGGGATTGATATGGAGAAAATCCAGCCCAGCGACATGCGCCTCCAAGATGGCGTTCTGTATGTAAATCTGCCGCCTGCGGAAATCCTGGCAGTAACTTTGGATACAAATCAAATGGAAGTCTATACTGTTCAGGAAGGCATCTTTGTGGATATTGACCCAAACTATGTGATTCAATCGCTTGGCGTGGGACAGGACAGGATCATGAGTGTCGCATTGGATGATGGTATCCTTGTTCAGGCGCAAAGAAATGCTGAGGTCTATTTGCTCAGATTTTTCAATGCATTAGGATATAAGATCGTATTGTTTGAGCAATAGCTGGCATCGTCAATAAAAGGGGCTACTAATTAGGCCAGGCTTGTTGCCTGACGAAAATACAAGCTTTGACCGGCAGCAAACCTACCCTTCGAATAACTTGTGCGGGAGATCAATTGATTTATTGCCGGATGTCTTGATCTTATCAGGCTGGAGTGTATGCCTCACATATTCTTGAAGGATTACCGTTATGATGAACAACCGTCAACTTGCAGATACATTTACTCTTATTGGAAATCTTTGTGAGATCAAAGGCGAGGTCATTTACGTCATCCTCGCCTATCGCAAGGCGGCTGAAAACCTAATCAGCCTCGGCCGCGAAGCTAGTGAATATTGGAAAGAGGGAAAGCTGCGTGAGATCCCCGGTGTAGGCAAAGCCATCGCCGAAAAAATTGACAAGTTACTGCGGACAGGCAAACTCGAATTTCTTGAGAAACTAAAAGAGGAAATTCCCGAAAGTTTGGCAGGCTGGTTACAAGTGCCCGGGCTGGGTCCGAAGAAGATTGCGCTCATTTGGAAGACCTTAAACATCACGTCTCTATCTGAACTGGAAACTGCCGCGAAAAACGGACAGTTGCGCGAATTACCGGGCATGGGCGCCAAGTCTGAGAGTGCCATCCTGGAAGGGATTGCATCCCTCGCTCGCAGGTCCGGCAGACTCCCGCTTGGGCGCGCCTATCCGCGGGCGCAGGAGATCATTGCAGTCCTCAAAGGCGTGAAGGGAGTCGTCGCGGCAGAACCAGCGGGCAGTTTAAGAAGGATGCGTTCCACAGTCGGCGATCTCGATATTTTAGTTGCGGCCAAAGTTTCACACGCAGTGGCTGTGATGGAAGCCTTTGTCAGTCTTAAAGGGGTCAGCCGCGTTTTAGGAAAAGGCGAAACGAAAGCAAGCATCGAATTTACGGATGGCGTGCGCGTGCAAGTCTGGGTGCATCCGCCCGAAAAGTTCGGCACGGCGCTCCAATATGCAACGGGTTCAAAAGATCATAATGTTGCGCTTCGTCAAATCGCATTGGATAAAGGTTTATCTTTATCTGAACATGCGCTGACCAAGGTGAGTGGTAAAGGTGAAATTCTTTGCGCCACGGAAGAAGAAGTTTATAAAACTTTGGGCCTGCCGTGGATAGCGCCTGAACTACGTGAAGACCGCGGCGAGGTGCAGGCCGCGAAGGCAAATAAACTTCCGAAATTGATCGAGGTCAAGGATATTAAATCCAATTTACAAACTCATTCCACATGGAGCGATGGCAAGTTGAGCATGCTGGATATGGCGCGCGCCGCTGCAAGACGAGGCATAAAAGTGATTGCATTTACCGATCATTCTGCAGGTCTGGGCGTTGCGAACGGAATGAAAATGGAAGACCATAAAAAGCAAGCCGCCGAAATCAAAAAGATTCAAAAACAACTGGGCAATGAAATCCTGGTTCTGCATTCGACCGAAGTGGAGATCAAAGCCGACGGCACGCTGGATTATCCTGATGAATTTCTGGCCACGCTTGATATTGTAGTCGCCTCGCTTCATTCCAGTTTGCGTCAGCCGCGTGAGAAGATCACGCAACGATTACTGAAGGCAGTGAATAACCCGCATGTTGATATTATCGGTCACCCCACCGGGCGTGAATTTCCAGACCGGGAAGGGGCAGACCTGGACATGGAAGTCATTTTGCAGGCCGCCGCAGAGTCTGGCGTGGTAATGGAGATCAACGCCCACCCTTCCCGCCTCGATCTCGACGATATGTTTGCCCGCCGTGCGCGGGAATTGGGCGTGCTGCTCAGCATTAACACGGACGCACATTCCGAAGGCGATCTGGATATGCTTCATTATGGCGTGGCCATTGCGCGCCGTGCATGGCTGGAGCCGAAGGATGTGATCAATACCTGGACTACAAAGAAGTTGCTGGATTGGTTGGGGAAGCGTGGCGCATGAAAAAATTTTTATTTTATTGGTTCTCGCAAGTAAATAAAGTAAAGTGAGCCTCTATGACTTTTCTAAAATCTCTCTTCTTTCTTATTTTTGTGCCCGGGATGTTTATTGGGGTGATTCCATTCCTGTTCCTCCTGACAGGTCCATATATTGAAACGTGGATTCTTTCCTATCTTGCGCTTCCGCTCTGGGTGATCGGCGGGACAATGATCTTATGGTGTTTTTGGGATTTTCTGGTGAAGGGCCGCGGTACGCCCGCTCCCATCGATCCGCCGAAGGAACTGGTGGTGACGGGTTTATATGAATATGTCCGCAACCCGATGTATGTAGGCGTTCTGCTCATGCTTTTGAGTGAGTTCCTTTGGTTTGGATATTGGATTTTGCTGGCTTATGCCTTTTTCTTTTTCATTGCATTTCATCTATTTGTTCTGCTATATGAAGAGCCCACTTTGAAAAAGCAATTTGGCAGGTCTTATGAAAATTATTTGAAAACTGTCCCGCGTTGGATTCCGCGCTTTAAACATTAGGAGATATATGAAAATAGTTATTCGCCGGATTACACAGGCAGACAGCCAGGAATGGTTCAAGATGCGAAAGGGGGTTTGGCCCGACGTGCCGGATGAATATCTGAATTTTGATATGGCTGACATCCTTGCAAGCGATCAGGATGCGGTCTTCTTTGCGCTGGCGGATGGCAAGCCGGTTGGAATGCTTGAGGCGCGTTTAAGAGAATATGGGGAAGGGTGTGAAACCGGTCCGGTTGGTTATATCGAAGGATGGTTTGTGTATCCAGAAATTCGTGGAAAAGGAGTGGCGGGCGCATTAAGTCAGGCGGCGGAGGATTGGGCGCGTGGGAAAGGTTGTACGGAGATGGCGTCGGATACCTGGCTGGATAACGAAGCTGGTATCCGTGCGCATTTAAAATCAGGGTATATTGAGGCGGAGCGGCTGGTGCATTTTGTGAAGCAGTTATAGGGGCTGGATTACCGGGCAGGAAAAAGGTTGTAAAATAAGCCAGCCCATCAGCTGGAAGAGAACTGTGACAGAATCCAATTCCAAGCCAACTTATCGAATTGCAGACCTGCATGAAGCAGACCGTCCGCGTGAAAGGCTGTCTTCCCTTGGAGCGCAGGCATTGACCAATGCGGAGTTGATCGCCATTTTATTGCGTGTGGGTGTGCAGGGCGAAAATGCAGTAGAAGTGGGTCAACGCTTATTACAAAAATTTGGTGGGTTGATGGGGTTGCATCGCGCTCCAATTAAAGAATTAATAGAACAACATGGAATTGGTGAAGCCAAAGCGGCGCAGATCAAGGCCGCCATTGAATTGGGCAGAAGGCTGACACTTGAATCGCCTGAAGAGCGACCTGCCATTAACAGCCCCGCCGATGCGGCCTCGCTTGTGCAGTATGAAATGTCTGCCCTGGAGCAGGAACACTTGCGGGTCATTCTGCTGGATAGAAGGAATCGGGTGCTGGAGATATTGGAAGTATATAAAGGCTCGGTTAATTCTTCGCAAGTGAGGGTGGGTGAATTATTCAAGGATGCGATTCGCACGAATGCCTCAGCGATCATCGTAGTGCATAACCACCCAAGCGGCGATCCCACACCCAGCCCTGATGATGTGGCTGTGACGCGAGCCATTGCGCAGGCCGGAAAATTATTGGATGTGGATGTGCTCGACCATTTGGTGATCGGTCAGGGGAAATGGGTTTCGCTGAAAGAGCGCGGTTTGGGGTTTGTGTAAGCTTGGTAGTCGAGTAAGTAGGCGGCGCGCGAGGCGTTCCGCCGTATTAAGACCAACGTTACATACTTCTCTTTACCGTAAACCCACTTAATTGACCCGTCAGAGGTTCGTATTCTATGCGCGCTTCATCCACACGCGATCCGCGCGGACCTTGTTTGACCATCTCAATAAATTCATCAATTTGAATGCGCGTCCCTTCGGCGACTGTTTCCACTGTATCCTGCCCAATATTGCGTACCCAGCCGAGGACGCCGATATGCAAGGCCTTGTATTCCACATACGCACGAAAGCCTACATTTTGCACGCGACCCTTTACCCAGATATGCGCACGGATTTGTTCATTTGGGTTGGATTCCATCTTTTTTCCTTTGCAGCAGCATGTGGATTGTGCCCCAGATCGGCACAACCAATACCAATGCCATCAGTAGTATGAAAGGCGCAAGATTTCGCATGGCAACGCCTGTATTATTTTGTCCCAACACACTTTCACGCCAGCGTGTATCCAATTGGCTGAGCGGGGTACCGAGCGCATTGGTGGCACCTAATTCGCAGTTAAACCCATCGCTGTAGGAATTGATCAACCTGCCCAGCCCGGAGGTGCCAAAGGAATTGCGGATGTAAGCGACGAATGATTGGGATTGGGCATAGGCCAGATAGGCTGAGCCTGCGTCGACGGGGAAGGAGGCGCACAAGTCGTCAAATGCAAGTAATGAATTATTTTTGCTCGCAATGTCCAGTGCGCGGGCATAATCCGGATTTGGATACAGCTCCACCATCGAAGCGATTCCTTCGATCAGCCAGGCGGGTTGGACTGAATATTTTTCGCCAAGGGAACGGTATAACATAATGTGCGCAAGTTCATGCGGTATCTTTGTTTCCATCTCAAGCGATTGACTGGCGCCAGGCGAGACTGCTACCAGCAATACACCAAGTTCGGGGTCGGCGTGCCCGCCCGCCCACTCCTCGCCGCCCAGCAGTAGTGTATTCTGCAGGTCGGTGATGTTTGAGTAAATATAAATATGGATTGGGTCGCTGAGTGAGATCGGGATAATCTCATTCATGGCGAGCAAGCCCGCGCCGGCGGCATCCAATGCGTCCGCTCCAAATTCATCATCGCCTGTGTACCAATTCACCGTTACATTAGCCCGGCTGATATTCCGCCAGGGAAAGCGGTCATCCTTGTATTGAAATTGGATTGGCGCGCTTGTGTAGGTGTTGTTGTCATTCAATGTGGCTTGAAACCAAAACACGATCCAACTGAAGGGCGGGAAAACATTCAGCGAAGTGTCATACGTGAAACTCACCGAGCCGTCCTGCGCAACTTGTACAGTTTCAACACGCGTTACATCTTCGTTGAGTCCTCGAAAGAGCAGGGATACTTGCTGGATGGGGATCGGGGTTTTGATCTTCGCTTGAAATGTGATCGTCCGCCCGAAGTTGATTACCATGTTTGGATTCTCCACCTCGATTCCACCCTGACCCTTTACCTGGTGCGTGACCATTGAACTTAATCCAAGCATTAGCACGATCGCAACGAATTTCAACAAAAATTTGCATGGATTGAACACTGCATTACCTCGACAAAAATACGATCAATGGCGTCAGTGTCAGCGGACTCAAGATCGTGCCGAGAAAAACAATGGCGGTCACCAGTGACGGCTCCAATTTATATTCGGTGGCAATCACTGTGTTAGCCACTGCGGCGGGCATGGCTGCTTCAATCACACTTCCCTGATGGCTGTGTCCCTGCAGTCCGAATAAACTGGCGAGCAGGAGTCCAACAATGGGACCAAGGATCAATTTTGTTAGCACACCCACGCCCAATGCGCGAAAGCTATGTGACCATTCGATCTTCGTCAATTCCAATCCCAGCAAAATGATCATCAGCGGGATCGCGCCGTTCGCGGCAATCTCGATTGTACGTGAAAGCGGAACGGGAATCTGGAATCCCGTGGTCTTGACTAATAAAGCCAGTATCACGCCGTACACAATCGGCAATTTGAACACTCCCAGTATAGCGGATTTCAGGTCTGAATGTCCAAGCGAGGCGATGATCACACCAACGGTGTTGAAAAGGATGGTGGTCGTCACATAAAAAATGGATGCGACTGCCAGCGCCTCATCCCCAAACGCAAATTTGACCAAAGGCAGTCCATAGTTGCCTGTGTTGCCAAATGCAACGGTGAGAATAACGGCTAATAATTGTGGGCGTTCCAGTTGAAAGATTTTGCCGAAGATGAAGGCAAGCACACCCATGATGGCAATTACGGCAGCAGTGAACTCAACGGTAGTGATGGCTTGTCCAAAATTCAACTGGCTTGTGACCATCAAATTGAAAACCAGCAGGGGGCTGAAGATATAAAAGACGATGCGCCCAATCGTGCGCGAGTCAACAGTGAGAGTTTTACCGAGAATGTAGCCTGTTGCTGCGATCAGCAAAATGGGGAGCAGGTTGTTTGCGAAGGTTGTGAAGAGTTCATTGAGGGACATGATGTGATTTTTCTGCCTTGGCGTGAGGGATGTTGCGTGTGGAATTATAAACTAAGCAAGGTGTGATGCTGCAGACATGCTATCATTGGTATGACCGTATGACCAAAAGGAGCAAACCATGGAATTCTATCCCCCCACACGAATTCAGGGAAAAGGACAGGTGACCATCCCGCAGGAGATTCGCAGGAAATTAAACCTTAATCAAGGTGATTTGGTTGTGTTCGTTGAAACCAAGGATGGTTTTACGATTAAATCGCTGGACACAATCGCGGAAGATTTGCTTGCTGCATTGGGCACAAAACTTGATAGGCGTGGAATTTCACTGGATAAATTGATCGAGATCAGTTTGAAAAAAGGCGGCGATGCGGCGGCGAAAGAAATGGGCGTGAAAGATGACGAAAAGGAAATTTTGTATCAGGCTCTTGGTTTGCGCGCGCAAGCCGCTGTGAAAGCCCTGCGGGAAAATGCCGGCAAATACGGCGCCGACAAAATCACCGTCGAAGATATTAACGCTGAAATCCAGGCTGTTCGCAATGAAAAGCGCAATTCAAATCGTGCTTGATACCAATGTGCTTGTTTCAGGTTTGATGAAAAAAGCCAGCATCCCTACGACAGTTGTGGATATGATTCTCGAACGGAAAATCAACATCCTGCTGGATAAGCGAATTCTGGAAGAATATACCGAGGTAACTTCACGCCCCAAATTGCATATTCCTGGTTTTGTCAGGGAAGCATCGCTTTCTTTTTTTTGCTGTTTATGGGATTCGTACTTCATCACTGCCTCTTGACTTGCCCCTCGGTAAAATTCCTGACCTCAAAGACTTGCTCTTTGCAGAAGTGGCAGTTTCTGCCCAAGCGGACGCGCTAATAACAGGCAATGGCAGGCATTTTACGTTTCTCAAAGAGTTTGAAATACAAGTCATGTCGCCCGCGCAATTTGTGCGCTGGGTGGAGGAAAAATTATGAAGTGCTGCTATTTCAAAAGATCTCCGAGTTCTTTAAGAACTCGGAGATCTGGTTTATATTGAAATCAACGCGGGTTGTTTTTGCATCACCGCTTGCATGGACCACGGCCCCGTCCATGTGACGGTGACGGGGATGAGTTTGCCGCGCAAGGTTTGTCCTGAGCCTGTCGAAGGATCATCCCCGGATTCCACAAAGATGATTTTGTTGGTGGGAGTGCGTCCGCGCCAGCGGCCTTTGACTTTATCTTCGAACAAAACTTCCACAGTTTCACCGAGATATTTCTTGTTGATCTCAGCGACGATCTGCTCCTGCAGGTCATCGAGCATGTGCAGGCGGCGCAGCTTGTCTTCTTCGGGGATGTTATCGCGCAGCGCGATGCGGCGTGCCGCGACGGTTCCCTCTCGAAGGGAGTAGCGTGCCAGATGCGCCACATCCAGTTTCAGGTCCGATAAGACGCGGTAGGTCTCCATGAACTGTTCTTCCGTCTCGCCGGGGAATCCGACGATGATATCCGTCGCGATGGAACAGTCGGGAATTTGAGAACGAATCTTTGCCACGAGGTCGCGGTATTGCTGTTGAGTGTACCCGCGCTTCATATTCGCAAGCACTTCGTCATCGCCCGCTTGAACGGGGAGTTCGATGTGCGGCATCACCCGCGGAAGTTCGGCAATGGCTTGAATGAGATCATCATCAAAATAATTTGGATGTGAGGTTAAGAAGCGGATGCGCTCAATGCCGTCCACTTCATGCAGGATGCGCAAGAGTGCCGCGAGATTGGGGCTATCAGGAATATCCTTGCCGTAGCGATCCACAATCTGACCGAGCAGAGTCACTTCTTTTACGCCCTGCCTTGCCAGCGAACGGACTTCACCAACAATATCGCCAACGGGGCGTGAGCGTTCACCGCCGCGTTTGGATGGGATGATGCAGAAGGTGCAGGCATGTGAACAACCATACACGATCGGCACATGCGCGCTGACGAGCTTGCCCTGCTCGGCAACGGGGAGGATGAGTTCCTCATCCATCATCAGGAAGCGACGAGTGGTTTCAGAATTTTCCAGGGATTGAACTTCACCCTGCGTAAGATGTGAGATCAATGGGCCAGGGTCAGAGGGCGGAGAGAAGACATCCACGAAGGGAAGTTTCTTGCGCAATTTTTCCGCGCCGCGTACGCCAACCATGCAGCCCATCAGGTTGATGACAAGATTGGGATTCTTCTTCTTAAGCGGCGCAAGCGAGGTGACACGCCCGTAGGCTTTGTCTTCGGCAGACTGGCGCACGACACAGGTGTTTAAGACGATAACGTCCGCTTCTTCGATGGTTTCGGTAAGGGTGTAGCCAAGATGCTCCAATGAAGAACCAACCCGCTGTGAGTCGGCGACGTTCATTTGGCATCCTTCGGTCCAGATGTGGTATTTCATCCTGCTCCTAAATTTTTCGTAAGCGCGAATTATACCAAGTTCGTCGGGATTGATTTGCAAAAATAAGGAATTAAGACGTGACTACCCCAAGATAAAATCTGCCACGGATTACACAGATTTCACGGATAAAAAAACCTGTGTAATCCGTGAAATCTGTGGCTGAAAAATTTGTTATGGTTTACACCCATCCTGAAGGATACTTTCAACGTCATCTGAAGCCCCTTGTATTTGCGAAACACGTTCCCAAAGTGTGTAAAGCGCCGGGCACAAAGGTTTCTGTCCTTTGATCGTACGCTCGGTTAATTTAACGGCCATATCTGTATCGCCGGTCGACGCGAAGGCTTCAATGAATGGTAAATTTTCAACTGGCATGGATACACTGAGTCCATCATTCTGTGCCTGGTTGTATAGTTTTACAACCTGTTTCCAATCAGTTTGCTGGCGAGCCAGCTCGGCCTTTGTATAGATATAGCACCAATCGTGGGTTGGTTCAGTGCCAAAAAGAGTCTCATCCAAAACAAGATCAGTCCTATCTGTTTTAATGAGATCAGGATTGGAAAGTGAGATGGCGTTAACCAGATAGATATTCGCGCCCGGCACCGTCTCTGCATTTCCATAGATTGGGTCGAGCACTCGCAGACAGCCATCCGCTTCTTTATAGATCACAACGCTGTTCGAGGTTGAGCCGTTGAAATTGACCGTGCGATATTGGAGGTGAATTGGCTCATCCGCTTTCAGTGAGGCAGAATTGAATCTTGTTTTGAGATAGAACAGGACATACGGAAGATCACGATCACTTAAATCTGGTGCGTAAATCCAGTTTAATGGCGCGGTGAGTTGTAAGTCTGAAACATATTTGAGCGGTAGTTCATAGGTTAACAGAGCCGTATTTTCTTCCATTGCAGGTATGCGCCAGGCGAGCTGCCAGAAGAAGTTTCGCTGATTCGCCCAGTCACGCCGATACGTATTTGCAATCGAGAATTGATAAGCGGTGGACATCCCGACCAGCAGGCTCAGGATGACGATCTTGCGCGTCCCTTCCTTTAACACCAAAGCTGCCAGCCCAGCGATAAACAGACTCGCCCCCAGCATGATCGCGATAAAGAAACGATCATAGTCGAATTCAAGTTTCAAAGGCAGGCCTGCCGCCCAGGAGGGCAGTCTACCCGCAAAGATCGCAGCCAGGCCGATTATCACAGCCCATAAACCCCAATGGTCGTTTTGATCTGTTTTTTCAATTTGCGAGAATCGCGTCACAATAAAGATTGCCGAAGTTGAAAATATTAGAATTGCAAAGGCAATTGATTGGGTCACTGTCCCATCAAGTGTAGTGAAGACATTAAATGTTCCCAGCCAGGCCGTAAAACCCGATAGGGAAAAGGTCGTGATAATCTCATTCCCAAGCGCGAGCGGGGAGAGTATTGAGCTGGATAAAATGCTGACGCCGTACGAGCTGTAAGCCGCGGATTGATGATAAACGTATGTCCACACGGCGTTGAGCATCCACATAATAAAATATGGAAGCCATTGCCAGCCAGTTTTTTGTAATAATTCTTTTCGATTTTTTATCGTTTCAGCGAAAATCGCAAGCAGGAAGAAGAAGCGTAAAATTTCGAGACCGAAAAAATATTCGGTTGAGAAAAGTCCCATTGCTTGCAGGATGATGGCAAGAGCCGTCAGGCGTTTCTGGTATCGTCCATTTCTGAGCAGCCATAAAGTTACGAAGAAAGAAGAAATAAGAAAAAATAGAGGAATTAACTCCTGATTCACATGGGTCAATGCAACCCATTGCTGTTGATAACCGGGGTAAACGGTAAAGAGAAGGACCACCCACATCAAGTTCTGCTTTTGAGTGGGCCAGATCAATCGAAGCACAAACCAAACTTCGAGGGAGAGCAGGAAGCGGGTGATTAATCCAATGACCTGCCATGTAAAAGGATCGCCTCCAAAGAGGGTAGTGGTCAATTGAAAAATCGGCCCGAGAAACGGGCGAAATGGACGGAACGATTCAATAAATTCAGCCGGCCCGAAAAGTCGCAGAAACCAGGCAAAGGGCCAGTCATCCCAATAAAATCCCATCCAGGGGGTAAGCAATCCGTATGCCAGCAGAACCAGCAGAAACAGAATTGCAGGAACGCAGTTAGTTTCTTTTCGAAAAAATTTATTGAATATGTTTTTCACGTTTGAAATCCGATGAGTAGTGATTTTACCATCAAGAGTATGCTCAAAATCCGCACAAAATGCCCATGATATAATCCGCTTTATGAATCGCAATAAAATAATCGATATCGCAATTTACATTGTGTTGATCGTTGTATTTCTGGCGCCTCGTACCCCAATGATCGGCTCATTTGTCACACTCGACGAACCGTCCTGGTTAAGTCAGGGCGCAAATTTTTATTATGCGCTTGGGCAGAGGGAGTTTGAGAACACAGTCTACGAATATCAACCCGCTGTGACCACCATGTGGATCATCAGCATGGCCATGTTGATTTACTTCCCTGAATACCGCGGCTTTGGCCAAGGCTATCTCGATTATGAAAAAGGCCGCCTTGACCCGTTCATGTACTCGCACGGTCAGAATCCGCTCGTCTTGCTGCAAATCGCGCGTTTAATTCAAGTCTTGTTGGTTGTCGCTTTATTTACCATCTTATATTATTTGTTGCAAAGACTTATTCCAAAACTTCCCGCCGCGTTTGCTGTTCTCATCGCTTCATTCGATCCGTTCTTTCTAGGTCAATCACGCCTGCTCGACCATGAGGCCATGCTTTCATTATTTGTGGTCGTCTCCCTGCTGGCTTTTGTCATTTATCTCTCACAAGGCCGCAAATTTGTATATTTATTAATATCGGCTATTGCGGCGGGGTTGGCTCAACTTACAAAATCATCTGCCATTGCAATGCTTGCCCCAATTGGTGTTTTGTTGTTGATCCAAATATTCCAGGAACGGCAAAACGGAATATTAAGAGCGTTGACCAGCAACACAAAAATATTTTTCCTCTGGTTCATTGTCTTAATGGTCACCTACTTTGTATTTTGGCCCGGCATGTGGGTTGCGCCTGGGAAAATGCTTTACGAAGTATATGGCAACGCCTTCAGCTATGCCTTTCAAGGCGCGCGTCTCAAAGTCACTGAGCAGTTGGATGTCTCTCAATTCAACCTCAATGCAAACTTCGCTGGGATTTGGGAAGCGACAAAGGTGCTTATCTGGAGGACAACTCCGCTGACATGGCTCGGCATCCTGTTTGGATTTGCCCTGCCGTTCACACATCGCCGTGAGCTGGTGCGGCCAAACAGGCAGTTATTTACCCTGCTGCTGACCACTGCAGCGGCATTCATCCTCTTGTTCGGTATCGCCCAGGGACGCGATTCCCCGCACTACATTCTTACAAGTTATTTGTCCCTTAATTTGCTGGCAGGCTTGGGTTGGTTCCATCTGATCGAATGGCTTGGCAATCGTTTTGCATCCAGGAGGGGACAAATGCAGTATGCTGGGTTGTTCCTATTGTTGTTTTTTCAAATATGGAGCGCAGTTTCCTACTATCCATATTATTTTACCTACCGTAATCCCATCTCATACAGTCTGGGTGAAAATAAAAACTTCACACAATTTCCCTACGGCGAGGGACTTGAACTCGCTGCGCAATATCTCGCTGAACTGCCAAACGCAAAAGATTCAACCGCGCTCGTCTATTACAGCCGCGGCTGTTTCTCCTACTTTTACCCCGGCACTACCACCAGTTTCAGGCCCTATTATGTGGACGGTGAACATGCCGAGGACTTATTGAACTTTGTCCAAAATGCTGATTACCTGGTTGTCTATTACGCAAATCAGGGCCGATCGGAAAAATACAGGGCTTACCTCGATATTCTTTCAAGGGTGGAACCCATGCATGAGATTTGGATGAATGGGTATAAATACATCCAGATCTATCAAGTGGATACTTTCCCGCCAGAGCTCTTCGAAGCGCTTGCAGACCTGTGAGAAGAACTGATATGAATAAAAATAAATGGAATATTCTGCTGACGATCCTGTTTCTGCTTGTGTTGATCGTTCCCTCGCATGTCATCGGCATTGACAAGGTCGTCACCATTGACGAGCCGTGGTGGGTGATCTCCGGCTCCAATTATTATTACGCCCTAACGCATGGTGATTTTGAGAATACTCTTTACGATTACCATCCTGCCGTGACCACCACATGGATTGTGACGGCAGGTATGCTTTCCTATTTCCCGGAATACCGCGGATTCGGGCAGGGATATTTTGATGTCCGCAAGCCAAAGTTTGAAGAGTTCATGCGTAAAAATGGAAAAGAAGCCATTGACTTGGTGCGCAACAGCAGGTTGATTCAAACAACAGTATTGATTGCGCTTGCGCTTTTGGGATTTTTCCTGCTGCAATTGCTGGTTGATCCAAAAGCGGCTTTCCTTGCCATTGCGCTTGCCATGACCGCTCCATTTTTTCTCGGGCATTCACGCCTGCTCAATCATGAAGGCATGCTGGCCATGTTCGTGCTGGTCTCATTTTTGGGGATGCAGGTATATCTCAATAAAGATCGTAGATTAATCTACCTGCTGATTTCTGGCGCAGCATTTGGTCTCGCGCAATTGACCAAGTCATCCTCCATTGTTGTTGTCCCATTATTTGGGTTGATCCTTTTTACCGGCTTGTTCAAGCAAAGCGAACAGTCATTGAGCGTAAAGATATGGGGCGCGGTTAAAACATTTGTAATATGGCTGGCAGCTGCAATATTTGTATTTGTGCTGATATGGCCCGGCATGTGGGTTGCACCGGGAAAAATGCTTTATGAGATCTATGGCAATGCCTTCAGTTATGCCTTTCAGGGCGCGCGTTTGGAAGTTACTCAGGGATTACAACCATCCAGTTTTAATCTTGTCAGCGGGATGGGTCGTGTTTTTCAGTATCTGCACGGCTGGGAGGCTTCATCTACCATCATTACATGGCTTGGACTGGTTTTTGCCTTGTTCCTGCTAATCTCAAAAGACAGGGGTAGAACATCTCCGCCGCTAAAATCCACAATTGTATATCTGGTATTACTAGGCTGGCTTTTTATGCTCATGTTTGGTGTGGCGCAAGGACGCGATTCGCCGTACTATATTCTCAGTAGTTATGTTTGTTTTGACGTGCTGGCAGGGATTGGCTGGGGATATCTTTGGATATGGGTACAAAAACGATCGGCAGGGTTGGGCCGCGCCTATGTATCTGTGCTAGCTTTTATTCTGCTTGTGGGGATTCAAATCGGGAGTACGATTCCGTACTATCCTTATTATTTTACGTACCATAACCCTCTTGTGGATTCAGGAGGGACTCGCGGATATGGGGAGGGACTGGCACAAGCGGCTGAATACCTCGCTCAGAAGCCCAATGCAAGAGAGTCTCGCGCATATGTGTATAACGGCATGGGAACCTTCTCATTTTTTTATCCCGGTGAGACTGTCGTTCTAAAGAAAATATACCTGATCGAAGGAGATATGCTTCAAATTGCAAATGATATTCGCCAGGCGGATTATCTCGTTTTGTATGTCATCGTGCAAAATAACCAGCCAGAGTCTGATGCGCTTTTAGGCGCATTACAGGGTGTGATGCCTGAAAAAACCATTGTCATTAATGACATGGAATATATCCGCATCTATAAAACTGCTGATATACTCGAAAGTGTTTACGAGGAAATGAACAAGTAGCTCATTATCGAATCCCGCTGTCATACACGACAATGAGTTGTGTGATTTCATCGGGTAGAACTGTGAAATTTTGCTCACTTGCGTAAGACAGCGGCATATCCTGTGGACTTTCAGGATGTAGAATGTAATCGCCCGGCGGAAGGTTGACGACGTAGCTTCCATCTTAATCAATCTCAAAATCAAGTATTTCCTTTTCAGTAAAAGAACATATACGCCGTCAGCATCAAGGTAAATACACACAGAGTTGAACAAAGAAAGGCTGGGTTTTGCTCCAGCCTCTCTTTGTTCAACTCTATCTTACGATTGAATATACCCGCAGGGGCGACCCGTCCAGCGGGAGCCAGGTAATCTGATTGCAAGAAGGGTCGCCCCTACTTGCACATATACAAAGACATCGCCTGATTGCCCTGACCTTGCGGGCCTTGAGCAGGTGGGCCGCCTGATGCGATCTGACTAAATTCAGGCACAATCGAGCAGGAGGTTTTCAACCAATTGGCAATCTCCTCTTTGTTGCCGCGCTCTCCGCCGTACAACACATAACGCAATTCGCCATTCGCAACCATCGCGGCCAGATCTTCCGCGCTGACCACATCATCCTGTCCGCCGAAACCGCCCATGTAAAGCACGGGACGTCCAGTAGCGATGACAAGTTGTGAGCCTTGTTGTGAGGATGGAACCGCCGCGAGATATTCCACATCCTGCGTGTTCGCTGAAAGATAAGCGAGTAACTCTGTGTTGAGATTCGAACCATCACCCTGCGGGCGTGGACGATTTGCGCCATCCGCTCCACCTTGCTGATTGCCGCCAGGGTATGCAGTGGGTAAATTAATATCTTGACTGGATACCACGGTCATCACTGTCCAATACATGGGGATGATCAACATCGAGGCGAGGATCGCGACGTACGCCGCGCGCTTCATTACGACCATTGAGAGGGCTCCAACCATGAAGAGGATTCCAGCCCCAAGCATCCACCACGATTGCTCATTATATTGATAGGATGCAAAAACCTGGAAGGCAAGTGTGATTGCAGCAGCCACGATCAACAGGATGCCGACCCAGCTTTTATCCTTGCCCCATGACCATAATTGGGCAAAGCCAATTCCAACCATTGCGCCGAGCGCGGGAGCCAGCATGATGGCGTAATACGAATGGAAGATGCCAGAGACCATGCTGAAGAACACCACACAAATCAGCAGCCATCCGCCCCAGAGGACGAGGGCTTTGTGAACGCCTGATTCAATCGGCAGTTGAACGCGTGAGCCACGCAATCCTGCGTTCGTTGCAGGGAACAGCGCAAGCAAAACACTGATCAAAGCGAAGGGCAGCAACCAGGACATTTGCTTGGATAAAGGTTGAGTAAAGAAACGGAACACGCCGGGTGAGCCAGTCTCCTGACTAAATGGCGTTCCGCCGCCTGGGCCATTCGGACCTTGTTGAGGCTGCCCTAATGGACTCTGTCCATTTTGTGGGATCATTCCCTGCGGCGCGCAAGCCAGTTGATCTAAATTAGGAGGCGTAGTGCATGTGCCGTTGACAGTTCCAAATGACATGGTGAATGAGCAAGACGCGCCTTGTGAAGAACTTGCGCACGCATCGAGCGCTTCTTGTGGAGGTCCTTGCCGAGGACTCTGTCCATTTTGCTGGTTAGGTGCGCCTTGAGGCGCGCATGTCAGTTCTGTTGAGTTGGGAGGTGTAACACAAGTCCCATTGATGGTATTGCCATTCAATGTAGTGAATGAACAAGCCGCGCCTTGTGTTGCAGTTGCGCAAGCATCGAGTGCCTCTTGTGGAGGACCTTGACGTGGACCATCTTGAGGCTGAATCCCCTGATTGGGATTTGTACCAGCCTGAGGCGCGGAGGGAGGCGTTCCATTTTGTGGCCCGCCCCCACCTGGGCCGCCACCGCCTTCGAGTCGCGCAGTCCCGTTATGTCCGAAGATCAATCCCATGACCGTGTTGTCGCCGCTTGAGCCAATGTATGGGCGTTGGCCTGCGGGAACCAAATCCACAACGACTGCCCATGAAAGCGAAACGGCGAGGAGCAAAACAGTGGCGATGCCGAGGTTGACAATTTTGCGAAGCCAGCCTTCTTTTGAACCGAAGAAATACAGCGCGTAAAATGCGGGGAGCGGCAGAAAGGCTTGCATCATTTTGATGTTGAAGCCGAGACCGACGATAAATGCGCCGAGCAAAAGCCAGCGTAATTTTCCTGACTCAGCGGCTTGGATGAATGCCCACGCCGCCATAAGCAGGAAGAAGACGAGCATTCCGTCCATGGTGTTGTTGCGATTGGTGGCAACGAAGACGGGTGTGATCGCCATGACAAAAGCGGCAACAAGACCTGCGAGTTCGCCCATGTATTTTTTGACCATGATGTAAAGCAATGGAATTCCAAAAATTCCCGCGAGGATGTTGGGCAGTGAAACACTGAAGCCGCTCACGCCGAGAAAATACGCAAAGATTGCTTCGATCCACAATCCCAGCGGGGGCTTATCTACTGTGACCGAGCCGCCAGGTTCAGCCGCAACGAAGAAGAAATTGCTCCACGATTTGAGCATGGACTCAACCGCGGCGGTGTAATACGCGTTCGCGTCGCCAATGGACCCGATGTTGTACATGTGCAGTCCAAACGAGAACACCATAATGACGATCACCAGCAGGATCGCTGGCGTCACGCCGAGAAATAGATTTTTCTTCAAGAACGAGGGTTGAGAGGGAAGGGCTGCTGTTGTCATTTTATTGTCTCCTATTTTATATGTCGTTGCGAGGAGGGCGTTAGCCCGACGACACTTGCGCCGTACACCAGTGCGGTAAGCAATCCCCAATTTATGAGGAGATTGCTTCCCTCGGCTTCGCTCAGGGCAGGCTTCGGGAAGAGCGCCCTCCTCGCAACGACATTTGTTTCTTTCTTCTTTTTTCTTTCCTTTGTGTTCTTTGTGTCCTTCGTGTTTAATCTTACGTTTTTCCGCCAAAAACCGAGAGTGAAGCCAGTCACTGTTTCCCCATATAACCCCATGAATTCCCTCATCAAAAGGCATGACACCTGTCATGGGTACTTCTTCGAAAGCGTGACGACAGGCACATCCCTTGAACAAACCTCCGTGATATGATTTGACCATGCAAGCGCGCTCTCAAGACTCAACCCGCTTTCTGCGCATCGCCGCATGGATCTGGATCAGCTTCCTGCTCGCAATGGCCGTGATGGACTTTGTTCTGTACACACAAGCGCAGCTTCCCCTCCTGCAAAATGTGCCCTTGCCGCAAATTCTGCCGGGTCAGCCATTGCCGCCCCTTAACCCCCAAATTCCTCCAAATCAACCGAACTCAAATCCGCCAGGAATCCCGCTGATGCCTGTGTATATTTTTTACCTCGCGAACGGGTTGGTTGCATTTATCTTTCTTGCCTTCACTCATTGGGATGGGATACAGGATGAATTAGGCGGCATCTTTTATCCGTTGCTCCTTTTAATTATTTCCACTGCGCCTATTTTTATCAACGTGCTGGTCACGCCTCGTTTTCCAAACGGTCCGCTGGCAAATGCCGAGGGGATGGCGCTTCGTCAATTGCCTGTATTATTTGTCGCGCTTGCGCTTGTAGCATGGGAATATGAATTGCCCCATGTTATTTTTTATAGCATCGCCACCACGGGTTTGGAGTTGGGTCTCATTTATTTTATATCCCCGGAATCGCGCAATATTTTTGTTTTTATTTTCATCGCCATTATTCGCACGATCAGCTTTATTGCTGTGGGTGTGTTCATCAGTCTGCTTGTTGCGCGGCTGCGTGAACAGCGAGAGTCATTGCGCGAGGCGAATGCCAACCTCACGCATTATGCGTCCACGCTGGAACAGCTTACGGTGAGCCGCGAACGCAATCGTCTCGCGCGCGAACTGCACGACACGCTCGCCCATTCCCTCACCGGCATCTCTGTCTCGCTAGAAACCGCCAAGGCTTACTTTGATATTGACTCAAACAAGACCCGCGACTTCATTGATAAGTCTCTAGAGTCGACTCATATCGGTGTGGATGAAACCCGCCGCGCGCTCAAAGCCTTGCGTTCCAGCGCGCTGGAAGATATGGGACTCGGACTCGCCATCCAAAGCGCCGCTGAATCCGCCGCGGCACGCTTCAACCTTAATCTGACGCTTGATCTTAAAAATCCCATGCCCTCCCTCAGCCCGGACGTGGAGCAGACCATCTATCGCATCGCGCAGGAAGCCATCGAAAATATTGTCAATCACTCGCGCGCCAAAAATTTCAGCGTGCGTTTGGAAAGCAACAGTCACACCACGCTCATCATTCAAGATGACGGTATCGGCTTTGACATGAAATCTGACGCTTCGTCGGGACACTTTGGCTTGATCGGTATGCGCGAACGCGCCGAACTCGCAGGCGGTAAATTGAAAATTGAAAGTCCTGTCCTGACTGGCGAAGCCGTGTCGAAGGATGAAAAAGGAAAAGGCACAAAGGTTGTGCTGACGATATAGTTTCATCAATACCCTGCTGGTTGAGTAGCCCCGCAGGGTTTTCGCGGGGCGTATCGAAACCAGCAATAAAAAGGAAACTTGAAATTGGTGGTTTCGATACGGCGGCGGAAGTGAACGATCTTCAAAGACTTGCCTAATCCCGCCGCCTACTCAACCACCAGAGTACAATATCTTTATGAAAATCATCCTCTGTGACGACCAGGCTGTGATCCGTGACGGACTTGAAATGCTTCTCAACCTCGAGAAGGATTTTCAAGTCGTCGGCGCTGCACAGGATGGCGCGGAAGCCGTGGAACTCGCCGCGCAAAAACAACCCGATCTGATCTTGATGGATTTGAAAATGCCGATCATGAACGGCATCGAAGCCACGCGCGAGATCCGTGCAAAATTCCCCAACATAAAAATTCTTGTGCTCACAACCTATGACGACGATGAATGGGTCTTCGACGCCATCCGCGCGGGCGCATCTGGTTATTTGCTCAAAGACACCTCGCGTCAAAAAATTGTCGAAGCCATCCGCGGGACAATGGATGGCAAATCCTTTGTTGACCCCGCCATCGCGGGCAAATTGCTCAACCAGGTTGCCAGCAAGCAAACCCAACCCACATCCATATTGACTGAAAAACTCACCGAACGCGAACTGGATGTTTTGCGCCTGATCGCAAAGGGAATTAATAATAGCGAGATCGCCAATCAATTGCATTTATCCGAGGGGACAGTTCGCAACCATGTCAGCGCGATTTTGGAAAAGTTGGGAGTGTCAGATCGCACTCAAGCCGCGGTCATTGCGATTCAGCATGGGTTATAATGCCAATGAAAGTGAGAAAATATGATTGAAATTCAAAATTTTCAAGCACAGTTTATTACTGATGAAAACGGCAAAAAGACCGCCGTTATTCTTCCCATTGAAGAGTTCGAAGAACTCTTGGAGGATTTGGAAGACCTTGCTGTGATGGCTGAACGACGTGAAGAGCCAACCATTCCTTTTGAAGAAGTAATGGAAAGGTTAAAGCACGATGGCTTCCTATCGGATTGAATGGAAAAACTCCGCTTATAAAGAACTTCAAAAACTGCCGCGCCCAATAATCACAAAGGTTGTCGCGGCAGTTGCTGATTTATCCAATGACCCATGTCCGTCAGGGGTCAAGAAATTGGTTGGTTCAGAGCGCAGTTATCGCATCCGCGTTGGGGATTATCGTATCGTTTACGAAATCATCGAAAATAAATTGACTATTGAGATTGTCCGTGTTCGTCATCGAAAGGATGTTTATAAATGACACATTCCAACGTCGGGAGACGTTGATCCCGAAACATTGATCAAGAGGCAACCATGACCGTAAAACATTCAAATGAAGTCGAAGCCAAAAACGTCGCCGCGGGGAAAGACACGACCATTCAGGTGTTGATCTCATCTCAAGAGGGACCGAATTTTGCCCTGCGAAAATTTTTCATGCTTCCCGGTGGAGGCATGCCGCGTCACACCAACACGGTGGAACATGAGCAATACGTCCTGCGCGGACATGCGAAAATCGGGATCGGTGATGATATTTATGAAGTAAAAGCAGGTGATGTGGTTTTTATCCCTGATGGCATAGCGCATTTTTATAAGAATATCGGCGAAGAGCCGTTTGAGTTTTTGTGCATCATCCCCAACAAGGAAGACAAGATCACGATTGTGGATGAAGCAAGCTGTTGATCAATGGATGGTGATCAGTAATCAGTTTACAGTAATCCGTAAAAGAGTCGTAATTGACTACTGAACACTAATCACTGATAACTGATGGCTGATAACTGATAACTATTCACTGCTCTCACAACGGCATCTTCGCAGCCATTCCAGCAGTGCGTGGATACTTTGGTGGCGTGGCGGCGACCTTATCCACCAGCACGAGATAGCGGTCATCGGCAACGCCGGGTAGATTAACGGGGATTAGTTGTTTTAATTTTCCACCCAATATTTTCATTGCTTTTTCAGCGGACTGGGCTTCAGCGGGTCCGCTTTCACCTTTTTGCGCGAGGAAGATACCGCCAACCTTCACGAGCGGAAGCAGGTATTCACTTAACACATTGAGGTTTGCAACCGCGCGCGCCACCCCCCAATCATAGGATTCGCGGTGCGCAGGGTTTTGTCCCACTTCCTCCGCGCGCGCATTAATGACCTCCACACCTTCCAAGCCCAGCTTGCTGACAATATGCTGGCAGAACATGGCTTTCTTGCCAACCGATTCCACGAGGGTGACGTGCATGTTCGGATAAATTATTTTCAGGGGTAGGCCCGGGAAACCGGCGCCAGTTCCAACGTCCACGAGGCGAAGCGGGGGATTTGCTTTCCACGCCTGCACACAGGAGAATGAATCCAAAAAGTGTTTGGTGCGGATCGATCCCACATCCCGAATGGCGGTCAGGTTGAACTTTTGATTCCAATCAAGTAATTCGCGCTCGTAGGTGATCAGCGCCATGATATGCCGTCCTGACAGGTGAACATTGAAAAGCGAAAGCGCGTCGCGGGTTAAATTTTCCATGGGGTGATTATATTGCCTAATGTCATTGCGAGGAGAATGTTCTTCCCAAAGTCTGTCCTGATGGTTCGACTTTCGCTCACCGTGTCGAAGCGAAGCAATCTGCACCATCGTGACGGGGATTGTGTCGCCACGGCGACGCTTCGCCGCAACAAACGCGGCTCGCAATGACGGAAGAAAGGGAACAAAAAGAGGACGGTGGTGACGCCGTCCTCAACTTATTACTTGTTACTCATTACTTCTTTACTTCCTCACCCTCAACCTTCGCCTTCTTCTTGCTGCCGCGCATTTTTCGGAGGAGTGCGCGTATGCCAATGAAGGCGAGATACAACGGGATACCGATGATGATCCAAACTGGCAGGATATAGATCACAAAGCGGATAACAAACTCAGTGAAGCCTTTAAGGAAGTCAATCAGATCTTGTACTGCTTCGAGCGCTATCCCTTTGGGCTCCCATTTGCCAATTACAAGAGGCTGAATGGTCTCTTCGGCGATAAGCCGTACACTGATGGCAGAGAGCGAAGCGGCTTCATCGTAATACTTGATCTGGCCTTTTACCAACTCGATCTGTTCGCGATAGTAAACCAATTGATTGAAAACATTGATGACATCCTCGGTTTTAGTGGCTTGTTTCAGGATCTCATCCAGCTGTGCTTCAGCGGCTTCCAGATTCTTCAAACGTGATTTTAGGTCCACGTATTCAGAGGTGACATCCTGCCCGGATATTGATTCACTCTGGACTTCGACCGCGTCTTTTTTGATCTGATCCATGGCTTCTTCCAATTTTTCGGAAGGCACGCGGATCAGGACCTGCGCTTCGGGAACTTCAACATAGTCGCTTGTGTAACTCTGATACAAATTGGATGAGACGACAAATCCGCCCATTTGTTCGGCCATGATCTGGATGTTCTTCATGCGTCTTTCCACATCTGAGACCACAATGGCGAGGTCGGCATTTTTGATGACGATGCGTTCGATCGCTGCGGCAGGCAGGCCGGAACCGCTATTCGTCGTGGCCCTATCGGCGGCCATCCCCGCTTCCGGCGCCATGGCGGGTTGTTCCATCATCACAGGCGCTTCGGACGCCTCATCAGCGGGTGTCTGTGAACGCGCCCCCCAGCCGCAGGCGGCGAGGATCAATGAGGCAATAATGATGAAGCTAAATGGCAGTATCTTTTTCATGATTTCTTCTCCTTTTTTCTTTTGGGTGGTTTCTCTGCCCAAAGGACGAACAAACCAGAGTTATAGTTCCCAACTCATTTTGACCGTAGACGGATGGAGCGTATACCGTGGATGAATTTCATGGCCTATCGTCCATTGTCCACGATCCACCCTACCATCCCTCAGCGATGCGGACAGCGTGCTTTTCGGGCAAACCTGCGGCTCGAATACGTTGCTGTACTTCGGGGATGTTATATTTCACACGCCGCGGAGTCCATGTGCGGGCTGTGGTGTCGTAGATGGCATAAGCGGCGCGCGGATCACGGTCACGCGGCTGACCGATGGAGCCTGGGTTCAGGATCAGTTTTCGGCGCAGTATGATTGGCACATCTGGCTTGACCTTTTCAAGACTCACATGGTCTTGTTCCTCATCCAGGGCAAATATGCACTGGATGTGCGAATGGCCGACGAAACACCAGGGTGTATCAAAATGCTCAAAGTTGAGGCGCGCCGTAACCGAATTCAAAATATATTCCCATAATGGGTTTCGCGGACTTCCATGCGCCAGAGTCGCTTCGCCAAGCACGGTTGTTTCGGAGGGCAGGGCGCGCATATAATCCTTGTTGCTGGCGGATATAACTTTTTCATGAATTTCCAATGAACGCCTGGCTCCACCATTAAATGTTTCAAGCGGCATCTGGCCGATGACTGCCACATCATGATTGCCAAGCAGGCAGGTGAGATTTTTGATCTTACGAATTTTTTCAACCACGGCATTTGGGTCGGGTCCATACCCAATCAGGTCGCCCAAACACCAGGTTTCATCCACTTCACCTGCATCCTTTAATGCGGCTTCCAGCGCGGTGTAATTCGCATGAATATCCGAGATGACCAGAACGCGCATCTTTACTCCAACAACTTCGCTGTGTGCTCGATGATTCTTTCAGCCGCTTCCGCCTTGCTCATCAACGGCAAAATTTCCTTCTTTCCATTTGCGAATAACAAGGTAATGCGGTTTGTTTCAACGGCAAACCCCGCGTCATTGGACGAGATGTCATTGGCGGCGATCATGTCCAAATCTTTGGATCGTAATTTTTCGGAGGCATTTTTGAGTAAATCTTGACTCTCTGCGGCAAAACCGATGACGACTTGAAAACGCTTCCTTCCCACGGGTGGGCCTGAACCTGCTCCGGGCGGAGACGCGGAGACGGTTTTCAGAATATCAGGCGCCGCTTCGAGTTCGATCTGCGGAATGCCATTCCGCTTCTTCATTTTTTCCCTCGATACCTGCTTCGGGCGGAAGTCCGCCGCCGCGGCCGCCATGATGAGCGCATCAGCAGATTCGTTCATCAAGGCCTCCAGCATTTCCTGCACGCTTTTCACACGGATAACGCGCGCACCCACGGGCGGAGTCAATGTTGTCGGTGTGGTGATTAGGCAGACCTCCGCGCCTGAATCGAGAGCGGCTTGAGCGAGCGCATAACCCTGCCGGCCAGTTGAATGATTTGTAATGATGCGCACAGGGTCAAGCGCTTCCTGAGTCCCGCCGGCTGTGACAATAACTTTTTTGCCGGCCAGTTTTCCATGTTTGCCAAGCGCAATGCGGATATGCCCCAGGACTTCCATGGGTTCAAGCATGCGTCCTTTGCCGGAAAGACCGGAAGCGAGGTGCCCCTCCGCGGGACCAGCGACCAGCACTCCCCGCGATTTGAGCGTTGCGAGATTCTCCTGCGTGGCGGGGTGATCGAACATGCCGCCATCCATTGCGGGCGCGATCAATATCGGACAAGCCGCCGCTAATGCAGTGACGGTTAGTAGATTATCTGCAATGCCATGCGCGAGTTTTGCCATTGTATCTGCCGTGCATGGCGCGACCACAAGCAAATCGGCGGTTTTGCCAAAGTTGACATGTAACACATGCGCTTCATTGCCCCACAGGTCATCATCTATAAACGCGCGGCGGCCAGTGACGGATTGAAAGGTAAGCGCTGTGACAAATTTTTGTCCCGCGCCTGTCAAAATCACATCCACCTGTGCGCCAGCCTGGGCTAATTTGGAGGCCAAGTCTACAGCTTTGTAGGCCGCAATAGACCCTGTCACGCCAAGTAAAATGTGCTTTCCTGAGAGGATGGACATATAATGATTATACTTCCAACCTCATTATTATGATGATGTGGGTTGCTTATCTACTTGTTTCATGGTCTCCCTGCGACTATAATTCCATCTAATGAAACACATATTCATCATCTTCCTTCTTTCTTCTTTTGTCATCACTTCCTGCGGCTCTTCCAATAATTCATCCACTTCTGTATCCCCTACAAAGTATATCGAAAACAAAGGTTCTGATACCATCGTCAACCTGGCCCTGGCTTGGGCGGAGAAATATCAAAGCCGGCATCCAGATTTTCGTATATCAGTAACGGGCGGAGGGTCAGGCACAGGCATGGCCGCGCTGATCAATAACACCGTGGATATTGTAAATGCCTCACGCAGGATCAAGCAGGAGGAGATCGCTGAAGCGAAGAAAAATGGGGTCGAACCTGTCGAGTTCATTGTTGCCCGCGATGCGATCGCGGTTATCGTCAATCCTAAAAACCCTGTCAATGAATTAACGCTTCAACAATTATCAAATATTTACAGCGGCAAGTATACGAACTGGATGGAAGTGGGTGGAGAAGACCGCCCGATCGTGCGCTTATCGCGTGAAACAAACTCAGGCACTCATGTTTATTTTTTGGAAACCGTATTAAGATTGGGGAATAAAGAGGATAAAACCTTATTTTCAACCGACACATTGCTGCTTCCCTCATCCGAAGGCATTATTTCAGAAGTCCGTCAAAACCCCAATGCGCTTGGTTATGACGGACTGGGTTATGTGCCGGACGATTTGAAAACGATCGCAATTGCAAAAGAGGAAGGCGGCGCGTTTGTGCTCCCGTCCATTTCAACCGTGAACGATAAAACCTATCCCATCGCCCGCGACCTTTACATGTACACCAATGGCGAGCCAACGGGTGTTGTCAAGGAATATCTTGATTGGATCCTCTCCGCCGAGGCGCAGCAGATCGTGGCTGAGTTGGGTTTTGTGCCTGTAATAAAATAATGTCATTGTGAAGGCGCTCTTGCCTTTGCCCGAAGCGTCGCCGTGGCGCCGTGGCGACACAATCTCCCACTCACACCACGAGATTGCTTCCCTTCGACATGGTGAGCGAAAGTCGAACCATCAGGACAGGCGTCGGGAGGAACACCCTCCTCGCAATGACATAATGGAGACTTATGGAAAAATCATTATCATGGCGTGAATTCATTATCACCAGACTCATTCAATCTTCTGGTTACTCTGCCGTCATTTTTGTATTACTTATCTTTTTCTTCCTTCTGCGCGAAGGCTTGCCCACCCTCAGCGAAGTAGACGCATCATCACTACTTAGCATCCGTTGGTATCCCATCGAGGATTATTTTGGGATTTTGCCGCTCATCAGCGGCTCGCTCATGGTCACTCTCGGCGCGGCGCTGATCGCAGTCCCGTTTGGAATTGGCACAGCCGTTTACATCTCCGAGATCGCACCGCGTTGGATGCGTGAAATCTTAAAACCGCTGGTGGAATTGCTTGGCGGACTTCCCTCCGTTGTGTTGGGATTTCTTGGCATCCTCGTCGTCTCACCATTTTTGCGCATCTTTCTGGACCTGCCAACTGGTCTGACTGCCTTTACAGGATCCCTGCTTCTGGGAGGGATCGCAGTTCCAACGATCGTGTCGGTGGCGGAAGATGCGCTGGATTCAGTCCCTCGCGCATATCGCGAGGGCGCGTGGGCTTTGGGCGCAACGCGTTGGCAGACCATCTGGCGCGTGACTCTTCCCGCCGCACGTTCTGGCGTGTTGACAGCCGTCATGCTCGGCGTTGGGCGCGCCATCGGCGAAACTATAACGGTGATGATGGTCACTGGCAACGCGCCTGTGCTTGCGCTTAAACTTGGCAATCTCTTCTCCCCAGTCCGTACCATGACGGCCACAATCGCCGCAGAGATGGGCGAAGTTGCCAATGGAAGCACACATTACCATGTTCTATTCCTAATCGGCATCGTCCTCTTTGTAATTTCCTTGATCGTGAATATCATCGCCTCTTCTGTTGTTTTCCGCGCAAGGAAGAGAGCGGAACGAATTCTTTCGTAATAATTCTGCTGGTCGAGTAGCCCCGAATGTTTTTTGAGGGGCATATCGAGACCAGTAATGAAAAGTAAACTTGTAACTGGTGGTTTCGATACGGGTGAGAAGTACACTCGCCCTACTCAGCCACCGAACTATATAAAAAATTATGAAATACTTCTTCTCCCAAAACCGTCACATCATCCAACGACTTGGCTTTACCGCTATTACTCTGATGGCAGTTGTTACAGTCCTGCCGATCGTTGGTACGATCATCTTTATTCTCATCAAAGGCAGCTCCGCCATTTCATGGGATTTCCTTTCAGGCTTTCCGCATGACGGAATGCGCGCAGGCGGCATCCTGCCCGCCATTATTGGTACGCTTTACCTGACCATCGGTACAGCAATCTTTTCTGTGCCATTAGGAATCGCCGCTGCCATTTATCTCGCGGAATATGCCAAAGATAACCAGTGGACTCGTCTCATCCGCCTTGCCATTATCAATCTCGCGGGCATTCCTTCGGTTGTGTATGGGTTGTTTGGTTTGGGATTGTTTGTTCTGTTCCTGCAATTCGGCACGTCCATTCTCGCCGCGTCTCTTACACTTTCGATCATGACATTGCCCGTCATCATCAGCACAGCGGAAGAAGCGCTGCGTTCCGTGCCGCAAGCCTTTCGCACTGTGAGTATTTCCCTCGGCGCCACCCGCTGGCAGACCATCCGCCGTATTGTGTTGAAGGAAGCGCTTCCTGGAATTTTAACGGGCGTGATCCTGGGTTTGGAACGCGCGGCCGGCGAAACCGCTCCCATTTTGTTCACAGGCGCGGCGTTCTTCCTGCCACGATTACCCAACTCTCCCTTTGATGCAACCATGGCATTGCCCTATCACCTCTTTGTCATTTCCACACAAGTTCCGGAAATGCCAATCCAAATCCAATACGGCACGGCGCTTGTATTGCTAGTTTTCGTGTTAACAATGAACGTCATTGCAACCGTGATTCGTTCGCGGGCGAGAGCGAGAAGACAATGGTAATCCCTGACGATGGACAATAGACGATTGACCATGGAGAAGTGAATGCCTTATAAATTTGAGCAATTGGATGTTTGGAATCTCTCTTTAGAATATATTGATACGATTTACGGTCTGGCTGAGAAATTTCCAAAGAGTGAGAAGTACAATTTAAAATCGCAAATTATTCGAGCGGCTACACCCATCTCTCTCAATATCGCAGAAGGTTCCACAGGACAAAGTGACGCAGAACAGGCAAGGTTTTTAGAAATGGCGATTCGCTCATTAATTGAAACGGTTGCCTGTCAACATATTATTCGACGAAGAGGCTATTTTCAAGAAGAAAACCTTTTGCAGAAAGCCTATGAAGCCTCGCAGTTACTCGCAAGAAAACTTCAAACTTTTCGAAAGTCTTTATCCAACCCGCAACGCCAAATTCGAGAAGGTTCACCTGCCTATGGAGAGGATGACTTGATCTAGGCACGACTTCATCGTCCATCGTCAATGGTCCATGGTCTTCTGGTAAAACAATGAACAAAATCCTTATTGAAAATCTCTCCCTCCAATACTCCGACGGCACCGAGTCACTGCGTGACGTCAGCATGGGAATCCGTCAGAACGCGGTGACAGTTTTATTTGGTCCAGCCGGAGGCGGTAAATCCACCCTGCTGCGCTGTCTCAATCGTTTGAATGACCTGACGGAGGTGAAAGCCAGTTCAGGTCAGATCCTGATTGACGGAGAAAATATCCTCGACCCAAAAGTGGATGTGACCGCGTTGCGGCGTAAAGTAGGCATGGTCTTTGCGCGCCCCGTCCCATTGCCAATGAGCATTCGCGAAAATATTATTTACGGTTTGGAACTCGCAGGTGAGAAACGCAAATCAAAATTAGATGAAGCCGTTGAACGAAGTTTAAAACTCTCGGCAGTTTGGGATGAAGTAAAGGATAGGTTGAATGACCCCGCGATTGCGCTTTCAGGCGGACAACAACAGCGTCTATGCCTTGCGCGTGTGATCGCTTTACAGCCAGAAGTAATTTTGCTGGATGAACCCACCTCCGGCCTGGACCCGATCTCAACTGGCAAAGTGGAAGCCGCCCTTCTTGAGTTGAAAAAAGAATATACCATTATCCTTGTGCCGCATTCCATCCAACAAGCCGCGCGCACGGCCGATTACGCCGCTTTCTTTTTAACAGGTGAACTCATTGAATACGGCGAAGGAAAATCTCTCTTCACCATACCGAAGCAAAAAAAGACCGAAGATTACATCATGGGCAGATTTGGATAAGAAAAAGACTGCCGATTGTGGCAGTCCTTTCATCTTTCCTCTTTCTTCATTTACTCTTACCTGCCAAATTCTTTCCAAACCCCCGTTATATCAACCGATCCCCTTCTTCTGAAACCGAATCCACGCGGTAGTGACATCCGCGGCTTTGGCGGTTATGACGCGCAGCTTGCGCCACGATCAAGGCGGATTCAACCGCGTTTCGCAAACCGATCAAACCATCGCTTAATTTTGTGGTTCGATAAAATGTCTCGATCTCGTTTTGCAAATGACGCAGTTCGCGGATGGCGCGCGAGAGTCTTTCTCCGCTGCGGACAAGTCCCACATAATGCCACATGATGTTTTGAATGGTCTGCATGTCGCCCTGGATCAGCGCGGGGTCCGAATCCGCATCGAGGCGGCTTTCATCCCAGGGCGGGATCATCTCACGGGTTGGGATGTGAAGCGGGGCCTTATCCAGTTTGGATTCGATGTCCCGCGCGGCGCGATGTCCCCAGACCAATCCCTCCAGCAATGAAGTGGATGCAAGCCGGTTTGCGCCATGCAAACCTGTGCAACTGACCTCGCCCACCGCGTAAAGATTCTCGATGCTGGTTTTCCCAACTTCATCCACTTGGGCGCCGCCGCAGAAATAATGCGCGGCAGGCACAACAGGAATCGGGTCGCGTGAAATATCCACGCCGAATTTCAAACAGGTGGAATAAATATTCGGGAAGCGCGCGCGAATTTCATCCGCAGGTTTATGCGACGCAATATCCAGCAGCACATGGGAGTATCCGCGCGTTTCCATGATGTGATGAATGGCGCGTGAGACCACATCGCGCGGCGCAAGGTCTTTCCATTCAGGGGAGTACTCTTTCATGAACGCGCGCCCATCGGGGGTAAGCAGGGTGCCGCCCTCGCCGCGCACCGCCTCCGAGATGAGGAATCCCTCCGAGCCCGGCACTGCCAGCGCGGTTGGATGAAACTGCACATATTCCGCGTTGATGATGCGCGCCCCCGCGCGAGATGCCATTGCGAGACCGTCGCCCCGCGATCCTTGTGGATTAGTGGTGTTGCGATAAATTCTTCCCAACCCGCCTGTTGCCAGCACAGTGACAGCCGCTAAGGTTCGATGCACTGCGCGTCCTTTGCGGTCAAATACGTACGCGCCGTGACAGGTAATAGGTTTATAAGTATCAAGAGGATCGCGTGAATGGTGTGGATAGGTGATCAGGTCAACAGCAGTAGCCTCTGTGAACCATTGTATATTTGGTTTGGACTGTAAAGCATGGATCAATCCCTGGCTGATCGCCGCGCCCGTGCCATCGCCAACGTGCAGAATGCGCCTGCGTTGATGCGCGGCTTCGTTTCCATACGCTAATTTGCCATCCTGACTTCGATCAAATTTTATGTTTGAAATATTAATCAGGATTTCATTAAGCAGCGCAGGTCCTTCTTCTGCGAGGATGCGCGCCGCTTCGGGCAGGGATGCGCCCGCGCCGGCTGTAAGAATATCTTCGACAAGCAGATCCGCATTGTCGTCTGTGCCGCGATGAATGATGCCGCCCTGCGCCCAATAGGTATTCGAGTCATTCGGGTCGGGTGCGCGTGTGATCAGCGCAATGCGTCGTTTGGGATTCTCAGCAAGCCGCAACGCAGCTGTCGCCCCAGCGATTCCACTTCCAATGATTAATACATCAGTTTGTAACATTTCAATTTACGATTTTGGATTTACGATTTTCGATTGGTTGACACGACACTTCGACACCCTGACACATTTTTTATCCGATCTCGATCATTCTTTTTACTGCCCGTTCGGCGCGGATGCGAATATCTTCAGGGATATCAATGATATAGCGATCTAATTTCAACGCGTTAAGCGTGTCTTCCATTGTGATCGTGTTCATGTGCGGACAGCGCACCATGCACAACCGCAGCATGTCTTTTTCGGGGTTTGCCGCGGCAATGTTATCCCCCATGGAACATTCGGTTAATACCAGATATTGCGGCGCTTTAGAGTCTTGCACGAATTTGATCATTGCGCTGGTGCTGCCTGAAAAATCGGAGGCGGCGGTCACTTCGGGACTGCATTCGGGATGGGCGAGAATGGCAACCTTGGGAAATTGCGCGCGCACGGTTTCAATATCGTTTACGGTGAATTTCTCATGCACTTCGCAGCGGCCCGTCCAGCCGATCATTTGATAATCCATGTTTATTTCAAATTCCAGATTTGGCGCGCCGCGCTTGGGGAAGATAATATGTTTGCCAGTTTCACGCGCGACATTGGCAGCCAGATATTCATCGGGTAAAAAGATGACCATATCTGCATTAAGCGATTCAACGACCGCGTTTGCATTCCCGGAGGTGCAGCAAATATCGCTCTCAGCTTTGACATCCGCGTAGGTGTTTACGTAAGTCACAACAGGCACGCCGGGGAATTTTGCTTTGAGCGCGCGCACGTCGTCAGCGGTAATACTTTCCGCCAGTGAACAGCCTGCGCGATTGGATGGCAATAAAACTTTTTTGGATGGATTCAATATCTTGGCGGTCTCGCCCATGAATTTCACACCGCAAAACACAATGATATCTTTATCGGTCTGCGCGGCTTTGCGGCTTAACTCCAGCGAGTCGCCGACAAAATCAGGAATGGAGTTGAACAATGCAGCCTCCATGTAATTATGTCCGAGGATCACCGCGTTGCGTTCCTTCTTCAATTTGTTGATCTCAACTGCGATCCCTGCCTTGTAACGCAGTTCTACGTCTGGGACAACATTCGCGAGTTTTTCCTTCATCCCCGCGTACATTTCATCGATATTGGTTACTTGTGAAAGCATTTTGCTCCTGTCGTAAAAAGCCTAAACACGAAGGACACAAAGTACACAAAGGAAGGAAAAGAGCCTTGATTTTTTTGGTTTTCCCTTCGTGGCCTTAGTGTACTTTGTGGTTAAATCTTTTTGGTTATCGTATCCATTGCAAACTAAAGTCAAACACCTTCACTGAATGGGTGAGCGCGCCGACGGAAATATAATCCACGCCGGTCTCTGCGATTTGGCGCACTGTTTCCAAAGACACATTTCCTGACGCTTCAAGTTTTGCACGTCCGTTCGTAAGGCGGACTGCTTCGTTCATCATCTCAATGGACATGTTGTCCAAAAGGATTCTTTCGACCCCCAGATTTAACGCGACTTTCACGTCCTCCAAGGTTCTTGTTTCAACCTCGATTTCCAGCCCGCTCTGAAAATCTCGCGCGCGCCTGACGGCTTCTTTGATTCCGCCCGCGAAATCTATATGGTTGTCCTTGATGAGGATCATGTCAAAGAGTCCAATGCGATGGTTTTCTCCCCCGCCGAGTTTGACTGCAAGTTTATCCAGTGTGCGTAAACCTGGCGCGGTCTTGCGCGTGTCCAAAATGACGGCTTTTGTGCCGGAAACCGCGTCCACGAATTGACGTGTCAACGTGGCGATGCCCGACATGCGACCGAGATAATTAAGCGCGGTGCGCTCGCTTGTGAGCAGGGGGCGGGAATGTCCACGCAGATGAACCAACTCCATGTTAGGGGTGACGCGCTGCCCTTCATCCAAGTGCGCGTTGAATTGGATCGAATTATCCAGCATGCTGAAAACAGCGCGGGCTACATCCAAGCCTGCAATCACGCCGTTTTGTTTGGCGATGATCTTTCCGTTCATCATCGCATCTGCAGGGACGATGCTGTTGGTGGTTACGTCGCCTGTACGAATATCTTCGTCAAGCGCACGGCGGATGGATTCAAGGATTTCGTTTTGCATGGCAGCAAAGATTATATAACGAAAAACAGGCTCCACCCGCAGGGTGCTTCGCAAAGTTGCGCTGAACCCGAAGCCTGTTTCTGATCGTCCCGCTATTTTTTCTTGTGCAGGCTGGCCTTGCCGCCCTTGACTACACGGCGATAGGGCGGCATGTTGATCACCAAGACCTGACACATGGATGGATCAAGCAGTTTGTTCCATAAATTCGGGTAACTCAGCGCAAAAGAATCGGGACGCATGGTGGAAGTTAACACTGTGGGCAAATGCGCGTTATAGCGGTAATTCAACACGCTATATAATTTGTCCTCTGCCCAAACTGAACTTGCGCCGCTTTCCTTCAAGTCATCCAAAATCAATAATGGTGTGGTGCGGATCTCATGAAAGCGCCTGTCAAATGAGACATCCGAACTTGGGCGGAAGGTCTGGCGCAGGTAATCGAGCAGGGCAGTCACTTCAATAAGCAGGGCTTGTCCGCCAAGCGCAATGCGGTAATTCCCAATCGCCGAGGCGAGGTGGGTCTTGCCGCTAAAGGATTGACCCAAAAATACCAGCCAGCCATTCGGCTCTTCAGAGAAGCCCGCCGCTGCGCTATAAGCTTCGTGCAAAGTCTTCACATCATCCTTGGTTACTTTGATGCGGGTGATCTCTTTGTCTTTGTATTTATTTCCGAACTTATCGGATTTTTCCGTGGTCGTGGTGGTGACCGCCTCCTGCCCGATCTCATCCTCGCGCATTTGAAAAGTCTTGAAGGTCATCGCTTTCATTTCAGGCAGGGAAAACATGGAAATACCGGGGTTGCTGGTCTCTTCAGGGCGGCGGTAATCCGGCGCAGAGATCATCAGGTGATTCACAAAATCTTCATCCTGCAAGCGCGAGCGGATGCGGCCTTCGATCTCATCCAGCATTAAATTTGTTGTAATCACCGTGGAAAGTTTATTGATATAACGGTAATTGATGATCTGGAATAATTTTTCCTGCGCCCAGGCGGTTGCATTCTGCGTGCCGAAATCATCCAAGATCAACAAGGCTGCATTGCGGATCTCTTCGAAGCGTTGTTCAAATGTGGTTTCAGGATCGGCATACGCAAAGCGCAGTGAATCGAGCAAATCCGGCACGGTGATGAACAGGGTTGGCGTGCCCTTATTTACAGCAAAATTTGCAATTGCCGCCGCCAGGTGGGTCTTGCCGCATCCATATCCGCCTTCCAGCAAAAGCCAGCCTTTGGGATTGCGCGCAAAATCTTCGCAAATTTCAAATGACTTGTGCAAATTCTCGCGGTCCTGCGCCGACATGAATTTTGCCCGGTCATTTCCAGAGGCATTAAAGTTTTCAAATGTTAAATGGCTCAAACGGTTCAAGTTGCTCATGGCAAATAATCGCGAGCGCGCGCCTTCCGCCACATCTTTTGCGCGGCAAACGCACGACTCCAATTTGCCGAACTTCTCATGCCCAAGCGGCACATCGTAGCGCACATAGCCAACTCCCCCGCAATGCGGGCATTTCGGGTCGCCGAGGGTCTTCACGAGATTAATCCCGGTTGATGAATTCGGAGAACTCGCTGTCGGTGTATCGGTCTGCATCTTTGACAGGGTCTTGTTGATCTTTTCTTTCATCTTTCCCTTTTTCCTTCCAGCGCACCAGGATCGCTTCCACATATTTCCAATGACGAATATTGCGGCTCACTGCAATTTCAAACGCCTCTTCAAACCACATGCTCGGATAATTTTTTTCCGCTTCACGCAGCATGTCTGATAATAAAGGCGTGAGCGCGCCAATGTTCTCTTCATACAACTTAAAGACATTTGATTTACGCGAAGCGAATGGCGCAGACATGCTCTTTGCAGTTTCGCGCCACTGCCCCTGGGAAAATGCTTCCGCTGCGAGACGTCCACGCGGGGAATTGAGGAAGTAAAAAACATCCGCTCCATGTATGGACCCTTCGACAGAAGAACGCTCAGGGCGGCGCTTGAGCAGGGTGCCGCGCTCGACAGATTTTTCCAGCCCGCGCTGAATCTCCTCAAGGCTCAACCCCAGCGACTCAGCCTCGAAATCCGATTCGCACAACGCGCGGAAGTGCCCCTCAATATGCTCGATCCGCCAGATGGCGTAGAGAGTCACCTTCAATTCTGCAATGTCGTCAATCTCGTTCATTAAACGAATGAACGAATCAGGCACCTGGGTAAATGTTTCAGAGGAGGTATAGCCGTTGAAATTAGGCATGACACAATTACCAATTACCAATCACACAACTCGTAATTGGGTTTTAGTAAAAAGACTTACTCGTTTGGCTTGAAAATCTTGGTGGCCGCATTTTCGAATTTCGCCAATGCGCTGCGGAAGATCAACTCCACATCGCCCACGGGACCATTACGATGTTTCGAAATAAGGATCTGGGCGATATTCTGTTTGTCCGAATCCTTCTCATATTGGTCCGGACGATAGATGAACATGACGATGTCGGAGTCTTGCTCAAGACTCCCAGATTCTCTCAAATCCGAAAGCACCGGGCGTTTATCGGTACGCTGTTCCACAGCACGGCTTAACTGCGCGGCAGTCAGCACAGGCACATTCAATTCACGCGCCAGCACTTTCAAACTGCGGGAAATATGTGAAACTTCCTGCACACGGTTGTCGTTGCGAGAGTCGCTCCCCATCAATTGCAGATAATCAACGAGGATCAGGTCGACGCCGAATTCCATGTGCAGGCGGCGGCATTTGGTGCGCAATTGCAAGGGTGTGATGGCGGGCGTGTCGTCGAGGAAGATATGCGTATCAGAAAATACTTCAATGGCGTGCGTGAACAGCGGCCATTCGTTTGCCAACAATTTCCCTGACCGCAGGCGTTGAGAGTCGATCCCGGTTTCCATTGAGATCAAACGCTGGACCACCTGCTCATTGGACATTTCCATGGAAAAGATGGCCACATGCTTTTTATGGGTCAGCGCGGCATTCTTTGCTATGGATAACAGAAAACCCGTCTTACCCTGACCGGGCCGGCCTGCAATGATCAGCAGATCGGAGGGCTGCAAACCGCCCAACAGTTTATCCAGGTCATAAAATCCGGTCGGCACGCCATGAAAATCATCGGGGCGTTTGGATAGATCGTCAATGCGGTCATAGTAACTGGAAAGGACAGCCCGAATCGGTTGCAGGTCATGTTTCAGCCGGTTTTCACTGACATTGAAGACGGCTTTTTCCGCTTCGTTCATTACATTTTCGATGGTATTGCCTTTATATGCTAAGGAAGCAATTTGATTTGCGGCAGTGATCATCTTGCGCCGAATCGAATTCTCCTCCACGATCCGTCCGTAGGCTTCCGCATTAAGCGAGGTAGGCACTTGATTGATCAGCGATGTAAGAAAGGCGGAGCCGCCAATTTCAGCCAGTTGGCCAGCCTTTTCCAATTCTTCGGATAAGGTCAGCAGGTCTACTGGTATGCGCTTTTCATGCAAATGCGCATAGGCCTCCCAGATCCATTTGTTGCGATGGATGTAGAAATCCTCTGCCGCGAGGAATTGAGCCACATCGTAATAGGCTTCGGAGTTAATCAATACCGCCCCAACAACTGCTTCTTCGGCTTCCCGACTATGCGGGACTACCGTTGACATTGGGTTGGAGGCGGCGGAGGGATCATCCCCGTAGGGAACTTCAGAAGGGAAATAATCTGTCATTTGGGGGTATCAGCTTTAAGTTGTGTTTGAATCGGGTTTGTCTTTGTCGGAGTCGTCAATATCCAGCTTGTCAATAAAATCCTTGAACACGGATAATCTGTCACTGGCTTCATCCGATAACGGCGGCGAGGGTTCTCTTTTGGCAGGGGCGCTCGTTTCAGGCAGATCCTGATCCGGCGTCATGCCCGCCTCGTCCATCACTTTCTTGTGGACAAGGATGGGCACGTGCGCGCGTACGGCAATCGCAATCGAATCCGAGGGGCGAGAGTCGACATGGATCTCACGCCCATCCACTTCCGCGACAATGTTGCCATAAAATATATCACCCTGCAATCTTACAATTTCCACGCGGATGACGCGCGCATTGAATGCGCTAAAGATATTCTTGAGCAGGTCATGCGTGAGCGGACGCACCATTTCAACCTCCTGCAAAGCGACCGTGATTGCCTCGGCTTCGTAGGGGCCGACCCAAATTGTAAGATAGCGCTCCGTGTTGATCTGCTTAAGCACTACAACACGCTGTGGGGCCATTAAGTGCACACGAATACTATCAATGATCACTTCTAGCATATCTGGCATAGGGGGAACTCCAATACTGGTATTTTAGCATAAAGGCTGAAGAATGCGCCGCGCATTAAGCTAAGAAACGGGAAAGTAAATTCCATTTGCCAGAAAAAAGAAACAAGGCTATAATCCACTTCGCTCAATCGGGGCGTGGCGCAGTCCGGCTAGCGCGCTTGCATGGGGTGCAAGAGGTCGGAGGTTCGAATCCTCTCGCCCCGACTTGTAGAATATTTATATTATCCTTGCTCATATTCAGCCCGGCTAGTGCGTGGCGCTTGAAGCGCCAAGGTCGGAGGTTCGAATCCTCTCGCCCCGACAGTTGCATAATAAAAACCGTCCTCTGAAAAGGACGGTATTTTATTTTTAACATAATTCTACACCTGTTGAAAAACAACCTGAATTTTTTTACGCGAATAAAGCAAATTTCCGCGTAATACGATTATTGGCGGCTTTTGCGTTGGCGGTTCATGCGATGAAGAAAAAACCTTCAAATTTAAGGGATCGTTAACCTGTAACTTGCGAATCTATCTTCTCTCGGTTATCCTTGCGAACGGGAGTGGTTAGGTCCCGGTGGGCTTCCTGGTCTTCAACACCTGTGGCGGGTCGCGTTGCGAGCCGCGGTGGGTTCGACTCCCATCCACTCCCGCTCCAATTTATTGAAGAACCCTAAAGGTCTGATTGCATATTTGTGTCTTCAAATCACAAAAGACCTTTAGGGTTTCTTACAAGGAGAAACATGTCATTTCCAGAAATTGAAGTATTAACCAGATTTGTCTCACGCATCTTTCGCATTGACGATGTCACCAGCGAAGACCCCCGCAAAGGTTTCTTCCTGCGCTACCGCGGACAATTGCTCAGCGAGGATTCTGCTGAAGCATACGACCAATTGGCTGAATGGCTCAGTCCACATCATGCCATGCCGATCTTTCGCGTTGAGGATGGAAGACAAGTCATTTATCTCGCCCCGAAACAACCTGAACCCAAAAAGGAAAAAGTTTCCACGAACATCATCCTTTTCGTGTTAACAGTATTCAGTGTGATGCTCGCGGGCGCACAACCCGCCGGCCCCATCCCAAATGACCCTGCCGGACAAATGTTATTGCTTGCTAAAAGTATTTTGACAGGTTGGCCTTTCGCGTTAAGCCTGCTTGGGATTTTGGTGGCGCATGAACTGGGGCATTATTTCATGAGCCGCCATCACAAGACGCCTGCCTCTTTGCCATACTTTATTCCATTTCCATTGAGTCCGCTTGGCACAATGGGCGCCGCGATCATCATGCGCAGCATCCCCAAGAACAAGCGTGTCCTTTTTGACATCGGCATTGCAGGTCCCATTGCGGGGCTGGTCGTCGCCATTCCTGTTTTGTTTTTTGGATTATCCCTTTCAACATTGGGAACCATTGACCCAAACCCAAACAGCTTCATCGAGGGCAATTCGCTTCTTTATCTTTTTGCAAAGTATGTCACCTTCGGTCAATTACTGCCCGCGCCTGTTGAGCCGCAGGGGTTTTTGTACTGGCTGCAATATTTCTTCACCGGCCGCCCCATTCCATTTGGCGGCCTGGATGTGTTCATTCATCCCATCGCTTTCGCAGGCTGGGCGGGCATCCTTGTCACCGCATTGAACCTGATCCCCGTCGGCACATTGGATGGCGGGCATATCATTTATGCGTTGCTCGGCGAGAAGGCGCGAAAGGCGTTTCCCTTTATCATCGTTTTGCTGATCGTGCTTGGAATTTCCTGGAGCACCTGGTGGTTATGGGCAGCCTTGCTTTTCTGGCTGGGACGAGTCAACGCTCAGCCGTTGGATCAAATCACCACGCTCGACCCTGCCCGGCGACTGATTGCCTATACGATGATCATTATCTTCGTTTTGGTATTCATGCCCGTCCCATTTATGACACTTGCTCAATGAAAAAAATACTCTCACTATTCCTGATCATATCCTTCATCTTATTAACCGCTTGTAATGAAGCGAATGTCACAGCCGTAGCCACAGCCGCAGCATCTGCCACACAAAGCGCTGGAAAAACTCCAACGGCAGAACCTGTCGTCGAAGCGGCCAGCATGTTTGAGATCCCGGCAGAGGCGTTAAAAGGCTTGGAGATCACAGTCTGGACTCCGTGGTATGGCATCGAATCGGATCTGTTCAATTCATTTGTCAATGATTTTAATACGGAAAATGAGTGGGGCATCCAAGTCCATTTGCAGGATAAAGTTAACTTTGCAAACCTTTATGAAAGTGTCACCGCATCCCTGCCAACGGAGGCAAGACCCGATCTGGTGATCGCGTTGCCTGAGCACGCGCAGGGCTGGTATGCAGACGGCGCGGTGACAGACCTGACGGATTATGTTGACGATCCAAAATATGGACTGGACTCTGGCGATATTCCTTCTGTGTTTTGGAATCAGGATCTGACAGGCGAGGCGCGCGTGGCAATTCCCGCGCAGCGCAATGCGCAATTTTTACTTTGGAATAAAACCTGGGCTGGTAAACTTGGTTTTGAGTCTGCGCCGGATACAGCGGGACTTTTTCGTGAACAAGCCTGCGGCGCGCAAAAATCCATGCTTTCCGATGAGTTCGCAGAAAATGATTCCCTCGGCGGCTGGCTGGTGAACACCGAAGCGATGACCGCCTACGCATGGCTGCTGACATTCGGCGGCGGCGTTTTGGAGGAAGGCAATTACCGCTTCCTCGCGCCAAAAAATATTGAGTCCTTTAAATATCTGCGTGAACTTTCTGAATCGGGCTGCGCATGGCAAAGTGCAAGCGCCGACCCGATCACAGCATTTGCAAACCGCGAGGCTTTGTTCATCACGGCCAACCTGCACGACCTGCCATTTGTTACCCGCGCATTTGCAGGCGCAAACAACACCGATACATGGCAGGTCATTCCCTTTCCCGGCCCCGCTGGGACTAATGGCGCGCTTACTGTGTTTGGTTCTTCTTATGTAATTTTTGATTCAACCGATCAGGAACAACTCGCGGCATGGTTATTCGTACGCTGGCTGCTGGATAATGAACAGGATGCGCGCTGGGTGGAGACAACTCACCTCTTCCCGCTTCGCACTTCGACCCTCGACCTGCTCGGCGACTACGAGAAGACTCACCCGCAATGGGCGCAAGCCGTGAACCTTTTGCCAGAAGGAATGATACAACCTCAACTGGCTTCCTGGCGTACAGTTAAAGTGATGCTCGGTGATGGATTTACGCACATGTACCGCGTCAACGTTTCCAGCGGACAGGTTGCTGCGATCCTTGCGCAGATGGAGACAACGGCAAAGGATTTGAGTAAGTAAACCCTCACCCTAACCCTCTCCCAAAGGGAGAGGGGACTCCCTTCCCCTTCGGGGGAAGGGCTGGGGATGAGGGAAAAGGAGAAATCTCATGACTCAATCAGAATATAAAGCGCGTCAGGTGCGTGCAAAAACGCATGAAGTTTACGAATACGATCACGATGATGAAAAGCCCGGCAAGCCGTTACACATTCTTATCCCCGGCGGATTGATCGCACTGGCGACCCTGGCGCTGATCATTTTTATTGGTTATCAAACTTGGTTCGAGGAAAGCCTTGCGCAAGAGACAGGCTTAATTCTGATCCTGATCCTCGCTCCATTCTATGTTGGCGGCGTCTTCCTGTTCAGTTATGGCTATGAGTTATATAACATTCCGCGCGCGATCCGCCTGACCGCGATCATCGTGTTTGTGACACTTGCCTCTGTTGTGATTGTTGCTGTTTTGTTCCTGCTTTTGGGAAATATGAAAGGCGGCTCAGGTTCTTCATCCAAAAGCAAAACATCGAGAAAATCATCGTCACGATCATCAGGCTCTGCGAAACCTTCAATGCAAAACAGGAGCGGGTTGGGGTTCCCTATATTTATTGGCGGCGGAGGAACGCGTGTCGAAACCCGCGAAGTGACAAAGGAAGTGGTAAAGGAAGTCCCGAAAGAGCCGATGCCCATCACCTGTTCGTTTTGTTCGCGGTCATATATTCCTGTTGAACATAATTATATTTGTCC
>Ga0082335_1001056_pt1 | contig 63124 bp, 61 predicted proteins | sample Subgrocontami58m_FD_72375 | JGI IMG/M metagenome (GOLD analysis project Ga0082335, IMG submission 72375) | Subsurface groundwater microbial communities from S. Glens Falls, New York, USA - GMW37 contaminated, 5.8 m (SPADES assembly) (version 2) ... | reverse complement strand
CCTCGATGTCGGCTCATCCTATCCTGGGGCTGAATAAGGTCCCAAGGGTCCGGCTGTTCGCCGGTTAAAAGGGTACGCGAGCTGGGTTTAGAACGTCGTGAGACAGTTCGGTCTCTATCTGGTGTGGGCGCGCGATACTTGAAGAGGAGCTCTCCTTAGTACGAGAGGACCGGGAGAGACAAACCTCTGGTGTCCCAGTTATCCTGCCAAGGGTAATGGCTGGGTAGCCATGTTTGGAAGAGATAAACGCTGAAAGCATATAAGCGTGAAGCCCCCCTCAAGATGAAGTATCGTTTTCCGCCGCAAGGCGGGATCCAGGCACCTAGTAGACTACTAGGTTGATAGGCTGCGTGTGTAAGGGCTGTAAGGCCTTGAGCTAAGCAGTACTAATGTGCCGAAAGCTTGACCTTAAATACCGTAGGGGTTGGTTAAGCCAACCCCTACAAATTCTTTTTACGTAATTGTCCGTCCCGATGAAAATCGGGACGAGATTTTGATCCTCTTCTTGTTTTCGTAAGGAGGCAAGAAGAGGATCAAAATCTAAATTTAATTTTCCGGCGATTATACTGAAGGGGCAACACCCGTTCCCATCCCGAATACGGAAGTTAAGCCCTTCGAGGTCGATGGTACTCTAGTCGCAAGGCTACGGGAGAGTAGAAAGTTGCCGGATTTAATTTAAATCCCCGTGCTTCATTTGAGGCGCGGGGATTTTTTTTGGATAAATAAACCCCTTGATCCACACAAATAAATGTGTTATATTATGTGTAGAAAAGGAGGGGAAGAATATGGCAACAAACTTAGCATTAGACGACAAATTAATCACTCAAGCCCTGACCATGGGGCACCATAAAACCAAAAGAGAGGCCGTAACAACTGCATTGAAAGAATATATTGCCCACAAAAAACAATTAAATATCTTTAAGTTTTTTGGACTGGTTGATTTTGACAAGAATTATGATTACAAAAAAGAAAGAAATCGATGAAAGTCCTTGTTGATACTTGTATATGGTCTGAAGTTTTGCGTCACAAAACCCCTGACTTAGAACTAACCAAAAAGCTCAAAGATTTAATCAAAGATGGCAGAGTCTCTATCATCGGACCTATTCGGCAAGAGCTTTTTTCCGGGATACTCCACACAAAACAATTTGATCAGTTAAAAGAACTGCTCTCTTCCTTTGAGGATACCCCGCTTAAAACCGAACATTTTGAAAAAGCCGCTGAATTTAATAATCTCTGCCGCAGTAAAGGAATTCAAGGCTCAACCATCGATTTCTTAATTTGCGCGGTGGCTTATTTAGAAAATTTTATCATTTTCACGACTGATAAGGATTTTGAAGAGTATAAAAAACATCTGCCTATTCAATTGATAAAATAAGTTACAAATTTTTCGCCATCGTATAAACTCAGATTAAATATTATTTAGGGTTTTTCAGAAAATTTTTGAACCATGGCAACGCATACGGCCCCATGTGGGCTTTGTCAACAGGTTAGAGAGCTTCGGAATAGCCATCTATTCCCAGCGGCGGTTTATAAGTCTTTACGGACTTTAGCTAACAAAGCAGACCCTAACCCAGTAGTGGTTACAAAAAGTAAATCGTTTACTTCATCAAAACAGATATCGTCACTGTTTCTTTGTGACAGCTGTGAACAGCGATTTTCTGCTAATGGAGAAAGTTATGTCTTGCCTCAATGCGCCCAGCCCAATGGTCAGTTCAAGCTTCGCGAACTGTTACAATCTGCATCTCCACTGCATAACGCTTCAGATATTAAGGTTTATGATGTATGGCCCTTGCTCGGCAGTAAAATTGACCAATATTTGTACTTTGCTGCAAGTATCTTTTGGCGTGCTACTGCTCGTCATTGGAAGATAGGGAATGAATATGTTTCTCGGATAATTCTTGGCAGCCAGTACCAAGAACAATTTCGTTTGTACTTATTGGGGAAAGCATCCTTCCCACAGAATGGGCGGCTTATGGTTTTTGCTTCTAGTGAAATCCAACCCAATTTAATGACTACAATATTTCCTACCAAGAGAGTTGATGGCGCACATCGGCATAGGTTCCACATTCTTGGGTTATTCTTTGTCTTATATCTTGGTGGAGATGCTCCAAGACAATTTGATAAAGGAGCCCTCAATGGCAATTATCACAAGCTAATATTTCTTTGCTCGGAACGACAGAATGATGCATTGGTTTTGGGTGCTTTGAACCTTATTTCGAGATCAAAGCCATCGAAGAAGTTAGCAAGTAAAGCGAAAGGAATGTCGGATAATACGTCGATTCTATAGGGGCTATTATCTCATTTTAATGTTCCCTGTCTCTAGGGGGTAACAATCAATGGTATCATTCCCAACAATATAATGCTTTACCCTTGATAATGCTGATAAAACGGATAAAATATATTTATTATTAAAAATTTTTAAGGATGTCGTGACCCTATGTTTGATATCAAATTAATTAGAGAAAATTTAGAATCCGTTGAAAAAGGCTTAAAGGCTAAGAATGCCGCTGTTGATTTAACCCAAATTCTCGAGTGGGATAAGAAACGGCGGGACATTTCATTTAAAGTGGAAGAACTACGTAACCAGAAAAATTTGGCTAATGATGAGATTAGCCAATTGCTGAAAGAATCCGCCCGAGGAGGAAAAGATGCTCAAGAAAAAATTGCCTCTATGAAAAGTGTTTCTGAGCAGATTGACCGGTTAGAGCCGGAATTCAAAAAACTCGAGCGCGAAATTGATCAAATTTTACTTACTCTCCCTAACTTGCCGCACGCCTCTGTCCCCGTTGGCTCGGCAGAGAAGAATCAAATGGTGAGGACGTGGGGGACTCCAAAATCGTTTGATTTCAAGCCCAAGACACATATAGAAATCGCGGAAAGTCTGGATATTATTGATTTCAAAAGAGCCTCCAAGATTTCTGGCTCGAATTTCATTTTATATAAAAATCAAGGCGCTCGCTTAGAACGCGCTTTATATAATTTCATGCTCGATTTACATACAACGGAACATGGGTACAAAGAAATTTTTCCGCCATTTTTGGTTAATCGGGATTCGATGACAGGGACCGGCCAGCTGCCTAAAATGGAAGAGGACATGTATCGTTTGAAGGAGGAGGATCTTTTTTTAATTCCCACGGCGGAAGTTCCCGTGACAAACATGCATCGCGATGAAGTTTTAAGTGAAGAAGATTTGCCTATTTGTTACACGGCGTATACGGCTTGTTTCCGTAGGGAAGCTGGTTCATACGGAAAAGATACAAAAGGATTGATTCGAGTCCATCAATTTGATAAAGTAGAGCTTGTTAAATTTGTTAAGCCGCAAACGTCTTATGACGAGCTTGAGAAATTAGTGATTAATGCCGAGGAGGTTTTTAAGCGTTTAGGTTTGCCTTATCGAGTTCTTCTTTTGGCCAGCGGTGATTTGAGTTTCGCGGCCGCTAAATGTTATGATTTAGAAGTCCATGCTCCGGGAATGGAGAGATGGCTGGAAGCGTCGAGTTGCTCTAACTTTGAAGATTTTCAAGCCAGACGCGCTAATATACGTTTTAAAGGGAAAGAGACTAAGAAACAGGCGTTTGTTCATACCTTAAATGGTTCCGGAGTGGCCCTGGCGCGCACAATGGTGGCTCTGTTAGAGAATTATCAGACCAAAGAAGGGGAAGTAACCATCCCCGAAGTAGTGCAGCCTTACATGGGTGGGTTAAAGAAAATTCTTAAGAAAAAATAGGAGAGAGGAAAGATTATGGGCAAAATTTTGATTAGTATGCTTCAATTTATTTTGGCTGTTCTCTTAATCCCTGTCCTGTATACTTCCATCCAGAATTTTGTTCAATATTTTTCCGCTTATCCGGAGGTTTACAAAGAGTTTTTTCTGTGGGGAGTAGTGGCTCTTGTTTTTATGCATCTTTTTATTTGTAAACCACTCGCCGTTTATCAATTCGGAGAGAATGTTATTTCTGGACTATTTAAATTTGCTTCTCCATTAGACAGATTTTTCTCTTTTATTTTTCCTTTTTATCTGATCTCGGTCTTTCTAGTTATGTATGTGATTATGGTCTTATTTAAAACAAGCCGATTTGATCCTTATTTTATGTTTTTCGCGGGGTTTGCGTTTGCCATGCAGATGATCTTTGTGGCGCAAGAAATTCAAGAAGAAGAGAGCAGTACTTTAAAACCAACCTATCTTTTTAGCATGAGTTTAATCAGTATTCTCAATATCCTTCTGTTAGTTCTTCTTTTTGATCTTATCCTCAAGAAATTTACCTTCCCTCAATTTTCTCTGGCCATATATAACGACGCGCGCGGTATCTATGATGCTGTCTTCCAAAAAATTTATTCTATTTATCAGACAGCGACCAAATAATTTCTCGAATAGACAATGGATTGACACAAGGTAAAGAGAGCGAGGGAAAAACCGTTAAAAATAATTTTGGAGGCGTGCTAGAGTGGTTGAATGGGCCTGTCTTGAAAACAGGTAGGGGCTTTACGGCCTCTCGAAGGTTCGAATCCTTCCGCCTCCGCCATTATAAAAAAGGTGATAAGGTATCGGGAATGGGTGAAGGAGATCCCTCGGCCTTAAAGGCCTCGGGATCCTCGAATTTTTTCTAAATAAAAAGATGTAAATTCTCGGAGAGGTGGCAGAGTGGTCGAATGCGGCGGTCTCGAAAACCGTTTCCTGCCTTTTGGTGGGACTTGGGTTCAAATCCCAACCTCTCCGTTAAAATTTTCCGACAAGGGAAATTTTAACGGCACTCAAGAGAGCGTTAAACGGCGCGATAAGCGCCGTAGCGATCGGAGTGCCTACCAGTTTATATGGATTTTTTCTGTTATTTGCGCAGGTAATTGTTGCGAGAGTCTGTTAGGTAAGATAAAATTAATCTTCCTTCAGAGAGGGGAAGCTGTCTTTAATTTTAAATAGGGAGGGATGTGAAATGGACTGGGGAATGAAAAATAGATTGAATCAAGTGATGCCGGGAGGGCGTTCTTTTTTGATGCCAATCGATCACGGATATTTTCAGGGTCCTACGACGGGTTTGGAAAAACCAGGCGAGACCATCAAACCGCTTTTACCGTTTGTTGATGCCATTTTTTGTACGCGGGGCGTGTTGCGTGCGGCGATAGATCCCGGCGCGGGGAAACCGATTGTCCTTAGGGTATCGGGAGGAACGAGTATGGTCGGCCATGATCTGGCTGACGAAGATCTTACGACTTCCGTTGAGGAGATCATACGTTTGAATGCCGTCGCCGCGGGGATATCTGTTTTTATAGGCAGTGAATATGAAAAGCAAACCCTGACCAATCTTTCGCAGTTGGTGAATAAATGTGAACGATATGGAATTCCGGTGATGGCGGTTACCGCGGTAGGCAAGGAATTAGAAAAACGAGAGGCCCGTTATTTGGCCTTATGCTGTCGCATCGCGGCGGAACTTGGCGCACGGGTCGTTAAGACTTATTGGTGCGAGAAAGATTTTGAAAAAGTTGTCCGTGGGTGTCCGGTTCCGGTCATTATTGCCGGTGGTCCTAAATGTGAAACGGATTTCGAGGTATTGGAATTTATTCATGATGGCATGCAGAAAGGAGCCGTCGGTATAAATTTAGGAAGGAATGTCTGGCAGAATCCGAATCCGGTGGCTATGGCCAAGGCCCTGCGGGCTATCGTTCATGAAAATGTCTCTTTGAAAGAAGCGAAAGAGATATTTCAGGATGCTAAAGAAACCTGTCCTGTATTATAATCGATGGAAATTTTTAAGTATGCGCGTAGCCGTTTATTACAACAATAAAGATATTAGACTTGAGGATAGAGCCAAGCCAGAGATTGGACCAGGAGAGTTACTGGTGAAAGTTTCCGCGAGCGGCATTTGCGGCACCGATCTTATGGAATGGTATCGGATCAAAAAAGCACCGCGGATATTAGGGCATGAAATCACCGGCACCATCGTTGAATCGAAATCAGAGAAATTTCATCTCGGGCAACGAGTCTTCGTCAGCCACCATGTCCCTTGCAACCAATGCAAATATTGTTTAGAGGACAATCACAGCGCTTGTGAGACGCTGCACAGCGGCAATTTCGATCCCGGCGGTTACAGTGAATATGTGCGAGTCCCGGTGATGAATGTAGAGTATGGGGTGTATGTCCTGCCCGACAACGTGAGCGATGAGGAAGGAACGTGGATTGAGCCGCTGGCTTGCGCGCTGCGAGCCCAGCGCGTCATTAATGTTAAAGAAAATCAAACCGTATATATCCTTGGCTGCGGGATTTCGGGGTTGTTAAATATTCAAGTTGCCAAGTTAAAGGGTGCGAAAGTCATTGCGGCCGATATTAATGCTTTTCGTTTAAAAAAAGCTAAAGAATTTGGGGCCGACCAGGTCATCGACGCGCGGGAGAATATTGCCATCCAGCCCGAACGGGTGATTATCTGCACGGGCGCTTTGTCGGCCGTCGAGCAGGCGTTTCGCTGTATTGATCGAAAAGGGATTATTTTACTTTACGCCATTCCTTCGGAAGATATTTCTTTTAAAACGGTAGATTTCTGGCGTAATGAAATTACCGTCACGGCCTCCTATGGAGCGGCCCCCCGTGATTTAGAGGAATCTTTTGAATTAATCAAAAGTAAAAAGGTCGACGTGCGGAAGATGATTACGCATCGTCTGCCTTTGGAAAAGATTCAAGAGGGATTTAACCTCGCGGCTGGGGGAGGAGAAGTTTTGAAGGTTGTGCTCAAGCCCTAAACAACTGGCACCGAGATTCTTTAATTTCTTTAATTCTTTAATTATTTGCCTGTTCCCACCAATCCATTTTTATGATATTATAGCGTCCTTGTTTATAATATAATTGAATGCTGAAATAATAAAGACTTCTCACCCCAATAAATGGGGTTCGAAGTCCAAAAATTGTTTTACAATTTTTGGAGAGGTGTCAGAGTGGCCGAATGAGCACGCTTGGAAGGCGTGTGATTACCGTAAGGTAATCCGAGAGTTCGAATCTCTCCCTCTCCGTTCTACTTCGCCAAAAGGCTTTCGCATTTGCCTGCCCTGCCGAGTAGGCCCCTTTTGGGGGGAGGGGTCAGGCCAGGGGCTTCGAAGGAACGGCACTCAAGCGAGCGTTAAAAGCCCCGACAAGGGGCTTAGCGAGCGTAGTGTTCGCCTGAAAATTTGAGGAAATATGAATAAAGAGATAACTACAACTAAAATCGCGATTTTTAGGAAACGTGAAATTCGAAAGACCATCCATAACAAGGAATGGTGGTTTGTGGTTGAAGATGTTGTTTTAGCTTTAACCGATTCAAGTGATCCGAAACAGTATATTCAGCGGATGAAGCAACGGGATGGGGAGCTTGCCAAAGGGTGGGTACAAATTGTACATACCCTTTCCGTTGACACTGCGGGTGGTAAACAGCAGATGATCTGCGCCAATACAGAAGGTATTTTCCGTATCATCCAGTCTATTCCATCCCCGAAAGCCGAGCCTTTTAAACGGTGGCTGGCCCGAGTCGGTTACGAGCGAATTCAGGAGATCGAGAATCCTGAGCTTGCCACAAAAAGGACAAGAGCTTTATACAAGGCAACCTTTGGCATGACGCCGTTCGCTTACAAGAAACATAAAGGATTGAAGCGGGAAAATCTTCGGGATCACATGAACGATTTGGAGCTTATTTTCTCAATGCTTGGAGAGGCATCGACAAAAGAGATCTCGGTAAATAAGGATGCTCAAGGGTTCGTTGAGAATAAGCAGGCCGCTTTTGAAGGCGGCGCTGTCGCGGGTAACGCGAGAAAAGAACTTGAGCGCAAAAGCGGTAAGAAGGTTATTACTAAAGAAAATTATAAAAAGCTGCCGCAAAATAAGAAGCTAATTAATGGCATTTCATAATAAAAAAATGGAATGTTTTTAAGGAATAGATTATGGACTTCGAAGAACTTTGGTATAGAGCGTTAAGAAATACAGAAATTATCAGGACGCGGGTGCAGGCCTTAATGACCTTTAGCGAAACCCGTGTGCCCTACATTTTGCTTTCCGAATCTTCTATTAACCTCGGAGATACGGTTGTCCGTAAAGGTGAGGTGGTTGTTGAAAAGCCGACGCTTTTTCTGCCTCCCAATATTCCGCAATTTAAGGGATTTAATTTTGAAGAAAAGAATCCAGGATTTAATGAAGATTCATTGATTAATTTTCTTTTTATCCGAGGGATTAATCTTCCTTCCTTAAAGTACTGCAATGCCACTCATTCATTGGATATTTTTGAAGACAAACTTTCTAAAGCCGTCAGTCATTACCAAGAATTACTGACAAAGGAGGAAAACGTTCATACAGGGTTAATTGCCGCTCCAGAGGACTGCTGGCAGTTTTCCATCCTTATTTTTATTTGCTCGCAAATTTTTAAGAACGCGAATATGGACATTAAAAAACTTCTAGAACAGTATCGCAAAAATGATAAAAATGACAAATTTTTACAAAATTAGGGTGATTAGAAAAATTTTTTTATGCCTTATTATTTTTTTAGTTATCTTTTCTCCTGAAAGTTTTTCTTCAGAACAGCCCGCCTTTAAGAAAATTCTGGAAAATGGCCTGACCGTCCTTATCAAAGAAATGCCCCAAAGCGACGTCGTTTCGGTGTATGCCCTTGTCAAAACAGGTTCCGCGACGGAAGGAAAATTTTTAGGAACGGGGATTTCTCATTTTTTAGAGCATATGCTTTTTAAGGGGACAACGACACGAGGCGTAGGAGAGATCGCCGCGCAAATCCAAGCGGTGGGGGGAACGATTAATGCCTCCACGGGGATGGACTACACCATTTACACAATTACGGTACCCTCCAACGCTTTTTCGATGGCCCTCGAAATTCTTAGCGACGCTTTAATGAATTCCACATTTGATCCGAAGGAATTTGAAAAAGAAAGGGAGGTCATTTTTGGTGAGCTGCGGCTTAATAACGATGACCCAGATAATAAATTGAATCGAATCACGTTCCAAAATGTTTATTTGCGGCACCCTTACCGTCATCCGATCATCGGTTACGACTCGCTATTAAAAAGCGTTACCAGAGAAGATTTGATGGAATATTATCACTCCTGTTATATCCCAAATAATATTGTTCTTTCCATCGCTGGGAATATTCAAAGTGCTGAAATTTTGCCTCAAATCGAAAAAGTTTTTCAAGGATTAAAACGCCAACCAGAAATTTTAAGAAATTTGCCGCAAGAGCCGCCGCAGATTAGCGAGCGTCGATACGAAGAAGAATATCCCACGGATTTAACGCGTTTAACAATTAATTTTGGGAGTGTTAAGCTTTTAGATCCTGATTTGTACGCTTTAGATGTCTTGGCCAATATTTTAGGGCAAGGGAGAAGCTCTCGGCTTTACAGGAAAGTTTACATGAAGAAGAATCTTGTGTATTCCGTTTCTTCTTCCAATTATACACCGATGGACAGGGGCATTTTTCAAGTGGAATGCCTTTTAGAAGAGAAAAACGCGCAAGCGGCTATCGATGCTATTCAAAAAGAAATTGAGATGATTAAAGATAAGGGTGTATCCGCTAAAGAGCTAAAGAAAGCCAAAAGACAAGTTTTAAGTGATCATATCCTTAGTCAACAAACCACATCCGCGGCGGCGTATTCTCAGGCTATTGACGAAGCTTTTACGGGCGATCCTCAATTTTCGCGAAAATATGTGGAGGGCATCCGTAGAGTAACGAACAAAGATATTAAACGCGTGACTAAAAAATATCTTAAAGAAACCGCAAGAACAATTGTCATTTTGAAGCCCCCCAAAGAGCCTGAAGATAAAAAGCCTCAAAGCCAAAGACAGGAAAAAGTAACCATTAAGAAATTCACGCTCGACAATGGGTTGACCCTCCTTTTAAGAGAGGACCATACGTTTCCTTCAGTTTCTTTGCGACTTATTTTAAATGGAGGAACAAGGGAGGAGCCTGTGGGATTAAACGGACTTTCCAATCTAACAGCCCTGATGTGGCTTAAAGGAACAAAATCAAAATCCGCGGAAGAGATTGCCCAGTTGACTGAAATCTTAGGAATGAAAGTCGGAACATTCTCGGGGAGGAATAGTCTCGGCATTCATTTTGAATTTTTATCCGAAGATACAGGCCAAGCGTTAAGCCTATTAGAAGATTTAGTAAACAATCCTGTTTTTTCAACGGAATATTTAACGAAATTGAAGGAAAATGTTAAGGCGAATATTCGACAAAAAAAAGATGATATTTTCGCCTTTACCGAACACGCGTTAAGAGAAACTTTATTTTTGGAGCATCCTTTTCGTTTAGATGAAACGGGAAGCCTGGAATCTGTCGAAAAAATTACCAGAGAAGATGTCGAAAATTTTTATCAACGTTTAGAATCCCCGCGCAACATGGTCATTTCGGTTTTTGGCGATATTAACGCGGAGGAAACACTTGCCCAAATTAAAGAAAAATTTGACTCTATCCCAGATAAAGAATTAACGTTGACCACGCACAAAGAACTCACCTTGAAAGAGTCAAGAGAAAAGCAATTATCCATGGAGAAAGAGCAGGCTATGGTTATGTTTGGGTTCCATGGGCCGTCTCTTAAGAGCAAGGATCGTGACGCTGTAGAAATTTTAACTTCAATTTTAGGCTCTTCGTTCAGCGGCCGCCTATTTTCGACTATTCGGGAGCAATTAGGGCAGGCGTATACTCTGGGGGGCAATTTCATCCCCGCTTTAGACGCGGGCTTTGTTTATTTCTATGTCTTAACAACGGAAGAAAATACGGAAGCCGTTAAAAAAATATTAAGCGAGGAAATCTTTAAACTGCAAAAAGAAGATGTCTCCACGGCAGAATTAAAGGCGGTGAAGACTTATCTGAAAGGAAATTTTAAAATTGATAATCAGACAAACTCTTCTTTAAGTTTCACGACGGCCTTAGATGAACTCTATGGCCTCGGCTGGGCGCATTATTTAGAATTCGATCAAGCCATTGAAGAAGTCACGGCAGAGGATATCAAGAGGGTAGCTCAAGAATATTTTGACCTTAATAAAACAGCTATTGTTGTAACTAAGCCAAAACATATATTTATACCGCATTTCAAAAATATGTGATATTTTAATATAGAGGAATGCGGTATTTATCCCGAGATTTCTGAAATTAAGGAAACTTGAACATCGCAAATTTTATGAAACGAGGGATACAAGCCCTTAGCCTTGCGTTAAATTACCCCGACCAACAATAAAGGAATAATAAATGATGGAAGAGCCAAGATTGATTAATTTAGAATTTAAACTCGTTGAACTTTTATTAGGGCAAATGAATCTGCTCCAGCCCCAGAAGGATCGCGAAGAGTTAGTGGAGTGTACCCTCAGAGAAGTTCTTAAAGATAGCGAATTCGATGAGGTTAGGCTTAAATTCGAGAATAAGGAATACAAGATGGGTTTTATCAAAAGTTTCCTTTCTTACGACATCGTTACGGATCTTCTTTGCGATATGAACGTTGAGGATATTATTATTAATAATTTAAAACCTATTTATATCCATCACAGTCAAAAAGGTTTTATCCCAACGGGAAAGAATTTTCTGGCCCAGAGGGAATTGGACCTTTTTATTAAAAAACTTTTACTTTTTTCCGGACGAAAACATATGGGAAGGATTGCTAATCTAGAATTGCCTAATTTGGAGGGGCGGGTTAATATTGCCGTTTCTACGTTTGGGCCACAAATTACGATTACCAAGGCCAAGGTTAATCCTTTGAGCATTCTCGATCTTATCCGTGAAGGAACTTTAACGTATGAAGTGGCGGCTCAATTGTGGTTATATATTGAGGGGATGTCCATCCGACCGGCGAACATTATTATCGCCGGGGGCCCGGGGGTAGGCAAAACAACTCTTTTGAACGCTTTATTTAGTTTTATTCCCGATTCAGACAGAGTGGTTGTGATTGAAGATACTTTGGAGTTGAATACTTTTCTCGATGATAGCTGCTCGAGATTAGAGAGCGATGAGGATATTAGCTTGGCGGATCTTGTGAAAAATAGCCTGCGCATGAGGCCGGAACGTATTATTGTCGGCGAGGTGAGAGGATCGGAAGCCCGCGACATGGTGACGGCCTGTAATATCGGCAAATACTGTATCGGAACAATTCACGCGCTGACTTCTCGGGAAGCGATTATTCGCCTTCAGAATGAGCCAATGAATATTCCTGAAATGCTTATTAATTTAATCGATGTTTTTATTGTTTTAAAGCGCTATCACGTCAAGGATAGAATTTTTAGAGTGATTGATGAGGTGAGTGAAACAAGCGGTATGGAGCAGATTAAAATTTTGCTTTCTCACGTCTATAAATATGATTACGACGGGCATATTTTAAAACAGGTTAATCCCAGCACGGTTTATCGTGATCGTCTGGCTCATCAATCAGGACTGCTTCCTAAAGATGTCATGAAGGAACAGCTTTTAAGGGCGTTTCTTTTAAAAGAATTAGATAAAAGAAATATGACAACGATGAAAGAGGTTACTACCTTTTGTCGGGCTTACGCTCGTAAGCCCGAGGAAACTGTGACTGGGTTAGGTTTTGATCGTGACGAACTTTTAGGTAAGCATCAATAACTTCTTCGCGCCCATAGCTTTCATTTTGCGCCCATAGCTTCCGCCAAAGAGATTGGCGGATCCGCCACGCTTTGTGGCGGACAATTGGATAGAATTTTGCGCCCATAGCTCAATTGGATAGAGCGTCTGCCTACGGAGCAGAAGGTTCGAGGTTCGATCCCTCGTGGGCGCGTTCTACTTCGTCTCAAAGTTTGCACGCCTGTTTCCATTAAATTTTGATGGTTTTTAAAAGTGAACGTGGAAAATTTATGAAAGTAACATATTCTATCCAAAAAATATTTATGATCATAGGGATCGCCGCAGTTATTTTATTTCAGCGTCAATCGGATATAGCCAAAGGAGCTGAATTTAACCAAAGAAAAAATAAATTTGTTTTAATGGAAACAGAAGGTAAAGATCCTACTGTTTCTTTTGATGGTACAAGAATCGCTTTCTCAAAAGGAAATAATATCTATATTCTTGATATTGCAACAGAGGTTGAACAAAAGATAACAAATATTCCAGAAAAAGAAGAAAGAAATAACAATTGGAAAGAGCTGGATTCCTACCCGACCATTATAGAGCAAAGATCCGCGGAGCCCACGCCTCGGCATTTAACATGGTCTCCCCGTTCAAATTATATTGCATATATCGTTTCTGGGACAGCATCAGTATATATTATCGAAGCTGAAAAAGGAATATCTCCCGTAGAAATTGCTAAGGGGATAGAATTTTTATCTTGGTCGCCGGATGGAGAATATCTCTTATTAGGAAATTCCGGCTATCCCCCGCTGTCTTCGGATGTGTTAAGTATATTTTCTATTGTTGATAAAACCGTTACAACATTAGTTGAAAATGAGGCCTTATCTTTGATGGATTCTGTTTGGTCCAATGATGCCAAAACGATCACGTATGTCTCTCGTAGGATGTCAGATAATGATCGCGTAGTTGAAGATATTCACTCCATTTCAATCATGGACCATAAATCTAGAATACTAGAGATGGATGTTGATTTTCCTTTGGTGATTCCTTCTCCAAATCAAAGATACGTTATATCTGCAAGAGACCACGGGATTTTATTGCGGGATTTAAAGAATAATCGCCAAATAATTATTGATAATACAGTTCGCGCATCTAGCTTTATATGGCTTTCGGATAGCGAAAAATTTTATTTTTCATCAGATCTATATCCTGGATTTGGTGCGGGAATATGGTGCATGGAAGGGTTGGATAAAATTCCCGTGAAATTAAAGAAAAGGGAATTGACGACTGGCGAAGATGGCTTGCTTAAGCTATCTCCCGATGGAAAATATATTGCTTTTATTCGACTTGATGGCTTGGGATCCGGAATATTATATGCAATGGATTTAGCGTCTGAGAAGATTTTGAAAATATTACCGTTCCAAGGAAGGTATAAGTTGAAGGATGCATCTTTTTGTTGGTTCCCTGTGGGGAATAAAATTTTGGTAAAAGGCAAGGAATCTTTTATGATTATTGACTCAAACTTTGAAAAAGCGATAACTCGAGGAGAAGTTTTTTTAAATAGAAAAAAATATGTCCCCATGGATAATTTTTATTCCCGTGATCGAAATGAAAATTTGGCGGTATTAAGAGAGGGAGATTATTTAGTTATCAATAATGATTATATCCTTAAGTTAAATACCGTTTTAGGGAAAGGGCATGGGGAAAGATCATACATGACAAATTTTGGGATTTATGATAAAGATTGGAAGATGGTTAACAAGTATGCAATTTTTGGGGCATGGATAATCAATGGCGATTATTCTGATCTTGGTCGCAAAATACATACTTATGAAATGCCTACTTATGAAGGGTTTACGATATCCGTAGAAGAAATAAGCCAAGTTCGTGATGTAACTGAAGCTAAGATTAAAATAGTGAAAGATTAATACAGGGGTCATTTAAATAAAACTTTGGTCCATTTTAATTATTTTGCCCTGGGACTTATAGGATTTATGAATGAATCCAAGCAAAAATAATTCGATTTCTAGCTTCGATGAAATGTGCATGAGGGAAGCGTTAAAGCAGGCCAGAACAGCTCAAGAAGAGGATGAGGTTCCTGTCGGAGCGGTCATTACTTTCCAAAATAAGATTATTGCCAGGGCGCACAATCAGGTTGAAATCTTAAAAGATCCAACGGCTCATGCGGAAATGATTGCCATCACCCAAGCCTCCAACAGTCTTTCCTGCAAATGGTTGCTGGATTGTACGCTCTACGTTACTCTTGAACCCTGCAGTATGTGCGCCGGGGCGCTTGTTCTATCCCGTATTAAACGAATTTGTTTTGGGGCATTTGATCCTAAAACAGGGGCCTGCGGTTCTGTCCTTAATATTACAAAACATCTTAAATTAAATCATCAAATTGAGGTTGAGGGTGGTTTAATAGCACAGGAATGTGGAAGTTTGGTGACAGAATTTTTTGTAAATAAAAGAAATTTTTCTTCGAATTGAAAAGAGCTTGCGAAATGAGGGGATTTTCAGTAAGCTAGAGGTCAAATTTGGGAGAGGTGGCAGAGTGGCCGAATGCAGTTGCCTGCTAAGCAACTGACCTGGGCAACTGGGTCCTCGGGTTCGAATCCCGACCTCTCCGTTCTTATTTTATCAGTTTCTGCACTTTTTTAATTAAGTCCTCAATCTCGAACGGTTTCGTCAAAATATCATCGGGTTTTAAAAATTTTTGTTCCGCGGATAAATTTTTTAAATTGAATTTTTGACCGGTGGTTATGAGGATTGGGACAGAGGACGTGGCTGAATCTGATTTAATTTCGTGGCAAAATTTTAATCCGGTTTTTCCGCCAAGTAAGTTGTCTAAAATAATAAGATCGGGTTTGAATGTGTTTAATATCTCCAGAGCCTCTTCGGCGCTGGCGCAGCTTGTAATCTCGTAGCCCCTTTTTTTAAGGATAAGAGAAGTCATCTGCGCAATGGCGTGTTCATCATCAATAATCAGAATTTTTTTATTCATTTTGTGGTTTATTGTACAATCCAGAGAAGATATTGACAAGGAAATTCATTGAGAGTAACATAAAACAAATGTCATACCTCGTTTTAGCCAGAAAATATCGTCCACAAAATTTTGATGAAGTCGTAGGGCAGGAACACATCTCAGGACTTCTTAAAAAATCCATTCAAGGGAATCGTATCGCCCAGGGGTATCTTTTTTGCGGTCCTCGGGGGATAGGAAAGACCTCCTGCGCTCGGATTTTAGCTAAATCCTTAAATTGTCAAACGGGACCAACGGTCAGTCCTTGCGGGAATTGTCCTTCTTGCAAAGAAATTGCCGGCGGGAACAGTTTTGATGTCTTAGAAATTGACGGCGCTTCCAACCGTGGGATCGATGAAATTAGGGTCTTAAGAGAAAACGTGAAATTCGCGCCCAGCTACGGGAAATTTAAAATTTATATTATTGACGAAGTCCACATGCTCACCGCGGAAGCTTTTAACGCGCTTTTGAAAACTTTAGAAGAACCTCCCGCGCATGTCAAATTTATTCTGGCCACGACCGCCCCGCATAAAGTTCCGGCGACGATTATTTCACGCTGTCAGCGATTTGATTTTAAGAGAATTTCACTCCAGACCCTGGTGCAGACGCTTACTAAAATTAGCGAGCAGGAAAAAATAAATGTTGAGCCTCAAGCCTTTTTTGCCGTGGCTAAAGCCGCTGAGGGAAGTCTGCGCGATGCCTTAAGTATCTTTGATCAGTTAAGCGCTTTAAGCGAAAAACAGATCAATGCCCAGGATGTGTTTTCCATGTTGGGGTTGGTTGAGACAGAGTTTTTGTTTGAGTTGGTCAATGCCCTTGGAGAGAAAAATTGCGCGAAGGCTTTAGATGTTTTTAGCAAGATCGTGGATCAAGGGAAAGATGTTAAACAGTTTCTAAAAGATTTAACGGAGCATTTCCGTCACTTAATGATTGTGAAAATTGGCGGTAAGAGTCTAGGCCGCATGATCGACTATCCGGCCGCGATTAAAGATAGGCTTTTGGAGCAAAGCGGGCGATTTTCTCTTTTGGAGATTCTAAAGGCCATCGACACTTTGATCGAATCTCAGGAGACCTCCCGGATTGTCGAATCTTTGTATATCCCGATCGAAATTGCTTTAGCGAAATTGACCTACACGGGTTCTCCTTCGATTCCGCCGGAGGCCTGTCCGCCGGAGGCCTATCGGTTGGCAGCGAAAGAACAAAAATTTTCCGTCGTTAACGTATTAAAAAATGAAAAAGGAGAGCTTAATTTAGAAAAGAGTCAAAAAGAACAGATGCCCGAAGAGGATATTCAAAGAGAGGCGGCTGAAGCAATTTTTGTGGAGAAAGAAGTTAGGGAGAATTGCGATTTAGAAAAAATTAAGCGGAATTGGGACGCGTTAACCTACGCGGTCAGCCGAGAAAAAATGTCTGTGGCGACTTTCTTGCACGAGGTCAAGCCCGTAGAATTTAAGAGTCCTCAGCTCATCTTAGGATTGCCTGAAAAATGTTCTTTCCAAAAGGAAAATTTAGAAACTCCAATCAATGTTAAATTAGTGGAAAGAATATTTACGGAAAAACTTAAAAATCCCATTTACATTAAATATGTGCTTGAAAATCAAACTAAACCCGAGGAAGAAACGCCTGTCGTAAAAAATGTTTTAGAAACCTTTAAGGGCAAGGTTGTCAATCGATGGTACAATGAGTAAATATGAGTTATCCCAGATTGATTGAAAATTTGATTGTTGAATTGACTAAACTGCCGGGGATCGGTCGTCGCAGCGCTGAGCGCATCGTTTTTTGGCTTCTGAATCATCCCAAAGAAGACGCGGAGCGGCTTTCCGCTGGGATTCTAAAGCTTAAGGAAGGGTTGACTTTTTGTCGTATCTGCCATAATTTAAGTGAAACAGAAATTTGTCTTATTTGCTCGGATACTTCCAGGGAAGACGGATCCATTTGCGTGGTGGAAACGTCTAAAGATTTGTTAGCGATAGAACGGACGGGCGCTTATCGCGGCTCCTACCATGTTCTTTTGGGAACAATTTCTCCCGCGGAAGGCCGAGGGCCTGAAGATTTAAAAATTCAACAGTTGCTTAAACGCATTTCTTCCGAAAACATAAAAGAAGTAATTCTGGCGACCGACCCAGACAATGATGGAGAGATGACAGCCCTTTATTTAGTTAACCAATTAAAACCGTACAATGTTAAAGTCAGCCGGATCGGTTTTGGGATTCCATTGGGAAGTTCCGTGGAATATTCAGATATGTCAACGTTAAGCATGTCGATGAATTCGCGCAGAATTGTTGACTAACGAAAATTTTTGTGTATAATTTTTTAATCTTTGTTCTTTGAATGTTTATTCCCCTGCGACCGAAGCGTCAGCAAGGGAGTCCCGACCGATCCTGTCTGCGGTAGGCAGGCGTAAGCGAGCGTCGGGATAGCTCTTTAATATATTATTCCCCTGTAGCTCAGTTGGTAGAGCAATTGGCTGTTAACCAATGGGTCCGAGGTTCGAGCCCTCGCGGGGGAGCCATTGTTGACGAACAGACGCACCAAGCCTCTGTTCGGTTACTGCCCCGTTCTGGCATTGCGCCGGAGCGGGGTTTTTATTTTTTATACCGACGGCATTATCAGGGTTGTATTCAGCTACAAAATTTAAAAACATTGAGAGAAAGTGTCAAAATGGTCACGTAGTTTCCACTCTGGCTAAATATTGCGAACAATGTGGATCTCCAGCGAGAGAAATAATGTTTGGATGAGAATATAGCTGCGGGAGACAAAAGGTGTTTTGAAGTGATAAATTTGTCATAAAAAACCCCCTGGAAAAATAACTCAGGGGGTTTTTTATTTTATGGTCGTGATTCTTATTTTCTTTTTGCTGTTTTTTTCTTTGGTTTTTTCGTTGCCATTTTTTATTCCTCCTTTATAAAAGGTTTTTGTTACTGTGACTATAATCATGATAACATCCGGTCACGGATATACTTATATTATTTTGATTATTAATTAGTCGACTAATTATTTGGCGCAATCAATAAAAACAAATCAATTTTATCAGGATTATTATCCTACTCGACTTAGCAGAACGTTTAGCTGTTGATGGCACGGATAAACACAGCGCTGAATTTTTCTAACTTTTGTTCTCCTACTCCAAATACTTGCGCAAATTCCGTTTTGGTCTTAGGTCTTCGATGGCACATATCAATCAGAGATTTATCAGAGAAAATGATGTAGGGGGGAACACCTGTCTTATCAGCAATCTCTTTGCGTTTAGCCCGTAATTTTTCAAACAGAGCCGTGCCATAATCTTCGTCTTGTTTGATTCTGACAGCCTTTGCGGGTGCATGTTCTTCCTCTAGAAGATAGCCTTGAAAATGACGTTTGTCACTTAAGAGTTCATAGGAACTTTGGGTAAGGCTTAAGACTCCATAATCATCATTTTTTTTGAGAAGATTTTGGGCTAGTAATTGGTGGACTAAATTTTGCCACTGCTTGACCGACCAATCACGCCCTGCCCCAAAGGTTTTACAATGATGATGATTATAGCTTAAGATTTTTTCCGCTTCACTGCCGCGCAGGACGTTAATAATATGCAAGGCTCCAAAGCGTTCGTCAGTTTCTGAAACGCATTGCAGGAATTTGACAGCCGGCACGGTTAAATTGACTGTTGCTTCCAGCGGATTAACACAGTTGTCACATAACTCGCAATTTTTAATTTCGTAGTTTTCTCCAAAGTAGGTGATCAGCGGTATGCGTCGGCATTGACGGCTTCGGGCATAGGCGATGATGGTATTTAAATGGTTTTGCGCCACCCGCTTTTGCGTCGCGTCTGTTTTTTGATCAATAAAATATTTAATCTTGGCCGCGTCCCCGGCGCTAAAGAGCAAAAGGCATCGCGAAGGCAGGCCGTCGCGACCGGCGCGTCCTGTTTCTTGATAGTAGGATTCAATATTTTTAGGAAGATCGTAATGGATGACAAAACGCACATTGGGTTTATTGATCCCCATGCCAAACGCAATGGTCGCCACCATAATGGGGACATCATCCCGGATAAATAATTCTTGGTTTTCATGACGAACTTGATCAGATAACCCCGCGTGGTAGGGCAGGGCTTTAAACCCGAAGTCATTGAGGTCATGGGTTAAGCTATCGACCTGTTTGCGTGAAAAACAATAGATGATCCCACTTTGGTTTTTAAATTTTTCAATATACTCGATCGTCTGATCGGTGGCGCGGCCCTTAGGGATAACTTCATAGAATAAATTATCACGGTTAAAACTAGCAACTAATTCACGTGGATTTTTCAAAGCTAAATTAGTCATGATATCCCGACGCACGCGTTCTGTGGCGGTGGCGGTCACGGCTAGAAAAACCGCGCTAGGGAATTGCTTCCGTAAATCTTTAATCCTGCGGTATTCGGGACGGAAATCATGGCCCCATTCGGAAATACAATGCGCTTCATCAATGGTAACGCAATCCACGCGGCAGAGTTTAAGCATCTCTAGGATATCTTCCTTAAACAGTGTCTCAGGCGCGCAGAAAAGAAGTTTAGTTTTTCCTGAAAGGATTTTAGCCTTGTTCATGTCGTACTCCTCAAAGGATAGAGAACTATTTAAAACTTCAGCGTCAATCCCTAAGCTTTTAAGCTGGCTAACCTGGTCTTTCATCAAGGAGATTAAAGGAGAAATGACAACCGTTAAGCCCTGAAATATCAGCGATGGGATTTGATAACACAGAGACTTGCCTCCGCCCGTCGGCATAATGAGCAACGTATCTTTTTTATCCAATACCGACTGGATGCAGGTTTCCTGCAAAGGCCTAAAGGAGTCATAGCCGAATATAGAGCGTAGAATATTTAATTTCATAGGAATCTTATTATAGGGTATAACAATCGAATATCTAGGAAAAGGTGAGGGAATATGATAAACTCATGTTCTTATGTTGGCCGATTAAGAAAGGATAAAATTTTGACTACATCCAAAGATTTTAAAAGTGTAGGTTTAGGCAAGGCGATGCTCGATAACTTAAAGTCATTGGGCTATTTGGAAATGACGCCCATTCAGGAAAAGGGCTTGCCGTTTATTTTAAGCAACCGGGATTTTATCGGGCAGGCCAATAGCGGCAGTGGGAAAACAGCCGCGTTCGCGTTGGGTGTCTTGGCCAAATTAGATTTAACGAACCATATGCCCCAGGCCTTAGTGCTTGTTCCCACCCGTGAATTGGCCGAACAGGTGGCTAATGAGATTCGCCGTTTAGCGCGGTTTACCAGTAACGTCAAAGTGCTGACCATCTCAGGGGGTTGTGAAGAACGTCACAAAATTAAGTCCCTAAAGCAAGGGGCCCACATCATCGTCGGCACGCCAGGGCGTATTACTAAATTATTGGAAACGGGGATGTTAACCGTTTCTTCTTTAAAGGTTTTGGTCTTAGATGAAGCCGACCGTTTGCTTGAAACGGGGACTATCGCGGAAATAAATCACATCGCCTCATTTACGCCAGCGGACCGTCAAACGATGCTGTTCTCGGCGACGTTTCCTAATGGCATTAAGACATTAAGTGCCAGCCTGCAGGAAAATGCCGTTCAGGTAACCATTGATTCACAACATCAGAATAGCACCATTAAACAATTGTTCTTCAAAGTAGAAAAGGAGAAGAACGACGCGTTACTGCGCGTGCTTGGGGCGTACCATCCTGAGTCCTGTATTATTTTTTGTAACAGCAGAGAGGCTTGCAATAAAGTGGCGGGGTTTTTGCGTACAAAGAAAATAGATTCCTTGCAGATCCATTCGGATTTGGAACAGCAGGAGCGGACGTTAATTCTTATCAAGTTTGATAATAAAAGTTGTCGCGTTTTGGTGGCGACCGACCTGGCTTCTCGCGGGCTTGACGTGAAGGACGTGAGTGTGGTTATCAATTATGATTTACCTTCTGATCATGAACTTTATATTCATCGGATCGGACGCACAGGACGGGCCGGCCAGGCAGGGTTAGCGATTAGTTTCTATACTCAGAAAGAACGAGCGATTCTTAGGACTATTGGGACATATTTAAAAACCGATTGTCTCACCATGGAATTAAATGAATTAGAGAAATTTAAACCTATGGTCTTGCGCCCAGTGATGTCGACTATTTATATCAGCGGCGGGAGGAAAGATAATATTCGTCCTGGAGACATCTTAGGAGCCTTGACCAAGGACGCTGGGCTCAAAGCGCAAGAGGTTGGGAAAATTCATATTTTAGAGGTCAATAGCTACGCGGCCATCGCTCTTGACAAAATAGGGCTTGCCATTGAACGATTGAACGCGGGCAAGATCAAAGGCCGGAAATTTAAAGTAGGAAAAGCGTAAGATTTAACTTAAGGATTTATCGGCGTACGCGCCTTGGCCAAGAGGCCATTCCGCAATTGCTTTTTCCAGAATTTTCTTGTAAAAAATAACCCAATTGACTTCATACTTAATGAATAATATAATGATGGGGATTTATAAGGACTTATAAGGATTCCCGAAAACCGATTTTATTTCATGTGAGGTAACTGGTCATGGAAGACCTTCGAAAATATCTTACCGTTGCAAAAGTTGCCAAGAAGTTAGATATCACTGAAGAGTGGGTGCGTGATCTCATTGCGCGAAAAGATATCAAGGCTGTGAAAATCGGCAAGTGGCGCATTAAGCTGGAGGATTTGGAGAGGTTTATTAATTCGAGAAGAAATGTATGAGGATGGTTTAATAAAATAAAAATAAATCTATTCAATTAATTTATGGCTGAAGAACAAAAAACAGAATTGCAAAATAAAGTAGTTAGACTTTTTACGTATTTAGAAAAAGTGCTTTCCCTCGATGATATTATTGTTAGGGATTTTAGATCTACTATCGCCGCACCCTCTCCTTGGTGGCTAGCAGATTTTCCCAATGATGTAGAAAATTTATATATAAAAAAATTTGAAGATAATGCGTCGGATGGTGACAGTAAATTTGATCAAAATGATGTTTGGCTTCGCGTAGAGAAAAAGAATATTAATCCTGCGCCGCCTCTTCCCGATGTCCTAAGTGAATGGATATCCGAAATTAGCCCCTTAGAAACACCTAAAGCAAAAGAAAAAATAGATCGAAAAATAAAATTTGATCTCGACCCTGCCCGCGTTTGGGAATTTAAGAAATTCAGGAAAGAATTTATTCAAGATTCACTTTTCAGGAACGCTTTGCCTGACTTACTTAAGGATTGGGTTGTCATAAGCCCAAACAAACTGCCCGAAGCCATAGAACAAAGATATATTGAAGAATTTTTTAGTGAGCATCCGGGATTAGCAAGTCTTCTTAACGATTATATTGAGAATGAATGGAGGCCGTGGGCAGAAAAAGTAATAAAAATATATAAAGCTAATCTGCTTTATGATCAACTTTATGCGCTACGCCTTCTTCTGAAAAATGAAGGTGATAGTTATGAGCTTCTGTGGGGACAAGGCTTGTTAACGTGGAAACATAATGGTGTAGGTAATATTTATTCACCTATTTTTTTAACTCCTCTAACATTAAATTTCATCGCTGAGAAGAGAGTGATTGAGATTTCTCCTGATGCGATGTTCAAAGGATTTGTAGAAATTTCATCTTTACACGAAATGGACAATCCCACCGAAATTGATTTGATTGCTTGGGCGGATAAAATTAATGCGAATCCTTTTGATTTCTGGCATTTTGAAACACTTAAGTCGCAGACACAATTTTTGATTAATACACTTTCAACTTCAAGTGAAGACCGTTTTGATAATCAGCTTCTGTCAGCTCCTGACGTAACATTAGCTTTAAGCGTTTGGAATGCCCCCGTTATTTTTGCCCGAAAGCGCACAAATGATTTTTGGTCAAAATATGCTGGCATTATTCGACGCGATATTGAACAAAATTCTGCCGAGCCGACCGAATTTATTACTGATTTAGTTGGTGATTGCAAAGAGGAAAAACGAGTAGCAAATGAAAATGGATCCGAGAGGATTGCTGAAACTTTTCTAAAAGAATCCGAATTATTTTTTCCTCTTCCTTGGAATAATGAACAAAAAAGAATTGCGGAACGACTTGATGCCCATTATGGAGTTGTGGTTAAAGGCCCGCCGGGGACAGGAAAGAGTCATACCATTGCAAATCTTATTGCGCGATTCTTAGCCCAAGGAAAGACTGTGCTCGTTACATCCCAAACAAGCAAGGCGCTCGAAGTTTTAAGAGATAAGCTTCCGTTAAACATTCGAAGCCTTGCTGTTTCACAGTTACATCAAACTGCTAAACGTGATCAAGTGTTACAAGAATCGATTGCGGAAATCAGTTCTAACTTGGGTGAACGACATACCAAATTTAGCGAACAAAACGCAGAACGGCTTAGAAAAGATCTGCAACGGGTAAGGGAAGAAAAAGCACTGCTGGCAAACCAGGTAAGGCAATACATTCTTACCGACTCAAGCGCAAAAATTGAAATCGATGGGGAGCAAATTAAGCCAATCGATGCGGCAAAATTTGTTAGTCAATATAAAGAGGCTAAGGAACTTCAATGGTTTACTGATAGGATTCATTTTGAGAAGGAGCCGAACTTTGAAGAACAAGATTTAGAAGATTTTTATTCACTATTGAGCGAACTGAATCTAGAAGATCGAGATTTACATGAATTTGAAGTGCCTGAAACATGCAACTTACCGCTCGAAAATACCATTGAAGAAGCTTTTTCGACCTATAGGGATTTAAGTGCAAAGGCGAAAACGGTGCATAATATTCTCGATGCGTTTAAGTCAGATGATAAACCGCATGAATTTAAAATTCTTTTAGAGCACCTAACAAATGCCAAGCAAGTTCTCCTTTCCTTAAAAGAAGATTATAAACGTGAAATTTTTGAGCTGTGTGTTTTAAGTCAAAATGAGAGAGAAAAGTGGAACGTGGTCATAGGGAGGATTGCTCAAAAACTTCAATTGATTGGAAAGAATAATACCAACACTATTGGTTATGAAATTACCTGCACCGCAGTGATGCCTTCGAACGATGTTTTAGAAGCAATTCTTATTCTAAAGAAGAAAACTATAAAGGAAGCAAAGATTAATGGTTTTGCGAAATTATTATTACCATCAAATGTAAAAAAAGTTTTGGGAAACTATAAGGTTGATGGCCGTGCACCCGAAGATAGAGATCGTTTAGAAATTTTACATCAAAGCATTCTTATTCAACAAGCGCAGAAGGAAATTCAAATTCTATTTGAACAAAGTTTTTCGAACATGAAATCATCTCCAGATTGGAAAGATCTCCAACAGGACATGGTTAGATTAGAACTTTTAGTTTCCGGACTCCACAGTGTAGTCAATTATTATGACAATTTTTCTGTTATCGATCAGTTTTGTAAAAAGACGAAGCCGCTTTCTAATTTGTCATTTACCGAAATTAAAGACGTTGAAAGGCTCAGTGACATTGTATCGTCTTTTATAGCGAAAACAGAGCTAAAACAATTAGAATCTCTTTTATCACAGTGGAGAAATAAAATTGAAACCTCTATCAATGGTAAAAAGCATCCGATATGGGATAAGCTACTTGTTGCTATTGATAAACGAAACACAACAGGCTGGAATGCCTCACGAGAGGAATTAAAATTACTCGTTGAGAAAAAACAAAAAGCTGTTGCCTTGAACGGATTGGCTAAAACAATTCGTGAAAGTTTTCCAAACTTATGCAGATCTATTACGGATTTAGCAGATCGGAGGGAGCAATTTGATTGTCCTGGAAATCTTAAACTTGCATGGAAGATGGCAAGATTACAATCTTGGCTTGATCATATTCACGACCACATTGATATTGATGACTTACAAAGTCGTTTAGGAAGATTGACTAAGAAAGAAGAGTTGCTTAACGCTGAATTGATTACCATTCTAGCTTGGCAAAGACAAATTGATAAAGTTACAAAAAAGCAGCGGGACGCCCTTATGGCGTGGTCGCATGAAATAAAGAAATACGGTAAGGGAACAGGAAAACACGCGTGTACACATCTTCGTCAAGCGCAGGAGGCGTTGAAAGAGGCTAGAAGTGCTGTGCCAGTTTGGATTATGCCTCTTCATCGCACCGCTCAAATGTTTTCTGACCCGAAAGCTGGCATGTTTGATGTCGTTATATTCGATGAAGCCAGCCAGTGCGATATACGAGGTATTACGATTGGATATTTGGGCAAGAAACTCCTTGTTGTGGGCGATCCCGAACAAATTAGTCCTGCTGGGATATTTCAAGATCAAGAAAAAGTCTTTGAACTTATCTCGAGATTTTTATTTGATATTCCATTTAAGGATACGTTTTCTGTAACGTCAAGTTTGTTTGACCTCGCAAAAATCAGACTGTCCAATATTATTCAATTGAACGAGCACTTTAGATGTGTGCCAGAAATTATCGCATTTAGTAATCATCATATCTATGAAGGAAAATTGAAACCTTTGAGATACCCTCATCCCAAAGGTTTATTGAGGCCACCATTGGTTCCAGTCTTGGTAAAGAAGGGTTATCAAAATACAAACAATAAAGTCAATGCTCCGGAAGCTGAAGCCGTAGTCGAGAAACTTATTGAGTGTATTAATGATCCAAATTATCAAAGACGTCCAGACGGACACCTCTGCACATTTGGAATCATATCATTATTGGCACAAGATCAAGCAAAGTATATCAAAGAACTAATTTTAAAACGTCTTGATGAAAGAGTCATTGAGGAAAGGCGTATTGCTTGCGGTGACGCATATGAATTTCAAGGTGACGAAAGGGACGTCATGTTTCTCTCAATGGTTAAAGCGCTTGATTCGAATAATCTGGATGATGTTGTTAGATCGTTGGCTGATGAGGGAACAAAAAGAAGATTTAATGTTGCGGCTTCGCGGGCTCGTGATCAGATGTTTTTATTTCATTCTATTCCTGTAGAAGAATTTAGAAATCCAGAGGATTGGAGATATAAGCTTCTTAATTGGTTTTATCATCCCAAAACGGAAGAGCTAAATGCAGGGCGGGAGATTCTAAAACGCGAGTTTAATTCGGGAAGAGCCTCTCAATTTTCTTTTGATGTGGGGAATATCTTGATTGATCGCGGATACCAAATTATCCCGGAATATCCAATTATAGGGTATCGGATTGATCTAGTGGTGCAAGGTGATAAGGCTCGACTTGCGGTTGAGTGCGATGGTGATCAGTATCACACTCTCGAAAATTGGGAAGCGGATCAAATCCGTGAACGACAATTGCGAAGAGCTGGATGGGAGTTTTGGCGTGTTACAGGAAGTGCTTTTTACCGAAATAGAGAAAAATCTCTTGAGAGTTTGTGGAAAAAATTAAAGGATTTGGGGATAAATACAATCCATGAAACGACTAATATTCCAGAGCATAGCAAAGTAGAAGGAATTTCAAAGAAAGAATTCGCGTCTATAATCCAACAACCTTCTTCAGGGAATTTTGTTAGTTCTGAAGTGAATGAAAATATTATGAATCTAAAAAGCGATAGCCGAAATTCAATTATTGAAAATGAGATCTTAAATGCTTTTAAAAGTGGAGCTATAAAAAATGGTGATTTTTCTCAAATTGTATTTGAGAATTTAAAGAGTAAGGGTGTTAAAATCGAGGAGATTCTTAAAAAAAGTTACTCGATGACGGCTGCGGGAATTATTGAACAATTTCGTGTAGATGGAATTGTTTGGGTCAGAATTAAAAAGTGATTTGAAAGAGAGAGAAAAGTATGAACCTTCCAATTAATATTGATGACCTTTTGAATGCCAAAACTGTTGAGACGGAACGGCTGGAGTTTAAAGAAGGGTGGAATCCTGAGGAGCTATGAAAAGAAAAACGGCTAAGAAGAAAGCGGTACTGACTGTCGCGCCAAATTTAGATAAATTGCTCGGTCAATTGCGCGCGCTTATTCAAAAGTCCAGACAACAGGCTATGCACGCGGTGGATGTAGCGCAGGTACGTACTTGCTGGGAGGTTGGCAGGCATATTGTAGAATTTGAGCAGGGTGGTTCCGTTCGTGCCCAATATGGATCTAGTCTCTTGGTACGTTTGGCGGAGCGATTGTCGGTGGAGTTTGGGAAAGGTTTCGATCAGCGGAACCTAAGGAATATGCGGGCATTTTATCAGGTATTCCCAATTTGGAACGCGGTGCGTTCCGAATTGAGTTGGACGCATTACCGTCTTTTGTTACGGGTGGACGATGCCCGGGCCCGTGGTTGGTATGTGGATGAATCTGCCAGACAGAACTGGAGTTCTCGTGCCCTGGAACGGCAGATCGGCACTTTATATTATGAGCGTTTATTGGCAAGTAAAGACCGGCAGCCGGTGCGCGCCGAAGCAGATAAGAAAATTGCCCCGTTAGAGAAAAATCCTCGTGATTTTGTCCGCGACCCGGTTATGCTTGAATTCCTTGGCCTTCCGGGCACCGGCAAACTTCTTGAGTCTAATTTGGAGCAGGCCCTGATTGAACACTTGCAGGCCTTTTTACTGGAATTGGGAAAAGGCTTCGCCTTTGTAGAACGTCAACAAAGGATCAGTACGGAATCGAAAGATTTTTATATTGATTTGGTATTTTATAACTACCTTCTCAAATGTTTTGTGCTTTTTGACCTAAAAACAAACGATCTGACCCACCAAGATATCGGACAGATGGATATGTATGTTCGCATGTACGATGAGCAACGGCGTGAACCCAAAGATAACCCTACAGTCGGAATTATTCTTTGCGCTCAAAAGGATGCTTCTGTTGTACGATTTTCAGTTTTGCATGGGAACGAGAAAATTTTTGCCAGTAAATATAAACTGGTCTTACCATCAGAGGCGGAACTGCGGGCAGAGTTAGATCGGGAACAGCGTATTTTACTTGGTATGCCAACGCGGGCAAGATCAAAGGCCGGAAATTTAAAGTTGGAAAAGCTTAATGGAGGATGATTGAAGGTTTCCGCGCTTAGCAGTTTTGTTTGTCCGGTGGAGGGGCGGCTGCTCTTTAAAGGAAACAATTCTTTGCGATGTGAGAAGGGGCATGGGTATGACCTCGCGCGCGAAGGGTATTACAATCTGCTCCTGGTTCAGCAAAAGGCTTCACTTGACCCGGGAGACAATAAGGAAATGGTCGCGGCCAGGTGGAGATTTTTAGAAGGCGGCTATTTTACGCCGATTGTTGAGCGTTTGTTTAAGATCGTGGCTGAGATGGCAAAAATCAAACGTCAGGGCCCGTTACGCATCGTCGACGCCGGTTGCGGAGAAGGATATTATTTACATCAAATAAGTAAGCTCGCCCAGGCTAGTCACGATCCAACGAGCCTCGAATTGGCCGGCTGTGATATTTCCAAATGGGCGGTCAAGCTCGCCGCGAAACGATCGTCGGGTATTGCCTGGGCGGTCGCGGGTAATCGCCAATTGCCGTTTGCACCGGCAAGTGTCGATCTTCTTCTCTCAATGTTTGGTTTTCCAGATTGGAAAAGTTTTCAAGCGGTTGAGTCCGACCAGGGGCGGGTGGTGTTAGTCGATCCGGGGCCTAAGCATCTCATCGAATTAAGGAAAATAATTTACCCTGAGGTTAATATCAGCCAACTGCCTTCGCTTTCGGCAGCCACCCAGGCGGGATATATTTTGGAGCGGGAAGAGCCGTTGCAATTTTCGGTCAATCTTCAAAATAATTCTTCCATTCAGGATCTTTTGGCGATGACCCCGCACGCGTTTCGGATATCGAAGAAGGCCAGAGAAGATATTCAGGCGTTAAAAAATCTCACGGTGTCCGTGGACGTGGTGTTTCGGATTCTGGCGCGGAAAGTTACTCATGGCTATGTTTAAAAAAATACCCAGAAAGTATCACCCCCGGGGGTTCGAGATTCTTTATGAGGATAGAGATATTATCGTTGGGAACAAGGCTCCCGGATTTTTAACGGTCGCGGCAAAATGGAATAAAGAACAGACGGTGCATAGCGCTCTGAATGACTATGTTCGAAAGGGTCAGGCCAGATCACGCAAATGCGTTTACGTTGTCCATCGGTTGGATCAGCATACGTCAGGAGTCCTTATTTTCGCGAAGACCGAACAAATGCAGATTCTTCTCAAGGAGGATTGGAAAAATACGGTAAAAACATATTATGCCATCGTGCATGGAACGTTCGTTAAAAAATCAGGAACGGTTTCAAGTTATCTTGAGGAAGACGAGGATTATGTCATCCATTCGAGTAAGGACAGTTCGAAAGGTAAATTGTCTCACACGGAATATACTGTGCTCAAAGAAACGGATAGTTTTAGTTTACTCAAGATTAATCTTTTGACCGGTAGGAAAAATCAGATCCGCGTGCATATGGCAGATGAAGGGCATCCTGTGGCAGGGGATGAAAAATATGGCAAAGGTTTCCCAAAGTTCACGCATCTGGCCCTGCACGCGCGCTCGATTGCCTTCACGCATTCGTTTAGCAAAAAAAGACTTATCTTCGAAGCCCCAGTTCCGGATTATTTTAGAAAATTAGTCGATTACACGTACTGACCAGCCGCGTAACCGGACGCCCAGGCCCACTGAAAGTTAAACCCTCCCAAATGGCCGGTGACATCGACGACTTCACCGATAAAATATAATCCCGGGACTTTTTTTGTTTCCATGGTTTTAGAGGAGAGCTCATCGGTGTCAATGCCTCCAACGGTGACTTCGGCCTTGGCGTATCCTTCGTTTCCGTTTGGCATGATTTTCCAATGGTGCAGAGATCGGGCAATTGTTTGTAATTGTTTTAAAGAATATTGGTTAAGCGGTTTGTTTTCAAAAAAATGTGAACAGAGAATTTCGGCAAAACGTATTGGAAGATAATTTTTGAGGAAATTTTTTAAAGTTATTTTTTCTTCCCGGTTAGTTTCTAAAATAACGGACATATCCGCGTCGGGAAGTAGGTTGACGCGAATAGGTTTTTTAGGTTCCCAGTAGGAAGAAATCTGTAAAATGGCCGGTCCGCTTAATCCTTTGTGGGTAAACAAGGTGTTTTCGCGAAAACTAACATTTTCAAAAGAGACGAGCGTGTCCAGGAAAACGCCGGAAAGTTCTTTAAAAATTTTTAAATCTTTTTCGTGAAAAGTAAGCGGCACTAAACCCGGACGGCAGGAATTGACGTGAATATTAAATTGTTTGGCGGTTGCGTAACCTAAGTCTGTTGCTCCTAGCGATGGGATAGAAAGTCCGCCGGTGGCGATGACCAAGCTCCTCGACTTAAACGTCCCGCGCGTGGTGGAGAGACAAAATAGTTCTTTTTTGATAATTTCTGTCACCTTAGTTTCAAGGATCATCTCAACGTTATTTTGGTCGCATTCTTTTTTAAGTAAGTCGATGATTTCTTGAGAGCTTTTGTCGCAGAAAAGCTGGCCTAATTTTTTTTCATGAAACGCAATTTTGTATTTGTTTGCCAGCGCGCAAAAATCTTGCGGGTTATACTGTGCCAACGCCGATTTAATAAAATGTGGATTGGAAGAAAGAAAATTGCTGGGCGTTGCGTGAATATTAGTAAAATTGCAACGTCCGCCGCCTGAGACGCGTATTTTTTTGCCGATAGCGTTATTATTTTCTAAAACGAGAACGGATCGTCCGCGTTTACCGGCTTCAATGGCACACATCAGGCCCGCCGCTCCCGCGCCGATGATAATCACGTCTTTATGATTGTTTTTCATTTGATTCATAATGGAGTATTGTAACGACAAAAGTTCTCATTGACAAGCTCGCTCAATCTCGCATAATAATTGTAGAATTCGGTACTCATTTCAGGAGGAGTAAGGTATGTTTGAACAGAAACATCAAAAAATAGCGCCGTTTTCAGTTTTCCTAAAGAGATTAGCCGTATCTGTTTTCATAGCCATCTCATTGATTTTAGCCGCTTTGTTTATCGGCATTGCCGGATACCATTGGATGGCCGGTTTTAACTGGATTGATTCACTCCTCAATGCCTCGATGATCTTAGGAGGTATGGGGCCGGTAAATACACTGATCAACAACGGATCAAAAGTATTTGCTTCAATGTACGCGCTTTTTAGCGGGCTTGTCTTTATTGCCGTAATGGGATTTATTTTTTCGCCGATTGCCCACAGAATGCTTCACAAATTTCATATGGATGAGAAAGATTTAGAGGAATAAGAGTTGGAAATATCATCTGTTCCAAATATCTTGGACCATTTTCAAAAAAGGATGTCTTTTAATTTAAGTGTGAAGTGATCAGCATGCCTAGAAGTCTAACCGCAATTTCGATTTTAAAACTTAGTCTTGTCTGCGGAATTTTCTTTTTATGGATTTCTCCGGCTCAAGCGAAAGAGAAGATCAGTTATCAACAAGTAAAGTATTCTGTCGGTGATATTGTTTTAAAAGGACATCTGTGTAAACCATCAGGAGAAGGGCCGTTTCCAGCCGTTATTTATAACCATGGAGGATTCGGAGGAAAACTGCCGGCTCCTGGTCCTAAAGAAAATTGTGAAGCTTTGGTCGAAGAAGGATTTGTTGGATTTTCTCCTCTTCGTCGGGAAACAATCGACATGGAAGAACATATGGAAGATGTTTTAGCCGCTGTCGATTTTGTTTTAAATTTAAAATACGTAGACAAAGATCGGATGGGGATTATGGGATTTTCTCGAGGAGGACATTTAGCGTTTCGCGTGGCGGCACAGCGGCCTATTTTTAAAGCCGTGATTGTGATGGCGAGCGCTCCAGGACGAGGAAACCTTCAGAAATATCTTGATCAAGCGCAATGGATTACCGCTCCGGTTTTACTCATGGTGGCTAAGAACGATACAAAACCCAACGATCATGTCCTTTTAAGCCAACAACTCAAAGAATCTTTAGAATATTACGGCAAGGACGTTCAGCTGATCATTTATCCTCCCTTTGAAGAGAGCGGGCATCTCATGTTTTCCCACATTGACCTTTATTGGCAGGATGTTAAAGCATTTTTACGAGAAAAGTTATGAATCTTCCGCTAAAAGGGTTTGTTACGCCCGAAAAAACAAAATATCACGCCGAAATTTTAGCTAACCGTCTGCGTAAGCGTTTTGCCCATCTCTCCAAACGTTTTAAACGGCAAAATATCGATTGTTTTCGTTTGTATGATTGGGATATCAAGGAAGTGCGCGCGGTGGTTGACTGGTATGGCTCCCGCTCCCCTAGTTTCGCGAGCGAAACTAGGGGAGTCTTCGAGGGGCATGCCGTGATTGCCGAATATGTGCGTTTACAAACTGGGCAGGATTGGCTGCCGCAAATGGCCGCCGCTACAGCTCAGGCCCTAAATATTCCTTTAGAGCGCGTCCATGTCAAACAGCGTCGTACGAAAACAGAAGAGGGCCCTCGATACAGCCCTCACCCTACCCTCTCCCACACGGGGGAGAAGATTAAGATGAGGGGGCGTTTTGAAGTCTGTGAACGCGATCTACGCTTTTGGGTGAATTTGGATGATTTTTTGGACACGGGATTGTATTCCGATCATCGGGATACACGCGTTATTATTAAAGATTTGGCGAGAGGTAAAAATTTTCTTAATTTATACGCGTATACCGGGGCGTTTACTTGCGCGGCCGCGTTAGGCGGGGCTAAAACGACCGTGACCGTTGATCGTTCGGAAACATACCAAAACTGGGCGCGGGATAATTTGAAATTAAACGGACTCGTTGATCCGCGGCATATCTTTGTCCAGTCCGATACAAATAAATTTCTAGCTCGGGCCTACGCCCAGGGACAAAAATTTACGCTGGCCTTTGTTGATCCGCCATCATTTTTTAAGGATCGAGGCAGGGGAGTTGAGTTTGATATTAACCGCGACCATCCCAGTTTAATCCGCGATGTCCTCAAAATTATGGCGCCTGGCTCGCTTGTATTTTTTTCGACCAATCATCAACGTTTTGAACCTTGTTTTGACGGTCTTGCGGTACGTGATCTCATCGAGCTAACGCCTAAAACAATCCCCGAAGATTACCGCAACCGCAAAGTTCACCGCTGTTGGAAAATGACAGTACTTTAATTTTATTTAGATGTCCAGGGATCAATGAGCATTACAGCTGTTGGCGTGAAGTCTGCCGTGTTTCGGGTAACTAGGTGCAGTCCGTGTCTTAGAGCAGTGGCTGCGATAAGACCATCGCAGGCGGGAACAATTTTACCACTCTTATTGGCCTTAGCGCTAACTTCACCCCAAATATGGGCCGTCTCTTGATCGATGCCAAGGATGCGGTCAGCAAAATTACGTTCAAGTCCTCCAACCCAAGACAAAAGTTCACGCTTGCGTTGACCATCATCAAGAAGGGATACTCCTTTAATTAATTCTCCGATGGATATAACGCTGATAAATATATTCTCTTCATCAATCATATCCACAAGTTCTTTAAGTCTAGGATGAATATCAGTTTTACGTAATTCCGAAATAACGCAAGTATCCAAAAGAATTCTCATAAAGCAGTCCCTCTGAGAGGAGATCGGTCGCGTTCCAAGTTCACACCCTTCAGGAAAGGAGCACGCTTTAAATATTCTTTAAATCCAACTTTTTTGCCGCTTAAGCGTTCAAAATCTTTGAGTGCAACGACAATAACGGTTTCGCAGCGACGCGTGATTTTTTGAGGCCCTTCTCCTAAGGCTTTATCAACGAGTTCGCTAAACCTATTTTTGGCATCGGCTAATTTCCAAACCATATAGATTACCTCCAGTTATTTTAGCTAGATTGTCTAGCTAAAATCAAGTATGCCATATTTTGAGAGGGATGTCAATAATTTTAATAATGTTCAGGAAGGGAAGATTCGATTTCTTGGGTGTGAGGATATTCTTCTAACTGCCAGTTATAAGTCTCTTCGCCAGATGTGAACTCTGGTTTTGGCCTTAATTGTTTTTGAATGTCTTCTTTAAAAGATTCTTCCGTATTTTCGTACTCATCTAATTGCCAGTTGTATACTTCTTCTTGCTCAGAGAATTCAGGCCGCGTTCGAAGTTGTTTATCGATATCTTCTTTAAAAGATTCTTCCGTTTGAGGATATCTGTCCACCTGCCAATCGTAGATTTCCTGTTGAGCATAAACACCCATGCTGGATAGGCATATACCTAAAAAGAAGAAGGTGAACAATCGTAAGTTTAATTTTAATGGCCGCGTCATCTAATCTCCATTTTTATTAAGTATAGCATACAATTTGAATAAAAAAAATATTAAGCAATTTTTAATTTTAAAGACAATATATTGAAAAGGGCAATTTATTAGGTTATACTTTTAACAATCATAAATTTAAATTTTACAACAAAAATCGTTTGGAAGTTATTGTTGAAAGCGATTTTTGAGAAGGGGGGAAGATTATGGTTAGTGCCGCGTTAGATAAACAGCTTCTAATTAATGTTAATAATCAAGTGGGGGTTTTGGCGCATCTGATGGAAGTTATCTCTTTGGCAGATATTAATATGGTTGCCATATGCGGTTACGCGGTGGCTAATCAGGGCATTGTGATGATTGTTACCGAGGATAATGAAAAAGCTAAACAGCTATTAATAGGGAAGGGATATCAGGTTCGAGAAGAAGAGATTGTGGTTTTAACTGTTAAAAATAAACCAGGAGCGCTCCAATCGTTAACTAAAAAAATAGCCGACGCGGGGATCGATGTGACTCTTGTTTACGGCAGCGTTGATAAAAATTTGCCTACCACGAGAATCGTTCTCCTTTCGCAATACAATAACGCTATTCTTAAAGCGTTCACGATATAACATAGGAGGTTTTTAATGTTTATGGCATGGATCTGGATCGCATCAATTATTGCCACAATGTACATCGCAGATCAGAAAAAACTCAGCGTGGTAGGGTATTTCTTTATATCCTTATTAACTGGGCCACTGGCCGTTATTATTGTGTTATTGATGTCCAGTAGAAAAGCCCAATTGGGTAGTAATTTATATGAAGTCAATAGCCTTCAAGAAGCTACGAGACAATTACGTGATCTTCAATATTCTATGTATGCCCAAGAAGAAAAAATAAAGAATCTGGAGATTTTGATTAATAAATTATCTGGATTACCAGCAAATACTTCATTGGAAAAAGAAACTAAACTTCAAACTATGGTTGTGAAACCTGCTCAGGTGCCGACTGTCGAGACCCAAGAACCACCCTCTGCGTCTGTGAAGAAATCTGACATGGAGTTAGATTTTGGACGCAATTGGCTCAATAAAATTGGAATAGTTGTCTTGGCATTGGGAGTTGCCTTCCTCATCAGCTATACGTTTAAATATTTTGGGCCATTTTTAAAGATCGTTTTTGGTTATGCGGTTGGTGGCGCGCTCTTTTTTGCAGGAATAAAATTGGAAGCTAAAGATAAACTTATGAAGTATGGACGGGCTCTTTTAGGAGGGGCATGGGCCATTATTTATTTTACGACATATGCAATGCATCACTTCGAAACGTCGCGAATTATTGCAAATCAAGGGGCAGATGTATTTTTATTGGCCCTTGTGGTGGCAGGAATGATGACTCATGTTTTGAAATATAAGTCGGAGGGAATGATGTCCATGGTGCTTGTGGTGGCTTATTTAACATCAACGATTTGTCAAATAACCAGTTTCACCATAGTTGGCTTATTGTTCTTAGCCGTTTTAGCGTTGTTCCTGGTTTATAAATTTCAATGGGTCAAGACGCTTTCATTGGGGATGTTTTTGACTTACGGCATCCATTTTATTTGGGTTATGCCCAACCTTCTTTCATCAGCGAAAACAGCTGTCCCTTTAGGGGTAGCCGCATCAGAATATTATGACTTTATGAATTTTATCTTTCTCTCTTGTTATTGGGCGGTGTTTCTTGTGGGAGTGCATCTCGTTAGAACGATCAAGGAGCCAATTCTTGCGAGGTCTATGGCTGCTACTAATTCCGGAAATATCGTTTTATACAGCGTTTTGTCCTATCCCTTGCTGTTAAGGTTATTTTATGCTCAGCGATTTGCGATGGTTCTTTCCGCAGGATTGATTTATCTTACGTGCGCGTTGCTTATGAAGAGGTTTAGACGGGAGAAAATGTATGTCAGCGATATTGCCGCCGCCGTGTTTGCTATTACATTTTCGATATCGTTAAAGTTTTTGCAAACTTCGACGTTACTTATGTGGATGATCGAAATTCCATTTTTGCTATTTATTGGTATAAATTTTAAGGAGAGGGTATTCCGTTGTTTTAGTTATATTTTGTCAGTGATCGTTGCGGTGAGGTTATTGTTTTTAGGATTTGAGTACATGCCAGATGTTCATTTTCTCGGGCTTATCTGGACTTGGCATGGGTTTATGTATTTTTGGGCGAGTATGTCGATGGCAGGATGCTTTTATTTAACGCAACGTCCTAAGAAAGATTCAGTGGTCGGTAACATTGACCTTATTTTTGACCAGATATTTTCGTTTGCTTCGTGTCTTTACTTATCTATTTGGATATGGTCGTTAGTTCATCAGCCGTGGCTTGCATTTTCATTGTCTATGCAAGGGTGGGCATTCCTTGTGATAGGTGTTTTGTTGGGATTGAGGCGTTTTAGAGCCTACTCTTATCTGGCTTTTGGTAGTTCAGCCATGATATTTTTGTGCGAACCAATCCATGCTTCTGTAGAAACTTTGAAATGGTTTATTGTGAGTTGTGATGTGCTGTCTATTTTGGGAGCTTATCATGCGGTTAGATATTTTAAACAACATAAATCAAGGGATTTATTTTTTGAATATGAAGAAGAGCTAACATTTGTAGTTGGGTTTATCCTTCTTGTTTTTGCTGTTCATCAGTATGTCGATTCTCAATGGATATCATTAAGTTTAGGGATAGCGAGTGTTCTGATGATATTAATAGGTTTTGTGGGTGGCAATAAAACAGAGCGTATGGGAGGTATGGCATTGCTGGCTTTGACTTTAGGAAGGGTTGTTTTGGTCGACTTATCCGGGTTGGATATCATATTCAAAATAATAACTTTGATCATCTTGGGAGTTTTGTTTTTGGGGGTTTCCTATGTCTATAACCGGTTTAGCATTGAAAAGAAATGACGGTGTATGGGAATTAGTTTAATGTAGAAAGGAATTTTATGAATAAAAAAACGATTCAATGGCTTTATCAAGAGTTGCCGGATTTGGTAAGTAAGGGAGTGCTTCCTCAATCGTCCGCTGATATGTTGCGTGAGCATTACGGTGACATTAAAAGTGTAGATAAAAAATGGTTTGTCATTATTTTGTGCAGTGTGCTTGGGGCGTTACTCATTGGGCTTGGCATTATTTTGCTGTTTGGTCACAACTGGGAAGAGCTGTCTCGTCCCGTGCGAGCGGTACTTTCTTTGTTACCTTTGATGGTCGGGCAAGCGCTTGCGATGTGGGTCGTTCTTAAAAGGCCAACATCTCAAGCATTTAAAGAGGGGGCGGCGACATTCTTGAGTCTTATGGTTGGATCCTCGATCGCTCTTATCAGTCAAACTTACAACATTCCTGGGGACACCCCAACGTTCATTTTAACGTGGATGTTGCTCATCGTTCCGTTGGCCTATCTCATGGAGGCGACAATCCCAGCGGCGATCTTTGTTGCCGGAATTTCAGCGTGGGCCGGGCACTTTTGGTATGAGCCGCTCAAGGCGTTTCTTTTTTGGCCTCTTTTGGCTGTTGTTATTCCGCATTTTATTTGGTCATTACGACAGGAAAAATATACCATTCGTGCGGCGATCTTGGCTTTGGTTATGGCAATATGCGTTTGTGTTGGGGCTGGATTTACTCTGGGCAGGTCTTGGCCGGGATCTTGGATCGTTATTTATTCGAGTCTTATTTCCGTGTTCTACCTTCTTGGTGCTTGGGAGTTTAAAGGATTCTCAACGAATTGGCAGAGACCTTTTCAGATTCTGGGAGGGTTGGGCATTTTTATTATGATGTTTATGCTGACTTTTCGATTTCCGTGGGAATCAATAGGGAGAAGGTATTCTTATCCTGCGAACGAGATATCCTCTTGGGCGGCTATTCCGGATAATATTTTGACTTTCTTATTGGTTGGTGGCGCGTTGCTGTTGTTCTTTCAATATGCCAAGCGGCAGGACTGGATGAGGACATTGTTTGGAGCATTGCCTTTGTTGGCTTTGATTGGTTACGCCTTTGGCGGAACATCAGCAGTCTTTCCTATGCTGTTGTTTAATGTTTTTTTACTCTTTGTTAGTATCTTCCGTTTGATGACGGGAATACGGACAAATAATCTGAGTGTTATCAATACAGGCATGGTTATGTTGTCGGCGTTGGTTCTGGCAAGGTTTTTTGATAGCGAGATCAATTTTGTCCTTAAGGGACTGGTTTTTATATTTATTGGAGTCGGTTTTCTGGTGACTAATGTTATGATTTTGCGTCGCAAAGGAGGTGCCGCATGAGAAAAGAACTAATCATTGGACTTTTTGCTGGATTGATTGTACTCCAGATTGTTTTGCCTGTATCAATGATCGCCAAAAGAGAATCAACATTGAAGAATGGCGAAGTCTTTCGGTTCAAAACAGTGCCGGTTGACCCCTACGATGCTTTTCGTGGTCGTTACGTAGCCATAAGGGCTGAGATCAATAAGGTCAGCAAACCTGAAGGTGTTGATCTGAAGTATGGACAGAAAGTGTACGCGCAATTGTTTGTCGATGAGAACGGATTCGCGCAAGTTTCACAGATTGCTATGCGGAGGCCCAAAGATTCCGCATATTTGATTGCATCCGTCACATATCCTGCAGGGAGGGGGAATGACGTTGGGCTTAATTTGCCGATTGACCGTTATTATATGGAAGAGAAAGCTGCACCTCGCGCTGAACAGGTTTATCGAGAACACAGTAGGCGTGGTGATAAGCAGGATGCGTATGTCATAGTCAGGATTAAGGATGGTTTTGCAGTTATCGAGGGGTTGTACGTGGGAGATCAGAGGATTGAAGATATTTTAAAAGTGAATATAAAATAGAGGGTCAGGGTTAAGAATTAAAGGATATTTTTTATGGAATTTATTTCACAGCTTTTTTTGCAGGTATCTGTTGCTCACGATGTTTTTATTTTAAGCATCATTATTGCCATTGGCCTAGCCCTGGGGGGAATGCGTATCGGGGGCTTAAGTTTAGGCGTTTCAGGCGTTCTTTTCGCGGGACTCATCTTTGGGCATTTGGGCATGACCATTGACACCCAAGTCTTAGATTTTATCCGCGATTTTGGTTTGATTCTTTTTATTTATACCGTTGGCGTTCAAGTCGGCCCGGGATTTTTTTCTTCCTTTAAACGGGATGGACTTCCGCTCAATTTAATGGCCGCGTTTGTTGTCCTCTCTGGAGTCATCCTCACATTTTTTTTAGGATATTCAGGATGCATTTCATTCCCAGCTGTTGTTGGCGTCCTGTCCGGAGCGACCACCAATACGCCGAGTCTTGGGGCGGCTCAACAAGTCCTTAAAGAACTCCCCATGTTTACTGAAGATATGGGGAAAATGCTTGGGTTAGGTTATGCCGTAACTTATCCTTTGGGAATTCTCGGTGTCATTTTGACCATGATGATCCTTCGACTACTTTTTCGTATTGACCCGCAGAAAGAAGCCGAGGAGTATCTTAAGACCCAAGAAAGACATAAATCTGCATTGGATTCGATTAGCTTGAAGGTGGAAAATATTAATCTCAATAATTTTCCCGTTAATAAAATACCTTCTTTGGAAGAATTAGAAATTGTTATTTCTCGGGTTTTGCATGACGGAGAAGTTCAGCTTGTCTCACCCGATGAGACAAGAATTTACGTGGGAGATATTATTCACGCGGTAGGCAAAAAAGAAAATTTAGAAAAATTTCAGATTATTGTTGGGAGTAAAAGTAGTGTTAATCTGAAAACAATTAAAAGTAATATTACCTCTCAAAAATTAATTGTCACGAAAAAAAGCGTTGTTGGTCAATCTATTGAAGAGCTGGATTCTATCAATCGTTACGGGGTCACCATCACGAGGGTCAATCGTTCTGAAATTGAATTCCCCGCCACTTTAGCCGTTAAGCTAAATTTTGCTGATCGTTTAGTTGTTGTTGGCGAGGAAAGTTCCATCAAAAGGTTTGCTTCGGAGGTTGGGAATTCCCTCGAAGATTTGAATTATCCTTTCGTGATTCCTATTTTTTTGGGAATCGCCTTAGGGATTATTTTGGGAAGTTGTCCGATTTATTTTCCCGGAATGCCGGCCGCTGTTAAATTAGGGTTAGCCGGAGGGCCGCTGATTGTTGCTATTTTTTTAAGCTGGATAGGCCGTATCGGGAGGTTGATATGGTATATGCCTAGCGGGGCTAATTTTATGTTAAGAGAATTAGGGATAACGCTTTTTTTAGCAAGCGTTGGACTTCGCGCCGGAGATCAATTTATGGAAATCATCATTCATGGGAATGGTTTGATGTGGATGGTGTCCGGAGCTTTGATCACGACTGTTCCTGTTTTGGTTCTAGGAATATGGGCTCGTTTAAAATTGAGAATGAATTATTTGACGATCTGCGGTCTTCTGGCGGGGAGTATGACCGATCCTCCGGCGCTGGCCTTTGCTAATAACGTTGTCCCTTCAAGTGCTGTCTCTATTGCCTATGCCAGCGTTTATCCGTGCGTTATGCTTTTACGCATTATTTCCGCTCAGATTCTCGTGTTGATTCTTTCTGGTTTTTGAAAAATGGTTATGAACCAAAAAAAAAGGAGTCCTTCGACGCCGCTCAGGATTTTTTAATTCCATCGCAAATCTAGTAGTGGGCAATAAAATGGTGAGCGACGTCGAACCAAAAAAAGGAGAAAAAATTATGCATCCATTAACATCCAATAAACCTAAAAATTGGACAGCGGAACAAAATGATGTCTGGCGTTGTATTGAAGATCATTGGGATCATTTAATCCACAAAAGGGTGGATGATTTTCTAGAATACATTCATGACGACATGATCGGTTACGGCCATGAAAGCCCTTTGGCGGTAGATAAGCCATGGCTTAAGAAATGGGTCGGATTTTGGACAAAATCGACTGAAATTGTCATTTGCGAACTTCGTCCCATTGATATTAGAATGTACGGTGACATTGCTATTGTGCAGTATTTTATTTTTACGATTGAAAAAAGTTTAGACGGCGGCAAACGCGTCATCCGTCGCTACACAATGACTTGGAAAAAACAAGAGAATCGATGGGTTGTGATCGGCAGCCATAATAATTTAATGGATGAAACATTGAGGCATTAGATGAGATTGAAAATCCTTTTATTTCTATATTTTCTTTGCCTGCCCGCGATCCTCTTCGCTGAGGATAATTTTCAAGTCGCTATTATTACTCCCGACAAAGATGGATTTTTCCCTTCGCAGGAACTTCAGCTTAAAGCGAATAAAGTTTTTTTTGAAGAGAAAGATCGTCCGGTATCCATAAAAAATAGTAACCTTTATTTCTTAGAAGACAATCAAATCACCTCTTTAAAAGAAGAAATTGAAATTTTGCGCAAACAATTGATAGCTCTTCAACAATATGTTGAGCGTAGAGAAGAAAAAATTAATTTTTTAACGAATCAGTTGATTGAATTATCTTTGAGATTGTCTGAAAAAGAGCGGAGCCTTGGAGAGAATGTGATTCGGCTAACAGTCTTAAGTCAGCAATTAATAGATTTTCAATCTAGGTTGGAGCTCGGACAAAGGATTATCCAGGAAAAGGATAGGCAAATTTCTTCTTTAGCTACGGGGATGACATCACCCAAGGAAGAACAATCTCGGACTGAAAATAGAGACAAGGAAATTCAATCTCTTAAAAATACGATTGATCATCTAAGACGAGAAGCCTTGCAAGCCGACGGCCATTTTAAAAATTATTTGTCTTCGCAGAATAAAGAATTTGATGAATTAAAAGGCGTCCTACAGATTTATAAAGAAAAGTTAAGGCAGGCCAACCAGTTAATGAAAGAAAAGGTTTCTGTATTAAATGAATTGGTTATCCTGGGGGATCAAATAGCCGCGTCCCAAAACGAACTATTAAACCCGAAATGACAATGTTGAAACAGTTAAAAATCAAAGCTGTTATTTTTGACATGGATGGCGTGATCACCAATACCATGCCCGACCATTTTAAGGCTTGGAAAGAGATTCTAAGGCGCGAGGGGCTTTTCGTGACCCATCTTGATATTTATTCAAGAGAAGGTCAGCGGGGAATAAATAGTGTCCAAGAATTATTTAAAGTTTGTGGTAAAGATATCAATAGCGCCAAGGCTCAAAAAATTTTAAAGGAAAAAGAGAAATATTTTAAGAAGATTGTCAAACGACGTTTTGTCCGGGGAGCAAGGACTTTCTTGAAAAGGCTTGATCAATCCGGTTTCCATTTAGCGCTTGTGACCGGGACAGCCCGTCATGAGGTTCATAAAATTCTCCCGCGTTCTCTGTATAATCTTTTTTCTGTTATCATCACCGGAAGCGATGTCCAAAATGGCAAGCCGCATCCCGAACCATTTTTGAAGGCTCTAGAGAAATTGAAAATTAATCCTTCGGAGGCTATTGTCATTGAAAACGCGCCTTTTGGAATACGATCGGCTAAAAGAGCGGGGTTAAGGTGTTTGGCGTTGCAGACATCTTTGCCCGGAGAATATTTAAAAGAAGCGGACTTTGTTTTCTCTTCGCTGAAAGAATTAAAGGCGAAAATAATCTTTAAAATTAAAAAAGATTAATTATCGACATGCGGCCTAAAAATATTTTATTATTTTATAAAGCGAGTGCTTACGAAATTTATTTATCCCATCGGTTAAATATTTTAGGCAATAAAATTAACCCCGTTGTTTTAAAACATATTCGCCGCTCGAGGCAAGCTCATCAAAGGCACTACGCTTCACTTCACAAAATAGAGGAAATTTTAAAAAAATATAAAATTTCGTATGTCAAACGCTGCCGCGGCAAGACTTTAGATTTTAGGCCGTATGACGTCGTCATGACGGTGGGGGGAGATGGGACTTTTTTAGAAGCCGCTCGCGGGGTTTGTAATCAACTGATCGTGGGGATTAATTCTAACCCAGAATACAGTGTCGGAAAATTATGCGTGGCAACGGCGCATAATTTTGAAGATATTTTACAGTCTATTCTTAAGGGCAATTTTAAAACAATGACTCTCCCGCGGTTAAGGCTGAAATTAGATAAACAGAAAACGGTTGTGGATGTCGCTAATGATATTTTAGTTTGTCATAAAAATCCCGCCATGATGTGCCGTTATTGTCTTAAGGTAGGGAGAAGGGCGGAAGTACAGCGCAGTTCGGGAGTGTGGGTCGCGACGACGGCCGGGAGTTCTGGGGCCATCCAGTCGGCGGGAGGAAAATTGTTGAGAATGGATGAGAAGAAGTTTCAATATATGCCTCGAGAACTGTATGATGGAAATAAAGGCCAACATCATTTAAGGGGAGGAATCCTTAATTTGAAAGGAAGTATTTCTCTGACTTCATTGATGACTGGCGGTGTGATTTTTATCGATGGAGCTCATTTTAGTTTCCCCTTCGAATACGGTTCGACCCTTAAAATTTTTTGTTCCCCCATCCCCATAAAAACAATAAAATTATAATTGGGAAAATGATGAAAGCTGTTTTGCTTGTTTCGCACGGTAGTCGTATTTCAGAAACAAAAACCGAAGTCAAAAGGCTTGTTGATATTCTCAGAAAGAAGAGCAGTTTGCCTATTTTTGAATATGCCTTTTTGGAGATTGAGTTTCCCAGCATCCCCGAGGGAATAGATATGTGTGTTCAGAAAGGGGCAACGCAAATTGTTATTTTGCTTAATTTTTTTAATACGGGCCGTCACGTTGGTTTAGATATTCCCAGGATTGTCAAAGAAGCTCAAAAGAAATATCCGTTTCTTAAATTTAAAATCACCGAACCCCTTGGCCAGCATCCGGGGATGGTGGATTTATTTTTGGGAATGATTGGTTAAATTTGGGAATTTCTAATTGACCCAATTTCTAATTAATGTCTAAAAGAGAAATGTCTAATGAACAAAATGTTTATTTAGCCAATTGGATATGGGGGTTAGTTAGGAATTAGGTTAATTAGAAATTAGAAATTTTCATGTCAAATAAAGATTTCTCATCAAAATTAATTAAATGGTATCTAACATCTGCCCGCGATCTTCCTTGGCGGCGCACCAAAGACCCTTACAAAATCTGGATATCAGAGGTGATGCTGCAGCAGACAACGGTCAGCGCCGTGATTCCTTACTACGAACGCTGGATTAAGGAATTTCCAACCGTTTACGATGTCGCTAAAGCCCCTCTAGAAAAAATTCTCAAAAGTTGGCAAGGATTAGGCTATTATTCGCGAGCTCGGAATATTTACAAATCGGCACAAATGATTTGCAGTGACTTCGCTGGGCGCTTACCTGACCAGCCTCAAGATTTAAAGAAACTCCCCGGTTTCGGACCTTACACGATTGGCGCTGTTTTAAGCATTGCCTTTGGCAAGCGTTATCCTATTGTGGATGCCAATGTCCGTCGTGTTTTCATGCGATTTTTGGCTTTGGAGGGATTCGCTGACCCTTCGCAGGATCCAAAGATATTGGATTTTTTAGAAGAAGTTTTGCCTCAAAAGAATCTCAGCGCCTTTAATCAAGCGTTAATGGAATTAGGGGCGTTGGTCTGCCGTAACCGCGAGCCGTTGTGTCTTTTGTGCCCGTTGCGGGAAAATTGTCAAGCTTACAAAAAAGGCATTCAGGAAATTATCCCGACGCCTAAGAAAAAAGAAATAAAAAATATCGAAGTGGCTATCGGAATTCTGAAGAAAAACGGAAAATATTTTATTCAAAAAAGACCTTCGAAAGGGTTGCTCGCGGATCTTTGGGAATTCCCGGGCGGCAAAATAGAAAAGGGCGAGACGCCAAAAGAAGCTTTGCGTCGGGAATTAAAAGAGGAAATCGGTATTGAAATTGAAACAGCCAATCCTTTGATGGATATCGTCCATTTTTACACCCAATTTCGAGTGAAGCTCCATGTTTTTGCCTGCGAAACGAAATCTTATCCTAAAAACAATATCACTCGCAAATGGGTAAGCCTTCGCGGTCTTTCCCAATTCCCCATGCCCTCGGGGAGCGCGAAGATCGTGGATAGGCTTAAGAACCATTAATAGTAATATTTTCTTGCGATATTTTTCTTGACAAATTTTTTTTGTGTGTTATATTTATTATGTTGATAAAGTAAGTAGTCATTGAAAGGGTGGGCCATGAAAATTTTAGCAAAAACAGATTACGCGTGTCGGGCGATATTGGAATTAAGCCTGCACTGGCCGAATCCAGAACCGTTGTCGATTCAGGCTATTTCACAACGTCAGAATATTCCGGTGAAATTTTTAATCCAAATTCTGTTGAATTTAAAACAATTGGGTCTGGCGCGCAGTATTCGAGGCCAAAAAGGCGGATATATATTAGGGAAAGCACCGCGTGAAATTACGTTGGGAGAGATCATCCAAAATTTTTCGGGAAGAAATTTAAAATCTCTTGGACGGAATAAATTTAATCGTTCGAGTATTTTTGATCCGATTTGGCAGGAAGCCGAGAATGTATATTTTAGTTTTTTAGAAGGGAAAAATTTTGAAGACATGGCGCGGGAGCAGAAAAGTTTGGTGAAAGTGCCAATGTATACAATTTAGATATGGAAATTCTTATTTTATTACTTGCGGCATTTTTCGCCCTTAACATGGGAGCGCCGAGTTTTGCTGGCTCTTTCTCAACAGCCTGCGGGAGTCGTTCCTTGGGCAAAATTAAGGCGGGATTTCTGTTCGCGCTTTTTGCTGTTTTTGGGGCTGTTATTTTAGGAAAGCCAGTGGCCAACACCTTAAGCAAAGGCATTGTCCCAATTGATTTGCTGACGGCTCAAGCCGTTTTGATTATTTTAGCCGCGGCGACTTTAAGTTTGTTTGTAGCTAACATGATGCATATTCCGCAATCGACTTCGCTTTCAACGCTGGCGGCTATTGGGGGAGTGGGATGGTTTTATCAAGCTGTGAATTGGCCTAAAATCCATTATTTAATTATTTGTTGGGTTATCTCAACGATCGTTAGCTTTTCGTTAATTTATTTTATAACACATTTTGTTTATCCACCGCGGCGTAAAAATTTTTGGATTTATGAACGCATCTTGAATCACCAAGAGAGGCTTAAAAAAATTGTCATTTTAACGAGTTGTTACAAGGCCTTTGCTCAAGGGACAAATAACGTAGCGAATGCCGTTGGCCCGTTAGCCGCTGCGGGGTTGATTACGACTGAGCCTGGACTTTGGATCATGGGAGTTGTTTTTGGATTAGGCGCTTTTGCCTTTACGGGACCACTAACAACTTCCAGCGAAAAAATTGTTCCTTTGGGGCTGTTAACCGCAACCATCATTAATGTGGTTAGTGGAACAATCACAATTATTGCCTCAAAACTTGGGATTCCATTCCCAACGGTGATTGTCTACACGGTTTCGATATTCGCCATTGGCAGCATCAAAGACGGGATGGAAAGCACACTTAAGAGTCCTTTGACAATAAAGACTTTTTTTACGTGGTGTATCAATCCTATAATCACGTTTGGGGTAAGTTATTTGTTAGCTAAAATATTTTTAAATTAAAGAAATTTTTTTTGGGGTAAGGGGAGAAAATTATGCATAAAAACGATACAATCGTCGACAATGTAACCGAGCTGATCGGCCATACACCTTTAATTCGTTTAAATAAAATTGCCGCTCCATTTAAGGGTGTAGAAATTTTAGGGAAACTGGAATCTTTTAACCCAGGGGGGAGCGTCAAAGATCGTCCTTGTCTAGCCATGATTGAAGAAGCTGAAAAGAATGGCCTTCTCAAGAAAGGAGCAACAGTGATCGAGCCAACCAGCGGTAATACGGGGATTGGTTTGGCCATGATTTGCGCGGTTAAAGGGTATCGTTGCATTCTTACGATGCCCGAGGCGATGAGTTTAGAGAGGATCTATCTTCTAAAACTTTACGGGGCCGAGGTTATTTTAACGCCGGCTAAAGATGGCATTAAGGGAGCCATTAAAAAATGCGACGAAGTAGCCAAAAAAATTCTCAATAGTTTTGTCCCGAGGCAATTTGAGAATAAGGCGAATCCAGAGATTCATCGAAAGACAACCGCGCAAGAAATCTTAGAAGCCTGCGAAAATAACCTAGATGTGTTTGTCGCGGGAGTCGGAACGGGTGGAACAATCACGGGGACAGGAGAATTGTTGAAGGAAAAGATTCCGTATGTTAAAATTGTGGCCGTTGAGCCTAAGGCCAGCGCGGTATTGTCTGGAGGCTCCGCGGGCCGCCACAACATTCAAGGCATTGGCGCTGGTTTTGTGCCTTCGATTCTTAATCGAAAAATTATTGATGAAATTATTACAGTCGATGATAAAGAAGCTTTTCGGATGACACGAAGATTAGGCAAAGAAGAGGGATTAAGTGTCGGGATATCTGCTGGTGCGGTGATAGTTGCCGCTTTAAAAGTGGCTGAAGGGTTGCCTCCGGGGAAAAGGATTGTGGTGATTTTGCCAGATACAGGTGAACGCTATTTTTCGATGGAACAATATTTTGAGGCGTGAGTAAAGACAGATGACAGATACCAGAAGACAGATAGAGGAATTAAGACAAAAAGTTAAAGGCTTGTCGGCTGAGCAAATCATTAAACTTAGCTTTGATGAGTTTGGGACACGGATGAATTTTGCTTCCAGTTTAGGCGAAGAGGATCAAGTGATTACCGATATGATTTCTAAAGTCGCGCCTCAAATCGAAATTTTTACCCTCGATACAGGACGACTTTTTTTAGAAACATACGAACTTATTGCCAAAACACAAAAACGCTATCCCATGCCTTTTAAAATTTACTATCCCGATACAAAAGCGGTTGAAGAGATGGTAAAGACTAAGGGAATTAATCTTTTTTACGAAAGTGTAGAGAACCGAAAGCTTTGCTGCGGGATTCGTAAAGTGGAACCATTAAAGCGCGCGTTGGCTAATGTCGATGCCTGGATCTGCGGGTTACGGCGTGAACAGTCGGTTACGCGCAGTGATCTTCAGGCCTTTGAATGGGACGAAGTTAATCAAAAGATTAAAATTAGTCCTTTGGTTGATTGGACGCTTGATCAACTTCGCCAATATATTAAGGAAAATAAGGTTGATGTGAACCCTTTGCACGCGCAGGGGTTTGTCAGTATTGGCTGTTCTTCTTGTACTCGTGCGATTAAGCCTGGCGAAGATATTCGTGCGGGGCGATGGTGGTGGGAGAATCCTGAGAGTAAGGAATGCGGGCTGCATGGGAATCCGAGGCGGGGATGACACAAAGGATAAACAATGTCAAAAATAATGTCCAAACTTGATGCTCTCGAATCACAGAGCGTCTACATATTAAGAGAAGCTTACCGTGAGTTTAAGCAATTGGCTATGCTCTGGTCGATTGGTAAAGACAGTACGGTTTTGTTGTGGCTGGCAAGAAAAGCTTTTTTGGGCCATACGCCCTTTCCTTTGGTCCACATTGATACAGCCTTTAAGATTCCGGAAATGATCAAATACCGTGATGCATTAGCGCTCAAATGGAAATTAAACATGGTCGTTGGACAAAATAAAGCGGCATTGGAAGCCAAAGAAACTTTCCCGGATGGAAAATTAGACCGTTTAAGCTGCTGCAAAGCATTAAAGACAGAGGCCTTAAAGCATACGCTTGCCGGAGATTGGCCGCGTTATCGAATGAATCACAAAACAGGGGAATACGAATTAGATACCAACAAAGAGCCTTACACCGGCGTGATTGTGGGTGCTCGGGCTGACGAGGAAGGAAGCCGCTCCAAAGAGCGTTATTTTTCTCCACGGGATAAAAACAGCGACTGGGACGTCGGTGATCAGCCGCCGGAGTTGTGGAATCAATTTAAAACCGATTTTGCTCCAGGGACGCATGTGCGGATTCATCCTCTTTTGGATTGGACAGAATTAAATATTTGGGAATATATTGAACGCGAAAATATTCCGGTGGTGAGTCTCTATTTTGATCAAGGGACTGGCAAACGTTACCGTTCGCTTGGATGCTATCCGTGCACGTCTGCTGTTGAATCCAAGGCTAAAAATATTCATGAAATTATTGAAGAATTACGTTCAGGAAAATTTAAAAATATCGCCGAACGCTCTGGTCGGGCTCAAGACGCGGGAGAGTGGGGAGGACTTGAGGCGCTAAGAAGAGCTGGATATATGTAATGAAAACACATCGTGATCAAATGAATGTTGTCATCGTCGGCCATGTCGATCATGGGAAAAGTACCTTGATTGGCCGTCTGTTGGCGGACACGGGCTCGCTTCCCGAAGGCAAACTTGAGGCTGTAAAGCTAAAGTGTGAACGTACGGCCAAGCCTTTCGAGTACGCGTTTTTGCTGGATGCTTTAAAGGATGAGCAATCGCAAGGGATCACCATTGACACCGCCCGGTGTTTTTTTAAATCTAAAAGCCGCGAGTACATCATCATTGACGCTCCGGGGCATATTGAATTTTTAAAGAATATGGTCAGCGGTGCTTCACGCGCACAGGCCGCTCTTTTGGTTATCGACGCCAAAGAAGGTATTCGCGAAAATTCTAAACGGCATGGCTATATGATGTCTTTTTTGGGAATAAAAAATATTGCCGTATGCGTTAACAAAATGGATTTGGTCAATTACAGTGAAGAGGTGTTTAAGAAAATTAAAGAAGATTTTAGCGCCTTCTTAAAAGAAATTAATTTGGAAGCGATGTATACCATCCCGATGTCCTCCCGAGAAGGAGATAATATTGTTTCTCTTTCCCCTAACATGGCGTGGTATAAAGAAGCGTTTGTTCTGGAAGCCTTGGATAGTTTTCAAAAAGCCAAGTCTAAAAATGAACTCCCCTTACGGTTTCCCATTCAGGATATTTACAAATTTACCGCAGAAGACGATGAACGGCGTATTTTTGCCGGGCGCGTTGAATCAGGCGCTTTTCAAGCGGGAGACGAGGTTATTTTTTATCCTTCGAATAAAAAATCAAGAATCCAAAGTATCGAAATTTTTAATGCCCCTGTTCCTTCGGAGGTTTTTGCCGGTCAAAGTACAGGGGTCTCTTTGGACACCCAAATTTACATTCGTCCTGGCGAGGTGATGAGCAAGGCAGGGGAACGTCCACCGCATGTCAGTTCAAAAATCAAAGTGAATATTTTTTGGATGGGGAAGCAGCCTTTGATTCAAGGCAAAACATACAAATTGAAATTAACCACTCAGCAGGTCCCTGTAGTGCTTTCTGAGATTCTGGGCGTGCTGGACGCCTCCGAATTATCTTCTGTTCAAAATAAAAAACAAGTCGACCGCCATGATGTGGCTGAGTGCGTTCTAGAAACTTTAAAACCCATTGCTTTTGACGAAGTAACCCAAATTCCAGAGTTAGGACGTTTTGTCATCGTTGACGATTATGAGATCGCTGGTGGCGGTATTATTCTGGCACCGGTTTTTGAGGAAGAAAATTATCTCAATAAACATATCAAATCCCGTGAATTTCGCTGGTTGCGAAGCGAAATCACGCCAGATAAACGTGCCGTTAAATACGAACATAAATCCGCTTTGATTGTCATTACGGGACAAGCGCAGATAGGGAAAAAAGAAATTGCTAAAGCCCTTGAAGAGAAACTTTTTGAATTGGGCAAGTTCACTTACTTCTTAGGGATTTCAAACGAACTTTTAAATCCTCAAGCGGATGTCAGTGACAAGACATTAGGCAAATTACAGCACATTCAGCAGTTGGGAGAGATGGCGCATGTTTTTACCGACGCGGGATTTATTTTAATTACCAGTATCTCTAATTTAGATGAATACGAATTAAATATGCTGCGTACCCTTAACCGTCCTAACAAGACCCTTGTTGTTTGCATGGGTGAAAATGAATTTTCGGATAGTCAGAGTGACCTTGTTCTCCCTAAAGAGGATAAAAAAGAGGTGGCCGTTGCGAAAATTATTGATTTGCTTGTCCGCTCCGTTGTCCTCGATCCGGAATATTTTATTTAATATGCCAATGCAAATTATTAAAGAAGCACAGATTGACCTTTCAGCTTGTGGATGGTAAACTTAAGATAGTTATGAAAATATCTGCTGACAAAAAGCTTTCAATCAATAAATCATTGATTTGGGATTATGATTTTAAAGGACGCACCGATACCCCAGAGTTTAAGAAATGGTATATAGCCAGGGTTTTAAGTTGCGGCCGTATGGAGGACGTGAGACAAATAGGACTAACTGTTATTAAGGATTATTTTCCGCAGTTAAACCTGTCTTTAAGAATAAAAAAATTTTGGGAGTGGTATTTTCGCCATGCCTATTCTCACTAAATTTCAAGAAGAAATCATCATTCAGATGTCCCAAACACCGCTTAAAGAAAATTTTTTCTTGACTGGCGGTACAGCTTTATCTCACTTTTATTTAGAGCATCGCTTTTCGGAAGATCTCGATTTCTTTACAGAAATTCCAGGGGCTGTGCCAACCGTTTTACCTGCGTTAGAAAGTATTCAAAAAAAGTTGTCCTTAAGCATGGAAGTAAGACGTACTTTTAATACTTTTGTGGAGATCATTTTAAAGAGAGGCAAAGAGATGCTTCTCTTGCACTTTGCTCAAGATACCCCTTATCGGCTCAAACCAACCGTTTATCACAAAACTTACGGAATTTATGTCGATAATTTTGAGGATATTGCGTGTAATAAATTTTCTGCTCTTTTTGATCGTCACGATATGAAAGATTTTGTCGATATCTATTTTATTGACCGAGAGAAGATGAAATTTGAAGAGGTTTACGCCTTAGCCAAAACCAAACATTTAGGTTTAGATGATTATTGGTTAAGTCAGGCCTTACAGTGCATTAATGATTTAACCCTTTTGCCTAGAATGATTAAGAGTGTTACGATTGAAGATCTTCGTTATTTTTTTAATGAGAAAATAAAATATTTAATGAGGGCGCTTTAGATACTTTAAGAAAGTATTTTTTCCCCAAGGCCTTGACAAAGCCTGGAAGTATGGCATACTTTAGTTAGAAATTAAGGCAGCTCATTTAAAATCTGAAACGACAAGCCGAACCATGGGTAACCATGGGGTGGAAAACCACAGGGTCCTTTTGAATGAGAAAGGATAACCGAGTCGCCGAAACAGATGAAAAAGAAAAATTTACAATTTAGTTTAAAGGTAAACGATTTATCAAGCCTATTCTTTCTATTTTAAGAAGGAATGGGTTTTTTTATTGAAAGGGGGGAAAGTAAGATGAAAAAGAGAAAACACGCAAAATCAAAGAAACGCTCAATGCAGTCGTTTTTTAAGAAAATTAAAGCTTTCTTTTTAGTTTGATAAGAAGGAGGAGAAAAAATGAAAAGATTACTTATCATCATCGCGTTCATTATTTTTCAAGCAGTGGCCTTAAATAATTGATACCCTTGACAAACTCATTTTATGTGGCATACTTTGAGCAATTTGAAAAGTAGGTGGCTGGTATGAAAAAAAGAAAACATGTAAAGAAGCGTTCAAAACATTAATCAAAGAATTAAAATTAGATACTTTTTTAAAAAGAACTTTATAAAAAGGAGAAGAGAAAATGAACAGAATTACTTACAAATTTACCCTGGGGTTGACCTTGGTTTTGATGCTTGCTATTTCTACGTTAGGCCATTCTGCATTAAAAAGAAATGAAGTTAGTGTTAGTTCTCAAGGATTTAAGACAGCGAATAAATCTCAAGTAGTCTTTAAATCTCCTAAAAAACAGCCTAATCCGGTTAATCTAGAAATACCTAAAGGATTAGATTCTCAAGATGAGCCCATTAAGGCGTGGGCAAAAGATTGGAATTTAGACATCGCTAAACCTGAAAAATTTCCTATTGAGGTAAGAACGCCTTATGATTGTAATAATAATGGAACCTTAGATGAGATAGAAAAAAGCGTGGGTGCCATCGGTCTTGAGCAGAAATTGGTAAGTACCGGCGATTATCCAGTTTATCCTGCCATCGGAGATTTTAACCAAGATTTGAATTTAGATATTCTTCTTCCATGGGCGGGCGGCGGCGGTGTTTCTCTGGTATACCTTGATGCGAATAATAATGTTATCTCCAACTTTCAAGGACAATTCGCTGGTACAAATGACCAAATTTGGAATGCCGAAGCCGCACAATTCAACGATGATAATGGAGACGGTATTATCGATGAAAGAGATTACCTTGATTTTGCCGTGGCCGATTGGGATCGGGGTGGACTTTATTATTTTTTAAATAATCTATCCCAAACATACGAACCTGGGGAGGTGTTTGATATTTTTGCGACAGAAATTGATCCAACCCAATATCCGCAAGAGGCAACCCAAGAAAGGCAGACTTCCAATGATATTGAAATCGCAGACATTAATCTTGATGGTTTGCCGGATATTATTGCAAATACATTTTTAGGTGGTAGTGACGCTAACAGGTTTAGTGTTTTCTTAAACACAGGGAATGTCGGTGAGGGTCAATTTGATGGCACATCATACATACTTCACCATGACTTAAATTGTTCCACTTGGGATGTTGAAGCCAAAGATGTCAATAATGATCTTTATCCAGATGTTATTTATGCTTGCCCTAAGTTGAATAATGTTTATATTTTCTTAAATACTGGAGCAGAGCCTTTCTTTGATTCTCAAGAGCAAACAACTGTCGATGTTGGCGATTCAACATATTGTTGTGCAGAGAACCTAAGACGTATCAATGAAGCGTCAGTCATGACAATCGAAGTAACCACTCCCAAAGTTTTAGCCCTGGAAGATGTCAATCGTGATGATCTCCAAGATCTGTTTATTTCTGAATTCACTAATGATGGGAGTTTTTATCTTTCTCTTAATAACGGCGGAGGGAATTTTGCTTCTCCTGTATTGATCCATTCAGGAGGATTAAGCTATGCCTATGGTTTAGATACAGGGGATTTTGATGCCGATGGTGATATCGATGTAGCCATTGCCAGCTATGGCGAAGGCAGAGTCGATGTCCTCTCTAAACTGGATGATCAAAATCTCTTTACATACGCTCAACTAGAGAATTTTCAACTGCTTAATTCAGATGGGGAGGGGAGCAATTACAAGGGTAATTGGGGATTGAGGGTTGCTGATTTGAATAAAGATGGAAGGTCAGATATAGTCACTGGTGACTATAAACGGCATACAGCATCCTATTTCTTAAGTAACCCTGTACCTGCTGTTGACCAGGATGGAGATGGACAAATCGATAGCTGCGAGGATAATATAATGCTAAAAAGACCAAACTTTTAAATGAGCAATAAGTAAGCAAAGCTCAATAAAGGGTCAGGTCTTCATGACGCCGAAAGGCGAGGTGAGGGCTTGGCCCTTTAATTTTAAATACGCCTTCCAATAACTTATTTAAAATTCCTCTTGACATAAAAACTCGCCAATGCTATTATCCATTTTAATTAAATACGCTTTTAGAAAACTTATTTAATTTAAAAAGTTTGATTATGCAAAAACAGTTAAACATATTTGAGCGCCATGTCGAGGAGCGAGGGCTTAAACATTCCAGCCGAAGGGATGTTGTGGTCAAAGCGTTTCTCCAAACAAGAAAACATGTCAGTGCCGAAGATTTGTATAAAATTGTTAAGAGAAATCAGCAGGGAATCGGCTTTACAACCGTTTATCGAACCTTAAAATTAATTGTTTCTTCCGGGTTGGCGGAAAAGGTTGATTTTGATGATGGCGTTAAACGATTTGAGCGAAAGGTGGGGCGCGAATATCACGCCCATTTTATTTGCACGCAGTGTGGGCATAATTTTGAAGTGTTTGATGAAAATATTAAAAAGTTAAGCGCGCGGTTATCGCAAAATTCAGATTTCGCGCCCCAAAAACATCGTTTAGAAATTTTTGGGGTGTGCAAGAAGTGTCAGCTGTAATGTTTTAAACTAATTTTTTTAATCAATCATGAAAATCATTTTCATGATTAAAGGTTGCGATGATGAAAATTCAAGAGTTAATGCCTAAAGAAAACATTAGAAAGACAATTAAGTTTGTTCGTGAAGATGGAAGGGGAACCCAGATTGACCTGGGGTTTCATGTCCGCCAATTTAAGTGTAAAAACGGCTGTGAACATCACAACCATCTCGTTTGCGTAGTCTGCGGAACCTACCTTTATATTGATGACATGAAACTGGAAGAATACCAGGATCAATTGGCTAGAGAGATGGATTTCAAGCCTTCCAGGCAGTATTTTCGTATTTACGGTTATTGTAAGGAGTGTCAGTAAGCCGATTTTTTTTATTTTTTACACGAAAATGAAAATCATTTTCAATATTAATGGACATCAAATTGCAAGAGACGCTTAAACAAGAAAATCGATGCGATTGTGGACGGCTTCTTTTTGTCAAAACAAACAAGGGCTTTGAGTTTAAATGCCAGCGTTGCAAAAGAATTCATTGCCTTCATTTTGACCAGGTGATTTTGGATTATTTAACCATGTACGATGATTGTATCCTTGAGGCTAGAGATCATGAATCCAGTGCCCAAACGTCGGAGAGAGGAGGGATGAAGTAAAGGAATATTTTTGTTGGGTATGGGAATTATTTTAATTGATCTTTAACCACAAGGAGTTATCAAAAATGAAAATAAAAGTAGAATTTTTAACGTTTAATCTTTTTATGGCTATTTTAATTTTAAGCGCGGTAGTTTCCGCTGAAGAAGTCCAAGTTTTCGAAGAAGTGGTTGTCAGCGCTAAGGAAGAAAAAGGAGATTTTAAACCGGATGTCGAGGGCACAAAAATTTACAGCGGGAAAAAGACAAGTTTAATCGATTTAGAGGAAAACCCCACGATTAGTAACAACAATTGGCGGCAGGCTTTGAATAAAACAACAGGATTGTTAGTGAGTGAGGAGACTACACCTTTGTTAAGTATTGGGAATAGAGGGCTTGCCCCCGATCGTCTTCAATATATGCAAGTTCTCAAAGACGGCATTCCAATTACAGCCGATATGTTCGGTTATCCTGAGGCCTACTACACTCCGCCATTTCAAGAGGTTAACCAGATTGACTTTGTTCGAGGGGGGGCTTCCTTAATGTATGGGCCTCAGCCGGGAGGAGCGATTAATTTTGTAACACACGATCCTTACGACGTTCCTTTCGCGCTCATTGAGGAAAATACTCTTGGGAGTCACGATTTTTTCTCTAATTATACAACCTTGACAGGAACCCAAGGCCCATTTGGTCATTATTCCTATTTTCATCACCGTCAATCGCAAGGATTTCGCGCGATGAACAGCCAATACGAGGTTTATTCTGGCGGTTCTAAAATGGTGTACGCAAATGATTCTTCTAGCCGCTGGATTGGTGCCGTGGATATTTACGAAGAAGAACATGGGGAACCAGGCGGCTTAACAAGGGCTAATTTTGATGATGAACTTAACCAAAATATGACCAGTCGTCCCAATGATCATTTTGAATTAAATCGCTATGCCGGTTCGTTAGCTTACGAAAAAGATGTCAGCAGTGACAGAAGGCTTGAACTGAAAAGTTATTTTGTCAGTTACGAGCGTTTAAGCTGGCGTCAGCGAGGCGGCGGTTTTGGGACACTGGCTACGGGAACAGATAACGATATTCAAAAACAATTTTTCTACACGGGTGGCTTTGAAACCCGTGTACGACAGGATTACGCGGCCTTTGATTCGGATGAACATTCTTTAAGCGGGGGATTTCTTTATCACCATACGACCTCACCTCGCGAAGATAAGCGCGGCACAACAGCTGATGCGGAAGATGGTACGCTGCGCAAAGATTCTGATCGGCAGATGAATTATTTTTCCACGTTTGCGGAGAACCTTTTAAAATTTGGGAAATTATCTGTGACGCCAGGCCTGCGTCTTGAAAATATCTGGCAGGGCATTAAAGAAAACGTTAATTTAGATAAAACAATTTTGGCTAAGGATGAAGACTTTTCGTTTGTGGCCTTAGCTGGTTTGGGTTTGCAATACGATTTGACAGAAGCAGTGAATCTCTACTCTAATTATTCTCAAGGATATCGCCCTAAAGTTTTTACGCAAGCCGTGCCTATCGGTACGAATGAAACCGTTAACGAAGATTTAGAGGAAGGAAAATCGTGGGCATTTGATCTGGGTATTCGTGGAAATCCCAAAGATTATTTAACTTTGGATGCAAACGTTTTTCATCTGATTTTTAATGATCAAACCGGAAGCGTAACATTGTCGGACGGAACAACGAATTTCCAAAACGTGGGTGACGCTGAACACAACGGAATTGAACTTTCCGGAGAATTGGAGTGGGTTGGGCTTTTGGATTCGTGGCGAGGGACAAAATGGACAGATCAAATAGGTTCTCTGAACATTTTTTACAATGCCACGTTTATGCGGGCACGTTTTACGGAAGGCCCCAATGATGGGTTCATCCCTCAATACGCGCCTGCCTTTATTCAAAAAGGTGGCATGGAATACAATTTCAAGGATCGAGCTAAATTATCTTTAAGCGGCACACTTGTCGATGGACATTTTGGCAATGACAACAATACAACTCAATTTTCTATTCCATCGTATAAAGTTTGGGATTTGCAGATGGAGTCTTTTGTTTACAAAGATATGGTGAGTTTTTTTGGCAGCGTTAACAATATCTTTGACGAACATTATTTCGCGCGAGTGACCTCGGGTGGAATTGATCCAGCCGATGGGAGAAATTTTAACGCAGGAGTGAAAGTAGTTTGGTAATGTCAAAAATAATATGAAAATAACCAATAATCAAGAGACAAGAAACAAACAAATTTCAAATAAACAATTACCAATATTCAAATGTCGTCCATGCAATGAAGTCGTTTTGGTTATTGGATCTTTGTAAAATTGATTATTGTTTGGAAACTGTTTCTTGGTTATTGTAATAACTTTTGACAATACCAGTGGTTTGGTAAGGAGGGAATATGTTCTGGAATCAAAACATAACCGAATTGTTTGTTAAAACAGGTTTTACCGCCTGGCCGCTTTTACTTTGTTCCGTAGCCGGCCTCGCCATTATTTTAGAAAGGTCGTTTTATTTTTGGCGTTTAAGATTTAATTTTACCGATTTTAGGCGCCAACTCTTCATTCTTTTAAGAGAGAAACGAATCATGGAAGCGATTCATCTTTGCGAAAAACAGACTCATCCTGTGGCGCAAATTGTAACGGTTTATTTAAAGTACCTTCACAATAGCCGCCGTAACAGTGCTTTAAATCGTGAAGGCTCTGTGGCCATTGAAAAAGTAGAGAATCGGCTAAGATGGCTGGCGACCATTACTCATATTGCCCCTCTTTTAGGGTTACTAGGGACAGTTACCGGTTTGGTGACCGCTTTTCATGCGATAGAACTCATGGGAGGACAAGTTCAGGCACAGAATTTAGCAGGAGGCATTTGGGAAGCGCTCTTAAGTACCGTTTTTGGCTTAATGGTGGCCATTCCCTGCATGGTCGCGTACCACAGTTTTGAAGGCCGGGCGGATTTGATCGCCCGGCGTATGCAATTTATCGTCTCAGAATTAGATGAATTATTCGGTCATCAAACAACGCAGGATTTTAAAGCTACCGATCCAGAATCAGATAATGAAAAGGCCATTGTGACGGAATAATATGGAACTCATCAGGACCAAAAAATCAAAATTGAGTTTAGATTTAGCCCCCTTGATTGATGTGGTGTTTCAGTTGTTGATTTTTTTTATGTTAACATCTGCTTTTGCTAATCCGGCGATGAAAATGACGCTGCCCAAAGCTATAGCCAGTGACAGCCAGGAAAAAGAAAATATCACAATCAGCATCAATCAAGAAGGAGAAGTTTATTTAAACGACAAACCAACAAGTCTAAAGACATTAAAGTCAGATTTAATAGCTCTTTTTAAAAAAATTGGGAATCAAGCAATTCACTTAAAGGGTGATCAAGATATGCCGTATAAATATTTTGTCGAGATTATGGATATCGCCAAACAAGCAGGGGCAGAGCATATCAATATTGTTCATGACAGAGAAAATACGCCATGAGTGAAAATATCCCTTTTAATGCATTCTTGTTGATTTCCATCTTTGGTCATGCTTCTATCTTTGGAATAGGCAAATTAATGCCTGTGTCTGCTCAATTTGCTGTTACACAAGCCCCCGCGAGCGTTGAAGTGACTTTGGTCAAAGAAATTAAAAAAGAAAATATTCAAGAAATCGTTGAAATCAAAGATTTTAAAGAAGAAATAAAGCAAGAAGAGATGCCGATTGTTGAAAACAGAGGTTCATTAACCGAAGCTAGACCTTTTGAATATCAAAATTCCCCGCCAGTATATCCCCGCTTAGCAAGGCAAAAGGGCTGGGAGGGAAGAGTTGTTTTGAAAGTTTTGGTTGAGAGGGATGGTTTGCCTTCTCAAATTTCAATTGAAGAGACTTCAGGGTATCAAGTTTTAGATGAGGCTGCTTTTCTAGCCGTAAAAAAGTGGAAATTTGTTCCAGCTCAAACAGCGGGAATAAAATTTTCTTCGTGGATTAAAATTCCTATTAAATTTATTTTGGAGGAGTCTTAAATGGATACAGGATCAATACTAACTACCTTTTTCATTGTATTTCGTGAGACCCTTGAGGCTGGTTTGATTGTGGGAATTATATTAACGCTTCTTGCCCACATGAAACAAAGACGTTATTTTCCCCATGTCTTAGGAAGCTCTCTGGCGGCTGTTTTAGTCAGTGTTCTCGCAGGATTTGCTTTGATGTCCTTGACAGAATCCGCTCAAGGTCGAATGCAGGAGTTGTTAGAAGGCGGCATTTCTTTCGCGGCGTGCGCGGTTTTAACCTATATGATCTTTTGGATGGATAGGCAGGCCAGAAAAATTAAGTCAGAGATTGAGACACAGATTGAAGTGGCTATGAGCCGCGGTGAATATTTTGTTTTAATGAGTCTGCCTTTTTTAGCTATTTTTCGTGAAGGGGCGGAGACTGTTTTATTTTTAAGCGCGGTGGCCTCAAAAGATTCCCAAGCGGTTTCTTGGGCCGGGGGATCTCTGGGATTTTTGTTTGCCTCTTTGATTACGCTGATTATCTTTGTGGGAGGCAAGAAAATTCCGTTACGTCCTTTGTTCCAAACGACAGGTGTTTTTTTACTTTTCGTTGCCGCGGGACTTTTGGCGCACGGAATTCACGAGTTTGAAGAGGTGGGAGTGATCCCTATTATTTACGGACAAGTTTGGGATATTAATCCTATTTTGAATGAAAAAATAGGATTAGGGGTGTTTCTAAAATCTTTGTTTGGCTACAACGGCAATCCTTCATTCTTAGAAGTTTTAACTTATATTTTTTATCTCTTTGGAATTTATTGGTTTTTATCAAAGAGAAGACAAATTAAGCCTTCCGTGAATTAATCTTCTCTCAATATTCTATTTTTCCAGTAGAAATCAAACTAATAATGTGTTATATTTTAATTGAGATCCTTTGAAATCATTTGAAGAGGACGGGCATGAACTATCGAGTCAGAGGTTTTACCAGCAAATTATTCGATATAAAAATGGATATCGTGCAGCGCCTCGCTAGAGTCGTTGAACAACGCGATGCCCAAATAGGAAATCACCTTTTTAGAATGAGCCATTATTCCACGTGCTTAGCGCAAGAATATGGTTTAGCCAAAGAAGAGTGCGCGGTAATTTTACAAGCCAGTGCTTTGCACGATATTGGCAAAATTGCTATTCCAGAGAGAATTTTACGCAAACCCGGTAAATTAACTATCCCTGAATGGGCTATCATGAAAACCCATACGACGATTGGAGGAGAACTTCTTTCCGACAATAATTCTAAATTTTTTAAAGTTGCCAGAGAAATTGCGTTGTCTCACCATGAACGCTGGGATGGTACTGGTTATCCTAGGAAACTGAAAGGCAAAGGGATTCCTTTGGTAGGGAGGATTTGCGGACTTTGCGATGTTTTTGACGCTCTAACGACGAAAAGGCCATACAAAGAGGCGTGGACGCTGGAGCAAACTTTGACTATTATTACCGATGGCAGCGGAAGACATTTTGATCCAGACATGGTTAAATGTTTTTTAAAGATTTTATCTCGGATCAGGGAAATTAGAAAAAAATTTATCGATCCGACATAACCTCCCGAAATCTTTTAACCCTTGCAATTAAAAATTTCCATAATATAATAATTTTGTAACATAAATTATTGTTAATACTTGTATCACTTTAGCATTTTATGGCGGAAAAAGCACAACTGATCCTTAACGGCACCACTTACGAATTTCCTATTATCGTTGGAACGGAGAACGAAAAGGCGATTGACATAGCGGAATTACGCGGCAAAACTCTGCATATTACATTTGATAATGGTTTTGCTAACACGGGATCCTGCACCAGCGCGATTACTTTTCTAGATGGAGAAAAAGGAATTCTGCGTTATCGCGGATATCCTGTTGAACAAGTCGCTGAGAAAGCCACTTTTGTCGAAACGGCCTATCTTCTCATCTACGGCGAACTTCCTAAGAAAGATCAGCTTGAAGAATTTTCCAATTCTTTTACTCGGCACGCGTCATTGCGCAAGGAAATGTTACGTTTTTTTCAAGGGTATCCCAAGACAGGGCATCCGATGGCGCATCTTTCAGCCATGGTCTGTTCTCTCTCAGGGTATTACCCCGAGCTCCTTAAATCGGAACTGACGGAAGAAGAATTCAAAGAGACAGCCGCCAGGCTTCTTTCCAAGGTAAGAACAATTGCCGCTCACACGTATCGCAAATCCAAAGGCAAACCGTTTATTCCTCCTCGTAATGATTTGAAATATATCCCCAATTTTCTTTACATGATGTTCTCTAAAAAGAATAAAGAATACAAGATTGAACAATCGGTGGTGGATGCCTTAAGGACACTTTTGATTCTGCACGCTGATCACGAACAGAACTGCAGCACTTCCACCGTGCGCTTGGTAGGAAGTTCTTGGGCTAATCTTTTTGCTTCCGTTTCAGCCGGTATTTGCGCTTTGTGGGGGCCGCTTCATGGGGGCGCTAATCAGGAAGTGATTGAAATGCTTGAAGAGATTCAAGCCGCTGGAGGGAATATCAACAAGTTTATTGCCAGGGCTAAGGATCCTAATGACAACTATCGGCTCATGGGATTTGGTCACCGTGTTTATAAGAATTTTGATCCCCGCGCTAAAATTATCAAACAGAAAGCGCATGACCTTTTTGATAAATTGGGGATTCATGATCCCCTTTTAGATATCGCTGTAAAGTTAGAACAAGCTGTCTTAAAAGATGAATATTTTGTTCAAAGAAAGCTTTACCCGAACGTTGATTTTTATAGCGGGATTATTTATAAAGCCATTGGAATCCCAACGGAGATGTTTCCTGTCATGTTTGCCATCGGACGGATGCCCGGCTGGATTGCCCATTGGAAAGAGATGCGAGATAATCCTAAATCAAAAATCGGCCGGCCGCGACAAATTTACATAGGTCCACCAAAAAGAGATTTTATACCGATTGAGGGAAGATAACGACTACTACACTGTAAAATTAGTTCTTGATTCCCCTCCCTTTTGATGGGAGGGGTAGGGGAGGGTACAAACTGGTAACATAGTTTACAAAATAGACTAGGTACATGGTTTACACTTAATGGCAAGGAGGATCATCCTATGCCATGGAAAGTGATAAACCAAATGGAATTAAAAAC
>Ga0082335_1001055_pt1 | contig 63158 bp, 60 predicted proteins | sample Subgrocontami58m_FD_72375 | JGI IMG/M metagenome (GOLD analysis project Ga0082335, IMG submission 72375) | Subsurface groundwater microbial communities from S. Glens Falls, New York, USA - GMW37 contaminated, 5.8 m (SPADES assembly) (version 2) ... | reverse complement strand
ATTATGAAGCTTTTCTTAATCCAGATGATGCCAGACGCCGTGAAAGGTATTTAAAAACTAGCCAAGGCGCTAGACTACTCAAAAGACAACTTAAAGAATATTTTTACGCCACGTCTGGCCGGCGAATTTCTACTACCTGATATGTCAGGTAGTGAAAATTCGCCAAAATCATACTTGTCAAGTTTAAAAAATAGCTTTTATGGAAAATGAGCTTTATACTACATTTAATTATAATATGATTTTAATTATAAATTTTTTAAACTGGCGAATTTCTACTACCTGATATGAAGAAAAAGCTTTTTCTAGCTTTTTTGGCGGTGATGCTTTTAAGCGCTATTGGTATTGCTGTGGGCTTATGGCTTCAACCCAAGCCAGAAGCGCCTAGCCCCAATCAAGGGCAAATTGTTGAACCGGGCGGGCAATTACCAGAAAATCAGACTGGCACGGGTCAAACGGGCGGTGATAATGGACAACCATTGCCCGCGACTCCAGACAACACAGTTGTTCCGCAAAGTAGCAACAATCCGCCCGCTCCGAGTACCCCATCGCCAACTTTAAATGTCACGGGCTCATTAGTTTCAACCGCTAGTTTGGGGCGAATTTCTTTAGGGTCAGATAATAAAACCGTACAATTTTACGACAGTTCGGCCGGTTATTTTTACGGTTATCAAAATGGTGAAAAAAAACTTCTAAGCTCAAAACAATTTCCACAAGCAACCGAAGTAGTGTGGGACCGCGCTGGCAACAAAGCTTATGTTGTTTATAGTTCGGGTAAAGCCATTATAGATTTTAAAAATAATAAACAAATTGACTTGCCGCCAGAAGTTGAAAGTGTAAGCTTTTCGGCCAGTGGTGAACAAATTGTTTTTAAAACTAACAATTCAAATTTTCGGGACAATTATTTAGCGGTGATGAGCGTGGACGGTGGCGGCGTGAAATTTATTGAACCCATCGGCGACAAGGGCGCGGATGTTCAAAGCGCTTTTAGTCCGAACAATCAAGTTGTCGCATTTTTTAGAAAAGGCGTTTCAGCCGAACGGCAAGAAATTTATTTTTTGGGTCAAAACAATGAAAATTTTAAAGCCGTGCCAGTACCCGGACGAGGATTTGTCGGCTCGTGGTCGCCCGATGGCCAACAGGTTTTGTATCAAGTTCATAATTTAGATACTCGTTTTACGCCACGGCTTTATGTCATGGGCGGGAGTGGCGACAATATCGGCAGTAACAATCGTTCTTTGTCTTTGGCGACAGTTGTCGATAAATGCGTTTGGCAAAATATTACGACTGTTTTATGTGGTGTGCCACGAAGTTTGCCCGAGGGCTCTGGCTATTTACCAAAACTTTTAGACGAAGTGCCAGATTCTTTGTATAAAATAGATTTAACGACGGGCCTCTCTAGTTTTATTGGTTGGCCTCAAGCTGGTTCGCAAGATTTGTCCGTGAAAAATCCCGTGGTTTCAGCCGATGGCAAAATTATGTATTTTACCGATGGCTTGAGTGGTTCCCTTATCTCCATCCCTTTACCTTAAGAATTTAGATATGAACTATCCCGTCATTGCGAAATCATCTCTTCGTGTCATTGCGAGCGAAGCGAAGCAATCTCTATCTTATTTTTCCAAATTCTAAAGTACCTTCGTCATCCCGTGCTTCGCTTGTCCGCCGAAGCCAAAGCGAAGGAGGAACACGGGATCCAGCCAGAAACTTTTTTCCAAATTCTAAATTCCATCCGTCAGCTGACGGATAGAATTTAGAATAGTACAATATAATTTATAATTTAAAATTTATAATTTAAAATTCCCCGTAATATGTCAGGTAGTGAAAAGTCGCCAAAATCTACACTTCTTATATAGTTGAAACCAATTTATAATTATTATTCAAACCTATGTCAGGTAGTGAAAATTCGCCAAAATCATACTTGTCAAGTTTAAAAAATAGCTTTTATGGAAAATGAGCTTTATACTATATTTAATTATAATATGATTTTAATTATAAATTTTTTAAACTGGCGAATTTCTACTACCTGATATGCAATATTTTATTTTAAGTAGATTTATAACAGCCAGCAGTTTCAACTGGCGACTTTCTACTACCTGATATGAAAGAACCCTTACGAATTACTCTACTACTGGCCGGTGTCATTTTGGCTTTTGTGGTTTTGTCGGCCGTCAAACAAGCGGGGCGATTTTTCCCTCTTATTTTTGTGCCCAATGGCTATGATTTTTTTACCAATCAAAAACCCGATGAATTGCCCGATCCTTTAATAACTCCGGGCGCGCTTCGGGGCGCCTCGCGTTTGTCCGAACCAAACTTGCTTACGACCGACCCAACACTTGGAGCTGGCCCGCAAAAAGTTTTTATTTGGTCGAGCTTGTCGTGCGCTTCTTGTCGCGATTTAACTAGTGCCGCTATTTCTTTGGCCGAGAAAAATCCGGACTGGAAATTAATCTGGAAAGATTTCCCTTCGCCACTTTATTCAGATAGTCAAAAAGTCGCCCTCGCGGGACGGTGCGCGCAAGAACAAAATAAATTTTGGCCGTGGGCTAAAGTATTGTTAAAAGTGGATGGGGTAATTGGTGAAAAAAGTTTGGACAGTGCGAGCGTTTCGGCGGGGTTAGATATAACAGAATTTAAAAATTGCCGTATTTTGGGACGGGGACAGAATTTAATCAACGCATCTTTTGCCGAAGGCCAAGCGCTCGGGGTGGACGGCGCGCCTTATTTTTTCACGCCCAAAGGTGCTATTGGTAGTTCTGTCACAGAAAATCAAGCCAAAAAACTTTTAGAAGCGGTTAATCAAGAGAATGAGGTGAAATAAGAGTATGAAAAAATGGATTTATACTATAGCTTTAGCGCTGGCATTATTTTTGCCAGTTATTGTTATGGCGTATGATATTGAAAATGATTCAACGCTTTGTATCAAGAGGGCTTTAGTTATATCTGGAAAAGTCAATCCAAATACTCTTACTTGTACTGGTCCATTTTCTGCGACTGGTTCCGATCGAGCAAAAAATGAATGTATTCAATCCGTTTGTAAGACCGTGGATGGTTCCGTTAATCAAAGTTGTGTCGATTTTTTAGCCTATGGTAAATATAATGGTGAAAGTTTAGAACATTATTTAAAATCTCAAGGATTATCGGATAGGGATTTTGATGGAATTGACTCAATCTCAGATACTGATGATGCTGAAAATTATGATTTAAATTTAATATTTATTGGTGCGCCCTCATCTAAATTATTTGGTGGTTTGCCAGCTTGGTCATTTTTGTCAGAACAGTGGAAATTAGACAGTAGAGCTTTTGCTTTTTTAAATGCTAATGAGTTTAGTAGTTGTTCTGCTATTTCAACTGAAAAAGCGCGTGAGAAAAAGCCACCCCAAAGAACTTGGGCTTGTTGTTTAAATTATAATACTCAAGGTCAAATTTCCTCATGTCAAGCTCGTCCTAGTCCGTGTGTTTATACGCCAAATTCTTTTGTTCAACAACACCCATTACCAGAAAAGCCAGAAGATAACATGTTTAATTCGGAAGGCATGGTTGAATTTAATCCAGTATATAAGTTAGAGAATGCTTGTCAAAAGGCTGGAGCAAATTTTGAATCAGGTTTAAAAGCGGCAAATTTAGATTTGCAAAGTTTTACTAATTCTTCTTTAACGCCAGAACTTCAAACGCAATGGAAAACATTAACCAAGACTTGCTGTGTTGATTCTGGAGTTCAACCACCGGTAATAGACAATGGTGATTTTCAGGGTTGCACATCAGAAAAACTTGCAGTGGACGATACAGCTTTAACTCAATCCGCAGCTTTAGCTTCACAAGATACCAAAATTCCTGAACGGCCGAAGGAGATTTTGTTTCGGCCGAGCGTTGGTTTTCCCGGTACCGATTTTGAAGGCGGTGTTTTAACCACCATTAATGCTGGCACTTTTGGCAGATTTTTAGGACAATTTTTTGGTCTAGCGCTTTCCATTATCGCCATTTTTGCGATTTTAATGATTATTATTGCTGGCGCTAAAATGTATTTAGCGGCGGCTCGTGGTAATATTACCGAGGCCGCCAAGGCCAAAGACGGCATCAAAAAAGCCATTACGGGTTTAGTTTTTACTTTAGCCGCTGTCACCCTTTTCCGTTTTATCAATCCGCGCCTCATTGAAATTCCCAGCTTAACCTCCCTTTCCAACAAATACACGATTGAAAAGGAAGTCATAAATATTACACAAGAAGATATTGATAATGAAAGTGATGGTGGAAAAAGTAGCGGTTCTACGCAATGCAAGAATGAAAAATATGGAGCTAGTTATACCGAAGCGCGAAATAATGGAAAACAATTTACTATTAAAACAAAAAATGGAGAGTTTAAAGTTACTTTAAATAAAGCATTGGAACAAGCCTTAGCCCGAGTAAATCAGTCCTTGGCAACAGTTGACTATGGTCCACTGAAAACGGCTGGTGGTTATGCGGATAAAACGATTGCCAATTCTAGCACAATAAGTAACCATCATTGGGGTATTGCCGTTGATATTAATCCTGACAAAAATCGTCAATATTTAGCTAAGAATTCAACTAGCTGGGCAGAAGTTACGGCTTGGCGTCAAACGCATTCTGGATATAATGCAAGTTGTCCTACAGATATGCCAGAAGCATTTGTAAAAGCTTTTACAAATAATGGTTTTGCTTGGGGCGGTGCCTGGAAATCAACTTGTGATGCAATGCATTTTGAATATGTTGCCGATTGTAGTGGAACAAGCAACACAAATAATAATTCTGGAGGCGGGGGCCAAAAAACTACTGCCACCTGTCCCACTAGTGGCGAATCAGGAATTTCTAATTCTGGCAAAGCTCTAAATCAAAAAGTAGATTCTTTTTTAACTGTTCTAAGTGGTTTAACTTACCAATCGAAACCTTGGTCTCAAGATTTAGTTAAGGCGCAAGCAATCTTGGAATCTGATTGGGGTACAAGCCCAGTCGCAAAAGATAATAAAAATTATTTTGGTATGGTTTGTGGTTCTTGGAAAACTACTTATCCCGACAAATGTGCTAGTAATGGCTACAGAAAATATAATTCAATCCAAGAAAGTTTGAATGATTATTATAATACTTTAACTGGGTCAACTTGGACTTCCGCTTTAAAACAAACAAGGGACGCTTTGCAAAAAGAAACTATGGGTAATTTAGATATTAAGTACTCAGAAGACGTTTGCCAAGCGGCTTGGTTTGGCTTTAAGCATAAAACTGTTATCTGGGCTAGAGACGCTAATTATTCAGATAATTTAGTTAAATTACTCAATACTAGATTTGGAAAAAATTGTAATACAGATAGGAGTTTATATTTTACTTCCATAGGTGGGGTTTCTAATACTGTTGCTTTACTCAAATATAATTCTTGTAGTCTTTAGGTTGTGGCAAAAATAAGTAAAGTTTTCGTGTGCGGTAATTGTGATGCCCAATTTCCTAAATGGGGCGGACAGTGCAGTCAATGTGGCGCTTGGGGCACGATTGCCGAACAAACAAATTCTGGCTACACTAAATCCCTTTCTCCTGAAGCCGGCGAAGAATTATCTTTAGTCAATTTAAGCGAAACTAAAATTTCATCGTTAGAAAAATACGCGACTGGTTTAGAAGAGCTGGACCGTGTTTTTGGCGGCGGCCTAGTGGCCGGCTCGGTAGTTTTGCTGGGTGGCGCGCCCGGCGTGGGTAAATCCACTTTAGCTTTGCAGGCGGCTGGTAATTTATCGGCTTCTGGTCAAGAAGTTTTGTATTTTTCTGGAGAAGAATCCGCTACCCAAGTTGGTGTTCGTTATAAACGTTTGGGTATAAAAAGTAGCCCGCGTTTTAGCCAAGCTGTGCATTTGGAAAGTATTTTAAAAACTCTGGCCAAAATCAAACCAAGTTTGGCGGTCATAGACGCCGTGCAAATGCTTCACAGCGAACGGATTTCTGGCGAGCCGGGGAATTTGTCGCAAATGCGCGGAGGCGTAGCTTATTTGGTGGAAGTGGCTAAAAGACTAAATATCTCTTTAATTTTAATTAGTCACGTCACCAAAGATGGCACTATTTCTGGACCCAAAACCGTGGAGCATTTGGTGGATACGGTTTTGCTTTTGGAAGCGGAAAATAAAAGCGATTTGTACCGTTTGCTGTCGTCTTCTAAAAATCGTTTCGGTCCAACGAGTGAGTTGGGAGTTTTTAGTTTTGACGAAACAGGTTTTCATGATTTGCTCGACCCGGCCAAGATTTTTTTGGGCGAAGTAGAACCAGCACCCGGCACGGCATTAACTTTGGTCGCCGAAGGTCAACGCGCTTTTGTCTTGGAAGTACAGGCCTTGGTCCATAAAAGTTTAAACAGTTTTCCGCATCGTTTGGCCAATGGTTATGATTTGAATCGTTTGCAAATGCTATTGGCAGTCTTAACCAAATGGGCCAAGTTGCCGCTTTTTCAATGCGATGTCCACATAAATGTTTCGGGTGGTTTCAAAGTGCGCGAAGTGGCGGTGGATGTCGCCGTGTGTTTAGCGATCGCTTCATCTTTTTATGATAAAATTATTCCTTTAAATAAATTATTTTGGGGCGAGGTTAGTTTAAACGGCCAATTGCGTCGGCCTTTGGCCGATAAACGTCTGACAGAAATTGCTAAAAAATTGGGTTATGGTATAGGCGTAGCCGATGAAAAAACTTTGGCCCAACTTTTACAAAAAAACTTCGGTAAATAGTCTAGCGCTTATTTTTAAAACCGTTTAGTGCAGATATTTTAAAATAATATACATCTTGGCTGGTCGCTTTTTTGAGAGGCTTCGATTATTGTATGTTTATAATTATCCCATATACAAATTTTACACGGTCGTGTAAAATTTGTATATGAGTTTTGCTAGAGTTTATAAAAATTTAGAGGACGACCCAATTTTTAATTTCTTATCTAGCGCGGGTGAGTTGTTAGAAATTACGGTTTCTTCAATGATGGAATTAGCCAAGATTATTGCCAGCAAAAAGTATCGGCATCAGCTAGCGGTGGAAAAAGTTTATCGTCGCCTTTTATATCTAAAGGAGAAAAAGATATTATTAGTTAAAAAACAAGGCTTAAAAATGAGGTTTGCCTTGAGTGATACTTTAAAAAGGCAATTGCTTTTAAATAAATTTGGTCAAGCCAAATCATTGTCCAGAGGTCGTTTTTTGATGGTTTTTTTTGATATTCCAGAAAGCCAACGCGAGACTAGGGATGTTTGGAGAAGATTTTTAAAAGAAAATAATTTTCAAATGATTTCTCTAAGTATTTGGATTACTAGAAAAGACCTATATAGAGAAATTAAAAATCTAATCAACGAGTTTGGCCTAGAAGACTGGATCAATTGTTGTTATGGCACAGATTTTCTTTCTCTTAAAAATATTACATATAAAAAATAATCAACATACAAATTTTACACGGTCGTGTAAAATTTGTATGTATAGAAAATTGGGAGAGAGAGGGGTGGGATTTTTAATTGGTTGACTTGTCTTGAAGATAATTTTTTAGTCTTGAAAATTTTGGCAAATAAAAAAATCGCGATGCGCACGTGCGTGCATCGCGATAATGATGAAATTCAAATCCTAAGTGATGCAGGATTCAAATCGTATGTTTACTTGCAGTTTCGAAGGAACTTGATTTAGAATGGATTGAAATGTTTCTTCTGCATAAGGAATGCCACTTTTGAGGAAAAATAAATGATCCTCATCTTTGACATAACTTGATACAAATTTTTCAATTTTCATTTTTTTCCCTTGATAACTTACAAAGAGTTCTCCGCTAATAAATCTCCCAGTTATAGTTAAGGAAGATCCGTTGACGGCTATGCCGACTATTATGCCATTCATTAGTGTACCTTTTTGTTTTTTAGTTATTGCGATGATGAGAAAAATAGACAACGCAATCTCCCTTACTAAAACCCAAAAAAGATAAGTCACGGGCCTCCGATTGTTGTTAACATGCTTCCTCCGTGCGGTTTGAAGTCGCTATATTTTTGGTGGGGCGACCTTGGGTGATTCGGATACCCGCCTTAGGTGTAGGCGGTGTTACTTATTGATTTATAAAAGAGCGCTTTGCTTTGCGAGGAAGCTGTTGTCGTTTGGTGATTTAAACGACTAAGCAGACAGCGAAGCTCACTTTTACAGATATTCACCTTACTAAGCCGTATATATTTTGTCAAGTTTATCTGTGGAGAAACGCAAAGAAAATTCTTGAGCCAGGGCGGGATTATTTTTGAGTTCAGGATCTTCGCTTAAAATTTTCTGCGTAATTTTTTGAGTTTCAGCGATTAAATCTAAATTATCTAAAGTTGCGATTTTGAGGTCCCAGAAGCCAGTTTGACGTCGGCCAGCCATATCGCCAGCCCCCCTGAATTTTAAGTCCATTTCAGCCAATTCTTGCCCTTTATGGTGATTTTTTAGAGCTAGAAGTCGTTCGTGTTCGGTTTTTTCGTCAGATTCTGGCACACATAAACAACGCCCCATAACTGCGCCTCGGCCAACCCGTCCGCGTAATTGGTGAAGTTGCGCCAGCCCAAAATATTCGGCGCCAAAAACTACCAAAAGTGTGGCATTTTCTATATGCACGCCGACTTCAACCATAGTGGTCGCGATGAGCGCAGGGATAATGCCTGTCGAAAATTTTTCCATAGCTAGCGCTTGCTCTTTGGCTTTGAGTTGACCGTGAAGCAACCCAAAAGTAATTTCTGGTAAATGTTGTTTAAAGTCAGTCGCGATATTTTTTAGATTGATTCTGGTTTCAGCTAAAATAGCGGGCGCTACGATTAAAATTTGCTCACCCCGCGCGGCCGTTTTTTTTATTTCTTCGTAGATTAAATTCTTTTCCGTGGGTGAATAAATTTCCGTACTTCGTTCATAATGTTTACCTAAAGGCAAATCTAATGGTGAAAAATTTATGTCGCCAAAAAATGTCAAAGCAAGAGTGCGGGGAATGGGCGTGGCCGATAAACTTAAAAGATGCGGGGTTAAATGGTCGATGCGTTTATTTTGTAAAATTTGCCTTTGGGAAACGCCGAAGCGATGTTGTTCATCAATAATAGCAAGTCCCAAGTTGGGGAGTTTAACCGCATCTTCTAAGAGCGCGTGCGTGCCTATGACTAAGGCCGGTAAACCAGACGCCAATTTTTTTAAGATAATTTTTTTATCAGAAATAGTTTCGGCACCGTCCCAGAGCCAAGTTTCGGTGGCCGTTAAAAGCGCTAAAGGCATTTGAAAACTAGATAAAAATTTTAATAAAGTCTGGCCGTGTTGTTTGGCTAAAATTGTGGTGGGACAAAGAAGCGCGCTTTGCAGATTGTGTTGAAAGGCGGCCAAGGCGGCGGCACAAGCCACCACAGTTTTGCCACTGCCGACATCGCCTAAAAGCAAACGATGCATAGGATGTTTTTGGTTGAGATCGGTGGCAATATCTGCGAGGGCCAAATTTTGGCTAGGCGAAAGTTCGAAAGGCAAAGTGGTGGCAAAATCCGCGAGACTTTTTTTAGTTAGTTCCAAATCAAAAATCGGTGCCGGTAATTGTTGCATAGTTTGACGAGCTATTTGTGTGCGCAAATTATAAAAAAAGATTTCATCCCAAGCCAAGCGGTTTTTGGCTTCAGTTATGTTTTGGTTAGTTTTTGGTTGATGAATTTCAGACAGCGCTTTTTCTAGTGGAAAAAAGTTTTTATGGGCAAGTAATTTGGGAATAAAATATTCAGAAATTTCAGCTTGCGCGATTAAACTATGCAAAGTTCGCTTTAGCCAAGGTAGGGCGACATTGGCCGTTAAAGAATAAACCGGATAAAAAAGTGGCGGTGTGGTTTCAATAGAAAAAACTAAAGGGTTTATGGTGGAACCCCATTTGCTTTCGCCTTGGACAGTATAAAATTCATCGACTTTAAGTTGATGTGCTAAATACGGCTGGTTGAACCAGAGAATTTTAAGCTCGCCTGTGGGGTCAGAAAGTGTGCCTTCAAGCCAAGTGCGATGCGTTTTGAAGTTGCGCTTTGTTTGTAGTGAAATCAACTGGCCTTTGGTGGTAAATGGGCCATTTTTTCGCGCTTGCTTGACGGGTGAAATTGGTGGGAATTCCTCGTATCTAAAAGGGTAGTAATGAACAATATCATGCAGGTTTTTTAAGCCGAGTTTAGCCAGTTTACCTTGAGCGAGTTTGGTTAGGGGTAATTTATCCAAAGGTGTCTCGAGTGGCAACATAAAGTTATTTTAGTGGAATTTTCAAGATAAAAAAACTCCACGACCCGCGTCGTGGAGAATCGTTTTTTTGTAGAGCGATTAGAATTTGAAGGTCATTTGTCCCAGAATAGCTTTTTCTGGGAGCAGATACTGACACATAATCCGTAAGTGTGGGTTTGGTGTTAGCATTGTGCCTATCGAATAGACGCTTCGGCTTTCAGTTTTGCTATCAAACAAGCCGTAGAGATATGACCACGAGGTTGGCTTTATGCCTAGCTCGGTGGAGCTGACAATCTCGCGTCCATTCCGTTGGTTCATTGTACTGATGGTAATATTGCGAAGTTCCAGCATGTTGTTAGACCAAACAGTGTTGGCGCCGATTTTGTATTGTTCAGGGGTATAGTCAAAAATTATATGCCCCGACAATTCGGTCCAAGTTTTGCTGAGTCTGGCAGCATAGCGGCTTTTATCAATAGCCGAGAGACTAACTTCCCAGCCATTATGCAGGTGGTTACCACTGATACCGATATCAAAGAATGTGACAGCGTTATAGGTTCGGGGCGAAACTATAAAAGGTGTAACTGGTGGCGGCGGTAACATCGCAATGTATTGGCTGTAGATTTTTCCACCTGTCAGAGTAATATTGGTTTCAGGAATCTGATAGGCAACTTGCACTCTTCGTATGCTACCAGTCGAGAGACTATATTCAAGCGTACCGACAAACTCCTCGATCTTGCTTGAAATAGTGCCAACCGCATTGCCAACAGTAAATTTATCTCTGGTATATTGAAGCAAGAAAAACCCTTTGATCGTTGGCCATTCTATTTGGGCGTCAGTTGTTTTTATGGAGTCAGTTTGCTCCGTGTCTGACTGCTTATTTTTTTTATTGGCATTTTTAGCTTGTGCCAAATTACCGGTAAAAAATGAAAATAAAGGAATCAGAATACTCATAACTAAGGCCATGCGACCTTGACTCAGACGTTTGTCCAAATAGACGATGGGTTGTGACATCCCTTTATTCAATCTACGAGTTTCTTCAGGCGTCATATTCCACCAGCAAATTTTGAGTTGACGTGCTAATCGACGTTTGTTTTTTTCCTCAAAATCGATTTTCAAAAATTTGCTTACATATGGCCCCAACAAAATAAACAACGGTAAGTATCGATAGCCATAGGCGAATTGTTTCTTCCCCATCCTAAAGATGTTCAGTAATAACAAGATGGCCCCACAAGGCAAGAAGAGTAGGTATTTTTCTCCAAGCCAGCCAAAAATAACAGGAATAACATTACCATCAAGTAAAGAATATCCCAGCACTCTTTGTGCCTCATTATGAAGACCAGCAATATCTCCAAATGCTAAATATTCTTCAGATTGAAGTGGCATTGCCCCGTGTATTTTTCGTTTCTTATTGATTTCAATAGTCCTCGTATTTATCAGACGTTGATTCAATTCGGTATATAGTGGAGAAGTTTTATCGCTACCAAAATTGTATTGGTCTTGGAATTTCATGACCTGTGCCGTCAGCCGAACGAAGTTGTTGTCAGTAATGGTGGGTGGGATAGCCTTGATCTCATTTTGCAAGAGATTAAAGTCAGCGTCGAGTTGATTGCGATTTTTTTCTACGTATTCCAATCGTTTTTGTTCTTGTTGATTTCTTTCTCCAAGCATTTTAGAAAATTCTGGATAAATGAAAGTCAACAAGTAGACGATTACGATGGCAAGCGTAGAAAAAAGAGTCAGTTTATTGGTTGGTTCAGGGTTCACGGTTACTCCTTGGTTGGTGATGAATGTGATTATTTAGTTATCAAAAAACATTTTTTACCTATCTATTATAACATATTGACAAAAATTTGTCAAGAGACTGCTTTTTTAAAGAGCGAGGGCAATAAAAGTTATAACACCGCCTACAAAGATCCAGCCGATGGTCCAAAAAAGTAAGTGCCACGCTTCTTTTTTTTGACCGTTCAAATAAATATAAATTGGCCGGCCTAAAACCAAGAGTCCGGTCATGGTGGCCGAAAAAACAAAAAGCAATAAAAAAGCGACGGGCGCCCAGAAACTTGGTTTTGGATCAAACATATGTTCAACATTACTCATAAACCAACCAACCAATAAAATGTATAAATAAGTGGCGGCGGCGTTGATTAAAGCCCAATGAGGGAATTTTATTTTAGTCATAAGAAAATTATAAGGAACTTTTAAATTATAGCGCAAATTCTTGCTTTTGTCTGTTATATGATGGGATTTTCTTATGGGCTAATTCGTGCGAATTAGCCCATAGAATAAATTGTGTAGCAATTTTCTTCTACTAGGGAATTAGCCCATAGAGGAGTTTCGTTTTTATAATATTTATAGTGGGACGGTATTTAATGGAGTTTTTTTAACATCATTTCTGGTTTCCCTATATTTAACTCTGAACTAACTTCAAGATTTAAATCATTGATAAAATTTTTTCGGTGCCAAATTAATTATTTCAATTCTTCCAACAATTTCTTCGTATTCATTCTAATATACCTGTTGAGTTTTACCAATCCAATATCAAAATTATCGGCTTCGACAATGGAAAGGATTTTTTCAAGTTTTTGCCTCAACTGCTCTTTGTCAACCACTTTTTCTTTTACTTCGTCTTTGTCGCGATTATATATTTCATAGCCCTGCGCTCTTTTTACATCCATAGAAAGCGACCTGACCATATTTACAACTTCCGTTTCCATTGTTGAAGTCAAAAGATTTCCTATAACCTCACGAATATCTAAACTAGAGGCTAGAAAATTTTCTTTATTGTCCTCAATAATTTTAGAGATTTCATCAGTAAAATTTTCTAGGTCAACTTTTTCCAAGCCTCTTATTTTTTGAGAAAGTTTGCCGAGCTTTTCTCCAAGTTCTGCAGTTGGAACGACGCTCATCAAAATATTTTCTTGTGAAATGGCGACATTCGGCTCGGCCTCCTTTCTCTTTTCTGTTCGTTGTTTTTCCAATTCTTCAGCTTTTTTTAAAATTTCAATTTTCTTTTCAATATCAAAAGATTTTATCGCCTTAACTAAATCTACTTTGGATTTTATTTGATCAGGGTCAATATTATTTTCTCTGAAAAAAGCAGAGAATTGAGTATCAATTTCTTTTAATTCTTTTTTAGCTTGCTCAATTTTCTCTCTTTTTTCGACAACATCTCCCTCGTTATAAATCGCAAGTTGTTTTCTACCAGACTCATATTTTGAAGAATATCCTGTAATTTCTTTCGAGGTTTCATCAACTTCAATGTCTGTGTGTGTTGCATAATCAACCGACTTGTCTTCTGGCACTTTCATTATTACCATTCGCCCTTTTTCTTCTTCGCTAATTTCACTCTCACTTTTACTTCCTTTTCTTCGTTCTTGTTTTGTTGCCCACTCGAAGGCGTAAATTAAATCGCCAGAAACAGTCGCACGGCTTTCCTGCGCTTCAAATCCTTCTTTTTTGATTTTTTCGGCATCCTTCTCGGAACTTGTGCCGTGCGTAATAAATTCAGGCGATTTCATATTAATTTATTTATATATCTACAGTGGGACGGTATTTAATGGAGTTTTTTTAACATCATTTCTGGTTTCCCCATATTTAATTCTGAACTAACTTCAAGATTTAAATCATTTATAAAATTTTGAATTTTTTCTTTAACGTCATCTATATCTTCATTTTCTAAAATATCTAATTTTTCAACTTCCAAAAATTGACCAAGGTTTTTTACTTCTTCAAAAACGATCTCATATTCAGACGTTTTGTATGCATGTTTAAGATTATTAATTGTAATTAATTCTCGCAAACCTAAGTGTTGAATAATTTTTAGCGTCGTTTCAAAATTACCTATTTCAGTTTCATATTCATCTGAATAAAGCCAAAGTCCATTTTTGTCAAAGTTATCAACTTTATAGGCCAAATAATTTTTGTCCGCTTTTCGGCGTAAGCGAAACCATTCACGTGGAAAATTAGGTGGCACAGGTTTTAAATTAGTTTTTAAGGGATCAAAAAAATATATATCTAAAGTTTCATTTTCACCAATAAAACTATATTGATTTAAACAATCCAGAACTTCTTTTTTTTCACTAAAAACCTCAACAAGAATTTCTACTTCTTTCATAGGTCATTTTTTTAATACAAAGTGATAATATTGTTTAGTATTCATTTATCACATTAATGCTAAATAAACGACTTTTAAATCCCTGCCAGTTTGGCATCGTTTCTTCATTATTAGTCAGAAATAGCGAGAGCCAATTTTTAGGGGTAATTAATATTAATGGGTATCTTTTTTCACCAGCAGATTTTTCTATATAGTGGTCAATTCCAACCACTAATTCACGAAGAAATAGAGCTATATTATTTGGAGGAATTTGATCTATCCTTAAAATTAATATTGCCTTTTGAATTTGTGCTTGACTAAGCTTATTTGCATATGGGATTATTTCTGATTCCCATGGATCAATATCCAGATTCCCATTATCTGTTGTCATTGAAAGAACTAATTCGTGTGGGTTATGGTCTTTAAAATCAAATTTTAAACGGTTGCTAAGAGCTTCAGGGTTGTCTTTTTCGTCACAAAACCAATATGAGAATCCTGCATTACTTTCTAAAAATATTTCGATTTCAGCTTTTACCTCCTGATAAGGTTTAGTAATTAAAGACAAATCTTTAGTTTCATCATTTTTTATAGCTTCAAATTTATTTTTGATTTCTTCCATAAATTTTAGAAAAGATTTTCGGAGAGGGAGGGAATTTCACGCGCCTGACATCCCAGCTTCGCGGGAACCCTGTCATGCTTCCAAAACCCCTCGGTTTTGGTTGTTCCGCCACGGGAAACTCAGGTTTCCCGACCCCATCCTCGTTCAAATCCTATCTGAAAATTTTTCCAAGGCCAAAATGGCCCTTGAAAAATTTTTCGGAGAGGGAGGGATTTGAACCCTCGATACGGATTTAATCCCGTATAACAGGTTAGCAACCTGCCGCTTTCGACCGCTCAGCCACCTCTCCAGGCTTCGCCAACAGACGACTATCAACTTACAACAAACAATTATGAACTGAAAGTTGAATACAAGTATTTAAAGAGCGGACGGGACTTCCGCCTCGTCGCCTCAAATAGGCGACTTCGTTGTCCTGGGCAGAGCCAAAAGCTAACCGCTTTTGTTTACGTTCTCTGCGCCCTCATAGACGTTCGGGCTAGTTCACTTCTACCGGCCTGCCACGTAGTGATGCGGAGCATCTACTACTGTGGTTCGAGTCATATTTATGCCAGAAAATATTCTGGCGGAGCGGACGGGACTCGAACCCGCGACCTCTTCCGTGACAGGGAAGCGTTCTAACCAGCTGAACTACCGCTCCAAATATTTAATTAACTCCGAAATAGTAGCGAAAAAATTTAACTTAAGCAAGACGCTATCCACTTTAGAAGAAAAGTTTAATATCTTATAATAACCTTATGGACATAGCGAGTCTAACCCCCATCAAATGGGAAATAATGGAATTTCATAAGCACGAACGAAGCCATTCATGGTATTTGGCTTGGGCGGTTTTTTTAATTTTTTTCTTAATTTATGGCCTGTGGACAGCCAATTATTTATTGCCGATTATTTTACTTTTAGCCGCTTGGGCTTTTTATTGGCGTGAAAAACGCGAGCCAGAAGTTTTGTTATGCGAAATAAATGGCGCTGGTTTAAAAGTTGGCGCGGTCGAATATCCGTGGAAAAAAATTATTAATTTTTGGATCGTTTATAATCCACCGGAAGTAAAGTCTGTTTTTTTTCATGTGAAAGGGCTTCAGCCGATAATTGCTTTGCCTTTAATGAATGTGAATCCGTTAGAATTGCGGGAGCGTCTGCGCTTATTTTTACCGGAAGATTTTGAACGTGAAGGCGAACCCTTGTCGCATTTTTTGGGTCGCAAATTAAAATTGCATTAAATAAAGACCCGCGCTAGACGGGCCTTTTTGAAATCCTGCAAGTTTATTTTTCGAGGATTATTATCTCGATGCAGTATTTTTGGATATAGGTGGTCAGATCTTTCTTTTGGTAACCTTGCAAGTAGCCATTGGTTGGGTTTTCAATTTCTTGATTAAAGATTAATTTGACAAAGAAATTATTTTTTGGCAACTTTGGCAAGCGATCTTTCGGTAAAGTTGCTTTTATCTCTTCGCCTTGACCATTTTTCCAGTAAATGGTCACGCCGTCATTGGCAATTTCATATTTGTCAGGTGCGATTTGACCAAAGAGCCCAGTTTCTTGAAGTTGACTGCGCAAGGTAAGCATATTGCAACCAGCTCTAGAGAGGATGAGAATTGCTAAAGCAATAACAATAATTCCTGTAATAAAGGATCCAAAGTTTTTCATAACACTCCTTATTTGGTAAATGAAATCCAGTTTATATATTTTTTATTAATTATTTTTTCAAGGTCGTAGCTGGTTGGTTGTCGGCCTAAGCGATCGCGGGCTTTTTTCATAATTACTCCAAGGCTTTTATATTTAGTTGGGAAAGGTCAATTGGTGAAAGTTTGCCACGGTTTTAGTATCTTGTCAAATTATCATAAATTTGCTAAATTTGTATTGTTTTGTCGGCAATAAGTTGTCAGTTGATGGTTGTAGGTTGGTTGTTGCCGAAGGCGTGCGCCCGTAGCTCAGCTGGATAGAGTACAAGCTTGCGGAGCTTGGGGTCAGAGGTTCGAATCCTCTCGGGCGCAATTTGAATGAAGTGAAAATTGTGACCGAAGCGGACAAACTGCTTTGTCTGCGTGAGGATGAGAATGCCGGAGTGATGCCTTTCGACTATATGGGAGAAAGGCCACGAGGCGGGCCACAGTAGTAGAGTAAAGCTCACTACGTGGTAAATCTGCGACCGAACTTTCGGAAGAAAGTGAGAGTTGTAGGCGAATCCTCTTGGGTGCACCAAAAAAATTCTGAAGTTTTTATTTCAGAATTTTTTTAGTTCGAGAGGATTCGAACCACAGTAGTAGAATGCTCCGCATTCACTACGTGGCTAACAGGCAGAAGCGATCCGTCAGCTGACGGAGAGCGTCACAAAAAGCGTTAAGCTTTTTGTTCTGCCTCCGACAATCCGCCAGTAGGCGGACAGGCAAGGCGGAAATCCTCTCGGGCGCACCAAAATTCGTAAACTGGACATAATCTTGCATTTTTGTTTAATTTATTGTAATCTCCTTAAAATGAGACCAAACTAATGTTTGGCTCAATTTGTACCTTAAAAACTAAAAAAGGAGGAACTAGTATGCCAAACGGTCATGCTCCTAAAGAATATGGTGAACATAAGTATCCTGATCCTGATGGAACTTCTGATTGCAAGTACAGCTGTGGATGTTGGATGGGTCCTACTCGTTCGGGCGGACCAACTGGTCTTGATCCCTTCGGCGAGTGCCCGGGAAATCCGAAAGACGGAAAACCTCTCGGGGGGAAACTTGATTACGACTTTATCGTAACCAAGCGGATCGAAGATTTAAGTTCTCGTCTATACAAAGCCGAGAATCGTCTGAAAAAAGTAAGTCCGAGTAAAGCTATACTTGCTGACGAGCTCGCTTCCGTGAAGGAAAAACTTTTAAAACAAGATCAAATCCTCGCCGAAATTCTAAAGCTCATTGAGAAAGGCGCGTGATATTCCACTAAAACAATAGTTCGCAAATGCGAATCAATAGTTCAGACCAGTTAAAGATAACATCTATAACTGGTCTTTTTTTAATTTTGAATTTTTAAATTTCATAAAAGAATTTACTCCTGAATAAAATTTCTACCCTTGACAAACTGGGAATTAAGCGCTATAATTAAAACAATTGAATTGGTCATTTATAATCTGTTCACAAATAAATTTTGGAGGTATTAATGAGTGATTTAGATCTGTCTTTGCAAATAAGCGACGTTTACATATTGGCCTGTACCTACGGCGTAGATGAAAAAAAAGTGCTGTTAGCATTTTATAATTTACCGTCCGTTTTTGATGTCGATAATAATGACTATAAAATAGCGTTAAATGAACTTTGTTCATTTTGTAGTCGTCGCTTACCAAAAACATTTCAAGAAATGCCCAATATCTATATTCATAAAAGGAGAAAAAAAAGAAAGTAACCAACAATTTAAAAAAAGCCTGAGAACTCTCAGGCTTTTTCATATCTAAAATTTTTATTCTTCTACGCCGAATACCCCACCAGCTTCCAGCCTTCGCAGCCGAAGTGGCTGCTTCGGCGGAGTAGGCTGCCACGGGGATGTTCGTGCTTCGTAGCGAAGCTACTTCGCAGAGTAGCAAAGGCGTTAAGAATAATCCATCCGAAGCTCCGCAGGAGCGAAGGAGGATAGCGGCTTCGAAGAATTCCGCTGAAGATACCTCGCGGCAAGCCGCGAGGAGCTTCACTTTATTGCATCTTCAATTGCGGGCGAACTTTCCACAGGTTCCTCTGTTGGTTTTTCTTCCGCCCCTAAAATGTCAGCAGTTTTTTCTTCAGGGATTTCTTCTATGGGTGTGTCTTTATCATCGCCGCTTGGAAGAACGGGTTGGCTTTTTAAACTTAATTTCATTTTGTGATTGACGGCATCAACTTTCAATATTGTAAAATTATATTCTTTACCAACTTCCACCGCCTGTCCTGGGTCTTGAATGCTGGTGTCAGAAAGTTCCGAGACATGGGCGAGGGCTTGAATATCTGGAGTAATATCGACAAAGGCGCCGAAGCTGGTCAGCTTTGAAATTTTACCAGCAATTTTATCGCCCGGCGTGTAGTTTTTTTCAACCTCTGCCCAAGGATCGGGTTGAAGAGCTCGCAGTGATAAAGAAATGCGTGAGCCATTAAGACCAATAATTTTGGCTTCAACTGCCTGATCTTTTTTTAGAACCTCCGAGGGATGTTTGGCTCTTTGCCAAGACAGTTCCGAAATATGCGCCAGTCCTTCCAAGCCGTCGCCAAAGCGGATAAAAGCGCCGAAGTCCACGAGACCAGCCACCGCGCCGGTAATAATATCGCCAATTTTATACTTGGACAAAACTTCCTTCTGTTGTTCTTCCCAAGCGTGGCGTTCCGAAACAATAACTTTATTTTCTTTTTCTAAAATATCGGTGACGCAAACTGTAAAAGTTTGACCGATAAATTGCACCAGGTGATCCAAAATGCGATTCTTATCGCCGCCTTCAATGCGCGGGTAGTGGTCAACCGTAAGTTGCGAGACGGGTAAAAAGCCCGGCACGTTGCCAACTTTAACCACTAGGCCGCCTTTGTTGGCTTCTAAAATAAGTACTTTGGTCAATGCGCGAGTCCGTTTGAGCTCATACATTTTTTGCCAGCGCGCGGTTTGGTTGGCGGCTTTAAGTGACAGCTCCATCAAACCAAGTTCGTTTTCCATATCCATAACTGTCACCTGCGCGCGATCGCCAACTTGATAAATTTCTCCGCCGTCATTTTCTTCTAAAAGTTCATAACCGCGAACAATGCCCGTGGCCAGACCATCAAGGTCTACATAAATTTCACCTCGGCTGATATTGACAATCGTACCGGCGACGACTTCACCTTCTTTGGGTAAAGTTTTCTGTTCATCTAAAAGCGCGCCCATAGGCGAGCTGGTATTTTTAATTTGACGTGATTTAGCCATAAAAAAAATTAACGAAAAACCCAGCTTGCGCTAGGCCGAAAAAGTGGCCCGACTTGGCATAAAAGTGGCCTGTCTTTTTCGACAACAACGTAGCGCAAATATAACAAATTTTTTTTATTATGTAAAGACTTGCTAAAAAAGCCCAAAAAATATAGACTTATAAAGATATTTGGCCATAGCCCTTGTTCATTGATTCGTGAAGTTATTCTACATTCTATATTCTAAATTCTAACTACTATGGATAAACAAGCAAAAAGTCTTTTGTCATTATTTAAAACTTTGGGTTTAGCAATTTTGGCCTTTTTAATTTTGGGTCTGGTTTTTAATGTTTTTTCTGATATTAAAGATATTCCGGAAATCCCAGTGAGCCAAGTTGCCACCGACGTTTCGGCCGGCAAAATTAAAGAACTGGTGGTCAAGGGTGAGACTATTCAAATTTTGTATACAGACGGACGAGAAGCGACCGCCATGAGAGAAAGTGACGTTGGGCTGACCGAATCTTTAAAAAATCAGGGTTTGACGACAGAGCAACTAAGCAAAATAAGTATTAAGTTTGATAATACAAAAACTTTTGGCGATTGGGCCGGAACGCTCTTGCCGATTATTTTGCCGATAATTTTTATTCTGGTTTTCTTTTTTATGATGTTCCGTCAAGTGCAAGGCGTGAACAATCGCGCGATGTCGTTTGGCCAAAGCGGGGCGAGACAGTGGGAAAAAGGCAAAAAAGAAAAAATTACTTTCAACGATGTGGCGGGGGTTAAAGAAGCCAAGCAAGAACTTTTAGAAGTGGTGCAGTTTTTAAAAGAGCCGAAAAAGTTTTTGGCAGTGGGCGCGCGCATTCCACGCGGGGTGCTTTTGGTAGGAAGCCCCGGCACCGGTAAAACTTTATTGGCCAAAGCTGTCGCGGGTGAAGCCAACGCGCCTTTTTATCATTTGTCTGGGTCGGAATTCGTGGAGATGTTTGTAGGCGTGGGCGCCTCGCGCGTACGGGATTTATTTGCTAAAGCCAAAAAAACCGCTCCCGCTATAATTTTTATCGACGAAATCGACGCCGTGGGCCGTCAACGCGGTTCTGGTTTGGGCGGCAGTCACGATGAACGAGAACAAACTTTAAATCAAATTTTAGTGGAAATGGACGGCTTTGAAACCGATGTCAATGTTATTATTTTAGCCGCGACTAACAGGCCCGATGTTTTAGATCCGGCGCTTTTGCGCCCGGGCCGTTTTGACCGGCAAGTGGTTTTAGATATGCCAGATATTAAAGATCGTGAAGAAATTTTAGCTATCCATGCCAAAGATAAAAAATTGGCCAAAGATATTTCTCTGCGTCAGATTGCCGAACGGACGCCGGGTTTCGCGGGGGCGGATTTAATGAATTTATTAAACGAGGCGGCCATTATGACGGCGCGCGAAGACCGCACCGAGGTGACACAATTGGATTGCTTGTCTTCGATTGAAAAAGTTATGATGGGTCCGGAAAGAAAGAGTCGAGTTTTTTCCGAACACGAAAAAGAAATTTTGGCTTACCACGAAACGGCGCACGCGTTGGTCGCGCATCGCTTGCACAAGTCGGACACAGTTCAAAAAATTTCTATTATTTCGCGCGGGCAAGCGGCCGGCTACACTATAAAAATGCCGTCCGAGGATAAACATTTACATACCAAATCAGAATTTGAAGCAGATTTGGCGGTTATGTTGGCGGGGCACGCGGTGGAGAGTTTGTATTTTAAAGATGTTTCTACCGGCGCGGCTTCGGATTTACAACAGGCAACAAAATTGGCTCGACAATTAGTAATGCAGTGGGGTATGAGCGAAGAGCTCGGTCCGCGGGTTTTTGGCGCGCGCCAGGAAATGATTTTCTTAGGGCGTGAAATTCACGAACAACGCGACTATTCAGAAAAAGTGGCCGAGCAAATAGATAAAGAAGTTAGTAAATTTATTAATCTGGCTTACGAGCGGGCCAAAGAAATTATTATGAGCCAACGGGAGATGATGGATAAAATCGCTACGGCCTTAAAAGTCAAAGAAACTTTGGAACGAGACGAATTTTTGAAAGTAGTGGAAGGGTAGTCGCCACTTCGTGGCAGAATTATAAATTCTAAATTTTGAATTATAAATTGTTGCGTCCGTCAGCTGAAGATAATATCTCTATCCACTTTTAGGCTAGTTTGTTCAGGTTTATAATAAATTTATGAAATGGTTAGTTTATGGGGCGGAATCTTTATACCGTCGGCTGTTTGTCTCAGCTTGGCGACGACTGCGCACTCATCCCGGCCTGATTTGGCTGGGGATTGGCGCGGCTTTATTGGGTAATGGCGGGGACATTGAAGTGGCTTTGAATAAATTTTTCTTGTTGCAAAATCAAGAAAATATTTTGGCTTTTTTGGTCCAGTCGGGCTGGTTGGCTTTTTTAGGCCGTCTGGAGTGGACGGCTTTACCAGTGATAATTTTTGGCGCGGTCGTAGGACTAGGTCTGTTGCTTTTAGGAAGTTTGTCTCAAGTGGCTTTAATCCAAAGCGCGCACGACGCGGAAACCGGTCAAGTGTCCGACCTAATGGTCTATTTGCGTCGCGCCCGTTCTCTGTTTTGGAAAGCTTTTAGTTTTTACGCTTTAAGTCGCTTGGTCATTTGGATAGTTTTTATTTTATTTGCCCTGCCAGCTTTAATCAACGCTTTTTTTCAATTGAGTTTGGAGTCGGTCTCTAGTTTAAATTTGCTCGGTTATTTTATTTTAATCCCGGGCAGTTTTTATTTGGCCTTGTTGGCGCGTTTAGCGGTATTTTCTTTGGTTATTTCTGGGAGCAGTTTCAGAGGCGCGTATCGCGAAGCGTTGTCCTTATGGAAAAAGCATTGGCTAACTTTAGTGGAAGTTTCATGCGTGGTTTTTTTGGTCAATACGGTGGTGGCGCTCGCGACAGCGACTATTTTCTTTTTGGGGCTTTTGCCGATTAACGCAATTTTGACGGGCAGTACGGCAGCCGTTTGGGGGCAAGGATTTTTAAGTTTGCTTTTTGTGGTCGTCATAATTTTAGTCGGCGGTTTGGTTTCTTTGTGGCAATATCAAGTCTGGGTACAAATTTTTACGGAATTGCGTCGCGAACTGTCGCTTAAAAGCAAAGCCCAAAGAGTTTATGATACAATGCTAAATCGTTTTCGTAATAAGTTCAGAAAATAAGTCTTGTTCGCTAACAGCTACCAGCTAAAAGCTATCAGCTATGCCCTGTAATACCACAGTAGTAGATGCTCATTTCATTCGCCTCACTACATGGCAAGCATCGCCCTATATATACTTATGATCTCGCATCTCGTTTCTCGTTACTCAATACTTAACTGATATACAGGGTATGAATGATACTTCGCCGAGTGGAATTTTGACCAATAAATTGGCCGCCATGGCTGAACAAAAAGTTGAAGAGGGTGTGGCCAAAAAGGCCCAAGAGCAAAATTTGTCCTATGTGGATTTGCGGCAAAGTATTATTACACCGGAAGCGGTTAGTATGTTAGCGGAAGAAACAGCGCGCGCGCATAAGGTTATAGTTTTTTTAAAAAGTGAAACAGTCATAGCTCTAGGCACGCTGGACCCAACTACGGAAGCCGTTAAAAAAATCGTGAGTGATTTAGAAGAAAAAAATAAATTAAAAGTAGCGGTTTATGTCGTTTCAGAAGCAAGTCTAGCTCATGCTTTTTCCGCTTACACTAAAGTTTTAAAAACTTATACGCCTGCGGGCGTAGTTATTGCTAAAGCCGATTTAGAAAAATACACCGTGTCTTTAGCCAATTTAAAGCAGTTGAAAAAAAGTTTGGACACGGCCAATTTAACAGAAAAAGTTATCGTAATGATCGCCGGCGCTTTGCCTTTGAACGCTTCCGACATTCACGTAGAAGCCGAACAAGACGGCATCGCTGTGAGATACCGCATTGATGGCGTCTTGCATCATGTGGCGGAATTGCCGGAAGCAACCTGGAAGCAGTTAATCGCGCGTTTGAAATTGTTGTCGCATTTAAAAATAAATGTGTCCGATCGCCCGCAAGATGGTCGCTTTACTATCGACTTGGTAAACGATGCCATTGATGTGCGTGTTTCCACTATTCCGACAGCGTATGGTGAAAGCGTGGTCATCCGTTTGTTGCGGTCTAGTTCAGCTGGCGTGGAATTTGAAAGTTTAGGTTTGTTTGAACCAGCCAAAACGCAATTACTGTCGCAAGTGAAGCGCCCCAATGGTATGATTATTACAACTGGCCCGACTGGTTCTGGTAAAACTACGACGCTTTACGCGCTTTTAAATTTACTTAACACCGAAGATAATAAAATTATTACCTTGGAAGACCCGATAGAATACAAGTTAAAAGGCATCAATCAAAGCCAAGTGGATCATAGTAAGGGGTATTCTTTTGCCGATGGTTTGCGTTCTATTTTGCGACAAGATCCCGATATTGTAATGGTGGGGGAAATTCGTGATTTAGAAACAGCCGAAGTGGCGCTGAACGCCGCTTTGACTGGTCATATTGTACTGTCCACCATTCATACCAATTCCGCGGCGGGCGCCATTCCGCGCTTTTTAGCGATGGGGGTAAAATCTTTTTTATTGGGGCCAGCTTTAAATGCTTGCGTTGGTCAAAGGTTGGTGCGTCGTTTATGCGACAAATGTAAAAAAGAAGTTACTTTAGATGAGGCGACTTCAAAAAAAGTAAAAGCTTTAGTCGAGGCCTTGCCCGAAGGGCACGAAGCGAAAAATAAACCTTTTAAATTTTTTGGTCCCGTGGGTTGTAGCGAATGTTTTAGTTTGGGCTACAAGGGACGGATTGGTATTTATGAAGTTTTAGCGATGAGTCAAACAATTGAAAAAATGATCCAAGATAATATTATGTCGGAATATCAAATTCAAGAAGCGGCGAGTCATGAAGGTTTAATAACAATGATTCAAGACGGCATTATCAAAGCTCTAAATGGTATTACTAGTTTAGACGAAGTGTTTCAAGTGGCGGAATAAGCCACCGCTTCGCGGTGGAATTATAAATTATAAATTTTGAATGTTGAATTATTGTTGAAGGAGAATTGACGTGGTAATATTTGTGCGTTCATTATTCCCAAACCCTCCTCGTCATCCGTCAGCTGACGGATTCAGTATTATTAAAAAAGTAAAAGAAAAAGTAAGTTATTATTTTTCCGGTCAGTCCATTTTAACACACCAGCAGTCAGCTTCCCGCGAGCTGACTGCTTGCAATTTTGGTCTGATTATCCGTCTCGCCAAAGAGGCGGACGGAACCAAGCTAATCAGACCTCAAAGCTGGTTAAAACGGACTTGACCGGAAAGGGAGGGGCGGGAGAGGCGCGAGTGGAGTGCGCTATAAAAGTAATGCCTCCTCGTCATCCCGTTGAAAAACGGGATCCAGTATTTCCATCTGTTATTCCCGTCACGCCCAAGGTGGATAAGTTCCCATCAGAATCCAGATAAAAAAACATCCCCTGCCGTCGTGGCAGGGGAAGAAATGTTAGAGACGCGGGGAAATGTTCCCTTTGTCACCGGTGTTCGAGGGTTCCCGTGAAGTTCAGATTATAAGAGGGAAGCTCCCGACGGCTCCGGATCGTTGTGATCGTTGCTGTTCGTTGTGGAATAGGACCGGTATTGGTTTTCTCCGTTGTTCGAGATCTTTGAATCAAAATGTGACGATGTGTTGTTCGGTGGTGACATGTGGGGTCTCCTTTCCGCATAAGCGGAGTTTAGTGAATGGAATGTAAAGGTAACGTTACCTCACTATTCTAGCATACTCCCATCTTTTTGTCAAGCCCTCAAAAGCCCAATAAAACCAAGCTTTTTACAGCATGAAGGAATTCTTGAGCCGTTCATATTGGCGTATTCTCTTTGCATATTCCTTCCGGGAAATTGTCTTTCCTAGAAAAGAATATTCCTCTTTTTTGTATTTGATCACAATTTTATCCGCCCACATGTTTGGCGGAGTAAAAGTGATAGACACGCCATTTTCGTCATGCTTTCTGATTTCATTGACGTAAAGAGTAGCGATTCTTTTTCCTGATTTATTCAATTCATTCAGGTGCACATTACGTGGTCCTAAGACGCCATTAAAGATTCGATAACGACTATAAGCGTGACCTGATTCGAGCATCAAACTCGAAGAAAATATTGATATTACAATGATGAAAAATATACTTTTCATTAGCAATCTCCTTGAGGTTGTTGATTTGATGATGATTTATGATAGAGCAGTTTCTTTAGTTTGTTATTTCTAATTATAGCATATTTGTATTATTTTGTCAAGCCCCAAAAAGGCCAATAAATATAGGGGTTTAGCTTAAAGCTATAGAGTTCGTATTCCTAAAAAGCTAATTAGCTAAGAAGCTAAAAAGCTAATTTACTCGTATCTCAATGCCTCAATTGGGCTTTTTTTAGCGGCTTGAGAAGCTGGATAAAGTCCAAAAACTAATCCAGCCAAAGTTGATACGCCAACAGCTAAAATTATGCCAGCTAAAGGCAAGGAAAAATTCCAGCCAATATCTAAAACATTACTCAAAACTAAATAGATAAGATAATTTATGCCAATTCCTAAAACCAAACCAGCCAATCCGCCCGAAACTGTTAAAACCACAGCTTCCAATAAAAATTGCTGACGGATATCTTTGGTCGTCGCACCCACGGCTTTGCGCAAACCAATTTCTCGCGTGCGCTCGGTGACCGAGACCAACATAATATTCATAATGCCGATACCACCCACGATTAAAGCAATGGCGGCGATCGAGGATAAAAAGGCCGTCAGGACGCCAGTAATTTGCGTTAACATATTGGCGGTCGCAACTTGGCTCATTACTTTGAAATCATCTTTGGATAAATCGCCGTTGGGATTATAAATATTGTGACGCTCACGCAAGAGTTCGCGAATATTATCAACCGCTTGGGGCACGGCTTCTTTGGTTTTGGCTTTGACAGAAATCGCGTTTAAGTGGTCAATACCCACGAGTAGTTTTTGCGCGGTAGTGAGCGGGAGATAAATATATTCGTCAAAATTTTGAAAAATTTGCATCCCACGTTCTTCCATTACGCCAATAACGCGGAAAGTAATATTTTTAATTTGCATAGTTTTGCCCAAAGGATCTTCTTGTCCAAAAAGATCGGTCGCGGTTTTTTTACCCAAGGTGACGACGCGCGCAAAAGAACGTACGTCGGCCTCGTCGATGTCGCGACCTTTTTCCGCGTGCCAGTTATCTATAATATAGGCGCTGGCAGTGACGCCCATAAACATTAGTTTTTTTGTTTCACTGCCGTAGCTGACTCGGCCCGTGCTATAAATCATGGGCGAGGCCGCTTCGACCAGGGGATCTTTAGCGATAGCTTCCGCATCTTCGGCCTTGAGTGTTTTGATAGACATTTGGTCCAAAAAACTTTCACTAAAACCCACGCCTTCCGGCGCGCCCGGTTCAATATAAATATTATTGGAACCAATAGAATTAATTTGACCGACAATAAGATTTTCGGCAGATGAGCCCAGTGACATCATTAAAATAACGGACGCAATGCCAATCACAATGCCCAGCATCGTTAAAAGGGTGCGCATTTTGGCGTGGCGCAGACTGGCATAAGCGGTCGTGGCGGCATCTTGGAAACGCATATAAATAATTATAAATTTTAAATTATAAATTTTAAATCATCGCCTTTGTCATTGCGAGGATCCGTCAGCTGACGGAGACGAAGCAATCTCAAATATCATATAATTATTTAAAAAACTCGGCGGTGCGTTTTTGAACCTGGTCATCACTAAAAATTTTTCCGTCTTTTAGTTTAATTAATCTTTCGGCAAATTCGGCGGTGTAGGTTTCGTGAGTGACAAGCACAATTGTCCGTCCCGAGCGATGTAGTTTGGCTAAAATTTCCATAATGGCGCCGCCAGATTGCGAATCCAAGTTGCCTGTGGGCTCGTCGGCGAAAATAATTTCTGGATCATTTATTAAAGCGCGCGCGATCGCCACTCGTTGTTTTTGGCCGCCCGAAAGTTTGGACGCTTCAATATAAATTTTGTCTTCAAGATCCACGCTTTTGATGGCTTTAATAACCAGTTCGGCGCGCTGGCCAACGGGGATATCGGAATAAAGCAAAGGCAAAGAAACATTTTCAAAAACTGTGGCACGCGCCAAGAGATTAAAAGCCTGAAAAATAAAACCCATTTTTTTGTTGCGAATTTTAGCCAATTCTTCGTCTGTTAATTCTGCTACATCGCGATCGTGATAAAGAAATTGACCAGCTGTCGGCCGGTCAAACAGACTTAAAATATGAAGCAAGGTCGATTTACCCGAGCCCGATGGCCCCATAATAGAAACGAATTCTCCATTTTTTATTTCGCACGAAACGTCGTTCAAGGCGCGGGTGGTATTTTCATTGTCCGCGTAATCTTTAAAAAGGTTGATGACTTTTAACATTTTAGTTATTTTTTGGGCCGGCCGATAAAATTTGATCGCCTGCTTTGAGCCCAGAAATAATTTCGACAGCATTGTCTTGACCTCTTAAACCAACTTGGATCTCAACTTCTTCTTCAGTCAGCGCGCGTTTAACATAAAATTTATTGTCGCGTTGAATTAAAGCGTAACGAGGCAAGATTAAAACATTGTCTTTGTTGAAAGTTTCAATAGTCACATCGGCCGTCAGTCCTGACTTTAAACGGTCGTTTGCTTTATCAAAAGTAATCGTGGCGCGGTAGTTGACGATGCCATCGGTGACAGTCTCGCCCGGATCAACCGCAATTACAGAACCAGAAAAATTTTCGGTTGGATACGCGTCGAGTCCAATTTTAACGGGATTGCCGATTTTAATTTTACCGACATCAATTTCAGAAATATTGACTTCAATTTCCATTTGGTTTAAAGATACTAATGACATCACAGCAGTGTTGGCCAAAATTAAAGTACCGATTTGTGGCGTAATTTTAACGACTGTACCAGCCACCGGCGCGCGTAAATAATTTTTTTCCAGATTAGCGGAAGCGAGAGCTAAATTGGCTTCGGCTTGTTTCACGGCGGCCGCTTGCGCCTCGACATTGGCTTCGGCTTGGCTGACGTTTTCTTCTTGCTGGCTAATTTGCTGATTACTGCCAATTTTAATTTTTAAATCTAAAGTATTTTGATATTTTTGAATGGTGGATTTTTGAGCGTTAATAGTTTGAAGTTGATTCAAAATAGCGGTGAGTGAAGTGTTGATTTGACTACGCGCCGTTGACAAGGCGGTTTTATAAGAGGTAATTGTGGTTTCAGCCAAGCCAGTGCCTTCGGTTAAAGTTTGCGAGAGTGGTAAAAATAAATTGCGAATAATTTGCAAAGAGTCGAGTGTTTGCTGTAAGGCAGTTTCGATTTCGGCCTCTGTTGGAGCTAGAGACAAAGCCGTTAAATTTTTTTGCCATTGCGTAAAAGTTTGTGTAGTTTTAACCCGTTCGGCTTCGCTGTCGGTTTGAGCTTGGCTGTTGCTGGTTAAATAATTTAAACGCGGAAAAAATGTGTCGTCATTAATAAAAAGTGGATCAAGTTGGCGGTGAATGACGTCATCGGTTAGGGCAAAAGAATTATTGTACAAAGCTAAACTATTTTGGTAAGCAGTCGTTAAATCTTGTTGCGCTTTAAAGAGGTCTGCTTGAGCCGAGGCCAATTCTTCATTTCTAGCGCTACCTTTAAGTTCAGCCAATTTTGATTTTTGCAAAACCAAAACCGAGAGGGTATTTTTGTAAATGGCTTTGGCTTGAGCCAGACTAGCTTGAGACTGCCTCAATTGAGCGGCATAATCGGCGCTTTTAAGACTCGCTAAAAGTTGACCGCGATAAACTTTTTGGCCAGTTTTAACATAAAGTTGCGCGAGTTGACCGGTTCGTTCAAAGGAAAGTTTCAAATCGGTCGCGCCTCTGACATGGCCGCTTAAATTGACACTTTGAACTAAGCGTCCGTTTTTAACGGTAAAGATTTCGGGGGCAATTTTTTCGCCAGAAAAAATGAAAAATAATATAGCTATGACAATCACTGCCGGTATAAAATATCTGGGCTTTTTTATTGTATTTTTAATCGAAATTAATAAATCTTTGAGCTTCATATATCTGGGCGCATAGTACTCTTTTTTTATTAGTTTGTCAAGGGTTTGCTATGAGACCGTTGAGAAACTCTACTTTGTCATCGCGAGCGACCACAGGGAGCGTGGCGATATCTAAATATTCAATAAAAATAGGGATTGCTTCGTCGCTTCGCTCCTCGCAATGACGAAAAAGAGTGTTTCTCAACGGTTTATGCTATTTAAAAAAACGCCACGATGAATTATGGCGTTTCGAATCTTTGATTAAAAAATTTGTTTATCTTTTCTTGTAGATGCCAGCTGGTTTGATACTCGTTAGTCGTGGAGTAGTACATTTTTTGCAGGTAGAGCAAGAAATGATGTGTGACTTCAGCTGCCTCTTCTTTTGTTGTAAATTTAATACACCTCGATTAGTGCGAATAATATCACGCGCAATACGACAAGGTAGCTGTTTTTTTGACATCGTTGACTCCAGATTGTTAAAGAATGTTTGTGTACTTTCATTTTATCATAATTCAAAATTAAAGTATAATGGTTTTATGATGTGGTTAATTCTAGGTTTTGTTTTGGCTTATGCTGGCTTGGCTTGGTCTAATTTGCGTTGGGCTGCGCTTTTGACTTTAGCTCTTTTGCCCACATATTTAGTGCGCTTTGAAATTTTTGGTCTGCCTACGACTTTATTGGAGGCGCAAATAATCATTTTATTTCTCGTTTGGTTGATTCATGCTATTAAAAATGGTCAGTTCATTCAGAATTCATCCGTCAGCCGACGGATTAGAATTCAGAATTTTCCTATATTTGGAATAATTTTTATCGTGACGGGCGGACTTATAGCTATTTTCGTTGGCCCAAGTATTTTAGCTGGCATTGGCGTTTTTCGCGCCTTTATTCTAGAACCGTTGCTATTTGTATTAGTATTATTTGAAACAAACTTCTATCAGCTAAAAGCTAAAAGCTACCAGCTAATTTTTTGGCCGCTAGGTCTAGCGGCTGTAGTTTTATCTCTTTTTGCGATAGTTCAATATTTAACTGGTCAATTTATTGATAATCCGGCTTGGGCGAATGTTGCCACGCGACGAGCGACTTCTTTTTTTACTTATCCTAATGGTTTAAGTTTATTTCTAACTCCTGTGGTGGCGGCTTTTTTTGCCTGGGCTTTTTTAGATAAAGAAAAAAGAATATGGAAGTTGGCAGTAGCGGGGATTGGTTTAATGGGAATTTTAACGACTGGCTCTAAAGGCGCGTTGCTGGCTTTGGTGATGGCACTGCTAGTACTTTTGGTCGTGCTATTTTTTCAAAAATTAAGTTTGACTAAAAAATATTTAACCGCTTTTGGTTTTATGGCGATAGTTATAAGCGTTTTTTATTTTGTGCCGTTCTTTAAAAATATTTTAGCAGGTCAGTCGGGTTTGATCCGAATTGACTTATGGCGGGAAACCATTATTTATTTAAATACCCACTGGCTTTTTGGTACGGGTTGGCAGGGCTTGCCTTCGGCTTTGGCGCTTTTGCATCAAAATCCGTCTGTAGAGATTTATTCTTACCCGCATAATTTATTTTTGAACTTTTGGACGACTCTCGGTTTATCTGGCCTTATAGGTTTAGTTTTTATTCTGTTTGCAACTTTCAAAAAATTTCATTCTCTAATAGTCCTCCCCATTTTCAAGGGGGAGGAGACAGGAGGGGGTTTCAGAATTCAAATTCTAGTAATGCTGGCTGGTTTACTAGCATTACTATTTCACGGTCTCGTCGATGTGCCATTTTTTAAAAATGACCTCGCTATTTTGTGGTGGGTTTTTATACTGCCAATTTTTTTTCTAAACGTAGACAAGCAGAGTTAATGTAATATTTTTAACCAGTCTGTCTCTAGCTTAGCGATTTTTTCCATAGCTATGAGTAGGGCGTGATGGACGTCGTTTGGGATAGTTAAAATGTGCTGATGGGTCGGGTCGTTTTGTACCGAAAGTCCTGCCTCGTCTTGGTTCGCCGTGGTCGCGCGCGACTAGACTTTGTGGTATCACAGGCAGTTCTGGTGTTTTAGAAATTGGAATAATCTTTTTAACTAAACGTTCAATATCGCGTAAATCACGTCGTTGATTAGGTGTGGCAAAAGAAATAGCGTGACCTAAGGCGCCGGCGCGAGCAGTCCGGCCAATACGATGCACGTAATCTTCGCTATTGTCGGGTAAGTCATAATTTAAAACCAATTCAATGCCGGCGACATCAATGCCACGCGAAGCAATGTCGGTCGCGATTAAAACGCGGGTGCGGCCGATTTTAAAAGCTTGCAAAGCTTCTTTGCGTTGATTCAGCGAACGGTTGGAATGAATTTCACCGGCGGTAAAACCAAAAGCTTGAATCGCCATTTTTAATTTTTTAGCGCCGTGTTTGGTGCGTGTAAATATTAAAACCGAACCCTTATATTGTTCCAAGATTTTTTTGGTTAAAGATAATTTTTCGTGTTGCTGTATTATAAAAATTTCCTGTGTCACTTTTTCCACGGTCGTACCGGTCGGCGCGACTTCAATTTGCACCGGCAGACGCATATATTTTTTTGCCAAGTTAAAAATTGCCGCTGGCATAGTGGCTGAATATAGGAGGGTTTGTCGTTCCGTTGAAACGGCTTGAAAAATAGTTTTAATTTGCGGTTCAAAACCCATATCCAACATACGGTCGGCTTCATCTAAAACCACAATTTTAACATCGTCGAGTCGAACATTTTTTTGTTTCAAATGATCATTTAGTCGACCGGGCGTGGCAATAATAATATTTGGGTTTCGACGTAGAGCGCGGACTTGTTGTTCCATATTGGCGCCACCGATTAAAACTGCGGTTTTCAGCCCCAAGGAGGCGCCGATAAGGCGGAGCGACTCGTCAACTTGTAAAGCCAATTCGCGCGTGGGTAAAAGGATCAAGCCACGACCCTGGATTTGGTTTAACCGTTGAATCATAGGCAGGCCAAAGGCCAAAGTTTTACCCGTGCCAGTTTGCGCGATACCCATAACGTCTTGACCAGCAATGGCTGTCGGAATAGATTTTACTTGAATAGGCGTGGGTGTGGTGAAATTTAATTTGGCCAAGACGCTGTGAAGCGCTGGCGCTAAGCCCAAACCGGCAAAACCGTTTGGTTCAAGAGGATAATCATTTCTCATAACGATTATCGTACCATAGTTCATTTTTGTTATTATTGATAGTCAATGTTTCTGACAGTTCGTGCCAGTCGGTAATTCGTTTGGTATTTTTTGGTAAAGTGCTGGTTTGGTTCCAAGGCATATCCATAAGAAAACATTTTTGAACGTGAGGCGCGCAGTCGAAAATATTGCCTAAAGAGTCGTCAATAATTATTTCTATGTTATGTTCTAGGCAAATATTTGATTTTTTACCTCCAGAACTACCATCTTTGGGGAAGAGATTAACAAAGTGTAATTGTAAAAAATTATTTGAAAAATGTCTCTTGAGCCATAGCTCTGTAATTTTGGTTGTTTCGGTTGGTCGGCCGGTGACAATTCTTAATTCGTGTTCAGGGTCAAGCTGGCTTAAAATTTTTTGAGCATCGGTTCGAGGTTTTATTCTGTTAAAATAATCGGTTTGATAAAAATCGTACCATTTTTCTGTGGCCGTTTTTTTGGTACCGCCCCAAACTTCCCAATATTTATCCGAGACAAAATCATTTCTATGTAAAGCGCTACCGTAAGTTTCATTGTGGTATTCAATAATGGCTTCCAGACTTTGCGCCAAAACATCGTCTAAATCAATTCCGATTATCATATGAACAATTATTTAATAAATATTATTAAAATGTGTGTCAGAATTGCTTCTAAATGTTATAGTTAAATTGTAGAAAAGGCAATTTATTTAATAAACTCCCTGCCGGTGGCCGATTCGAATGACGAGCACAACCAGGTCGCGTTTTTTGATTTCATAAATTATGCGATATGGTCCAACTTCATATGAGCGAAAGGCTTTATATTCACCTTCCAATTTTTTGCCTAATAATGGATCGTCGGCTAGAGCGAGTAATGCGAGATTAATGCGAGCCCTATAGCGATTATCGATTCTACTTAGATCTTTTTGAACTTTGTTTGGAATTACTATTTCGTACGTCATAAGTCCTTTTGCTTTTGTCGGCTAAAACATACCCTTCTTTCGCTAATAATTCTTCAAGGGTAACATAGTTGCCAGTTTTGTAGTTATGTTCAGCTTCCGCTATATCTTTTTTTAGATTGGGAAATTCTTTCATTACATTCAGAGTTTCTTGCCATGATTCGAACTCTTCTGCGGATATGAGAACCACGGATGGGCGACCATTTTCAGTTAGGGTATAGTAATTACCAGGCTTTTGCACCTTGGCGCTGATATTAAATATATCCCTTCGCGCTTCAGTGATGGTAATGGTATTTTTCATGTTCATAGACATATATGTACATAGTAGCGTACATTTATACACATGTCAAGTTAGTTAGTAGTTAAATTTCACCTAAATTAACCCTTTTTCCTTAAAGCTGAAGAAGCTGCTTTTGGCTATAATAATGTGGTCCAAAATTTCTATTCCAAGAATTTTTCCAGCCGCCGTGAGCCGTTTGGTGATAATAATGTCTTCTTCTGATGGTGCTGGGTTGTCAGATGGGTGGTTGTGAGCAATAATTATTTGTTACATAGATTCCTAATGGCTGGTTCAAAAACTTCTCGTGGGTGTACAAGGTTGGCATTTAAAGAGCCAATAGAAATAATTTCCCAACTGGCGGGGACGATTGCCGGAACTTTGAACCGATAGGACGGCTCAAATTCGAGGATCTTGACAAAAGTATACAGGAATTGAGGGTTATGTTCAAACAAAATCCTCACTGGTTTGAGGTACCGAAGCCGAAGTCTAGCAAGGGGAAAAATGTGGTAGATTATTCTTGGAATTGAATATTTGCTTGTGAAATAAGCTTTTCAGTTTCTTGAATGACTTTTACTTGATTGCCTGTTAAGATTTTGTTGTCATAAAGATCTTTGGAAAAAGCAATGCTCATCTCTACAGCTTGCGTCGCAATAAAATCCCCATTATCTCCTTCGTGAAAGAATATTTTTCCATATTCATCTTGTTCTATAAATGCTTGAAGTCCTTCTATATTTAGATGTGCCACAGGAGATAATTGTCTATAGATAAGACTGTACATACGTTCGAAGTCACCTGGCTCCGAATTCTTAACTTCGCCCTTTTCGCACAATTGAGCTTTGTATTTTAAACTCCTGGTTCCACTGAGATTTGGGTTGGCTATTAAAATTGCTTGTCCATGCTTGTCTTGATCAGCAAGTGCTTTTGTTAAATATTTGCTGTTGAAAAGCTTAGTCTCATCTTGGGATGCCAAATTCGGATATTTTTTTATCAAACTCAATATTTCGTTTAATACCGTAATTCTCTCGTCAAACATCCTTTTTGCGGAAAAAGCTAATCTCTGCTCAGAGTCTTTGATTTGATGATAAATAATGTCGATGTGTGCTTCAAACAATGTTCTCAGCAATACTTTTGCGGCATTAGATTTCTTATTCTTGCACAAAATCAATATTGCTTCTGTAAAACTAAAAATCGGCTTGTGAGCAAAAAATATGTAATTTTGTAGATGACTATGATCACTTCTGTTAACATCAGAGAGCAAATGTGTAATTTCTTGTTTGAATTGTAAGAATTTTTTATTTAATTCCTCAGTATATTTTTCATTCATAATTCAAACTGTCTTACCGATTTCCTTTTGCTCGATTGTGTGTTCTACACAACATCTCACAGTTACCGATTGCTGTTTTGCCACCCTTACTCCAAGCTGTTACATGGTCGGCATCCATTTCGGAGAGTTTCCAAATCTTACTCTTGTTAGCATCATGTCCAATAGCACAATGCGGGCAATTTGATTTACCTTTCATCTCGGCTTCGGCAGTTTGCTTTGAGTATGTGTCTTTTTTTACAGCTTCGGTAAAAACTCGAATATTGAGTAATTTAGTATCTTGAGAACCACCGAGAATATATTCAAAAACACCTTTTCGATCTGTGACAAAAGTGTCACTGAGGAGTTTCTGTACTTCTTCTGAAAGTTTTGCCGGATTATACTTTTTCTTATGATATTCTCCATATAATCGCCCCCATTCAAGTCCACGCATCTCAGTCTCTACATCTATAAACACGCTAGAAACCCAATTTAGTACACTATTAAAGTAAGTTTTTAATTCGTTTATATCTGTAGCACGACGATGACTGCTCATATATTCACGAATTGTAATTTTTTTAGAAGTACTTACCCAATCTAGAGCTGTGTGCAAAAAATCCTGACGCCTAGCAGTACCATTTATATAAGCATTCCATTTTTGAATGTTTGCATTTTGACTATTACTAAATTCTTGCTTAGCATGAGTCACGAATGGTCCAAAATATACAGCATTGTTTTTTTCTTGTTCATTCAGTGGAATACCTGCAATATTGATCGTCTCAAACCAATTCATAATATCAGTCTCCTCTCCCTCACATTCATAAATCAGTAGTTTAGTATTCTCAATTCTAGTTCGTTTCTCGGGAGCCATACCATCGAAATATTGCTCGTGACCATTTTCATCTTTTATAGCAAATTTACCAGTTACAAAACGTCCGATACTAGTAATGCGTTGTTGTCCATCCAAAACTTCGAATTTTTCCTTACTTACTTTATTAAAATAAATCAAACCTATTGGATATTTTTTGAGAATTGATTCAATAACGCTAGCTTCTCTTTTTTCATCTTTATAAAGATAGTTACGCTGATACTCCGGCTGAATAGTGAGCTTGCCAGACAAACCGAATAGACCTTTACCCTCCAGTTCGTTATAGACGAACCCTTCGCAAATATCTTTAACAGTAATGTTGGTTTTTAAAGTTGTTATCATATTATTTTTTCTTATGCCTTATAAAAATTCTTTGATAAGCGGATTGAATTATTCGGCCTTTATTATTTATAAAGTAATTCTTTTTTCCATCATTCGCAACCAAATTGGCATTTTCATTTGTTTTACCACCAGACGATCCTGTTTTCTTACCATCCTGTCTTACTTCCCAGTAATCATCATATTTTTTTGTGTCAGGAACTTCATCGTGACAACCTCTTTGAGTGGCTCCTAAAATTTCAAACTGATCAGGATTGTATTTATCCAGAAAAGTTATTGGCACGCCCATCACGCCTTTGTAATCACTCGGAATGGAGTCGGTAAACGGCACTTCTATGGCATCGTAATTGTCATATTTATCATATGCTTTTTTGCCTTTAATTTCTTTGTGTTTGCTGTATTTCAAATTTTCTTCCATTGTCATAAGTGGTAATGGTTGGTGACGACGTCCGTGATCAAGATTAGTAAACCAAACAGAAGAAACATTTTTCATATTGACACCATCTATCACCTTATCAACATCAGTGCCATCCATTGTTACGAACCATAATCCACCAGACCATTCTGTTTTTCCAGACCACATTTTATTGTCCTTAATCAATGGAAAAATTTCCTTATACGTTACTGAATTTTTATTACCAATAATTACGAACTTTTTGTTGTAATCAAAAAGTTGTTTGACATATTCTTTAAAAAGACTGAATGGCGGGTTCGTTACAACAATGTCGGATTGTTTAAGTAGATCAACGCACTCATCGCTACGGAAGTCGCCTTCGCCTTCTAGCGGTGTCCATTCGTTGTGCTTGTTTGCCTTTAACTGTTTAGCAACATCCTTCAAGTTAAACTCACCGTCGCCGTCTATATCGTGTACCTCGTTGATAATAAATTTGTTAGCGGTTAATTTCGGACGGCCTTTTGATTTTGTAAGAGTTTTATCATCACCAAACAACCCCAGTTGCGTATTGGCTACAGGCGAAGATTTGTAGCTGGTGGTAACAAGTTGTTTTAATCCAAGCTTGTTGAAATTAAGCACGAAATAGCGAAAGAAATTGCTCTCGAACGGATCGTCGCAGTTGCAATACACCACTTTGTCGCGGAATACATCGGAGTTGTATTCCAAATAAGCTTCAATTTCTTTTTGAATATCGCCATACTGAGTATAAAACTCATCGTTCTTTGCCTTTTTTGCATTAGCGAGATTATTGTGTGCCATAAAGTTTGAACAATTGCTTAATTTTTTAGAAAACTGTTGAGCAGCTCGGAAACCTTAAGAAACGTCACAGACAGATTCTCTTTAGAAAAAGGAACGTACTCCGCATCACCAGATATTGCAGGCTTAAATTCTACCCCGTCTTCTTGAAGACGAATAACCATTTTCCCTTTTCCGAGAGCATATGCGATCTCATCAGAAACCCATTTAGATGGAGCCATCTTACCGTCCGCAATCTCTTCATCTTTTGATAGAATCGCAACCACAAGATCCGCATCATCTATTAACCGTTTTACCTTTTCAGGAATACCCTCAGTGATGCCAGTTAAAGTTGGTTTCTCGCCAGTTATGACAGAAACAGGATATGAATCTATAAAGTTTTTAATCTGATCTATTGTATTTTTATGCTCATCCTTAAAGGAATGACCAATAAATATATTGGGAGTAGAACGATATATTCCTTTGTACTGAGATTCAGATAAAGCATCGAGAAGTCCTATAGCCTTTGTTGCTGATCCAATGGCACTTTCAAGAGCGGAACCTTTTACACTCCCCTCAAAATCTGGAGACAAAGCATCATCGAATATTGGTCGTATAACGCCAGCCATTGGATGAAGTGTGCGAATCGGAGCATTTATTTTAAGAAAAAGTTGTTCAAGTCTGCCCCACTCTTCTGTGAGAAGTTCTCTCATTTCGGTCTCCTTTGTTACTATTGACCCATCAACATCTCGGTATTGATTATGAGCGGCCCAAAATTCCTGACAAATTGTCATGTATTCCTTCAATGAGTCCCGAAACTTTCGAACTTGTTTTATTTGATCTGCTTTATCCATAATCTTATTTTAATTGTAACAACAAACCCTTACTTTGTTTTGGTTCAAAGTTGGTAATCTGGCGGAGAGGGGGGGAGTCGAACCCCCGAGACCGTTTCCGGTCTAGCGGTTTTCGAAACCGCCGCACTAGACCACTATGCGACCTCTCCTTATGAGTTGACAAAGAAACTAGACCACCCCTCCTACGCTACCTCACTACACTAAAGCTTCGTGGGTCAAAAAAGCTTCGGAGGGCAGATACGCGACCTCTTCAGACCGTCATTTTTACATTTTAATGAATATTACTCAAATTGTCTACGCGCTATTTACTATCGCACATTCGTGCGAATGTGCGATAGTAAAATAAATCTGCTATAATAGAATTCTATGAAAGAGAAAGAAAAAATCTTTAAAGCTCTCGCCAATCAGCGGCGATTGCAGATTTTATTATTTTTAAATAAAAGAAACTCTGCTGTCGTGGACGACATTGCCAGACATTTGCGGTTGTCCATTAAATCAACCTCTAAACATCTTAAAGTTTTGACGAACGCGGACTTTCTGGACTGGGAAGCACGTGGTCCCAACCATCTTTATTTCTTATCCGAAAAACAACAAGAATATATAAAATTGGTATTACGTTAGAAACCCAATCGCACATTCGCACGAATGTGCGATTGGGGTTGTAAGTTATTATTGAAGTGTGGGTAGATTTCTGCTACCATAAACGAATGAAAATTTTGGCCTTTAAAAACTATTTGGCCTTCATAAAAAATAGTATTGGTTCAACTGCTTATCGCAATATTTTGGTGAACATGAATGGTCAGGAATTTGATATTGCCATGGATGGCAAACGTTCCTGCGCTTATTTTGTTTCCAGCGCTTTGCGTTCTTTTGGTTTGTGCGCCGATATTCACGCGACTGTGACAGGCGCGGAAAAGGATTTGTTAAACAATGGTTGGGAAGAAGTGCCAGAGCCAGTTTTAGGCGCGGTCTTAATTTGGGAGAGGAAAAAGCAAGGTGAAATGGAAAGTTTGCACATGGGTTTTTATATGGGTAATCAGACGGCCATCAGCAATGATTGGGAGAAAAACTCGCCTATGGAGCATCATTATACTTATGATCATACCAGACGTATCATTAAAGTTTTGTGGCATGCGCGCTTGTCTGCTGATTGGGTAATCTAAATTAGTTATTGGCTTATTCGCGCGAATGGGTAAATAGGTTGATGATGATAAATGAGTTGGAATATAGCAAGTTCGTAGCTCACCGCTTTTTTATATGTGGGGATAAGTGTGCTACAATATGTTTAGTCGTAACTTATTATTTTTTATATGATGAGTGGATTTTTTGGTAATTGGGGCGCTACGCCTTATGGCTGGGCTTGGCTCGCAGCCATTATGCCAATTTTTATAATTTGGGGGTTGTTTTGGAAAGGTTTTGCCCTGTGGCGCGCGGCGCAGAATAAGCAGGGTTGGTGGTTTTTAATTTTGCTAGTTATTAACACTATGGGTATTTTGGAGATTGTTTATTTATTCGCGGTGGATGGCGGTAAATTTTGGGCCGATCTGAAAAGTAAATGGCATAAGCATACTCAAAAGAGCGAACATCACGAACACAATCACGAAGGACACGAACATCATCGCGAGAGTTAAAATTGGTTTTTAAAAAAAGTTTTTTGCCGTTTAGCGTAGTGACGCTGGGCAGTATTAATTTTTTGCGCTAGCTCGACTTCCGTAATTTTGTAGCTTAAAAAATTAATAATTTCTTGATAACCAATGCCTGTCAGCAGTGGATGGCGGGGATTTTTTTTGAGCAAGGTTTTAACTTCTAGAAGCCAGTTATTTTTTAACATCGCTTGAGTCCGTTTGTTAAGTAATTTTTCTAAAGAGACCAGTGACAGATTTTTTTTGTGATAAATCAATTTAAAAGAGTTATTAGTTTTAAGTTTTAAGTTTTGAGTTAGTCTATCATTCCGAATGGAACGGAGAGATCCCTCGGCCTTGCTCGGGACATGTGAATGTTTTTCAATGGCGCGGATAAGGCGGTAAGGATTTTTCTGATCGTTTAGGTTTTTATAAGCGGCGGGGTTTATTTTTTTTAATTTATGCTGGAGTTCCAAAAGCGATAGTGGTGCTAATTTTTTTCGCAGGGCCAGATTTGGTTTATCTGTGGGATTAATTTTTTCGGGATATAAAATGGCCTTAATATACAAACCTGTGCCACCGACTATAATAGGTGTTAGCTGGGGCGCGTATTTTTGTTGACGCTTTAAAATATTAAAAACGTATTTTTTAAAATCCATTACGGTTGTTGGTCTTTTTTTATTCCAAGAATTACAGGCCAGATATGGCACGCCATCAACTTCTAAATATTTTTCTTTATTTAGAATTTTTTTCCAACTGCCGTGAGGCGCAACCATTTTACCTTGTGGTTGGTTAGAGCCAATAGGGGAACCAACATACCATTGTCTAGAATCGGCAGAGATACAATAACCGCCGATTTTCTTGGCCAGTTTAACGGCTCGCTCTGTTTTACCCGTGCCAGTCAGGCCATAAATTATGTATATATCATTCATACTATTGACAAAATTATAATTATATGTTATAATAAAGTCAAATAATATTTTCTTTAAAAACCTAAAGGTGTAACAGTGAACGCAAAAGCTTTGTTTTCCAAGCATAAGATGGCGACAATTGCGTTATCGTATTTTGTTGTAAGTCTTGTGTTATTATCTGTCCTAATGGACTCACGGTGGGCGTGGACAGAATATGTTTCTCCACTTCTTTATCCGTTGATCTCTGTAAATCTGTGGCATGAGCAAGGGGTGCCTCAAGCAGAAATTATTGTGAGACAGGCGGTATTTAATACGCTAGGTGTTTTTTTAAATATCGGAGTATTTTTGCTGGTGCTATCGGTGGCCGCTACTGGCGCCTGGATTACAGAAATATTGAAAGCCGGGGTTGAAGGAACAAGAGTTGAAAGTTGGCGAGTGTCATTTAAAAAATTTTGGCAGTCATTTCGCTCAACTGATTTTGCGGTTAAGATTTTTTCGTTTTGGCAAGCAACTAGCAAGCGACCGAGTTTTAAAAATCGCTTAATTGTTAATATCGGAAACATCAAGAAGCCACTAAGTCGAAATGTCGCTATTTACATTTTTGCTTCAATGCCAGGATCTTTATTGCCTTTACTTTCAGCCACCACAGTAATAGTAGCGGTCGCAGAACTTAAGCATTTGCGCTGGCGCGAGTGGACACCCTGGCTTATTGCTGGCGGAATCAATCGCGCTATTCTCGACGCACTGATCGGTCAGTGGCTGTACGCGCAGTTGTCGCTTTTATGGCAAATTCTTCAGCAACTAATTCATAAATTAGTTATGTTGATGGAAATAATATTATTTTAGTGATGTGGGTTGTCTTATTATATTTTAGCATAGCGTAGGTTGTTTTGAATTAGTTTGAAAAAGTAAATCATTTTTTCATTCACAAATTCGGAGACAAAACAATGTTAAAAAACATGATTCGTACGACACAGGATAGCATCCTTATAATGCAAGGAATTTTCCAAACCACAGTAACGGAAACTACGGTCACAGTTTATCTTGATGGTGGACCAATGTCCGTGGAAGATTGGCATGTTATCGTGGAAGAATCTCAAAGACTCTTACCAAGAATTAGTCGTGAGGATTTGATGATAGAACCGATCAGTGAAAACATTTTTCGGATCTTGAAGAAAAGGTAATCGTGAATCCCCGCGACCAATGCGTCGCGGGGATTTTTTTATATCACTTTATCTTTCAAACCAATAATTTCGTTTAATCGTTCTAATTTTATTTTGCGTAAAGAGAGGCGTAATTTTGGAAAACGACGTATGCGTTCATTGGTCCGTGATTCTTCGACCCAAGAAAGTTCTTGGGAAATTTCTTTATCAACGGCTTCCAATTCTTCTGGTTTGGCGGAAGAACCTTCGCCAAAAAGTTTTTTTTGCTCGTAGGCTTCAGTTAGAAAAAATTCATCCATAAAAATACAGTTGGGAGTAGTGAGTAGTTAGTTTTGAGGAAAAGATTAAGAAACAATAGTGCCGAAAAGGCCAAAAGCTTCAGCACGATCTATCTTAACTCGGACAAAATCTTTTGGCAATTCTGGCGCTGAAAAATTTACTGTGACATTATCCGCGTTTTTTCCCAAAAATAAACCATTGCCAGCTTGTTTATGAGTTAAAGGCAAAACATCTAAAGTTTTTCCTAGCTGTTTTTGGTTATGAGCAGTGGCGGTAACACGCAAAATTTTTTCTAAAGCGATTTCGCGCTCGCCTTTTTCTTCCCAAGATAAAGTGTCGGGTAATTTATAAGCGGCGCTGTGTGGTCGGGGCGAATAGCGGTTGATATAGGCCATAACATAACCAAGATCGCGGAAAGCTTTTTCAGTCTGCGCAAAATCTTCTTTGGTTTCACCGCAAAAACCCACAATAACATCGGTCGTTAAAGCCGCTTCAGGCACGAGCTTGCGAATTTTTCTGACGGCTTCATAATATTGTTCTATTGTGTACGGGCGCAACATGGTTTTTAGAACGGCGTTGCTACCAGCTTGGACAGGCAAGTGAAAATGATGCGGGATATGTTTAGAGCTGGCGACGACCGAGACGAGAATTTCACTAAACCAATAAGGATGCGACGAAGTGAAGCGAAGCCACCATTTTCGGGGCAACATATCCAAGAGCGCCAAGAGCAAAGGAAAGGTCATTTGCTTTTTTTCTTTATAGATTGGCTCGAGGAGTAACTGTTTTTCGTTTAAGCTATATTTTTCGAGCCAGTAATTTATTTTTTCTTCATCTTCTGGCCGAATTGGTACGCGATATTTATTGATGATTTGACCAAGCAATGTCACTTCTTTGAAATTTTTATTCATAACTAGATTTTCAACTTCATTTAAAATATCCGAGACGGTGCGACTTCGTTCGCGCCCACGTGTAAAAGGCACGGCGCAGTAAGTACAAAAAGCGTTGCAACCGGTCATAATCGGCACGAGCGCGCGGAGGGAATCGCTTCTTGTTGGCGGAATAGATAAATCATCTCGCCAAGTTTGCAATTGTTTTTGATTTAAATTTGAAAAAAGCGGAGTGGGTAAAGTAGCGAGTTGGTCTTTTAATTTATGAATATTTTTGACATTTAGATAAATATCAAATTCAGCGGCCAGAGTTTTTTGATCTTTCGGTAAAACACAGCCAGTTAAAATGGTTGTAAAATCACGACCTTTTTTCCATTTTTTCCACTCATTAACTTTACCCCAGAGTCGGTCAACCGCCTTTTGGCGGACAGAGCAAGCGACCGCTACGATAATGTCGGCCTCGCGTTCGGCGCTGGCTTTAGTGTAGCCAACTTCTTCTAAAACTGAAGCCACCCGTTCGCCATCGGCAACATTCATCGCACAACCGAGCGAGAGGATAAAGTAAGTTGGAGTCTGCATAATAAAATTAGCTGATAGCTTGAAGCTTATAGCTTTTAGGAAAAATAATTATTATTCCTGACGTGAAATAATTTCTTCAAGAATTTTTTCGAGGAATTTTTCGGCAGATATTTTTAGCAAATCTTCAGTGCCACGGACTTTAACAGCCCAGTCATCGCCACTCGCTTCTTTTTCACCCACGACAATTAAATAAGGAATTTTTTGGCTCGCGGCTTCGCGAATATTGGCGCCGACGGTACTAGAACCGCTCATCACCTCCGTGCGGATATTTTTATTTTTAAAATCCGCCGCGAATTTGTTGGTCGCGTCCACGAATTTTTCACCGACTGGAATAAAAGCGATTTGCGTTGGCGCGAGCCATAAAGGAAAAGCGCCGGCATAGTGTTCGATCAAAAAACTAATAAATCTTTCGTGCGTGCCAAGTGGCGCGCGGTGAATACATAAAGGGGTTTTTTCTGTGCCGTCAGAATCTTTATAGAGCAAACCAAATCTCGCGGGTACGGCAAAGTCTACTTGGTTGGTGGCTAAAGTAAATTCGCGACCAATGGCACTCCAAATTTGGACATCAATTTTTGGCCCGTAGAAAGCGGCTTCATCCGCTATTTCTTCATACGGAATTTTCTCTTTGACCAAAATATCGCGTACCATTTTTTCTGTTTTTAACCATAAGTTTTCGTTGTTTATATATTTTTTACCCAAGCCAGATTTGGCGTGCGTGGAAAAACGCATCAGGTATTTTTCCACGCCAAAAATTTTGAAATATTTTAAATACATTTCTATGACTGCCAAAAATTCGGCATTGAATTGTTCCTCGGTGCAATAAATATGCGCGTCATTCATTTGCATCGAGCGGACGCGCATCAGGCCAAACAATTCACCCGATTGTTCGTAGCGATAGCAAGTGCCATATTCTGCCAAGCGCACGGGCAAGTCGCGGTAGCTCCTGGGTTCCGAGGCGTAAATTTGATGATGATGTGGGCAGTTCATGCCTTTGAGATAGTAGGTAGTTTTGTGGCCATCTTCGTCCATCACCATTGGTGGGAACATCAAGTCGGCATAATATGGCAGGTGTCCGGAAATTTTATACATTTCTTCTTTGGCGATATGTGGCGTGCGCACTCTTTGAAAGCCCGCTTGGAATTCTGTTTCTTTGGCCAAATTTTCCAATTCATCGGCTAAAATCGTGCCGTGGGGCAACCATAAAGGCAGGCCAGGCCCGACGAGATCGGAAAAAGTAAAAAGCTTTAATTCTTTGCCGAGTTTGCGATGGTCGCGTTTTTTGGCTTCTTCCATTTGTTCTTCCAATTTTTTGAGTTCAGCGGCGGTTTCAAAACACCAGCCGTAAATTCTTTGAAGTTGCGGGTTGTGAGCATCGCCACGCCAGTAAGCGCCGGCGATATTGTGTAGTTTAAAAGCGCCGATTTTGTCGGCCGACTCCACGTGCGGGCCACGACAAAGATCTATAAAATGTTCACCGGTTTGGTATAAAGAAATTTCTTCGTCCGCGCTTTTTGGTAAGTCGGCATCTTCGGTTTGAAGGCGGGTTGTGCCTTTTTCTTTCAAAGAATTTAGAAGTTCAACTTTAAAAGTTTGCTCGCGTTTTTCAAAAAGTTCGATGGCTTGGTCGATGGGTTTTTTTAGTTGAATAAATGGCAGTTTAGCTTTTTGATATTCACGCATTTTGGCTTCAATTTTTGGCAAATCTTCTTCTGTTAAACGGGGTTGGACAAAGACATCATAATAAAAACCGTTTTCAACGACTGGTCCCACGCCGAATTTGGCTTTGGGATAAAGCTCGGTAATGGCGGATGCCATCAAGTGCGCGCAGGAATGGCGCGTAGTGTCTAGATAGGTTTTATCCATAAGGGATATTATACAAAAAAAACTCAAAAAGGCCAAGTTTGACACGGGATTTTATTTGGCTTAGAGTGTCTTTAAATTCATTCACAATTAACTCAATAATAACAGGAGGCAATATGTCTAATCAAGCAATTTTTATTGTAGTTTGTTCGGGCCTGATAATTTTCTTTAAAGTTTTACACTTGTGGACATTTAATGTTCGATTAGGTTCAGAGCGGATATATACTGGGAATTTTTTTTTCGGGGTTACTCTAATCGACTCGATTTTAATTGGTATTTATTTACTATCAACTATCGGACAACTTAGTGACTATTTAGGAACTAATGGTGAGTGGCTTAAATCTTTAATAGCTACAACCACCATTGTTTGGTTCTTCGCTTATTGTCGGACAACTTTATTTGCCTATAAGCCAAACTGGAATGTCTTCAGTAAGATTACAAAATGGAAAATTGTCAAAAAGTTATTTAGCATTTGAAAATGCTACTGACGAAAGCCATCCCGCACAGGATGGCTTTTCCGCATTATTATGATACTTATCTCACTGGTAATTTATTATCAACCGCTGGTTCGGGGGTTTGGATTTTTTCAATAGTTAAAGTAATGTTGTCTTCAAAAGTTGGAATCCGTTTGGCCCAAAATGGCGTCAGTTTTAAATCGAGGTCGGCAATGTCGGGAAAAGTTGCTAAATAATTTCTAAGTTCATCCTCGCTTCGACCTAACATTTTTTCTTTGGACAGGGCGGGGCTGTCGGAGTTTAAATAAGTGGAAGCGGAAGCGAGTAAAGTTGCGGTTAGATTGACTGGGTTAGTTGGGTCTAAAGCTAATGTTAGTCGTAAAGAAGTTGGGTTAAGCGAGACAAATTCGCGCGCGTCTTTAGACGAAGCGATTTTTACAATGTCTGTCATAGTTTGGACAAATTTAGACGGCATAACCGCTACGGCTCGCGCTAACAATTCGCCAGTGGCTTCAAAATTTGGCAGATTGTCACCGACTTTGGCTTTAGCTGAAAAAGTTGTCACTTGGCTTAAGATACTTTCGGTACGAAGTTCTTCGCCAAATTTTAATTGACCTTTGAAAGCGCTCATAAGTTCTTTGCTTAAAGCTGTTTGAATTTGGTTTTTGGCATTGTCTAAATCGGCTTGCGAAACTTTTGGTATTTTGCGACTGCCTTGGGTTAAAGCCGTCGTTGCTTCGCCATAAACTTCAGCTTGGCGGGCTTTGGCTAGTCCAGGAATGGTGTATTTGCCGGCTGGACCATTGCCGACAGGACCAACGGTATCTGTTTCCACTTCAACCGAGGTTGAACCGCCAGCTGGAACGTCGATTCTGCTTTTGGTTCTAAATATTTTACCGTCAGTGCTTTGGAAACGAGTTTTTTCAACCAAAGGTTGCGCCGATTTTGAAGTGTTGGTGACTTTGATTATGCCACCAGCTTTGTCGGCCGGTTGGGTATCAAAACTAGAATTGACATTCAAAGTTTTATTTAATTTTAATTCCATTAAACGACCAGGGGCATCGGGTTGGTCGGTGCCGGGACGAAAAGTATAAAGACCTTGAGCCAAATAGGCGGCTGGTTGCAAGGTAATTTTTATAGTAGCTTTGGCTAAAGCAAAATAACCGACAGCGAGGCCAGAGGCGACCACGAGCACGGCAAAAGTTATGAGCGCGATTTTAAAACCCCGTCCCATAGGTAGGGGATTTTTTTTGCTTTTTTTGGTTTCTGTTTTTTCACTAGCAAGGTTAACAGTGGGGGACATAGGTTTGAATTATAAATTTTAAATTCTAAGTTTTAAATTTGGAAGGGAATTTTGAAAGTTAAAAGTATTTCAGCAGGTTTTGATAATATTGTCTAGTGGATAAAGATGGGTGAAATCGTGAGCAATTGTTGGTCTTTTTAGGGCTTGACAAATTTTTAGTAATGTGGTATAATAATAACAAATAACACACTGTTCATTTTATCATCAATAGGAGAACTCAAATGTTTACTGTAATCGTTTATCTGTTGTTGGGGATTTATTTAGTAAGATTTTTTGGTGAATTTCTTATTATGTTGGAAACACCATCGGAGCCTTATGAAGATTTAAGACGTGACATAGCCGACTTGAATATGCCAATGTTCGCTGATTCTGTCCTGTACGGTTTAATATTTATGATATATTTTGTCATGTTTCTTTTTATGGTTATTGATAATGACCTAACAAATATTGTGGATCGGTTCAGTAAATGGATACAATACATATTTTGCAAAATTGAAAGAATCGACCAAAGAATGCGACAACATTCCGAAGCATTTTATCGAACGACGGTTATTGGCCCACTTGCTTTTGAGGACGGGTTTTCGATACCGAAAGAATTGCGAAGAGATAGCGATTTGAAAGATGAAAATCAAAATTTGGTTTATCGGTACCTCGAACATCTGAGCATATGTCAGGAAAAATTACCGCCAATATTTCAGAGGTATTTTGATGGCATCTGCTTAGGAGATGAGTCAATTAGTGCAAAAAGACAAGCCGCTAAAATGTTTGCAAAAGGAATATGAATTTACCTCAGGGTTTCGTTTAGTCTAAAAAAACTAAACGAAACCCTACTTTTTTATACTACAAATTTTACACGGTCGTGTAGAATTTGTATATACAAATTTAAGACGGCCGTCTCAAATTTGTATATAGGAGTTTTTAAGTATTAATAACACAAGATTTGCCTACTCCGCCGAAGTGGCTTCGGCTACGAAGGCCGGAATAACCCAGAATTCATCCGTCAGCCGACGGATCAGAACTCAAAACTACTTTAAAATTTCTTCCAGAGTTTTTTTGGTGGCCTCGCTGTCGTTAATTTTAAAGGGCGTCGTTAAAATTTTTCCCGAGGGTGTTTTAAATTGCAGAGCGCTGTTGCCCGGGTAAGACACAAGCGCGTGTTTTAATGTCTCTAAATCCAGTCCTGCCAAATTTTCTTTATTGAGGTCGATTAAAACAGGTGGCGAGGTTTTAACAGCGCGATTAAAGTTATTTTTTGGTCCCGCGCCTTGCATTAATTTTTTTATAATAGTAATGGCCTCTTTCGGATGGTTTAAAATTTCCGCTCGTTCGACCAAACCTTTGGTTATGCCTTCGCGAGTATTGACACGGGCGAAAACACCGACAATTTGTCCAATTTGCCATAAGTCTGGGCTGGCTTGCAGTTGACGCGGAAAAATTGCCAGCTCAATTCGACCAGTACCATCTTCTAGTGTCATAAATTTCATTTTTTCTCCGGCTTTGGTAATTTTATTGACTTCGGCCACCAAGACACCGGCCAAAACTAACCATTGGTCGGGTTGTTCGGGTGAAGAGATTTGGATGTCATCTTCATCATCATTGAAAAAATTCTCGCGGTTGTCTTGCAAGGACGAGAGGGGTTTTGTGAGATCTTTAATTGTTTCAGAAAAAATAGCAAAAGGGTGTCCAGAAACGTACAAGCCTAAGTGTTCTAATTCCCAAGCCAATTTTTGTTTGGCGTCGGCTGGAATAGTTGAAATTAATTTTAAAGTCGGCGCGGACGCACCAAATAAATTCATTTGCGAAGTTGAGATATTTTTTTGAAGCGCACGGCCAAAGTTGGCAATATTTTCCACGTTAAAAAGTAAGAGTCCACGCTCGTCAAAAGCATCGAGCGCGCCGGCTTTAATCAGGCCTTCCAAAGATTTTTTATTGCTGACATTGCTGGCAACGCGAGTTAAAAAATCTTCCAAATTTTTATAGGGACCGGAATTTTTTCTTTCCGACACAATAGCCGCGACGACATTGGTGCCAACATTTTTAATCGCTAAAAGTCCGAAACGGATTTGCCCCGGTTCGCGCGCGTTTTTGTGCGGCTTAATGACGGTAAAAGATTCAAAACTTTCATTGACGTCTGGGGCTAAAATTTTTAAGCCCATTTTTTTGGCTTCGCCGATTTCAAAAGCGACTCGTTCCAAATTGCCTTCGTGGGCCGAGAGCAAGGAAGAGTAAAATTCACAGGGAAAGTGGGCTTTTAAATAAGCCGTATGGTAAGCAATCAGAGCGTAGCAGGCGGCGTGTGAACGGTTAAAACCATAGCCGGCAAATGGTTCAATAAAAGCGAAAACCGCTTCCGCTGTTTTTTTATCCACATTATTTTTTAAACACCCGTCAATGAATTTTTGTTTTTGTTCCACTAAAAGTTTATGGATTTTTTTGCCGACAGCTTTGCGCAAAATATCGGCCTCGGCCAAAGTAAAACCAGCCAGCTCTTTGGCGATTTCCATCAGTTGTTCCTGATACAGAGCCACGCCATAAGTTTTTGCTAAAATCGGTTTAAGTTTTTCATGCAAGTAGGTCGGCTGTTTGGTGCCGTGTTTGCCTGCGATATAGTCGGGAATATATTCCATTGGTCCCGGTCGGTACAAGGAAACCATCGCGATAATGTCTTCCAAGTTGGTTGGTTTGAGTTCGCGCAAATATCTTCTCATACCGTCGGACTCCAATTGAAAAACGCCGGTGGTGTCGCCCGCTTGCATGAGCGCGAAAGATTTTTTGTCGTTGAGTGGTAAGCGATCGAGGTCAATATCTGTGTCGTGTAATTTTTTTATTAGTTTTAAAGTTTTTTCAATAATTGTTAAATTACGCAAGCCCAAAAAATCAATTTTTAAAAGCCCCAATTCTTCCACTGGTTTTAAAGAATATTGCGAAACCACGGTCGGGTCATCGGCTGACGGCGTTTGCAAAGGCACATAATTTTCTAAGGGTTCGGGTGTAATAATAATACCGGCGGCGTGTTGACCAGCATGACGCGCTACGCCTTCGATTTTTTGCGCCATATCTAAAACTTTTTTACCATCGGGATCATGTTCGTCAATTTCTTTTAATTCCGGAATTAAGTTGCGCGCCATGGCAATAGTGGTTTTAAGTGGCGGGATAAGTTTGGCTAGTTTGTCGCCATAAATATAAGGCAGGCCAAAAACGCGGGTGACATCGCGCACCGCCACGCGCGCCGCCATAGTGCCAAAAGTAATAATATGAGCAACATGATTTTTGCCATATTTTTCTTCCGTGTAATGAATGACTTCATCGCGACGCGAATCGGCAAAGTCCAGATCAATGTCGGGCATGGAAATACGGTCGGGATTTAAAAATCTTTCAAAGAGCAATTCATAAGACAAGGGGTCCAAGTTGGTAATGCCCAAAGCGTAAGACACAATACTGCCGGCGGCTGAACCGCGCCCGGGGCCAACGGCAATGCCTTGATTTTTAGCCCAGTTGACCAAATCCTGCACGATTAAAAAATAACTGGCAAAACCTGTGTTTTTAATAATTTCTAGTTCATATTCCAATCGTTGATGCGCCGTCGCGCTTGGTTTTGAACCATATCTTTTAAAAAGGCCTGTCAAACAGAGTGATTGCAAATAACTTTCTGTAGTTTCGCCGTCTGGCACGGGAAAGGGCGGTAAAATATTTTGGCCGAGTTTGATTTCTAGGTCAATTTGGTCGGCGATTTTTAAAGTATTTTCAAGCGCCTCGGGAAAATCGGCGAGTTCGGACCACATTTTTTCTGCCGATTTCAAAGATAAATCCCAAGCGGTCATATTCATTCGATCGGTATCGGTAATGAGCCGTTTGGTTTGAATACAAAGCAAAACATCTTGAGCTTCGGCGTCGTCGGCGCGTAAATAATGACTGTCATTGGTCGCGACCAAAGGCACATTAAATTTCTGGCTTAATTCGACTAAAGCCAAGTTGTATTTTTTTTGTTCGGGTGAATTATGGGGTTGAATTTCCAAATAATAATCGGCTCCGAAAAGCTCAAGGTATTTTTTAAGCGCGTTTTCAGCTTGGGTGGTTTGATGGTTTAAAACATTTTGAGCGAGTTCGCCCTGGAGACAAGCGCTTAAGCAAATTAATCCCTCGTGATATGTTCTCAATAGTTCCCAGTCGATTCTAGGTTTATTATAAAAGCCCTCCAAGTGCGATTGGCTAACGAGTTTAAGTAAATTTTGATAACCAGTTTTATTTTTAGCGAGCAGAATTAAGTGATACGGTTTTTCCGCGCCCGTGGATTTGGTGTCAAAACGAGTCGTGTTCGCCAGATATGCTTCCACGCCGATAATAGGTTTGATATTTTCTTTTTGGCAGGTTTTATAAAATTCAATGGCGCCACTCATCACGCCGTGGTCGGTAAGGGCGAGCGCCGGCATATTTTGTTCTTTGGCTAAAGCCACGAGATCCGGAATTTTGGATAGTCCGTCTAGCAGGGAATAATGCGAATGAACGTGGAGATGGACGAAAGACGGCATAGCCGAATTATAAATTATAAATTATAAATTATAAATGGTAGTAGAATTTATAATTAAGCTTGGCGGTTGGTGGCAAAAAACTGTTCGTTAATAAATTGCAAAGCCCTTGACAAATTTTCAAGAATCTGGTAAGGTTTTGCCAACATTTAATAGGAATTATTTCACATAAAAATACTAAAAGAGGTTATGACATGCGCATAAAATCATTTTTGGCGGTTATAGCTGTCCTTTTGGCGTCAGCTAATTCTTTTACCCAAACTAAGAAATTTGTAGTCGTTGGTCGGTATGAAATTGTTGTTGATACTACCCAGTTGATAAAAAAAATTATTGACTCGTGTCGATTTGACGCGGTTGATAGAGAAATCGTTAGACAAGCGCCCTCGCAGAATGCAATTCATCTTGGTCAGAAATATGAGCTTCAAATCTTGTATTTTGATGGCAATGTGAATTCTGAAGAAGTGCTGTTGGCTATGTCTGCAAATAATTTGGAACCAGCCAATATTTTGGAGGCAGGATATTTCACGCTTCAATACCCTAAAAATAAAAAACAGTTTTTAGTCTTTCTGGGAACTGTTTGGTTTGGGGGCGGTAGACGTGATGGCGTGCCGATTCTAGATTACGCGGATAGCAATCACTATTTATATCTGATTTATGTAGATGTAATCTGGGATTATCATTTCCGTTTCGCCGCGGTCAAAAAATCTGAAAAGTAAATTCAAATTACTAACTTTCATTCAAAGGAAATCAAAATGAAAAAATTACTTTTGGTAGTTTTAGTCTGTCTCATATCTTTGGCTGGTTGTGTGAAAGTCCAGACTGAAGTCGTCAAAAAATTCAAGATTGTCGATAGCTTGGTTGTAACCGTTGATTACAGTAAATCGATTCTGGAAGTAGTAGAGTTGGGGGCTTTTGATTGGTTTAACTCCGATATTACTGCTGAAGCGCCTTTCCAAACGAGTCGAGGAGTTGGTATAAAAGAAGAGGAAATCATCATAATTAAGTTCGATAGTGATGTTACTTCTATAGAAGTAGAAACGTCAATGAGGGCAAAGAATCTCGTGCCAGCAAATATTTGGCACGCAGGTTATTTAGCTCAGAAATATCCAGATTTTAGACAAACAACATTTGTTTTTCTGGGGACAGTCTGGCGTGACCTCAGTCGTTTTGGCCGTGTGGCGATTCTCAATAGCTATGATGGCGAGCGCCATCTGGTTCTGAGTTGGCCTGAGTATATTTGGGATGACTTTTGTCGTTTCGCCGCGGTCAAAAAATCTGAAAAGTAAAAAGTTTAGAAGTGAGATTAATTCCGTGTGTCGAAAGATGCACGGATTTTTTTTATTCTTCTTTTTTAGTGTCGTTATCTTTTATAAAATGTGTGGCTAAACTGGCCAAAAGTTCGCCCATAACTTTGATACCACTGCCAATGTGTTCTAAACGGTCTTGGAGTAAATGCGTGATGGTTGAAAGCCGTTCCAGTAAATCTTTTAATAAATTGACGGTCTTGGTCAGGTCGCGCAAAAGTCGTCCAATGGGCCACAAAAACCAAGAGGTAAATATGGTCAGCCAGACCAAGCAAATGGCGGCGACTAAACGCAAGAGGTCAGAGGAAGTTTCGAACACATTAATACAGGGGTTAGTAGTGAGGAAATTCAAATACTACATTCGCCTACTCCGCCGAAGTAGTTTCGGCTACGAAGGCTGGATATATTCTACATCCTACATTCTACTTTGCCAGTGGAAAAATTTAGAATTAAAAATTTGACAAAAAATTCAATGTGGGCTATTATATTAACAAAGTTATCTAAATCACCTTCACAAACCAATTTAAGAAAAGAGGTAAATCTAAAGATGAATTACAAAACCGTATTCTTCGGGAGTTTCGCAATGGGTGTTTGTATTATGCTCTGGCTTTGGCTAATCCAAGTCTTGTTTGGGTGGCCAAGCGTTTTAGAGAAATGGTCAACATTGCTACTTGTTGCTGGGTTGAGTTCATTAGCCATAATGGCTGTGTGTTTGGGAATCGTTATAATTGGCAGGTTAATTTTGTTCCCAGCAAGAAAACAAAAAGTTCAAATCATAACCGGTTATGCAAAGTAATAACCGGTTTTTTTTATCAACTTTAATTTATTTTTTTTAGGTCTAAACTAAATATAGGTCATTTGATATTTTCGTTTCTCGATTCTCTCTATCTCGTTTCTTTCTTATATGGATCAAATAGAAACAAGTTTGTGGTGGTTGGCTCATAAAGAAAAACTAAAAACATATTTAACTTATGGCATCATAGGGCTGGTAGGTGTTATTTGGATTTTTGCTTTATGGCAATTGGGTTTATTTGTGTTTCGTCCGACAGGTCAAGACTCCATCAATAGCTTTGGCGTGCCACCACCAGTCACTTTAAGACCGTCTATGGCCGATATTAAAGTCGCTTATAGCAAACCACCAGCGGGTGGGGATGCTTTAATAGAAATAAAAAATCCCAATCCGCTTTATCGTCTGGATGAATTGACTTTGGAACGGGAGGGTCAACGCCACAGCTGGACTTTGAAAGCCAAGGGCGAACGGCAAATCGCTTGGCCTGAAAGTTTTGGGGTCAGCGGAGTGATTTATTCGAGCGATGTGCGCTGGGTGAAAGTGGATGTGAATAAACTTTTACCAAAAATAAATTTAACAGCCGACGATTTTAAAACAGAATTATCTGGCGCGCAGGTGATAGTTTCGGGTTTGGTGCGTAATGACAGCGATTTTTCAGTAGCGGAAGCATGGGTGACAGTGGTGGCGCGAGATGGTAGCGACTTGATCGCGGCACGGACTTTTTTGGTGAGTGGTTTGGGCGCGCGTGCTTCTCGTTTGGTTTCTACGACTTTGCCACTTTTAGCAATGGGCGCGCAAATTGAAACAAGTTTGTATTGGGAAAACTAATAAAAATAAAGAAGCGAGAAGCGAGAAATGAGAAGCGAGGTGGGCGAGTTCGAAATTTAAATGTTGATAAAATTCCGCGGCCGCGGAATTTTATCAACAAATTGCCGAGGGGGTGAAAAATAGGTAAAGTATTGGCATGAAGGTGTGGGCAAAAATTAAACAAAATTTAGCGCGACCGAAGGGTGACCCTTATATATATTGGGCTTTGTTTTTGTTGTTATTTTTTAATTGGTTGCTTTTGGCGGGCGCCAGCGTGGACCAAGGCGGCTTGAACGCGCCACTTGTCTGGCGGGCAGTAATTGCTTCCGTGCTGGGCGCTTTTATTTTTTTGGCGGTGTCTTTTAGTAATTACCGTTTTTGGGTCATGTTGATTTGGCCTATGGTTTTGAGCTTGATTTTAGTTTTGGTGGCGTCACTTTTTTTTGGACAAGTTATTCAAGGCACTCGAGGTTGGCTCAACTTGGGATTATTGACTATTCAACCAGTGCTTTTGGCCGAAGGTATGCTGGTTATTATTTTAGCGGCATTTTTGGGTCATCGGGAAGAAACATTTTTAAACAGACGTTCGTGGTTGGGGTTGGGCGCTTTAGCCATTATTATTTTGGGATTAATTTTAGCTCAACCAGATTTTGGTTCAGCTGTTTTAGTGGTAGCGCTACTCGCATTTTTTTTAGTGGCTTTGCCTAAAACTAAAAAACAAAAAATTATTTTAACCGGCGCGGTGCTGGGCGTTGTTTTATTAGGCATCATTTTTTTACCTTTTCAAAATTATCAGATTAGTCGATTAAAAATTTTTACCGGCTCGCTCGATGACCCGCTCGGGGCTGGCTACAATGTTCGCCAAGGGTTAATCGCCATCGGCTCGGGCGGGCTAGCGGGGCAAGGCATTGGTTTTGGCTCGCAGAGTACTTTAAGGTTTTTACCCAGCCGGCAGACGGATTTTATTTTTGCCGTGGCGGCGGAAGCCACTGGCTTGTTTGGGTCTTTATCTATTTTATTTTTGTATGCTCTAATTATTGGTCGGCTGTGGTATTGGTCCCAAAAATTGGAACCGTTCGGGCATTGGCTAACTTATGGCGTAGGGATTTTATTATTTATTCATGTGGTGGTAAATATCGGGGTGGTCTTGCAACTTTTGCCTGTGACTGGCGTGCCGTTGCCACTTTTAGGTTCGGCCGGAACTTTTACGGTGGTCGCTTGCTGGCTTTTGGGCTTGTCGCAATCGGCGATTCGCAATCGGCCTCTTTTTGCGGAAGTTGACTAGCAAGTTAGCATGTCTAGCATGACTAGCAAGTTAGCATAAGTCTTATGATTTATAACGGAATATCGTGAGGCTACGAATTCGCTGGTTGTCTCAAATCAGCTTCTCAAAGAGAAATTATCGGCTTTTGAGTAAAAAGCGAATAATCGGTTCGAACTTACGGAAAAGTTTCTAAAAACCAATATTACCAATACGGAATTGGCAAACGAGGGAATTCCCGAAGAAATACTTCGGGAATTCAAAAAAGTCGGTTCGAACTTTAAAATTAAGGATCGAACCGTACTTTTTGAGCCACGCGGAGCGTGGAAAACCCTTTTGGATTCTGGATTCGGCGGGGGGGAATGCCTTAGTGTCGCGCCTTTGGCGCGACCCCATTTCGGCTCTAAAATCCGATTTCGATTTCTGGTGGAATGAGAGAGATTCGAACTCTCGATGGGATTTCTCCTATGCCTGATTTCAAGTCAGGTGCCTTAAACCAACTCAGCCACGTTTCCGACGTGGAAATTATATCATATAAAATACCAACACCTTTTATTTGCGTTTCCTACTATCCATTTTTAAAATATAGCGTATATGCTATACTTAAAGTATGGAACAGCCGGAAGAAATGATAAAAGTTGGGCACTTTATCAAAAAGACTCGCGAGGGACGTGGGCTTACTCAAGGAGAATTTGCCAAATTGCTTAAAACCACTCAAAGTGCCATTGCTCGCATAGAGTCTGGCAAACAAAATGTCACTATTGATAATTTATCAAAAATAAGTGAAATTTTAAGACGTCCAATTCTTTCCTTGCACGATACGCTTGATTTCAAAATAGAAGGAGGTCACAAACTATCGGGTACCATTGAAACAAACACCTCAAAAAACGGCGCCATAAATATGATGGTCGCGTCTCTCGCTAATAACGGAACAACAACCCTTAGAAACATTCCACGCATTGAAGAAGTTCATCGCTATAAAGAACTTTTGGAAAGTTTGGGTGTAAAAATTCGCTGGACTCACAATGACACCGCGCTGGAAATCACACCTCCAAAAAAACTTTCTTTCTTAACAGTGAATAAAGATGCGGCAGAGAAAATTCGTTCATTTACTTTTGTTGGTGCCTTCATTCATTATAGTAACAACTTTTCTCTACCCCACTCTGGCGGATGCAAAATGGGAGAACGAACAGTCGCCTCACACAAATATGCGCTTAGCCATCTTGGTGTAAAAATTGATACCAAAGAAAACCATTATGCAATTTCATATACAAAACTAAAGCCGGCAGAATTTGTTCTTTATGAATCATCGGATACCGGCGCTATCACAGCCCTTATTGCCGCCGCAAAAATCCCGGGCAAAACCATCATCAAATTCGCACCGCCCAATTACCAAGTTCAAGACGTATGTTTCTTATTGGAAAAATTTGGCGTAAAAATAAATGGCATTGGTACAAGCACTTTAACCGTTTATGGAAAAAAAGAAATCAATGAGTCAATAGAGCATTATAATAGCGAAGACCCAATTGAAAGTATGTTTTTTATTTCTGCGGCAATTGTCACAAAATCAAAACTTACAATCACTAGATGCCCGTTTGATTTCCTGGAATTAGAACTGGAGAAATTAAATCATATGGGATTAAAATACAAGACAGGTAAAAAATATCTTTCGCGCAATGGCCGTACAAAACTTATAGATATAGTTATTTTTCCCTCCAATCTCACCGCTCCGCACGATAAAATTCATACCCAGCCATATCCGGGAATAAACAATGATAATCTTCCTTTCTTCGTACCAATATGCACTTTTGCAACAGGGCAAACCCTGATTCATGATTGGACTTGGGAAAATCGCGCCATCTATTTTACAGAATTAAATCGTCTTGGAGCTGATATTAAATTGCTTGATCCACATCGCGCGCTGGTAACCGGTGTAAAAAAATTGCGCGGTGCGCAAATTGTTTCCCCTCCGGCACTTCGTCCAACGGCAATTATTCTTATAGCTATGCTTGCGGCTACTGGCACATCCACGTTACGTAATGTTTATTCAATAAAACGCGGCTACGCGGACATAGCAGACCGCTTAAACTCAATCGGCGCAAAAATTACCGTAATGAGCGGGGTGTAAGAGATGATTTGACCGTTTGTTAGATTTTTGATATCCTAGTCACATTATGGATAAATTAATTTTATCAGCCAAAACTCGCGGAACTTCCAAAGTTGACAGAAGTGCCACGCGCCGGGCCTCCTTGGTGCCGGGTGTAATTTATGGACATGATTTTGTCGCGCGACCAGTTGCTGTAACACAAATTGAATTAGAAAGAATTTATCGTCAGGCTGGTTTTTCAACATTAATTGATTTAAATATTGAAGGTGAAAAATCAGAAACTATCGTCATTCATGATATTCAAAGACATCCGGTGACAGGTTTGCCTTTGCATGTGGATTTATATCGGGTCAAAATGGATGAAAAAATGACGGCCGAAGTGCCTTTGGTTTTTGTTGGTGTGGCGCCGGCCGTAAAAGAATTGTCAGCTATTTTGGTGCAACATTTGGATCATTTGAAAGTAGAATGTTTGCCCAAAGATTTACCGCATGAGTTGCCGGTAGAACTGTCTTCTTTAACGGCTTATGGTTCAGAAATTTTAGTCAAAGATTTAGTCGTGCCGGCTGGAGTCAAGATCGAGCATAATTTAGATGATGTGGTTGTTGTGACACAAGAAGCCAAGGCGGAAATTTCGGCGGAAGTGGCAACCGATGGCGCGGCGGCGGAAAAGGCGGCCATTGAGGGTCAAGAAGTTGAAAAGAAAGGCAAAGAAGAAGAGGAAGTTGCTGAATAATAATTGCGAGAAGCGAGAAAAGAGAAGCGAGAGATGACGCGTTAGCGTCATTTTTTGCGCATCTATTGACAAAAAATTTAAAATGAATTAAGGTGATGCGGAAAGCAAAAAGCTCTTAAATAATTCAATTATAATAATAAAGGGACAAAAAAGATGCCAAGACCATTGGACTTGATAATAAAAGAAAAAAGTGAAGAAGTTCTAGAAAAATTATTCAATAGGCGAATAATTTTATTGAAAGGGGAAATTTCAAAGCAAGCAGCTGATAACATTATAGCTATGCTGACTATACTTGCTGTACGGTCAAATGAAAAGATTGACCTTATCATTGATAGTGGAGGGGGTTCAGTTGATGAAACTTTCCGTATCGTTAATTGTTTGGGTTTGTTGAAACCAGTTATTCGAGGAATTGTAGTTGGTGAATGTAGTTCTATGGCAATTATGATTTTACAGGCATGCCATAAACGATATTCTTGTAAATTGGTAAAATTTCATATCCATAGGTTCAGTATTTCCAGAAGTAATATGCAGAATATAATTTTTGAGCGATCTCTTAAAGAAATTCTAGATGCTGAAAAAGAATACGTAGATTTCGTTTCCAAACGCATGGGTTTAAGCAAAAAGAAACTATGGGCTTTAATGGATCGAGGTTCGCTTTATATAATTGATTATTCTGCAACTGAAGCCCTTAAACTTGGACTAATCGATCGTATAATACATTTTCGGGAAAAGGATTTTCAAATAATATAACCGCCGATATTTATATTTGTGGTAGGCCGGCTCTTTGCCGGCTTTTTTTATTTATAAAATAATTTATTACCAAAGCGAGCGTCGATATATTCCAGGCCTTTTCTGGCTTCAGGGTTTTTGAGTTGTTGGGTTAAAAATAATTCTACATTGGCAATTTGATTTTCAGAATTATCTAAAGCGTCAAATTTTATAATAAAATTTTCAGTCGTTTTGATATTAACTTCTGGTCGTGGCAGGTCCAAATATTCCCAGTGGTCTGTGATTTTTTTAAGGGCAGGCGCGCTGGCTAGAGCCATATGCGCGCGTGACAAAAAATCGACAACCGGTTCTTTAAATAAGTTTTGGCTGATGGTGAAATTATTTTCCGCAGGAAAAAGCACTCGGGGGTAGGCCGTCGGCGCGGTTTTCATATCAGATAATTCTTTTAAAACTAAGCCCTTGCTGTTAACGGCGTAAAAGCGCGCGCCGGCTTGAGCAATAACCCTGGCTGGTAATTGCTCTACTTCAATACGCACCACCGAGGGAAAAAAAGTCTCAATTTTTAAATTTTCAACGGCAATCACGGCTTGAATATTTTTTTTGGTTTCATTTGTGGAAAAGGCAAAATAGAAATTTTGTGAAATTAGGCCCCAGCGTTTTTCTTGCCATTGTTTTAGAACCAGATCCTGAATAATGCCGACATCTTGTTGGCCCGAGCCAGCTGTCGAGACGATGATATTTTTAAGTATCAGAAAGTCGCGCGTATTTAACCAATAAAAACCATAAAAAATAAAACCTAAAATAATAATTCCTAAAATTGGCCACCATTTGCGGCGGCGGTTTTTAGGTCGAGTGTTTTTGAAAGTTTGCTCTAGAGTGGGTGGGGATTTGGCGGGCCAGATGGCTTTAAAAAATTTTTTAAAAACAGACTCGTGGCTTTTTAAACCCTTCCTATGCCAAGAAAATTTTGAAGCGCGCGCGTCTTTCATAAGCCACAAATCAATTCAGAAATCATAATTCAGAATTTGTAATTTTTGAAAACAGAAATTATTTTTTGGCGCGTCCTTGACGCATGCGAGCGGCATGTTTTTGAAAACTTAAACGTAGTTTTTTAGCTGAAACTGTATTTTTTATACTATTTTTTACTTTGCTCATACTTTGGTAAAAGCGTTTTAAGTTGGGGGAGCAATTTTAAGCGGTTAGTGAAATCGTTCCAAGATTTTGGCCAAATATCGCGCATGACCTTTTGAGTGTAATCGCCAATAATTTGATTTCTTATAATTTCTCCAATTTCTTGTTCGGATTTTCCTTGTGACATCATTTGTTCAATTTGTGGTTGATATTTTTTAAGCAAAGTTGTCGAGTCAATTTTTTGTAAGTTATTTTGTGCGTTTAAAATAGCCAGCCCCATAAGTATGATTGTGGAAGCCACAGCCACCATCATAATAAATGGTCCCCAGATTGAGCAGAAAATAAAATAACCCTTTTTTTCCGTGGTGGGGTCTGGTTTTTGTGTTTGGAGCTCCCGCGTTAAAGCGGTTAAGCCCAAGAAAATAAAAGGCAAGCTCCAAAAAGCTTGGACTAGAGAATATATAACATCAGCTAAACTGGTAGTCGGGCCGGTTTGCGGGATAATATTAAGCACGGCCATAGGCGCGAAAGCGATTAAAGATAAAATAAAATATCGCCACAAGACGGGCCAGAAAACGCCTTTTATTAACTGCCGACTGCGACAAATGGCTTTATAGCCGCCAATATTTTCTGTTATTTTTACATAATAAATAAGCGAAGCGTGGAGCGCTAAAATTAAACCAGGAATAATCAACAAGGTAAACGCGCCAAATTCGACAAATAAAGTCAACAGACCTAAGCCCAGCAGGGGAAAAAATATTCTGAAGCTTATTTTTATAATTTCTGAAAATTTCTTTTCGACAAAAGCTAAACGGATAGCCAAAGTATTGGTAAATAAAAATATAACTAAGATCGTTAGTCCTAATAAAATAAATTTACTGGGATTTTCCGCTGTCGTATAATTTTGGTTTTTGGCTAAAACTGGCAAGACGATAAGCAAAATTGTCACAGCTAAACTTAAGGGCCAAAAAATTTTAAAATTTCCGGCAAATTGCTCCCAAGTCTTGGCGATTAATTGTCCAATGGGCAATAGTTTACTTTGGGTAGTTTTCTCATCCATACTGATAATCATAGTTTTTTATGAGGATTTTTATAAGTGGATGATTTCCCCACTGTTATTTAAGTCGAACATGGTACAATTAGTAAATGTTTGATGTGATTTCGCAGATACCATTTTTTTGGTTGGATTTTTTTCACTGGTGGAAACAATATTATCAACATACGCAGTTGGCACTTATGGTCGTGGCCACTTTTTTTGAAGGGCCACCCGTGTCTTTTTTGGCGGGGGTGTTAGCTGGTGCCAATAAAATTGATCCTTACTGGTATTTAGTTTTGGGGACGCCGGCGGTTTTGTTGTCTGATATTTTGTGGTATGTAATTGGACGTTTTTTTAAAAAAGCAGGGGATAAAGTCGTCTCCAAATCAAAAGCTATGAAACGCGGTACGACGGCTTTAAAACATATGTTTCATAATCCAGCTTCATTATTTTTAACAAAATTAGTTTGGGTGATTCGACCAGCGATGTTTGTGGTGGCTGGCGCCAACAAAGAACCTTTAAGGTATTGGTTGCCGTGGACCATGGGAGCGGCCGCCTTTTGGACGCTTTCCACTTTTTGGTTGGGTAGCCAGTTGGGACATCGTGCTTTGAAATATACGGGGAATGTGAAGACGGTTATTATTGCCGTGTCTTTATTGGGTGTGGCTTATTTGCTTTGGGCGGCTTTTAGAAAAGCAAAAACAAATGGCTCAAAGTAACATAATTTTTAGCAAAAAGTACTAAAAATAAGGGGTTTTATGCTATTTTTAGTATAGCACTGCATAAGTTCAGATACATATGGCACTCCTTGAAACCCAAGGAGCATGAGGATATTTAATAAATTCAAAGGTACTAAAGGCTTTATTTCCACTTGGCAAAGAGTGATACGGTTGAGCTAT
>Ga0082335_1000315_pt2 | contig 63158 bp, 56 predicted proteins | sample Subgrocontami58m_FD_72375 | JGI IMG/M metagenome (GOLD analysis project Ga0082335, IMG submission 72375) | Subsurface groundwater microbial communities from S. Glens Falls, New York, USA - GMW37 contaminated, 5.8 m (SPADES assembly) (version 2) ... | reverse complement strand
TAGAAGTAATGTATGAATTAAACCAGGCATTTCTTCTTTCAGTTGTTTTTCTCGTTTGAACTTCCGGATAGCCGCCAAGTATGATTCTATCTATCAATACTTTCGATTTATTAGATTTACCGGGCAGCTTAATTTTTTCGTCAAATAAAATATCAACTAAATTAAATTCACTTCGATTCAATTCATTTTGTGAAAAGGGAAATAGATTTAGTATTTCCACTCTTCCGGCTAATGATTCTGCTACTTTTGGAACTAACAAAACATTTGCCGAACCAGTCAGGATAAATTTACCCGGTATACGATTCTTATCAACTATCTTTTTTATTTCAGGTAATAAACCGGGTGCACGCTGTACTTCATCAATAGCAAGATTACTATCAAAAGATTCTAAGAATCCACCTGGATTACTAATAGCAGCAGAAAGAAATCTTGAATCATCCAAGGTTATGTATTCAGCATCGTATTCTTTTTCAATTAAGCTCTGAATCAAAGTACTCTTCCCTGTTTGGCGTGCACCATGTAATAGTACTACCGGGCTATCGGTTAATGCATCTTTGAGTGGAGCTTTTATTTTTCTTTCGATCATAACTGAATCCCTTTTTAACCGCATGAAATTAGTTATTATGTCGCTGATAATCAACCGGTTTATGGCTGATTATCCGCCATAGCAAACCATGCAAGGGCCGGGAAGCGAAAGGTGTGATGGATGATGGATGAATTGTGATCCTTCGCCGCCTCTTCGACTTCGCTCAGAGCTACGGCTCAGGACAGGTTTACGATTGTTGATTTACGAATTACGATTTCTTATTTCTTGTTACTTGTCACTTGTTACTTGTTTCTTGGTGATTCACTACTTACTACTTACTTCATACTACTTACTTCTTATCTCTGAATTCTACACTCTACATTCTGCATTCTGATTTCTGACTTCTTACTTTTGAGATTGACACTCATTTTATACAAGTTTTGCCAGCGCTTCTTTAATCCTCACAACAGCTTTTTTCAAATTATCCATTGATGTTGAATAAGAAATTCTTAAATAACCTTCAGCACCAAAAGCACTGCCCGGAACAGTTGCAACTTTTGCTTCGTAAAGCAGATACATTGCAAGATCAAATGAATGTTCAATTTTAGATACCGATGTTGATTTTCCAAAGTAGTATTTGAAGTTTGGGAAGAGATAAAAAGCTCCCTTCGGTTTGAAACATGTAATACCTTTGATGGAAGTAATCTGTTCAAAAATAAAATTTCTTCTTCTCTCATATTCTTTTTTCATAATATAAATAGACTCTTGCGGGCCGTTCAATGCTTCAAGAGCTGCAGCCTGAGAAATTGAAGATGCGTTCGATGTGCTGTGGCTTTGAATTTTGTTCATTGCTTTTATGATATTTTCAGCTCCCGCAGCATATCCAAGCCGCCAGCCTGTCATTGCATAAGATTTTGAAAAACCATTTACAACCACTGTTCTATTTTTAATATTTTCATTTAGTGAAGCGAAGCACACAAATTTGTTGTCGTCATAAATTATGTTCTCATAAATATCATCGCAAATGACATAGAGATTATTTCTTTCAACAATTTCTGCAATTGCCTCCAACTCTTTTTTAGTATAACATGAGCCGGTGGGGTTAGTAGGATAAGAAAGTATCAGAACTTTTGTCTTTGGAGTAATCGCTTTTTCCAACTGTTCCGGAGTTAATTTGAATTCTATCTCTTCAGTTGTAGAAATAATTAATGATTGTCCCTGTGCCAATGCAACCATCTCAGGATATGATACATAATACGGTGCGGGAATTATAACCTCATCATTATCATTCACTAATGATTGAACTGCATTATAAAGACTTTGTTTTGCACCGGTAGAAACAATAATATCATTCGGTGAATAATCTAATCCGTTATCTCTCTTCAATTTTTGAGAAATAGCAGTTCGCAGTTCTATAGTTCCATTGTTAAGCGTGTAATGAGTTTGATTATCATCAATAGCGCGTTTGGCAGCTTCTTTAATATTCAGCGGAGTAGGAAAATCGGGCTCGCCAACAGAAAGATCAATTACGCTTTCACCGCGCGCCTGCATCTGTTTTGCTTCTGCGGCAATTTTCATTGTTGGCGATACACCAATTTTATTTATTCGTTTTGAAACGGACATTTTTTACCTAAAAATTTTTTGGAATAAATAAAATGAACCGAATTATAATGGAGATCAGTTCTAAATTATGATGGCGGCAATATAGTATTTGAGAAGTAGAATGGAAAGAAATTGAGTTAACCGTTTGTGTGAATTAAGTAAGTCACCTTACGCAAGAATTGAAGTAAGGATATTTTCTCTGTGGTTCTCTGTGCATGTTCAGTGTTTCTCTGTATTATTTGTTGGTTTTTATTACACAGAGTGCCTCCGAGAAGTCACAGAGCTACACAGAGATAAAGCTTCTACGTAAGGTAACTAAGTTATTTATTTTTTTAATTTATATTTTGATTACAATTGTATTAGTTTTCAGCAAGTGAGTTTTATAAAAGTGGTTGGATAGAATCAGTTTCAAACCGGTCCGTTATGAGAATTCTAGATCTAAATATTGCGCATCCTTGGGGAATATCTACTAAAGAAAATCCGACCTCTCAAATTTGTGTTAGATTGAAGCAAGCATATATAAAAAATTGTCGAGCATCTTATAGCTGAGAAAAAAATTCTAATAAATTGATTTAGAGATTTTTCAACTTACAGGATTACTCTACACATGCTGTCTATGAAAGAATAATAAGACAGGACTAAATGCTTATATACTTATTTACGGACTAAACACAATTTGAGAAGTGCCATGAAATCAAAACTTATCTTTATTGCCGCTGCTGTTATATTTATAATAACAGTAATTCTTTTATTCTATCTTCATTCAACAAGCGAGAAAGAGGTTGTCCAGCGGTTCCAAGCTGAACAGCTTGTTGCTTCACGCCAGCTTGCCAGAGAGATTGAATCGCACTTGCACGATAGAGCTCAAGGAGTAAATATACTCTCATCTTTTCCGTCGCTTCAAAATCGTGATATGAAAAAAATGACAGCAGATATACAAACGTTCTTTGATTACGTAAAGAAAGATCACGTCAAAGCGGTTAGTGTTTATGATGAAAAAGGGACAATCATCTACTCAACAACTAAAGAGGCAAACGGACGTAATTACAAACAATTAGATTTCTTTCAGTGGGCAACAAAAAAAGAAAACAAAGGAAAACAATTCGTTTCGTCACTCATACGAAAAACAGATGATACAACCACATCACTTCCTTACTTTCGTTTTCTTATTGCTACACCTATTTATAAAGAGGTAAAGAATACACGTGATCAGAAACCTACGCTTAAGTTTGTTGGCATTGTTACTTCCACCATAGATTTAGAGGAAGTTGTTTCTCATTTCCTTCCGTTTGTGAGTGCTTATGCTCATAAGGAACATGCATATATATTGGATAGAAACGGAACGGTACTCTTCCATTCCGAACATCCGGAAATGGCTTTGATAAATATCCGCTTGCAAGATAAAACTTGTCTTAAATGTCACGTCACATTCGAGCATGTCGAAACAATACTTAACGAAAGGCAAGGAACAACCGAATATGCTCTTAAAGAAAAGCCAAAGGAATTAGCAAGCTTTTCTTCTATCGAATTCAAAAATATTTCATGGAAAATTGTCATCTGCATTTCTTATGAAGAAGTCTCCGGGTTCATCAATAGAAATATGTATATGACATTTATCCTTATTGGAATAATCACTCTAACACTTATCGGAGGATCTTCACTAATCTACCGCAGCAACCGGTTGAAGATTAGAGCGCAGGAAGAAGCAAAGCAGTGGATGGAAAAGCAGAAACTGGAAGATGGTATACGCGAATCTGAAGAGCATTACAGATCGGTTGTTGATGTTTCACCGGATGCAATCGTCATCCACTGTGAAGGAAAAATTGTTTTTGTTAATCCAGCGGCAGTTAAGTTGGTTGGTGCATCAAGCCAAAACGATCTTCTTGGTAAACCGGCAATTGAATTTGTTCATCCCGATGAAAAAGAATCTATTGGTAAACGTATTTTAGAAATATTAAAGAGCGGTAAATCTTCACAATGGCTTGAGGAACGATTCATAAAAATGGACGGCTGTACAATCTATGTGGAAACCATCGGGACTCCTACAACATTCAATGGTAAACCATCTGTGCAAGTTATTATACATGATATTACCGAGCGCAAGCGTGCAGAAGAAGCACTGCATGAGAGCGAAAAACGTTATCACTCTTTATTTGAGAATATGCTCGAAGGATTTGCTTATTGTAAAATACTTTATGATCACGATAACCCAGCAGACTTCATCTATATTGATGTTAACAACGCATTCGAAAAATTAACAGGACTGAAAAACGTTGTCGGGAAAAAGGTCAGTGAGGTAATTCCGGGCATTAAGGAGTCAAATCCTGAGTTGTTCGAGATCTATGGGAGAGTGGCTTTGACAGGTAAGCCGGAAAGGTTCGAGATATATTTAGAATCTTTGGGGATTTGGTTATCTATTGCAGTATACAGTCCTGGAAAAGAATATTTTATTGCCGTATTTGACAACATCACCGAGCGCAAGCAGGCGGAAAATCGGATAAAAAAAATAAACCGCATTTATGCTGTCCTTAGCAACATCAACAAGGCAATTGTTCGTGTTCATGATATCAATCGTTTATTCAATGATATTTGCCGGGTTGCAATTGAAGACGGTAAATTCTTAATGGCATGGATTGGTATGGTAAATACTGATTCAAAGAAAGTTGAAGTAGTTGCATCCGCTGGATTCACAAGTGACTATTTGGCTAAGATCAATATTGATTTGAATGATGAGAAACGAAGCCAAGGTCCAACCGGAAGAACTATTATTTCCGGAAGTCATTTTATTTCAAATAACATTGAACATGATGAAAGCATGATTCCATGGCGTGAAGATGCACTGAAGCTTGGATATAGATCATCGGCATCATTCCCTATAAAAGTATTCGGAAAGGTGAGCGGCGTGTTCAATATGTATTCAAGCGAAGTCGGTTTCTTTGATAAAGATGAAATTAAATTGCTCGATGAACTGGCAATGGATATCTCATTTGCACTCGAATTTATAGAGCGCGAAGCCCAGCGCAAACGTGCGGAAGAAGCACTGCAAGAAAGCGAAGAAGGATTCCGCCGTTTATTTGAAGAATCCACCGATCCTATTCTGCTTCTTAATCAAAAATATTTTTTCAATTGCAATCCCGCAGCACTTTCAATTCTTCAGCTTAAATCAAAAGATGAAATTGGGAACAAAACTCCATGGGATTTATCTCCCGAATTCCAACCGGATGGTAAATTATCTTCAGAAAAAGCTGTCGAAATGATTTCGACCGCTAAGCAAAATGGCTATCACCGTTTCGAATGGGTTCATACAAAAAAAGACGGCACTAATTTTTTTGTTGAAGTAATGTTAACGCCAATCGCACTTCATGGTGAAGAAATTTTTCATGTTATCTGGCGCGATATAACCGAACGCAAACGTGCAGAAGAAGCGCTTGTGAAGAGCGAGGAGAAACATCGTCGCCTGGTGGAAAACCTTGGCAAAGAATATTTCTTTTACCGGCACGATACAGATGGAGTGTTTTCCTACGTGAGTCCTTCCGTTACAGAGATGCTTGGCTATTCTGAACAAGAATTCTTAACTCACCACACCAAGTATCAGACGGACAACTCTATCAATAAAGAAGCTGTAAGGCATACCGAATTGAGTATTAAAGGACAACAGCAGACTCCGTACGAAGTAGAGGTTTACCACAAAGATGGATCCATCCGCTGGTTAGAGGTTACTGAGCTTCCTCTGCGCGATGATAATGGTAAAGTGAATGCCGTTGAGGGGATAGCAAAAGACATTACCGAGCGTAAACTTGCTGAGGAGGAACTTCATAGAAAAGAAGAACATCACAAAGCCGTGATTGAAAATATTTTTAAATTCGTTCCCGAAGGTGTTCTTGTGCTTACAGAATCACTTAATCTCCTCAAGCACAACAAGGCGTTCGATGATATTGTACAAAAGTATGCGCCATTGCTTGGTTATACAGAAGAAGGACTTGCCGAAAAGATCACTGAGCAGTTGCGCAGTAAAATTGTAACCAGAGATGCAGCGGAGATACGTATTATGAAAAAAAACCTAATTCAAGATAGAAACACAAATAAAGAATGATAATTACCATGTTATTATCTCACCCCCTGAGAAAAAACTCATCTCCTTTGCATGGTTCGACGATTGCAAAAATAACTTTGTCGAAAATACTCAAAATGAGTTTGGTGAAATACATAAAGTTCATCGAACGGAAGATCAATGGGGCAGAGTATCACAAAGGAAAACGCGTCTCTTTTTATGCGAAGGTCGTTCCGATAAATGGTGACTTGAAATTGTCCGCCAAAGGTCCGCCTCAGGCGGACGCCTATGGCGTAGAGATAGCAGACGAACGGCTGTTGAAACGATATCCGATCAATGCAACGAATAATCCCGCAAACGGGATTGTAGTTAAAATGATTAATACGAGAAATGAATTCTCGGAACATATTGTCCGTGGAATTCTCAAGTTTCAGAAGAAGTTTTGGGAGAGTGGAAAAGATTTAGATATCAAGCCATTAACGTCTAAGCAATTCCTTTCACTGTTTCCGTTTCCCAAACTTGATGAATCGAGACTCTCAAGGTTGGTATCTGTCTTACCACTCCAAACGCAGGGTGGAAGGATTGTGAACCTGAGAAGACTCTTCAGTTCCAGCAGAAGATCCTTTGCAACTGTTATAAAGGGTGTCATTGATGAATCCGATGAAGCGCTCACCGATAAGGACATTCAGACTGTTCTCCGTGATCAATACGACATCCATCTCTCTGTGCGAACTATCTGTGAATGCAGAAAACTGCTGTCCATTCCTAACTTCAGAGAACAGTGTGCCTGCTACTATCCAAAAGGTATTTCATTCAGTAAGTCCATTGCAATGATTTCGTCCCGACAATCCGCCGTAGGCAGAGGGATTAATCGAATCCCGGCTGAACCTGGAGTCTATGAGTTACGTCTATCATCGAAGATCCCTTATCCCCAATGCAGCAGTCATGTTATCTACATTGGCTCCTCGAAGAATCTCCGCAGACGCACTTCAAATTATACCGGGACAGTGTTAAAGAATAAACGCATTGCAGGATTCCTTCGTAATGACAATGTATGCATCCATTATTACGTTACTACCGACCACATTAAATTAGAAAAAGAGCTGCTGAAAAATTTCAAACAACACTACGGACAACTACCCAAAGGAAACATAATCGGAGCGAAATTATGAAAACCGATCTTACTCATAGCGATGAACTTCTTCTTCAGTTTAATACTGCAAGAATGTTTCTTGCAGAAGAAGAAGAAGAAGAAGAAGCCCGCATAGTTGTGTCGTTGTTAGACATCACCGAGCGAAAGCGGGCGGAAGAAGCGATTCACAAACTGAGCTATCAAAACACACTCATCCTGGATTCATTGGGAGAAGGGGTGTACGGAGTCGACGTATCAGGGAAGGCTACATTCGTTAATCCAGCCGCGGCGGCAATGACTGGCTACACAACGGAAGAACTCCTTCGCCAACCCATGCACGAGATTTTGCACCACTCGAAGCCTGACGGAACCCCCTATCCTCGAGAAGAATGTCCTATCTATGCAGCATTCAGGGACGGTCTGGAGCATTGCATTACGGACGAGGTCTTTTGGAGAAAAGATGGCACAAGCTTCCCAGTTGAGTATGTGAGCACACCGATTCAAGAGCAAGACAAGTTGATTGGTGCGGTGGTCGTTTTCAAAGACATCACCGAGCGCAAGCGTGCTGAAGAGGCGCTGCTGAAGAGCGAGGAGCGTTTTAAGCAGGTAGCCGAAAATGCTGGTGAATGGATCTGGGAAGTCGATGCTGATGGGTTATACACCTATGCAAGCCCTGTCGTGGAAAGAATATTAGGCTTTAAGCCAGAAGAGATTGTTGGGAAGAAGCATTTTTACGACTTATTTTCTCCGGATATAAGGGAAGAGTTGAAGCAAGCGGCTTTCGAGACTTTTGCCAGGAAAGAAGCCTTTAGAAACTTTGTTAATCCAAACGTAAATAAGAATGGTGACATTGTCATTTGGGAAACAAGCGGGACACCGGTTGTAGATAACAAGGGAAACCTTCTTGGATATCGAGGAGTAGATACAGACATCACCGAGCATAAGCGTGCGGAAGAAGCGCTGTGTAAGTCCGAAACCTTATTCCGTTCAGTCTGGGACAATTCAAAGGATAGTATGAGACTAACCGATGAAAACGGCCTGATGGTAATGGTTAATCAAGCATTCTGTGATTTTACCGGTAAGTCGAGAGAAGAACTTGAAGGAAAATCACTAGCTGATGTTTATGAGCAATCTGATAGAGAGCGAATTCTAAAGTCATATATAGAGAATTATTCTAACAACAAACTACTTCCTTATCTCGAAAGAAAATTCAAACTATGGAATGGGGAAGAAGTATGGTTTGCAGTTACTAACGCATTTTTAAATAGTAATGGCATCCATCCATTAGTTCTGAGTGTATTCCGCGACATCACCGAGCGCAAGCAGGCAGAAGAAGAGCTTAAAATTTCACACAAAACTTATCTTGGAATCATTAATAGTCTTACTGAAGCTATTTATATTCAAGATGAAAATGGAGTATTTCTTGAAGTGAACAAAACAGCCGAAAAGTTTTACGGTCATCCAAAGGAATATTTTATTGGGAAAACTCCCGAGTTAATATCAGCACCCGGCAAGAATGACATTCCAATGATTGCCGAAGCAGTAAAAAAGGCATTTAACGGTGAGCCGCAAAGTTTTGAATTTTGGGGCTTACGTGAAAATGGAACAATCTTCCCGAAGAGTGTCAATTTAACTTCCGGAGAATATTTCGGGAAGAAAGTTGTAATTGCAACAGCTCGCGATATCACCGAGCGCAAGCGCGCGGAAGAGCAAATCAAAAGACTAAACCATATTTATATTGTTCTCAGCAATATAAATCAGGCAATTGTTCGTATTCATGAACGCGAACAGTTATTTATCGAAGCGTGCAGAATAGCAGTAGACGACGGCAAATTCCGGATGGCTTGGCTTGGAATGGTTAATTCTCAAACACAAAAAGTTGAAGCCGTTGCTTCTGCCGGATTAATAAATGATTACCTCGATAAAATAGATATCGATTTAAGCAGTGAAAAACACAGCAAAGGTCCTACTGGAAGAACAATACAATCAGGGACTCATTTTATTGTAAACGATATTGAAAACGATGACACTATGATTCCTTGGAAAGAAGATGCCAAAAGACTTAGCTTTAGATCATCGGCATCATTTCCGTTAAAAGTTTTTGGGAAAACGAATGGATGTTTCAATTTATATTCAAGCGAAGTCGGTTTCTTTGATGAAGATGAAATTAAATTGCTCGATGAATTAGCAACGGACATCTCATTTGCGCTTGAATTTATAGAGCGCGAAGTCCAGCGCAAGCAGGCGGAGGAGTCGCTACATCAAGCGGAAGAAAACTATCGCGGTATCTTTGAGAACGCCGTTGAAGGCATCTACCAGAGCACGCCTGAGGGGCTTTTTCTGAGCGTCAATCCGGCAATGGTGCGTATCTTTGGTTATGAGACGCAAGAGCATATGGTCGCCAGCATTTCCAACATTGCGCAGCAATTTTACGTTGAGCCCACAACGCGCTTGGCGCTAATCCGCGCTCTAAAAGAAACGGGCGTAGTGCTTGGTCTCGTATACCAGGCCTATCGCAAAGACGGCAGTATAATCTGGGTTACGGAAAATGCACGTGGGGTGCGTGACACTAATGGTGTATTGCTTTTCTTTGAAGGCTTTATTGAAGATATCACCGAGCGCAAGCAGGCAGAAGAAGAGCTTAAAATTTCACACAAAACTTATCTTGGAATCATTAATAGTCTTACTGAAGCTATTTATATTCAAGATGAAAATGGAGTATTTCTTGAAGTGAACAAAACAGCCGAAAAGTTTTACGGTCATCCAAAGGAATATTTTATTGGGAAAACTCCCGAGTTAATATCAGCACCCGGCAAGAATGACATTCCAATGATTGCCGAAGCCGTAAAAAAGGCATTTAACGGTGAGCCGCAAAGTTTTGAATTTTGGGGCTTACGTGAAAATGGAACAATCTTCCCGAAGAGTGTCAATTTAACTTCCGGAGAATATTTCGGAAAGAAAGTTGTAATTGCAACAGCTCGCGATATTACCGAGCGCAAACGTGCTGAAGAAGAAATTATTTCTCAAAAGAACAGATTTGAGCAATTGTTCGAAAACTCACCGATTGCAATTGCTTTGTTAGACGATCAAGATAAAGTTGTTGTTATCAACGAATCATTTTCAGCGATGTTCGGTTATTTCCTCGAAGAAATTAGAGGACAGTCTCTTGAAGACTTAATAGTTCCACCCGAATTGAAAAAGGAAGCCAAGAGCTATTCAGATCAAACACGTGAAGGCAATCAGATAAATAAAGAAAGCTACCGTAAGAAAAAAGATGGTACGCTTGTGTATGTTCAAATTATCGGTGTGCCTGTTTCATTAGATGATTCTACAGTTGGTATCTATGGTATGTATGTAGACTTGACTGAACGGAAAGATGCTGAAGAAAAAATGAGAATTGCAAAAGAATTGGCCGAACAATCCGACAAAATGAAAACAGAATTCCTGGCACAAATGTCCCACGAAATTAGAACACCGATTAATATAATAACAAGTAATGTGAATTTTATTGGTGAGGAACTTGGCGATAAAATTGACCCTGCAGATAAAGATTGTTTTGAAAGTATTGAACTTGCATCACGAAGAATTATTAGAACGGTAGACTTAATTCTCAATATGTCTGAACTGCAAACCGGGATCTATAAACCATCGCTTAGTAAAGTGGATATTGAATCACAAGTTCTGAAAAAATTGTATAACGAATTCCAACGGTCGGCAAAACAAAAGGGAATAGATTTTATCTACAAATGTGAAGTAAAGAAATCAGAAATTATATGTGACGAGTATTGTGTCACACAAATCTTTGCCAACCTAATTGATAATGCAGTCAAGTACACAAAGAAAGGAAAGGTAGAAATACTTCTGACGAAAAATAAAGACGGCAATATTGTTGTTGAAGTCAAAGATACAGGAATAGGAATGAGTAAAGAATTTCTTCCTAGAATATTTGAACCATTTGTTCAGGAAGATCAAGGTTATACCAGAAGCTATGAAGGTAATGGACTTGGCTTAGCTCTTGTAAAAAAATATTGCGATATAAACAATGCTGTAATAGAAGTTGAGAGTGAAAAAAATGTAGGATCAACTTTTAGAGTGATATTTAAATGATGATGTTTGATGGATGACGTATGATGGTTAATGTAAAGCGATTCGCTGAATCGCAAAATGTAAATCGAAGTTTACTTCGAAAAGCAAAAACTGATGCAACTGTTAAAAATGGTGTCGACATGAATGTCGAGATACAATTACAATTAGTATGAGGTCCTTATGAAAAAAATGTTAGTTGTAGAGGATGATATTCTATCTCAAAAAGTTATGAGAAGAATATTTAAGAGTGAATTTGAAATAGATTTTTGTGAATCTGTAGAAGAATATTATGAAAAATACTCGAAGACGAATTACGGTATAATAATAATGGATATATCGTTAAGGGGAGCCAGGAACGGATTGGAATTAATAAAAGAGATTAAAGCATCACAATCATTTACCGGCACACCAATACTTTGTTTAACCGCACATGCACAAATTAAAATGAGGCAGACCGCAATAGAATCCGGTTCAGATCTTTTTATAACTAAACCGGTTTCTAATAAAATACTTAAAGAAGCGGTTGCTTCATTAATGAGGTAAGATTTATAAAAGGGTGTACTTAAATTCAAATTTGAAAAAAGTAAATGCAAAAATTACCCATTCATAATTCGGTATTATTTTGCTTTTATTACCAGACTGACAGAGGCGGTAACTTTTGTAAGTGTCAATTCAATTTTCTTTGCTAATGTTTCTGAATTAAAACTTTGACTTAAAGCAACACCTTCAACATAATCTCCGTGGAAAATATTAATATTGTCTTCGTTGTACATATCAATTTTTACTCTTCCTAAAGAATAATTTCCAATGGCAACTGTAACTTCCAAACTATTTGAATTTAGAGTTAGAGCGTTATTGTAACTACCGTCATAATTCCTTGCTTTTAACGCATAAGAAAAAGAAGTTGATCCATTAACAATTGAAGGTGTGTTCTGTATTAAACCATCGCTTAAAGTCGGAGTTGCCACTTCAACATTATTGTTGCAGCCGGAGACAAGAATCAATCCAACTATCCCAATAAATAAAAATAATTTTGTGATTCTCATTTTATCCTCCTTAAAAATTGTGAGATTGTCTTAAAAGTCTTTATGAACCTTTTGGCATAGCCATCGAGGGTGTATGATTATTGTATAGCGAAATTTATTTCGCTCATATATGCTGTGAAAATATTATTTTTTCCGCAATTAGCGAGATGAATCTCGCTTTACAATTAATATTTTCACACACCCTCCATCACTATGTGATAAGTTATTTTTTACTTTTGAGACAACTTCAATAAATTTATTTTGTTTGTGCTAATCTCTTCGGTCCGGCATTAATAACTTCCTGCGAAGAACCTTTTTCAAATAACTTGAAGTTCTCCTGAAAACGAGCAGCAAGCGCATCATACTTCTTCCAGTATTCATCTTTACTTCCCCAGGAATTTTCCGGGAATAAAACATCTTCGGGAACATCGGGACAGGTCATCGGCACTTCATAACCGAACAATTTATCTTTTCTGTATTTCACGTTATCAAGTTTTCCTTCGAGAGCTGCGTTCAAAAGATTTCTTGTATGTCGAATACTAATACGTTTACCAATACCGAATCTTCCTCCAACCCATCCTGTATTAACTAACCAAACATTTGCATTGTGTTTCAACATTCTATGTTTCAGCATAGCCGCATAATCCGAAGGATGACGAACCATAAAAGGTCCGCCGAAACATGCAGAAAAAGTTATTTGCGGTTCAATGCCTAAACCAATCTCCGTCCCTGCTATCTTTGAAGTGTATCCGCTGATAAAATGATACTGCGCCTGTTCCGGATTTAACTTTGCAATTGGTGGCATAACTCCGGATGCATCACAAGTTAAGAAAATAATATTTTTTGGATGAGTGTGAACGTAACCGTCTTTAATTACATTCGGTATAAAATCAATCGGGTATGATGCGCGTGTATTTTCTGTAATTGTATCGTCATCAAGGTCAATGATTCGTGTAGTTGGATCCCAAACAACATTTTCCAAAATTGTTCCGAAGCGGCGTGTAGTTTCATAAATCTGCGGTTCATTTTCTGCAGAAAGGCGGATAACTTTTGCATAACATCCGGCTTCAAAATTAAATACGCCTTGATTACTCCAGCCGTGTTCATCATCGCCGATAAGTTTACGTTTTGGATCAGCCGATAAAGTAGTTTTTCCGGTTCCGCTTAATCCAAAAAATAATGCAGCATCGCCTTTGTCTCCGACGTTTGCCGAGCAGTGCATCGGCAGTACATCTTCATAAGTAAGTAAGAAATTTAAAACAGTGAAAATGGATTTTTTAATTTCACCGGCATAAAGTGTATTTGCAATAATTGCCGTGCGTTGATCGAAGTTGAGAATAATTCCGGTATCTGAACGTGTACCATCTGCAATGGGATCGAGTTTAAATCCCGGAACTGCAATAACTGTAAACTCGGGAACAAATTTTTTCAATTCATCTTTATCATTTGTAGTAAGGAACATGTTGCGTGCAAATAAACTGTGCCAAGCTTTTTCGGTAATGATGCGAACAGGCTTTTTGTATTCCGGATCAGCGCCGGCATAACAATCCTGAACAAACAATTCTTCGCCTTGAGCCCAAGATTGTAAACGTCCCATCAATTGAGACCACATAGAATGAGCATAAGGACGATTGTAAGCGCCCCACCAAATATCTTTTTCGGTTGATTCTTCTCGTACAACATATTTATCAGCGGCTGCACGGGCAGTATGTTTTCCGGTATTAACTAAAAGCGCTCCGTGCTTTGCAAGCTTGCCTTCATTTCTAAAAATTATTTCTTCATACAAAGCTTCGTTAGGTAAATTCCAAAAGACACGATCAAGATTTGTTAATCCTTGATTCTTCAGACGGAAATCGGAAGCAAGATCTAAAGCTTGTTTTGTTGCCGGGGTGTTGAATTCTAAATATTTACTCATGACCAGTCCCTCACTAATTTACGGTCGCCAATATAAAGTTCATTTGGTGAATTAGGATCGAGAGCCCATTTCATTCTTTCGATTCCTTCGGCTATCTCTTTGATCGTTCCGCAATAACTTATTCGTAAATAACCATCCAAACCGAATTCCTTTCCGGGAACGGTTAACACCATAACTTTATCAATTAAGAACGAAGAAAGTTTTTGCGAATCTTTTTCATAAACTGAAAAATCAGCGAAGCAATAAAACGTTCCATCCGGTACATGAACTTTAACTCCGCTGAATGAACGAAGTAAGCCAACCAAAACGTTTCTATTATTTTCTAATGTAACACGTAAACTCTCAACAGTTGATTGAATTCCGTTAAGTGCACCTGCTGCTGCTTTCTGAAGAAGAACAGAAGGACCCGAAGTTTGATGTCCTTGTATATTCGACATTGCTTCAATAACTTTTTTATTTCCTACTGCCCAGCCGATTCTAAATCCTGTCATAGCATATTGTTTAGAAACTCCATTTACAATAATGATCTTGGAATTCTCAACAGATTTTTTTGTGTAATCATAAGCGCTTATTGGTTTCTTCCCGTCGAACACAAGACGATGATAAATATCATCCATGATCAAATAGAGATCTTTCTTATCACAGAAATCAACGATATCAGAAATAAATTCTTCGGAATACATAGCGCCCGAAGGATTGTTAGGACTGTTGATAATTACGGCTCTTGTGTAAGAACCAACCCGTTGTTCAATATCTTTTAGTCGCGGATAGAATGTTCCGTCTTCCGGTAAAGCAGCCACACCAATAGCACCGCAAAGTTTTGCCATATCGGGATAACTAACCCAATAAGGTGCGGGAAAAATAATTTCTTCCTGCGGATTTAAGATTGCCTGCATTGCTACCATGATGGATTGTTTAGCTCCGCCGGATGCAATTACATTTTCCGGATTTACTTTTCGGTGGTAAAATTCTTCCGTGTAGCGGATGATTGCTTTTTTCAATTCCGGAATTCCGTCGGCAGGTGTGTAACGAACTTCTCCGGTATTAAGTGAATTGACTGCTGCCAGCAGTGCATCCATAGGTGCTCTGCTTTTTGGTTCGCCTCCGCCAAGATGTATTACGGGATCTCCTTTTTCTCTTAAGATCGCAGCCTTTTCATTCAATGCTAACGTGGGGGAAGCTTTAATTGCTCTTGCGATTTGACTTAAACTCATATTTAACCTGTGGTTGATTATTTCAAAAAGAATATTTGTGTCCGAAACTTATCGGCTATTGGTAAGATTAGCAAGTGGATTTTGGGTTTTTGAATTCATTTTACTTATTTACCGAAAAATATTTTCTGATTTTTGCTGCGATCATCTTTTCGGTCATACTATCTGAAGTTTCTACCGCTTTAATTTTACCGAAAAGGCGTTTATCACTTTTAAGTTCCTCCTTAAACATTATTTTTGCTTGAGCCGGACCGGTAATATAGATTTCTGAAGCATCGCGTATGTAGTTTTTTATCTCATTGAAGTAATTTTTCAACTGATGCAGCTTTCGTTCTTCTTTGTTCTTTTCAGGATCAATATAAAGTTTTCCCATTCGTGTATAAGTTTTCGATTCTCCATTGTAGCGCACTCTACTTTCGACGTTTGAATTTACTTTGTAAATCTTCTCTTCATTGGCTGAAATGGAAAGTATTATTGCATTTTTACTATCAAGCCAAATTCCAATTTTCTTATTCATAACGGCTCCTCTAAATTTTTAATTTGACAGTTGATTTTGTTGGAAAAGAAAGATCGTAGTTTAAATTTATTGGCTATTGAAATGATTAGCAAATGGATTTTCTATTGCTTCCGCAATCTTGTAATAATATCTTGAAAATATTATTAACATCAATTGATGTGTTTATTAAAACTAAATTGATAAATTTATTTTACTCTAACTTTTACTATTACACCTTTATCACCAACCATAAAACAACTTCCGTCTAATTTAGAAATACCGATGCTGTTAAAACTACGCGAATCAATTCCGGACCAAGTTTTTCCGTCGTCAGTTGTATAATCGGTTCCGGATGTGCCTGTGGTTAAATAGAATTTATATTTTTCGTTCCAGCTAACGCAAGATCTAAAACCATTCGGCTGATTGGATTTTACAGCTTGCCAGCTTAAACCGCCGTCATCGCTTATAGAACAATTGGAAGTTTTATCTTTATCGTTTTTGTAATCTCCACCTACAGCAATTCCGTTCAGTTCATCCTTAAAACAGATAGAAAAAACTCCGCATGTGGAACTTCCGCCTTTAATTTGCGAATCAAATGCTCTCCAATTTTCACCTATGTCTTCCGAAAGAAAAATTCTTGCTTTCTCGCCCCCGCCTGTTCCGAACCAGACAAGATCTTTTCCGGCAACGGCAATTGTTGTTCCGCTTGCGGCAAATGCGGTTTCACCATTTTGAGGAGAAGGAAGATATATTGAAGGATACTGTTCCCAATTCTCACCTCCGTTTTTAGTAACTACAATAAAAAAATTTCCTTCGATCGGATCACTTACAGCAATGCCGTTTTTTTCATCCCAAAATGACAGCGCATCAAAAAAAACTTTTGGATCTCTGTTCATATATTTTCTCTTCCAGGATTTACCGCCATCGGTAGTTTTGAAAAAGAAAGCCGGTGCATCGGTACCCATTATGATAGCAGTATTTTTATCAAATGCTTCTACATCACGAAAATCGAGTGTTTCAAATCCTTTTACTTTTCCATCATTCCAGGTATTGCCGCCATCTGTTGTTCTTAGAAATGTTCCGTTAGATCCGCTTGCCCATGCAGTTAAAGAATCAACCACAGAAATACCGCGCAGTGAAGAATTAGTTTTAGATTTTTGCATTTCTAAAGTAAAAACCAATTCTTTCTTTTTTTCTAATACAACCGGCTTTTCTTCTTTTTGTTGAATGGTTTCTTTTTGGGAAGTACACGAAAAGAATAAAACGGTAGTGATTAGGATAGATAGAATTAATTTCATTAAAAACCTTCAAATAAATATTGAAATAAGTTTTAGAAAATTTCTTTTAATTTCTTGGATAGAGTGTTTGACAATATATAAACTATATTAATAATTTCTAATAGAAAAATAGGAGGGGAGCTATAGCATGCAATTTATTAAAATAAACAACTTACTTATAGATTAACTGATTAACGTCAGAGTTGAATGGACAAAAAATATGGAAATCAATAACACTCCAAAAGTATCTCTCATAATAGCTTGTTATAATCAAGCCGACTACCTTGAAAAAATTCTATACTCGTTATTAAATCAATCGTTTACGCAATTTGAAATAGTAATTGCCGACGATGGATCGGGACCGCAATTAGCAAGGGCAATTGAGAAATTTAATAGCAAGTTCCTATATCCAATTCAACATGTTTGGCACGAAGACACCGGGTTCAGAAAAACAATTATTGTGAATAGTGCTGTCAAGAGGAGTAAATCTGATTATTTGATATTTATTGATGGCGACTGTATTGTGCATCGTCAGTTTATAGCCCGGCATTATTTGCGGAGAAAAAAAGGAGTTGTACTATCCGGCCGAAGGGTCATGTTAGACGAAGAAATTAGCAAGAGCATTTCTGAGGAACAAATCAAAAAATCTTTGTACGAAAAACCATGGTTCTGGTGGAAACATAGCTTGCCTGAAGAACGGAACAGAGGTTTTTATTTACCGTTTCTATTTCATATTGTAAATTTTCCAGGCAGAGATTATTACGCATTTGGATCAAATTTTTCTATACATAAAACTGATTTTATTGAAGTTAATGGTTATGATGAGAGTATTATTGGCCGCGGGCTTGAAGACATAAACCTCAGTCAACGATTTAAACTAAAGGGATATAGAACCAAGCGATTATCAAACGAAGCATTACAGTATCATCTTTTTCATAAATCAGAACTGGTGCCTCATTCAAAAGAAGATGAAGAAATTATAATTCATCCGAAACATTTTTATGCAGAACAAGGGATTATTAAATAATAATTGCTGCTGAACAAATCAAAAAACTCAGCATACATATAAAAATTCATTAATATGAATGACTGCTTCGAAAAGGAAAGTATAGGTTAAACTGAAGTAGTTTATATAAAAACAAAACCCCAAACTCTTTCGTTTTTGGGGTCTTTAGAGCTGGCTATGGGACTCGAACCCGCGACCTGCTGATTACAAATCAGCTGCTCTACCAACTGAGCTAAGCCAGCAAAAAAATATAAACTTTTAAGATCTGCCGACCTTCCCGATATTATCGGGATGCTCTACCAACTGAGCTAAGCCAGCAAAAAAATATAAACTTTTAAGATCTGCCGACCTTCCCGATATTATCGGGATGCTCTACCAACTGAGCTAAGCCAGCATTTTTTCGTGGGGCAAATCTAACATAAAATGTACATTCAGTGCAACATTACAGATTTAATTATTCGTCTCGTTTAAGAATTTATTACACAGTAGAAAAACTCTATATTTGAATTAGAAATTAGAATGAAACATGTTAACAAAAAGCCAGCTTAAATATTACTCATCACTTCTTAACAAGAAACAGAGAGTAGTTGAAAAAAAATTCCTTGTTGAAGGACAGAAGCTTATTACAGAAGCATTAGATTCCGGACACACATGCGAAATAATTTTAAAACACAATGAATCAGAAGCAGAAAACCAAAATTTAACAAAACAGTTAAACAGAAAAAAAATCAATACAGAAATTGTAAAATCATCTGACTTTGAAAAATTATGCGATACTAAAAATCCACAAGGCATTATCGGGGTATTTCATTTTAAGCACCAAAATAAACCGGCTTTTGAAAACGAGAATTTAATTGTCGCCATGGAAAGCATTTCCGATCCGGGTAATGTAGGAACGATCATCCGCAATTGCGATTGGTTCGGCGTAAAAAATATTTTATTGAGTGCGGATTGTGCTGAAGTATATAACCCAAAAGTAATTCGTGCGTCAGCGGGTTCGGTTTTTCATATAAATATTTTTGTAGAAAATGATTTTTATAATGTGTTGAAGAAACAAAAGAAAAATGGATTTGTGGTTCTATGTGCGGACCTGAACGGAGAAGATCTTTATGCTCACGTTATTATTAAAAAAATAATTCTTGTACTTGCCAATGAAGCAAACGGTCCTACAAAAGAGCTTTTAGAAATTTGTGATTCTAAAATTACAATTCCCAGAATAGGAAAAGCAGAATCACTTAATGTTGCAAGCGCTTCTGCTGTTATACTTTCCACGTTAAGTAAGGGTTGAGTTTTATCTTAAAAGAATCATTTTTTTAGTTTCAATAAAATTACCGGCTTGTAAACGATAAAAATAAATTCCTGAAGACAATTGCGAACCTTGCCTGCCGGCAGGCAGGTTGCGAATTGCGAATTGCGAATTATGTACTCCGGCTGGTTGATATTCATTTACTAATGTAGAAACTTCTCGTCCCAATAAATCGTAAACTTTTAATGTTACATAACTGTCAACTGCTAACTGATAACTGATAACCGTTGATGGATTAAATGGATTGGGATAATTCTGCTCAAGCTTAAACTCGGTGGGAATTGTTTTTTGTTCGTTAACGCTTGTTATAATATCTGAAGCTTTGGGAATTTTTTTAGAAGTATAAAGACGATATTCACCGGGCTGCAATGTAATTAGCATATTAACATCTGTTACATTCAGACTATCGCCCGTAAAGAACTCATACCATTTGCCTGTATTTTGAAAATCCGGTAATAATGGTCCGGAACTAACATCAAAATTTCCTAGGATAACTACATTCATGCTTGAATGGTTAATTTTGATTCGTTTTAATCCTACACTTGTAGCAAGCGAAAAATCATTACTTGAAAATGCAGGATAGTTTTTCTTCAATTTTATTAGTGCAGCAAATACATTGAATAAACTTTTTCTGTCGGTATCGGAATAGTAATTCAAACCATCTGTCCACGGAAGAGGTTTCTTACCCAATCTTCCTCCTTGGTTGATGGAAATATCATAACCAAGTTCTCCAAACTGCCAGATCATTTTTGGTCCCGGAACAGTTATAAAAAATGTTGCTGCAAGTTTTATTCTATTTAATCCTGTTGTTAAATTTTTAATATCATAAGTTGGTGCTTGAGAACTGTTTCCATAAGTTTTATTCTTGAACATCAACCTTTCTTCATCATGGCTTTCCATGTAACCCATAAGATTGGGAACGTTCCAGCTTCTTTGCAGATAGGAAATACCGTTAAAATTTGAATTGCTTACATAACCCATTGTAGCTTCATTATAATTGTAATTCATATTTCCCCACATTAGAATTCCGTATTGGGCAAGTTCTTGATCTTCGGGATTATCGGCGAGATGTTCGAAGATCATGATTGCAGTTGGATCATAAGACCAAATTTTATCTACCATTCTTTTCAAAAGACGAATTCTATCCGGATCATAAATACTTCCCCAGGGATCTGAAAGAGATTTATAGTTGTTGCCGAAACCTTTTGTAAAATCAAACCTGAATCCATCTATCTTAAATTCCGTCAGCCAATATTGAAGAACACGGTCAATAAAATATTGTGTTGCTTTGCTTTCATGGTTGAAATCATTACCCCATTGAGCCTCCGGATTAGCAAAATTAGACCGAACATTAAACCACGGATTATTTGCTGCAGGACGGTTGTTGGTATTATCCCAATACATCTTCGCCATGGAATTAGAATTATATGCGTGATTAAGAACTATATCTTGAATTACGGCAATTCCATTTTGGTGACAAGCATCAATAAATTTTTTCAGGTCTTCTTTTGTTCCGTAATATTTATCCGGTGCAAAATAAGTTGATGAATTATAACCCCAGCTATCGTTCCCTTCAAATTCGGAAATCGGCATCAGTGCAATTGCGTTAACGCCAAGTTTTTTGAAATAACTAAGTGTATCAATTAAAGTTTTGTATGAATGTGTACTAACAAAATCCCGTACTAACATTTCATAAAGAACAAGTTTTTCTTTTGCAGGCCTGGTGAAATTAGATACTTTCCAGTTGAAAGTAGTTGGACCTGGCTGTAAAACAGAAATTAAACCGCTGGTTTTATCACGCGGATAAGCTTTCAAATTAGGATAAACAGTTGAAGGAATGTTAGGGTCATTATTCTGATCAAGTATTTTATCGGTGTATGGATCATAGATTCGTAATGTGCCGTCAATTAAAAATTGATACGCAATTTCTCCCGGAGGATCTGCTGTCATTGAAGGCATACTAATCCACCACAAACTATCTGGCGTTGAGTTGTCACGGTTCATGAACCAGATCGGATCAACTTTCCAATCCGAATGATCTCCAATCAAATAAACAAATTTTTTACCGGGAGCGTAGAGAGAAAGAACACGGGTATTATAATTAACTCCGATTTGACTCCCCGAAGGTAAAGGAAGATTTTTTATCTCCGGATTTTTCATAATCACAAATTTTGATGAATCTTTAACATTGGCAGTATCAGAAGCAATAATTTTTACTTCGTTCTTGCCGCCCGAATAATCATTTGCATTGAAAGTGAAACTAAGTGTGTTTGTAGAACTTTGTACTTTTTGAATATTGTTAATAAATAATGTTATAGATTTTGTTTTTGTTCCAAGTTCTGAAGTTGCAACAGAAATTGGAACAGTTCCTCCGGCAGAAACAAAAACCGGCGAGCGCATTGGATCGCCAAAGAATAAATTTACTGTCGGGCTATTAATAATAACTCCAATTCCGGGCGAAAAAAGTGGAACAAAAATATCTTCGGTTTGTTTGGTTCCGTCCGAACTCCTTAGTACAAAGCAGAGTTCTGTAATTTTTTGTGAAGCATCGGTAACTTGATAAAAGGTTCGTGAATTATTAATAGTAATTTGATACTTGTTTGGTCCTATAAAAGTTAATTGCGGTTGGACGGTGTTGTCTCCCCAATTTCCTTTCACTTTTTGCCAGCGCTGAGGCGCACCGCCATTAGTTGAAATTGTAACTCCAGTATGTGCATAAACACTTCCAAAGTAACCGGCAATTTTGTTTGGATGAGTAGCATTTGTAACATCAAACATAATTGTAATCTGATCGGTTTGAGTTGGGTAAGTCGGTGTTGTTGTTACTACTGTTTGAGCAGTTATACTAATAGTTAAAGTAAAAAGAAAAATTAGCGCATGGAATTTCATATAGATCTCTGGAAACTTAATGTGATAAAAGTTAATAAAAAATTATGGCTGTAAAGTTAGGTATGGATAAACTGCTAATCAAGAAATTCCCACGCCACTCCGAAACGAATACCGCGGGCTTGCTTGGGATAATATGGAACAATGAAATATTTAGCATTAAAAAGATTTTCAAACACGAAATATATTGTTGCCGAGTTCTGAATTTTTCCGGCTAGAAAAAAATCGAGTTGGAATGATGGAGAGAATGAACCGGGTATTAATGTTGAAGTTGGTACAGAAGTAACAATAGTGTAATATTTATTGAACGAAATATTCTTTTCAAAATCCATCATAACTTGGTTACGCTCACCAATTGAAAAATAGTTGATCCCGGCTTTCAGTTTTAGGTTATGGTTGAAAAGAGTATCAACGTAATAGATTCCGCCGTAGGAAGTGAACTCGGGAAGTTTGTAATCACTTCTGTTTTCTTTGTTGAAATAGAAACTTGAATTTGTTCTGAAAAGAATTTTCCAAACTTTGAGATCAAGTTTTAGATTTAATCCTTGAAGCAATATATTTTTTACATCACCATAGAATGCGCTTGTTTTCATTTCATCCTGTTCATGAATAACGGCGATGAATGTATTTGATGAAGTCTGATTGAAATAACCAACGGTTGCTTTCAAATTTTTGTTTTCAAACGAAGCTGAAAATTCTATCGAAGAAATTTTTTGTTTATTTTTTTTCAACTGAGCAAGAGCAAATCTCTCTTCCCAATAACTCCGCAGTTTTTCTAATGAAGAAGCTCCCGCATATAATTTAATTGATTCGTCAATGCTTAATACTGCATCGGCGCCGAATCCAACGTAACCAGTCTCGGAATAATTTGTGTATTTCCCAAATAAACTTGGGTTCAATGAGTTATTAAACAAATTGAAACTTGCGATTGCTGTTGTGGAGAAGAGAGATTTAGTTGTTTCTTTTGATACAAACGGCGATCCAATTGTGTATTTACCTTTTTCAAAATTTGTGTTTGATGTCAATTTCCCAAAATCAAAATTGAAATCTTGTCTAAGATTTCCACCAATAGTAGAATATTTATTGTCATCAACGATATATTCAATGTTTTTTTGATTTGCGTATTCGTTCTGTCTAAACTCTGTAAGATTAGTCTGGTAGTAAAACGAAATATCGGTTGGAGAGTTTTCAATAAAATTTCCGAGCATACGCAAATTAAAATTATGTCCGGAAATTTTTTGATATCGGTTTGTAAATCTTACAGGTGCACGGAATTTATCATACAAAATAGATTCAAATTGAGAAGAGGAATATCTTCTTCCAATTGAATCGGCATCAACTCCTCCGAATAACTGTGTAATAGTTTTGACGTACTTGTAACTAGCGATAATGTTAATGTTATTTGATAACAGGTAATGGAGACGAGCCGAACCCATCCAATTGCTGTGATCGGTATTAATAAAATACGGATTTGTATTTTGGTTAGTAATTTCAAAAAAGGCGTTTACTTTTTTGAATGGAGTAATGCTGAAAATTCCATCAATCAATCCTTCGCCGTTTGGAGCTTGATAATACTTAATGCGGGAATATGGCTTACGTAATTCCGGCTGCCGTGAAATAAAATTTACTGAGACAGGATTATTCATTGCACCGAACAGAAACCCGCGGGAAAGTGGGATCACTTCAATCGAATCAATACTTTCAGACTGAAATAAGTTAAGATCAAGTGTATTTGATAATCTATTGTTGATTGGTAGACCGTCGGATAAGAAAGAGACATTTCCAAATCCTTGTCCGTAAATCAATGTTTCGTTCGGCTGCCCTATGGAACCGAGGTCTCTAACAAATCCGAAAGGAATATTTGTAAATAAATCGGCAGTAGTCCTATAGTCGGTTGTCTCTAAAGTTTTTTTGTTGATGATTGAAGTCTTTAAATTTTCATCAAGCAAAGAAGGAATTCGCAATGGTATTAAACCGGCAGGTCGCTTAATTTCTGAAGTTGAATCTTTTGTAATAGCAGTCTTAGTTCTTAAAGAGTCAACAGATTTTTTTTCGTCCTTATATTGGAAATAACCAACAGCAAAAAGTTGATAAGAAAAAAAAAGAAGTATTAATAAAATTTTTTTTCGGGAAAATATTTTCAATAGGTAGTTCATAAATTCATTCACAAAATAATCTTAATAATTTTTCAAACAAAAGAAGTTTTCCGACAAGATTTTACCCGCAAATCTATTGCCTGATATCAACGTCCGTTTCTAAATCAAAATGTTTAGAAATGACAAAACTGTTTGTTTTCAACAAAAAAAATACTAAATTTCAAGCGAAATTAATCCACAAATAATAAGAGGCAACAATATGTCAATGACAAAAAGCCAACTGTTAACTTACATGGCAAAAAAATCCGGATTAAGTAAAAAAGCAACCGGAGAATTCATTCAGGAATTAGTTGTTCTCGCTTACCATGAAGCAAAAAAAGCTTTTGTAATTCCCGGATTGGGTAAATTAGTTCTTGTTGATAGAAAAGCAAGAATGGGAAGAAACCCAAAAACCGGCGAAGCAATTGCAATACCGGCAAAAAAAGTTGTTAAATTTAGAATTGCTAAACAAGCAAAAGATGCAATTCTAATTTATAGAAAATAATTATACAGAATAGAAAAGCCCATCTTTTGATGGGCTTTCTCTTATATACTATCATTTCTTATTTCTCAATTCAGAAATCTTTCCTACAAGATCTTTATATAAGTCTTCTCTAATATTTTGTAATATAATTTTTAACAGTTCAGGAAACTTTCCGACATTTGCATATATGCCAATTGTAATATTTTGTTTTGAATCATGCATATATATCGGTCGTGTCGGGTAGCCTGAAAATATTCCGCCGATTAATTTGTCTATATCTTCAATCCAAATTTCAATTTTTCTTTTGCTAAATAGAAAATTTGTACAGACAATTTTTTCATTGTCGGCAGAAATATCAAACGGAAACAGCTTATAGGTCTTGATATAGTATTTATTGAGTGAAAACAGCAGAGTTAAATTAATCAACGTAAAAAAAATATAATACCAGTATGAAAATAATCCGATGATTGATATGGTGAGATAGATAAGCAATAGAATTGTAACAGGTATATTTCCATATCTGTAAATCAATTTTGAAAAAAATGAATATTTGTAAGTTTTCATTTAATTAGTATCAAATATTAAATGTTAAGATATATAATCTTATCAGTAAAACTGAATGAAAAAAATGAATTGAGTATCCGTATAAAAGAAGGGATCAAATTATTTTAGAAAGACCATCTTCTTTGTTTGAGTAAATCCGGATATCATTAAAGTGTAAAAATAAACACCGCTTGGCAATTGAGAATTTTGAATTGAGAATTGCGAATTATAAGAGCCCGGTAATTGCACTTGATTAACTAGTGTTTCAACCTCTCTACCGAGTAGATCATAAATTTTTAGACTAACTTTACTAGTAACTGACGACTGATAACTGATAACCGTACTCGGATTAAATGGATTCGGAAAATTTTGTTTTAGCTCGAATTCTGATGGTAGATCAACCTTGCCAACTTTTGTAACTGGTATCCCTTTGAATTTGTAAATCTTACCATTTGAATAATTAGCAAAGTAAAGCTCCCGATTCTCATCTTCACCAAATGTTGATATTGAACCAGCAGATGCAAAGATTAATGTGTTATTCACAACGGAGCCATTAAGTTCCAGCGACCAAATCTTTCCGCTTACATAATCTGCGTAAATATATTTTCCTAATAATTCCGAAGCATTCCTTCCTCTATATACAAATCCGCCGGTGATACTGAATCCTCCGTCCGAATTGTGACCGTATTCCCAAATCGGTTTAATGTAATTAACGCCGCTGCATCCGTTAGTGTTGTAAGAATGATTTCCTTCATAACAGCGCCATCCGTAATTACCGCCTTTTTCAATTAAGTCTATTTCTTCCCAAGCATTCTGTCCTACGTCTGCAGCCCAAAGTTTTTTTGAATTAAAATCAAAACTGAAACGCCAAACATTCCTTAAACCAAAAGCAAAAATTTCTTCACGATATAAAGAAGAATTTCCCTTAAACGGATTATCCGGAGGAATTGCGTAATTCAACACTCCTTCTTTTTTATTGATATCAATTCGTAAAATTTTTCCTAAAAGAGAAGATAGATTCTGTGAATTATTTTGAGGATCTCCGCCCGATCCGCCATCACCAAGAGAAATATATAAATATCCGTCAGGACCAAATGAAGTTTGCCCGCCGTTATGATTTGAATACGGCTGATTTACTTCTAATAAAATTACTTCACTATTACGGTCTGCCTTATCCGGATCGGCTGCATTGACTTTAAATCGAGATATAACAGTTCTTCGGGGATTATCTGTTGTGTAATCAACGAAGAAATATCCGTTATTTTTATAATCGGGGTGAAAAGCCAGACCAAGTAAACCAAGTTCACCTCCACTTAAAACTTTATCACTAATATCTAGAAAGGTTTTTTTTGAAGAAATACTTTGACTGTTCTGAAAAACAGAAATTATACCTCGCTGTTCTACTATAAAAATTCTGTTTGAACCATCTCCTGCATTTTGTATATCAACGGGTTGTTGGAATGTTAAATTAGGAAAGGCCGATTCTATTTGTAGTTGTGACTGTGCTACATTACATGATAAGACTAGAAATATTACAGAACCACTTAAAAGAGATAAATTTTTCATAAATCCTTTATGCTTTATAGATGATGAACATTTTATGTACTCAGAACGTTCATCGAAAGTGTAAAAATTTTTCTTTAACGTTTATTAACTAATTTGTATTTGACCTTTGCAACGCCGCTGAATATTTTAGCCCCCGTAATAAACTAACAATTAAAAAGGTCTAATATGAAAAACAAAACAAATTATATACTTCCATTACTGATTCTAATTGCTTTAACGCTTTCTAAAATTACTTTTGCAAGCGAACCAAAGAAAGCGGAAAACTTCAAGCTGGAAGATTACAACGGTAAGGAATATCAACTCAGTGATTTCAAAAACTCCAAAGCAACTGTAGTTATGTTCATAGCAACTCAGTGCCCCGTTTCAAATGCATACAATACAAGAATGGCGCAGCTTCATGCCGATTATAAAGATAAAGGAGTTACTTTCCTTGGCATTAACTCCAACGTGCAGGAAAGTGTTGATGAAATTAAAGACCACGCTAAATCCAACAAGCTTGATTTTGTTATTTTGAAAGACCATAAAAATGTTATTGCCGATAAATTTGATGCTTCGTTCACTCCAGAAATTTATGTGTTAAACGGCAGCTCAGAAATATTATATCACGGCAGAATAGACGACAGCCGCCGCGAATCAGATGTGAAGACCAAAGATTTGCGTGCAACATTGGATGAAATTTTATCGGATAAGAAAGTTTCAGTACCGGAGACGAAAGCTTTCGGCTGTACAATCAAGAGAGTGAACTAATTAGTGAAAAAAATATTTTTGTTTTTAATTACTGTTCTACTTTTAAATTCTATTGAAATATTCTCTCAACAGTCAGGCAAGATAACTGTAGAGACAATTGACAAAGCCAAACTCACAAAACTCATTAAAGAGAGAAAAGGGAAAATTCTTTTTCTTAATATGTGGGCTACGTGGTGTGTTCCATGCAGAGAAGAATTTCCTTCTATAGTAAAACTGGCAAATGAAATAAAAGATGTTGAGTTTGTGGGTATAAGCGTAGATTTTCCTGATGAAGTTAATTCTAAGATCATTCCATTTCTGAAATCGAACAATATCAATTTTACTAATTATGTCAATGGATTTTCCGGTGATGAAGAATTAATAGCCGCTTTAGATAAAAATTGGAACGGTGCTTTACCGGCAACTTTCATTTTTGATGTAAAAGGAAACAAGAAAATTTTTCTTTCCGGCAGTAAATCTTACGGCGAGTTTAAAAAAGAAATTGATAAAGCCCTCATCCAACCCTCTTCCCAAAGGAGAGGGTTTTAGAGTTTGTGTGAAAGTGTTAATTGTAAAGCGAGATTCATCTCGCTAATTGCGGAAAAAATAATATTTTCACCGCATTTATGAGTGAAATAAATTTCACCATACAATAATCACACAGACTACTTAGAGTTGGGCTAATTTATTTATCTCATCAAACTCATCTTTTGTAACCGGCATTACAGAAAGGCGGCTTCCGGGTTGAACAAGTTTCATCTTCTGTAATTTTTTATTCGATTTGATTTTGGTGATAGAAACCTCTTTTGAAAATATCAATTCAATTTTTACATCGAACATAAACCATGTTGGTGAATCTTTCTTGCTCTTGGGATCGTAGTGAATGTCTTTGGGATCGAAAGCAGTAAAATCGGGGTAACTTTCTTTTACCACTTCACATATTCCTACGGCTGCAGGTGGTTCTGCGTTGCTATGATAGAAAATTACTTTGTCGCCTATCCTCATCTCATCGCGAATATAATTACGCGCCTGGTAGTTACGTACCCCGTCCCAATGCGTTGTTTGATTCTTTGCTTTCGCAAGATCATCAATTGAAAAAACTTCCGGTTCGGATTTTATCAGCCAGTATTTCACAACTATTTCCTTTGAATCATTCTTCGATGATAATTTATTTGACCAAGATGATAACTAAGGTGCGTGAGCAAATGAAGAAGCATATAATTGGTTGAAAAAGTCTCTCCCTGTTTTTCTATTGGGAAAGGTTTTTCAAAATCTTCAACTGAAAGATTTGATATTGCATTTTTTACAATATCAATAGTCTTTTCAAACTGGATTAATAATTCTTCTCGCGATATAGACCGCGTGTTAAACTCAACATCTCTGTTTCTTATGTAGCCTGTATTTCCTATACCAAAACCTATAAAATGATTCAGATTGCCGATAAGATGCAAAGCCAAATTTCCTGCCGAGTTTGTTATTGAACCCTGCTTTATCCACAAATCATTTTCATCTTTATAGAGATTTATTTCCCCAATCAGTTTTGTTAAATCTCTTTCAAATATTTGTATTAATGTTTCTTTTAGCATATTTATTCCTTTCGTTGGATGGATTAAAAAACTTCAACTAAATTAAAAGAAATTATTTTTCAATTATCTTTTTCATAAGATTAAAGATCGTGTTCCTATATTAGTTCGAATGATCACGTTGAACTTCTTTAACAACTTCACAAATTCCGGCTGCGCTTTATGGCTCTGAATTGTTGTGATAGAAAATTACTTTGTCGCCGATCTTTATTTCATCGCGAATGTAATTCCGCGCTTGATAATTACGAACACCGTCCTAAAATGTTTTTTGATTCTTTGCTTTTGCAAGATCATCTATTGAGAAAACTTCCGTTTCGGATTTTATTAGCCGGTATTTCATCTTTTTTTTCTCAGTGCTCTTTGCGAATCTCTTTTCGTTCTCTGCGTTTAAAAGCTTAACCGCAAAGTTTGCAAAGAATTCGTGGAGGACACTAAGTTATGTTTCTAAAAGTCCTCTTAAAAATCTTCCAGTGTGAGATCTCTCATTTGCGGCAACTTCTTCGGGAGTTCCAACCGCAACAACTTCTCCGCCTTTTTCTCCGGCTTCAGGTCCAAGATCAATCACATGATCTGCACATTTTATTATTTCAAGATTGTGTTCGATTATAACAACAGAATTATTGTTCTGTATCAGCATCTGAAAACATTTTAATAATTTTCCGATGTCATCAAAATGCAAACCGGTTGTAGGTTCATCAAAAATAAAAAGAGTATGCTGATTTTTTTTCTGCTGGGATAAATGCAAAGCAAGTTTAACGCGCTGTGCTTCTCCGCCGGAAAGCGTTGTTGAGGGTTGACCGAGCTTGATATATCCAAGACCGACATCACATAAGACCTGAAGTATTGAAACAATCTTATTGTTATTCACAAAAAACTCAATTGCTTCATCAACGGTCATATTCAAAACATCAACAATATTTTTTCCGCGGTAAGTAATTTCTCTCGTCTCTTTTTTGAATCGTGTTCCTTTGCAGTCATCACACTCAAGATGAAGATCGGCAAGGAACTGCATTTCAATTGTGATAACACCTTCGCCCTGGCACGTCTCGCATCTTCCGCCTGTTACATTGAAAGAAAAATAACCGGGCTTATATCCGCGTGAACGGGCTTGAGGTGTATTTGCAAAAAGTTCGCGGATCAATTCATAACCTTTTACATAGCTGATAGGATTTGACCGCGAGGATTTTCCAATTGGAGACTGATCAACAATTTCAATTTCGTCTATGTAGCGCGAACCTTCAATCGAATCATACTTGCCGAGTTTTGAAGGATTGCCGCCGTTCATTTTAACAATTCCGCCGTAAAGAATATCATGCACCAAAGTTGATTTACCCGAACCGCTTACTCCGGTTACAACAACAAATTTCTTAAGCGGAAATTCAACAGAGACATTTTTTAAGTTATTTTCTCTTGCCCCGAAGATTTTAATTGATTCTGTTTCTTTAGTGTTACGCTTAACAGGAATTGGTATGCTGACTTTACCGGAGAGATATTTTCCTGTAAGCGATTTATCGTTTTGAATAATTTCATTGTAAGTGCCAAACGCAACAATTTCTCCGCCGTTTATTCCTGCACGCGGACCCATATCAAATATTAGGTCGGATTCTTTCATCATCTCAGGATCGTGTTCTACAACTAAAACAGTATTGCCAAGGTCGCGGAGTGATTTTAAGATATTGATCAGCTTTGCATTATCACGCGGATGCAAGCCGATACTCGGCTCATCTAAAACGTAAAGTGTTCCCATCAAAGCCGAGCCAAGTGAAGTTGCAAGATTAATTCTCTGCGTTTCGCCGCCGGAAAGTGTACTGCTTAAACGATCGAGAGTGAGGTAACCTAATCCGACATCATTCAAAAATGTAAGACGTTTTACAATCTCATCATAAATTCTTTGTCCGATAGATTTTTCATAATCAGAAAGAGAAAGTAATTTGAAAAATATTAAAGCACGTTCAATTGACATCAGCACAAGATCGTGAATTGATTTCTCGTCTATCAGTACTTGAAGTGCTTCGCGACGCAAACGCGAACCGCGGCATGCAGCACATGTTGTATAACCGCGATACTTACTAAGCAGAATCCGGATTCCCATCTTGTAAGTTTTTGCTTCAAGATGTTTGAAGAATCCGTTTATGCCGTCAAATCCCTTAAATCCTCCTCTGATAAATGAAACTTGTTCCGGTGATAAACTTTTAAAAGGAACAGTAAGCGGAATTCTATTATTATTATTTCTAATAAGATCGCGCAGATATTTGCTGTGTTTAACTGTCCGCCATGGTGCAATGGCTCCTTCCATCAAAGTTAGATTTGGATTTGGAACGATGAGGTCCATTTCGTATCCCATAGTTTTACCGAATCCTTGACAAACGGGACATGCGCCGAAAGGATTGTTAAACGAAAAAAATCTCGGCTCGGGTTCTTCGTAACGGATTCCGCAGCACTCGTAAAATTTTGTGAACTTCTTAATTGAATTGGTATCTGAATTAATTATTGCAAGCCGTCCTTCGCCTTCTCTGAATGCTGCTTCGATTGACTCGGCAAAAGATTCTCTTACTTTCCCTTTTTTAATTTTAAATCTATCGAGCACGATTATTATTTCTTGTTTTGATTTCGGGAGTGTTTTTGTTTCGTTCAGATCAACAAGTTTATCTTTAACAAAAATTCTGAAGAATCCTTTCTTACGCAGAAGATCCATTTCTTCTTTTACAGTTCTTCCTTCATGGGAATGAATCGGAAAGCCGAGATAAAATTTGTCTTCTTCGTTTTGATCTTCCAGCCATTCCGAGACAATAGCGACAGTATCTTTTTTGACAACCTTACCGCAGCTAAAGCAAATTGTTTTTCCGATACGTGCATAGAACAATCGTAAATAATCATAAATCTCTGTACTTGTTCCGACGGTTGAGCGGGGATTTCTCGCTCCGGTCTTCTGTTCGATTGCAACGGCTGGAGAAATACCGAAAATAAAATCTACTTCCGGTTTGTTCATCCGCTCAAGAAATTGACGTGCATAAGAAGAAAGACTTTCAACATAGCGGCGCTGTCCTTCCGCATAAATCGTATCGAACACAAGAGATGATTTTCCGCTGCCGCTTACTCCGGTAAATACCACAAGTTTGTTACGCGGTATTTCCAGCGAAATATTTTTAAGATTATGCTGGCGTGCGCCTTTAACAATTATTTTATCTTTAGGATTTGTATCGGATTTTTTACTCATTGAATATAATTTATTCCCAAGATCAATAATGAAATTCTAGGTAGACTAATTTAGTCTGTATATGATTTGAAAGCTTTAACATGAGATTCATTAGGAATTTTTTTATTCTTAAACCAATTATCTATGGTATCCGAATCATATTTCTTTTCGAATCTTTTAATCATTTTTATTGCATCTAAAATAAGTTCTTGTGCTGCTTCTTCACCCTTTGTAATACTAACTAAGGTTTCAGTATTATCAACTTTTACATTCTGAAGTTCCTGTAAACGACTTAACACCTTTGTAGTTAATCTGTAAATTTCCCAAGCTTGTTCTCGATTATAGTTGACTAATTTGGCATGACGTCTATTTTCATAAATTGCATAAATAAAACTTATAGCTGTAATGAATGTTCCGACGATACCAAACCATTCTAAGGGCATTTAATTCTCCTGCTTTTATTTTTTATAGAAGAGTTCTTTATGTGACTTTCGGTTTACCCTGGGTTCTGCGAGAGCTTTAGATATAGATTTTACAAGTTCTGTAGCGGATAAGATCTCTAGAGTCTCCTTCAAATCTTCGTATTTATCCGCGCTAATTATTACCGAAGGATTCTTAACTTTTATCGTTTTTATTTCCATTGCATCACTCTTTATGGTTGTTAAAAAATAAAATATTAATCAGTAAATGTAAAGTTCTCTTATGTACCAACTAAAGAACCAACTAAAGAATCTAATTAAAATCGTAAATCAAAAATCGTAATTCGTAAATGGAAATTATTTTTTCTGCAAACGTAATTCTAATTCTTTCAGTTCCTTCATTTTCTGATCTACAATTTCCTGCTGTTTTTTCAATTCACCTAATTGAAGATCAATCGCTTTTTCATATTCAGATTGGCTCCAATATCCGCGCTCTTCAAAATAACTCTTGAACAGCCAGTTATGTTTGAGCGCTTCCATATTCTCTGCTAAACTTGAAGTAGCAATTCTCGCATCATCCGAAGTCTTAACCAAATTTTTCAACATCGTTCTAACCGAATCGGCAATCTTCTTATCGCCTATTAGAGAACCGAGAACACCTTCCCCTTTATTAACTTTATGAACAAGGTTGCGAACATCAATAGTAGCGCTGTCAATATTTCCAACAATTGATTTCATGCTCGCACTTATCTTAACAATTATGTCGGCTATCTCATCTAAACGTTTTGTAATTATGCTCATGCTTCTATCTGCAGATTGAGTGGCGTTAACTGCGGATTTATAAAGCTGATCATCATTAACAAGTCTGCCGATAGACCCTTCACCTTTATTAACCTTAGAAAAAATTTCAGAAAATTCTTTTGTGAGATCTTTAATGTTACCCATTATAGATTCTGTTTCTTCCATAATGGCAGAAATATTAACGGGATTTTTAGAACGAATAACGCCGCCGTCACCAATTTCCGGTGCGTCTGCGCTTCCGGCAGTAATAGTAACAATCTTCTTACCAACCAGGCCTTCTGTTTCAATTGCGGCTTCGCTATCGAGATGAATAAAATGTTTAAGTGCGTTGTCAATCCTCATCTTCACTTCAACTTTAGCAGTGGAGTCGGCGGCAAATGAAATTGAACTTACACTGCCTATATCATAACCGCTAAGACGAACCGGCGCACCGCTTTTTAATCCTTCTATTTGAGAGAAGTATGATTTTACTTCGCTTGTCCGCGTGAAAAGTTTTTCTTTGCTGCCCAGAAGGAAAATCGAGATAACTAAAAGCACAGTTCCAAAGAAGATAAAAATTCCTAGCCGCGCTCCTTCAAGTTGTTTTAACATTTCTTACTCCGTTAAACTCTTATTATGTCATGACTAAAAAAATGTTTCAAGAATGGATCATTTGATTTTGTCAGATCGTCAATTTTTCCTTCAAAAGCTACATGAGCATCTTTCAAAAATATTGCTCTATCTGCAATGATCTCAGCACAGATCAAATCGTGTGTTACAACAATCGAAGTCATATTTAATTTTTTTTGAAGATTAAGTATCAGCTCGCTTATCTCTTTTGAAGAGATCGGATCAAGTCCCGTTGTCGGTTCATCGTACAACATCAACGCCGGATCAGTTATGATTGAACGTGCCAGACCGATTCTCTTTTTCATACCGCCAGAAAGTTCTGACGGCATTTTATCAATTGCTTCTTCGAGCGAAACAAGCTCGAGCGTGTACTTAACTTTATCATCAATCTCTTTCTGTGTCATCTCTTCAAAGTGTCGTTTAAGAGGGAAAGATAGATTCTCCCGCACCGTCATCGAATCATACAGCGCAGCTCCTTGAAATAAAAAACCGACATCCTTACGTACTTTGTTCAATTCTTTGATAGATAATTCAAGAACGTTTTTATCATTTATAAAAACATTCCCGGCGTCGGGCTTCATTAAACCGATGATGCATTTAAGCAAAACGCTCTTGCCCGATCCGCTTTTTCCAAACACGATTAAGTTTTCGGCACGATGAACTACGATAGAAACATTTTCGAGAACAAGTAGTTCATCGAAGCGTTTGGTTAAATTTTCTACTACAACTATCAGATTGTTGGCCATAACCACAATGTCACTTTTACTAAAACCATATCAAAAATTAAAATGAGGAGGGAAGCAAGAACCACAGAAGTTGTTGATGCTCGTCCAACGCCTTCGGTGCCGCCCTCGGCAGAAAATCCTTTATATGAACCTACAAGTCCAACAATGTATCCGAACACAAAAGTTTTTGCTACGCCAGGAATGAAATCGCCAAACTTAATTGCCTGAACAACGGAACTTCGATAATATTCGAAGCTCATCGGTTCAACGATAATAATGGCAATGTAAGCGCCTATAATTGCGATTATAATTACGTAAACAGTAAGCATAGGAAGAACCATAGTTGTTGCAATAACACGAGTAACTACAAGATAATTGAAGGGATTAATTGCGGAAACTTCCATTGCATCAATTTGTTCCGTAACTCGCATCGAACCAAGCTCTGCGCCTATACCGGAACTAACACGTCCGGCAAATATTAATGCCGTGATCACGGGTCCAAGTTCTCTTACAACAGATAGTGAAACCATTGCGGGCAAAAAATCGCTTGCACCAAATCTTTGCATTACAGGCTGGCTTTGCATTGCAAGAACAAGTCCTATGATGAATCCGGTGATACTAACAATTCCAAGAGTTTTAACACCGAGTTCCGTCATATGTTTTTTTATTTCGGCTATTTCGTAAGGAGGTATGAATGCCTGCTTAAAAAATTCCCAATTGAATATTGTTAATCCGGTCAGCGTAGCAAAGAAATTGTAGAGATAGTCCGAGTAGTTTAATCTTCTTCCGTATCTGATACGTGGTAAATTCATTTAGATAAGTATTAATTTTTATGACCAGATCAAAATAGCAAAAGTATAGAATAGATTGAAACGCTGATTAATAATCTAATTGGCTAATTAATATAGTCGGTTACAAGTATTATCTGATTATTGAGTAATAAAGAATGAATTCCATAATAATTTCAATTTCATTATCTTTAGTTATAACAAATGTAAAAAGAATGAAACAAAAAGAAGAAATACTTGAAAAGTTGCGCAAAGAATTACCTTTTATTTCAAATGAGTTTAAGGTGAAACGTGTCGGTTTATTTGGATCATTCGCTTCGGACTCTTCTAATTCCGACAGCGATATAGACCTAGTTGTTGAATTTGAAAAACCGATAGGATTTAAATTTTTTACTCTTGCCGATCATCTTGAAAAGATATTAAACAAAAAAATAGATTTGCTCACTATTGAAGGTGTAAACTCAATCCGCAATGAAGAGATTGCCTTAAATATAAAAAAGAATATTATTTATGCTTAGGGGTGATAAAGAATTATTAATAGATATACTTGAAGCAATCAGAAGAATTTCAAAACTCAGATAAGAACAATCCTAGATACACTCTAATAAAATTATCTCTTCAATTTAAAACGCATTTACAATATGATTGATCTTCGGTTTTGAATCTTTGAGATGCAAGATTGCAATAACATCAATCCTGCAAGTTTGATCTTTAATTTTCTTCTCATAAAGATAAGCTTCAGCAGTTTTTCTGATCTGTTTTTGTTTGCTTATCGGAATAGAAAGTTCAGGTGGACCGTATTCCAAATTTTGCCGGTATTTAACTTCCACGAAAACGAGAGTTTCTTTATCCTTTGCGATGATGTCAATTTCACCATGTCCGAAATGATAATTTTGTCCTATGATCTCGTAGCCAAGATTTTTTAAGAACCTGCAGGCAAGTTCTTCACCGTAATTTCCTGTTGTACGTTTGTTATGATTAGTCATTGGTCGGTTGTCATTTGTCTGTTGTCAATAGTCATTTGTTAATTCTGTTACTTAGGAACTCAGTCACTCAGCTACTTTAATAAATTCTCTTTATTCTCGTCTTTCAGAATTCTGCTTAAAAAACTTTTACGATGAAACGGTGAAGCTCCAAATTTTTTAACGGCAATTCTATGTTCTAAAGTTGCATAACCTTTGTTGCAGTTCCAAGAGTACATCGGATAATTTTCATGTGCCTCTTTCATAATTTTATCACGTGTTACTTTCGCAATTATCGAAGCGGCGGCAATAGAGAATGATTTTGCATCCCCTTTAACAATTGTTTTTGTTTTGAATTCAGAAACGAACGATTTATTCCCATCAATAAGTACTAAATCCGGTTTTGTATTTAATTGTGCAACAGCATTTCTCATCGCTTTAAGTGAAGCTTGTAAAATATTTACTTCTTCGATCTCATGATGATCAATAATGCCAACTCCGTAACACAAACAATTTTTAGTAATCCAATCAAATAATTCTTCACGTTTCTTTTCCGGAATTTGTTTTGAATCGTTGACCTCTTTATGAAAAGTTTTTTTGTCGAATATAACTGCTGCAGCTACAACCGGACCTGCAAGCGGTCCGCGTCCCGCTTCATCAACTCCGGCAAGGAATTTAATTTTGCGTGAGAGGAATTTGTTATCAAATCTTTTTAGTGGATTCATATTTTAATAATATACTCTCTCATCATTTAATATCCAGCATCCAGATCAGAACTCATTAATAATTCCGAAATGAATTTTACCTTCGCCGAATGAATCTCCTTTAGCGAGTGCAAAACTAACACTAAGAACGCCAAGTCCGGTTTCAATATTTAAACCAAAACCGTAACCAATCTTAAAAGAAGAATTCTCGGCGATGTTTCTTTGTTTATCTTCATTGCGTAAAAAATATCCGCTGTCAAAAAATAAAAACGCAAAAGAACGGCGCGTAAGAAGTAATCTGTATTCAAAATTAAACCACAAAATTCTGTTTCCTTGAAATTGTTTTTCCCTGTAACCGCGCAGTGAATTTGTTCCGCCGAGGAAATAAAGATCGCTCAATTCAACATCATCGCCCCGCAATTCGCGTCCATGAACTCCGAGTGCTGCAACTTGTCTGCTGAAGAACTGTTTGTAAAATACAAAATCAAATTCAAGCCGTTGTAATGTAACTTTAGAGTTTGTTGTAGGAGTTATAAAATCAGCCGGACCGTTTATTTTTTTAGAAGTGTATGAATAAGTGTTGTTGAAAAATATACCTTCGGCTGGCGAATAGAAATCATCCCGCGTATCAATTCTCAAATTTACTCCGCTTGTAAATGCTGAAGAATTAAACACAGTAAATAATTTCGAATTTTGTTCTGTAGGTATTGTAGATTGAACGGTAATTAATAACGATGCCGATATTTCGCTTGTTGCAAGAAATTCCAATCGTCCTTCAAAATTTCTTTGAACATAAATTGAATCTTGTTTTCGCTGGAACAATCCGCCTTCAAAATTGAACGGAAATCCGAAAAGCCACGGTTCAAGGTAACGCAGTTCTAATTCTTGCGAATATCTGTTTTCCTGTTGCCACCGGAAATAAGCAGCACGTCCCGTACCAAAAAGATTTCTCAAGTTCACATTTACAAAACCGGTTAAGTAACCGCTCTCTTTATCATTCACTGCCGGAACGTAACCGGCAATACCGTCAAAGAAATTTGTTTCTTTTTCTGTTACAGAAATTTTTAAGACACCTTCATTTTTAGAATTAAAATAAAAAGCCGACTGTTCTACCGGTTCAAAGAAACGGAGACGATTTAATTTTTCCGGAATTGCATCAATATTATTTTGAGAATATTCTTCTGCGGTGCGGATTTGAACTGCGCGTGTTATTACGTAATCTTTTGTTTTATCATTGCCGGCAATCTCAATTTTATCTATTGTACTTTTGACTCCTTTGTCCACACTTAAATAAAGATTTGCAAAATGATCATCGCCTGTCGAATCGTTAATAAATTCTACAGATTCAATTTTGATAGATGCGAATGGGAATCCTTTGTTCTCGCAGTGATCTATAATTTCCGAGAATACGGATTCAATGTTTGTCCTAATAAAAATTTCTTTTTCCAACTGTGAAAGAATATTATTTACGATAACAGAATCTTTCCCCGGATTACTGACATAGATCTTATTTATAAGTGTTTGTGATCCTTCTGTAATATTTATTTTTAATAAAGCTTTTGCCGAATCAATTTTTTCTTTAGAAATATTGTTGATTGAAAAATTATAATATCCGCGCTCATTCAGTGCAGAAGCAACTCGCATTCGTACCGAATCATCAATTCCTTGAAAATATTTTTGTCCAGGGGAAAGGTTGATCCAGCTTAAGTAATCGCTCAGAGGAAATATTTTGTTACCGGAGATTTCAATTTTAGAGATAGTTTGTGCGGTTGTGTTGATCGCGGGGAAGGTGCTGATTAAAATAAATATTAAAATTTTCTTTGTGAACTTAGTGAATCCTTTGTGTCCTTTGTGGTTGAAAAGAATAACGCAAAGACCACCAAGGAAAGCGCAAAGGGCGCAGAGATAATTAATATCTTGGTGAGTCATCAATTATCTTCATCTTTTTACCGATTGTAGAAACTTTGACTTGCTTAATGTATGAATTCATTTCATCAATGGTAACATCGCATGTTGAAAGTTTAGTAGCATTTACAGAGCCGAGTGCTGTACCGATCTTTAAGAATTCATCAAACACGAGAGAGTTTTCCAAACCGTATGCAATTCCGGCAACAAAAGCATCGCCGCTTCCGGCTGCATCAATTACATTTACTTTTGGCGGATCAACTTTATAATTGAAATCAAATTTTTCTGCATAAAGAAAATTTGCACCGTCACTTAAAAACATCAATTTAATATTCTTTGCATAAAGCTGATGCAAGTATTCAAGTTTTTCTTTTTCATCATGGAGAGTAATGCAAAGCGATCTTTCTACTTCATCAACATTGTTGTGAATTACTGTCGGACCTGCATTTATGCAATTCGTTAAATGAGAACCATAAGTGTCGAGTATTGAAGTTTTATCGTACCGGTTTGCAAGTTCAATTCCGTAAGGGAAAATATCATCCGTTAAAGTGCAGGGAGAACTTCCCGCGAAAACAACGATCGAACAATTTTGAATCATCTTTTCAAGTTTGTGTTTGAAGTCTGCGGCTTCTTCAATAGTAATATTGCTGTTTAAGCCGAAGTAAGTAGTAACACGATTATTTTTTTCTTCAATTATTATATCGGCAGAACGAATTTCGGATTTTGTAGAGACAACAGTAAAATCAATTTTATCTTGAGTAAGACAGTGGCGCAAAATCTTTCCATTGTTTCCGCCAAGAAATGTTAGTGCAGAATTCTTTCCGCCAAGGAAATTTAATTGTCTGCTTACATTTATTCCTTTGCCGCCGGATGTGAAAAATTCTTTTTCGGAACGGTTTGATCTTCCAAGTTCAATGGAATCAAAAAATAGTCTACGTTCCAATAAAGGATTTAATGTTACAGTGAGAATCATTTCAGTGATCAGTTATCGGTTGTCAGTTGTCAGTTATCAGTAATTTATAATAGGTGGTTACAATAAAATTTTAATTAATACGAACAAACTCAAAATTCATAATTCAATATTCATAATTTATTACGGTCTATATCCCGGCCATCTGCTGTAATCGGGATCTAATAATCGGTAATCACCAAATCCTGTTTGATCAATAAAAACAAAACTTCGGTTCAGTTCATAATAATCCCAAATCTCATAAGGTTTAGTATTTGAATCCAGCGGATGTCTTTCAACACTGCTTGGCGGACCGAATGTAATGAAGATCATTCCCATATCCGAACGCCATCCTTCTCCCATACCCTTAAAATTTTTGTTTGCATAATCAACACGGCGGAAGTATTCATAAAGTATCGGGTTATCATCTGTTTTGGAATTTGGTTTTTTCTTATTCCAAAAACTTAAGAACCGTTCCAGTTTTTCTTCGTAACTTTTTCCTTCTTTTATAAAATTTAATTCCTCTGGAGATGCAATGTAAACAATCTGGTCAACCGCTTTATTCAAGTCAGTTATAGCCAATGGTACACCGTGAATTTTTGATAATATTTTTTTCTCTACCGAAGTAATTATTTTCCAATCATTGTCTTTTATTACTGCATTAAGAAGATATCCACCGACGGAAAAACTTACATTGTTAATAATATGTTTTACCAAATTTGTTCCGGGATTTATCCTTAAATGTTCCATCTGCTTGAATGATGTATTCTTTTTAAGATCATCCAATGAGTATTCAATATTGATGTCACGTGTTTTGTCGGAGTAAATTTCGAAATAGAGAGGAACAGAAGTAGTCTTATTAGTTACTGAAGCTGTAACATTTGGAATAATTTTTTCACCTGATGAATCCTTAACATATTCTGCAACTAACATCAAATCGCTTACGCCTAATGAATCGGATATTTGTTTGACTACAAGAGGGATTTCTTTTGATGAAGCGGCTCTTGAATCGGAATCTTCTACAATACATTTAACAAAATACTTTCCCGGATTGAGATCATAAGTTTTGTAGCTAAGATTAAAATTCTCGCTTGAAAGTGTTTGTTCGAAATCCGATGTTTTTACTCTTTCTTTCCAATTCCGTTCGAAAATAATATTCATTTTGCTTTCATCGGTAAATGACAATGTAATATTATAGTTAGCATAAAAACCGTCGTCTTTCTTAACGAATTGTATGCTTGAATAAGGAACTTGAACAAAGAAATCCATCCGTGTTTTATTTGGAACGGAGCTTTTAAATCCTCCGACATCCACAGAAAAACCGATTGCTTTTCCGTCTTTCAGGTTGGTAGAATATTCTACCTGAGCCGATATTACGGAGGCCAGAAGAAAGATTATTATAAATATTTTTTTCACTTATGTAGCTCCTTTATTCTAAATCAAACCTGCCTGCTGCAGGTACATTGGCGTCAACTTAACGATGAATTTTTATTAATAACTCCGGCATTCATGCCGGAGAATACAAACTCACTCAAAATTCTGGACTTTAGTCCAAAACAAAGTAACAATTTGGGCTGAAGCCCTTGGCTTTTATGCTCTTGTTTTTTTCCCCGACTTATCACCGCTTTGCGGGATCCCGCATTCGCGGGAAAAAGTCGGGGTTATAGCAACAAACTTCTACTAAGTTGACGCTTATGTGCTGCAGGTAAATTACCAAATAAATCATACTCATTGCAATCGTAAATTTCAATGTGATAAAATTCGCCAATGTTGAGTGTATTGCTTTTTGCATCTATTAAAATTTCGCCGTCAACTTCGGGCGCATCGTGCCCGGAACGCCCTACATAATAATCGTTATCAAGTGAATCAATAAGAACTTTCATTCTCTTTCCAATAAAAGAACGGTTCTTTTCTTCAGAAATTTCTTTTTGAATTTCCATCAATATTGCTTTCCGTTCTTCTTTGATTTCCTGAGAAACCGGATCGCCTAGAATAAAACTTGGAGTATTCTCTTCAATCGAATAAGTAAAAACACCTAAACGGTCAAACCTTATATCCCGGATAAAATTACAAAGTTCCTCAAATTCTTTTTCGGTTTCATTAGGATAACCGACTATGAAAGTTGTCCGCAAAGAAAGACCGGGAATTTTTTCTTTAAGCGTGTATAAAAGTTCTTTCGTTCTTCTCTGAGTAATTCCGCGCCTCATAGATTTTAAGACCGCATCGGAAATATGCTGGAGCGGAACATCAATATATTTGCAGATCTTGCCATTGTTCACCATTTCATTCATTAGATCATCGGGGAAGTGAGACGGATAAACATAAAGTAAACGGATCCATTCGATACCTTTAATTTCTGAAAGTTTGTTCATTAGTTCGGCAAGATTTCTTTTCCCGTAAAGATCAATTCCATAATCTGTTGTATCCTGTCCGATCAGAATCAATTCTTTCACACCTTTACGGACGAGAGATTCTGCTTCTGCAAGAAGCTGATCCATCGGTTTTGTTTTATGAAGTCCGCGCATTAATGGAATGGCACAAAACGAACAAGGATTATCGCATCCTTCGGAGATTTTCAGATAAGCAAAATGTTTTGGAGTTGTAATTATTCTTTCGCCAAGGAGTTCATATTTTAAGTTGCCGCCGAACTCACGCACAATTCCTTCGTATGCTTCCGTGCCAAAGAAAGAATCAACTTCGGGAATCTCTTTTCTCAAGTCGTTCATGTAGCGTTCGGAAAGACATCCGGCAACAACAACTTTTTTTAACTTCCCTTGTTTCTTTAGTTCAATAGCGGAGAGAATCGTGTTTATGGATTCTTCTTTTGCCGCATCAATAAATCCGCATGTGTTTATTATAACTGAATCCGCTTGATTGGGATCATCGGTCAAATCAAAATTATTAAACTTAAGCTGACTCATTAATCGTTCGGAATCAACAGTGTTCTTTGAACAGCCGAGAGTGATTATGGAAATTTTATTTTTGTTCATAAACTAAAAATCTTTCTTTTACTCTTTCTCTTAAACCATCTTTTTCAGAGTAAGAGTAAGATAAAGAGTAAGAAAACCTTATTCGATTTATCGAATCAGTAGTAAGTAGAGATATACAACTGGTGCCGTGAATAGTAACGAATCAAACCGATCGAGAATTCCGCCGTGTCCCGGTATTATCGAAGATGAATCTTTAACGTGAGCATCACGCTTGATTAAACTTTCTATTAAATCACCAATCTGCCCAAAGATGCCGACTATAAATCCAATAATGATTACATCTTTCAATTCCATAAAATCTAAAATGAATTCATGAGCAGCTATCATACAGGCAACAGAAAAAACAAAACCGGCAACTGCACCTTCCCAGCTTTTATTTGGACTGACGCGCGGAAACAATTTATGTTTTCCGTAAGCAGATCCTATAAAATATGCAGCCGAATCGCAAACCCAGATTGATGCAAGAATCGAGATTATCAAATATCCTCCTTGAGGATAAGTAAAAACAGAATCTCTGTAAAACTCACGCAGGTCAATTATTGCGGCTGATAAAATTCCAATATAAAAAATTCCCAAAAGTGTTGATCCGATATTTGAAACAGCCGAGTCTTTATTCCTGAATAATTCAAAAAGCAATAGTAAAACTGTGATTGATATTAATAGAATATGGTAATCAATAACGGGCTTGTACTCGTTTACAATTATCACAGCAACGGAAAGATAACCGATCAGTTTATTGGTGTAACTGTGTTTGTTCCGCATCATACGGGTAAATTCAAAATAAGAAACCAAACCGATGACAAGCACAAGAATTAAAAACGGAATTTTTCCGACAAGACTTAAAACAATAAGCAGCGGAATTCCAATAAGTCCAACAATAACACGCGAAGATAAATTACTTAATTTTTTTGCCATCTATTCCTCATCGTCAACTTTGCTTTCAAAGATATCGTTAATGATTTGTAAGGCTTCGTCGGCATCTTTTTTCTTAACTAGTAATTTAATCGGAGAGACTTCTCCTAAATACAAATAGCTACGATCCTTTTGAGAAATAATAATAGAATCAATTTCTGCACCGTTTAGATTTGCTTTAAGCATTTCGGTTTCAATTAGATCATTACCTGTGTAAACAATAATCCAATCTTTGGGATGACTAAGATTTCCTTCAAACTCTTCAACGGGAATTAGATCAATTCCGCAATCCGAACAAACTTTAATTCCGTCAACATATTCGCATTCACATTTTGGGCAAATCATAATTCCTCCGAATGCTTGGGTAATAATTTATGATAATTCAACTTCACATAAGTAATATAAGAGAAGAAGAGGATCGAAAAAATTATTAAGCTGATAAGCTGTGGGAAAACGTTATCATTTTTTGTTGCCGATGTATTTATTAATTCTTCTTTGCCTAGAATTAAAAACGCCATGACGGCTATAAAATTATTAAAGAAGTGAAGTGTCATCGGGACAAAAATAGAATTGCTTGCATATGCCGCATAACCGAAATAAACTCCAAGCGCAATTAGTGCAATCAATCCGTACGGATTGAAGTGATACAATCCGAAAAATATTCCTGTGATCAATATACTTGATGAAGGTTTTAGTTTTTGCTCAAAACTTTTTTGAACGAATCCGCGGAAAAAAGTTTCTTCACATAGAGCCGGAACGACCGCAACGACAAAAATTATAAAAGACGATTCAAATACTGAGTGGGAAGTAAGCAGATTACCGTATGTTTTTTCAATTAAAGCGTCCAATTGATCAAGTGAGTTCATTATGTTCTTTATGAACGGGCTGAATGCAGCAAGTTTTTGCAGTAAGAAATTCTGTATGTAAAGGAAATTTTGAAGTAAAGGCGTTAGAAGAATTAATCCAAGAACAAAAGCGCCTATCTCCTTGAATGATGGGAACCGCATTCGTAAAATTATAGAAATATTATCGCGGTAAACATATCTTGCCAGAACTAAAGTTGGAAGAAGCATTAAAAGAATTTGTCCGCCCATTGTAAGCAGACGGAGCGCATTAACATCTGCATTCTCAATATTTAAACCAAAGATTGCTATTGTAAGTAAAGCACCGCCAAATTGGTAAAGCAGAAAAATTCCGATTAATGCAATAAATGCCGCAGAGAGAGGAGACATAGTGGAGAACGGTTTTGTCTCTTCGTGCTTTTCTTCTTCAGGTTCCTGATTATTCTGATATTCTTCATTCATGATGATTCCAAATTATAAAAAAGGGGGGTGAGTTGCTTAAGATTATCTTCCCGAAGAAAAATTGGTTACAAGTATTAAATAGTTTGTGACAATTCGAAAAGGTAGTTTCTTAGAAACGGAGTGGACTAGAAATCTATCCAAAAATCAAGATTTCTCATCCCGCTCAGCGGGATTCGAAATGACTTCCACTATTTTTTTACAAAAATATTATTGATCAGGCTATATCATTTTCTCTTCGCTTTCAATTCTCCCGCAAGACCCGAATAACTGCTTAACTCGGCGTCAATTGAACCAACGGGAACTTTTGTTTTTACTTTAACGGGAATTTTTAGTGCATCATCGGTAACCCAGACAATGATAGTACCTTCGTTCTTAAACAACCCTCCTTCTTGAGCAAGTGGTTCAAGAATGATGCAGTCAAATTTTCCGGCAGGGACAGAGACTGTCTCTTTCCCTCTATAAATAATATCTAGCGGATAAGTTTTGTCTTTATAAAAATTTTCCAGATGAACTTTATCGCCCACTTTCATTTTCGAATAATCAAAAGTGCGTCCGAGATAGAGAGCCGAAACAATATCGTGCACATACTTCGGTATATCATAAGAGCCCTCGGATGTTTTTGCTTTTAGTTTACGATGATCGAAAAAAGCAGAGAAATCACGCGAGTAACCGCCTTCACGAATATGCTGTTCAAACCGCCACGGAAAAATTCCTTCTACATCAATAAATGTTTCGTAATGATCGCGCACTTTATAGAATGGATCGAATGCTGAAACGGAACTTACATTGAACACAACATTATAAACATCCCGTCCGGCAATCTTAACTATCTTCGGAATTGAATATTCCGCGATACCGGCTGTAATAAAACCATAATTCACATTGAAGGTTAATTTTTCGCCAAGCTTAAAAGCTTTATTCTCAATTTTTCTGAACTCAGATTTTATTTGAGCTTGAGAATCAAAAGTGAGTAAGATAAAGAGTAAGAGAAAGATTAAAATTTCTCGTGTTAAGTTCTTTCTCTTAATCATAATCTTTCTCTTTATCCCGTTATTCATTAATTCTCTAACTATAGTTTATTTAGAATATTTTTAGCTGCAGAAACAACATCTTCCGTATTTATACTATCCATACAATTCATTTTCTCACATTGTTTACGAGTACAGTCTGTGCAGTCAATAGCTGGAGAAAAAATATATTTTTTATTTGTATATGGTCCCCACCGTTTTGCCGATGCTGCAGTAAATTTCGGATAAAATCCGATTACATTTTTACCAAGAGCCGCCGCAATATGAATTGGTCCAGTTGAATTTGCTATCATCATATTACATTGATTTATCAAAGCGGTCAATTCACTCAGGTTATATTTTCCACTAAGATTTTTTATTGATTTATTTACAACCAGCAATTGACAAAGTTCCTTCTCGGCAGTTGTGCCTGTGATTAATATCTCAACTTCATCACCGGAAAGATAATTAACTATCTCTTTCATTTTGTGGACAGGAAGATCAACCGCACTGCCGCCGCTTCCTGGATGAACGATTATAACCAGCTTTGAGAAATTTATTCCCAACTCATTTAAATCTTTCTTTACTTTCTCTTCATCTTGAATTGATGGAGTAATTCCATACAAGACATTCTCTTCTGTAATTTTCTCATCAATACCTAACTGACGTAATAAATGGACATTATATTCAAGTTCGTGGTGCTCGCTGTATTTTCTATGTTCATAATTTTTCTTATTGAAAAGAAAAGAATACCAGCGAAAACCGGTGCCGATGCGGGTTTTAATATTTGATAGAAAAAGAATCAGAGCGATAGGATAAGTCGGATAAGCCACGATGCAGACATCAAATCTATTTTTTAAGAGTTGAACATTTTCTCTTACGGAAGGTTTCCCATTCTCTTCAATTAATGTAATTACTTCATCTATGTTCGGATTATTTACTGCGAGAGGTTTTGTGTATTCGCGTAAAAGAAAAGACACTTTACATTCCGGAAAATGTTTTTTTAGGATTGCTGCAAGCGGAAGAGAAAGAACTACATCTCCTATCCGGTCGGTTCTAACAATTAAAATATTTTTTGGTTGATTCATTTACGCGATAAGAAAGAATTATTCTTGATATAATACCTCCACGGCAAATCTACAGATTTTTTAATGCCGATTCTTACAGATGCAGCAATTTTATTCTTGCTTAGTTTTGGAGAATCGAGTATAAAGATTTCATTCCCGGTAAGGTCAGTTCCGTTCTCACTTAGTGCTATGCTAAAAGCCCGGCAAATTTTTGCCGGTCCATTTGTAAGATTTTTCAACTCCATAGCTGAGAAATCTTTTTTCCCGAAACGATTAATTGCCATCAGTTCTATACAATTTACGGGTTCAACTGCACGCAATAAAACAGCGTTGCCTTCATTTAATTTTCCCGCAACAACATTAGAGCAAAAGTGCATGCCGTATGTGAAATAAACATAAAGCAAACCGCCTTCGTTGAACATTACTTCATTCCGTTTTGTCTTTCCACAGAAAGTATGTGCAGCTTCATCAACCGAACCTTTGTAAGCTTCAACTTCAACAATTTTTCCAATTAGATGTTTACTCCCGATCTTTCTAACTAAAAATTTGCCAAGCAATTCTTTTGCAACTATGTGAACATCACGCGTGTAAAATTTCTTCGGAAGTTTTTTTGGCGGCTTCATTTATTAAGAGAAACAAAAACGGTTGTACTTCATTCCAGTAGAGATTTAAGATCTGCAATTTTCTGAAGATAGAAATCTGCTTTCTCGGGTTTCTGCTCCAAGAGTTCTTCGTATATTAAAATTGTTTCCTGGTAATTTTTTTGAGATAGAAAAATTTCCGCCATAGTGTCTGAAACGATCCGTTTAATCTTTACTTCAGGCGTAGAAAATTCCGGCATTGATTCGCCCATTCTTTTCGGAATAATTTTAGCTTTGAATAATTTTTCTGCAAGTAAATCAAGTTTATCTTCAATATTTACAAATTCGTCTTCAACTTTTTCTTTTGTTAAGAATCTCGGGCGTTTTGCACCGCTCAATGAATTTCTTTCGGTAATAATATCTGAAATTTTTTTTAGATAGAATTCAAGTGTTTCAGGCGACCCAAGAAGCTCGCTTCCAATTATTGCATTGCTTCTTGCTTCTTCTTCTTTTCCGGAATAAGCATTTGCAAGTGCAAGCAGTAAATAGGGTGTGGGATAATTTGAATACCGCTCCAAACCTGTTTCAAGAATTTTGATTGCATCCAAAATGTTAGCACTTTCCATTTCGGAAGCTGCAACGCGTGCAAAAAGAGGAGAACTGTTATTGAATTCGAAGATCAACTTAATTTTATCTGTAGTTAAATCTCTTTCGGCTCTGCTCACTATGCTAACCGTTCTTTTTTAGTAAAACTTTGTTTTAAAGACATTAATGAAACTGTTGCGAATCCGATAAAGAACATCAGTTGAAATGGTAAAGCAGCAATTTCCATAAAATATATTGCTGCACCAACGCCTATTAAACAATAACATGCAAGCATCAGTTCTATATATGTTGACACTTGAATTTTAGTTTTTGTTAAATATATATTTTTAATTGGAGTCTGATCTGTTTTCTTTTCAACATTGAATTTGGGAGTGCGGACAAATTCGCTTTTTCTGCTCATCAATCCTTCTATAACCGCGCGTGTATTGTTGAGTGCAAAGCCCATGCTACCCGCCATGAAGAGAGGAAAAAGTGCAATCTTTTTTCTCCAATCGGCGTGAACATCTTTTTGTGAGAACAAGTAGAATAGGAATGTGCTTATGAACGCTACAACAAAAATTGCCATGAAATTGAAGAAGTTCCAATACGGTCCCGCGTTCTTAATAAAGATAAGAGGAACATTTAAGATTCCGGCAAGAAGAGTAAATGGAAAAACCAAATTGTTGGTTAAATTAAAAGTTGCCTGCAGTTTTACTCGAAGCGGAATTTTTCCTTTCCAAACCATCGGAAGTAATTTCATTCCTGTTTCAATTGCGCCTTTAGTCCAGCGGAATTGTTGAGCTTTAAGAGCATTCATTTCTACAGGAAGTTCTGCAGGGGTTGTAAAGTCTCGGAGGTAAATAAATTTCCATCCTTTTAACTGAGCGCGATAACTTAGATCTAAATCTTCAGTTAATGTATCTGCATGCCAGTTGCCCGCATCTTCAATACAATCTTTAAGCCACACACCGCCGGTGCCGTTGAACTGAATAAAGAATCCGGCTTTGTTGCGAACGGTTTGTTCAATTACAAAATGTCCGTCAAGAGCTAGTGCCTGTATCTTTGTTAGAATTGAATAGTCTTCGTTAAGATGTTCCCATCGAGTTTGAACAAGACCGATCTTATCATTCGTGAAATGTTTTAAAGTCTTTTGTAAGAAATCAACCTTAGGAATAAAATCTGCATCGAAGATCGCAATATATTTTCCTTTGGCAAATTTCAATCCTTCTTTAAGCGCGCCCGCCTTGAAACCGAGACGATTAGGTCTGCGTACATGCAGAATATCGAAACCCTCATATTGTTTTTGTTTAACTGCTTTAGCAACAACATCCACAGTTTCATCGGTTGAATCATCAAGAACTTGGATTTCTAATTTATCTTTCGGGTAATCTATTTCACAGATCGCATTGATTAATCTTTCGGCTACATACATTTCGTTGTACATCGGCAGTTGAATTGTAACCAAGTCTTCATCGTGTTTTTCTTTTGGTTGAGGAATGTTCTTTCTGTATTTGTGATGATAGAATATCATTACAAACCCATGACTTCCGAAAATCAATATTATACATAGAGAAATGATGTAAGTAAAAAGAATTATTTCATCAAAGATCATTTAATATCCTGTAATTAATTACCAATTTGAAACTACTCCCAGCAAAATATCTTCTGCGATTCTCTCGATCGCTTTATCAATTGCTTGTTTACGTACGGTAGTAATATCTCCGCCGACCGGATAATCTCCGTAGTTAGAAAAACTTCTATCAAAGATTTGCTGCTTCTTAACTAAATCTTTATAAACAATACGAACACTGATTGAGATTCTTCTGGTTGTTATTTTTTCTCCGCCGGAAACTACGGTCGGTGCATCACTAAGAGCCGTAACAGTTCCTTCTAATAATGCATTTGAATTAAGCCGGTCACTTACAAGCAGAGTATTATCATCTATAAATTTTTGAATTAGCTGCTTTGTTAATTTTTGGTTTACATCGAACTCCCCCGATCCGCTTTTATCGGAAAAAACCGGAATCGAAATTGTTTTTAAGTGAGAAGGAACAGATGCGCCCGAAAACGAATAACTGCACGCAGATATTCCCAACAGTAAAATTCCAACTATAAAAAAAATTATGTAACGTAAAAATTTAATCGAGATCATAATCTTTCAGTTTTCTATATAAAGTCCGTTCGCTAATTCCCAGCAGTCTAGCAGCTTTCCTTTTATTGTGCTTTGTAAAATTAACAGCATTAATGATTGCTTGTTTCTCTATTGCATCGAGAGCAACGATTTCGTTTGGATTTATATTTATCGGAGCGCTTGTTTCTTCATTTTGATTTCTTACCGCTATCTGTTTTAAGTCCATCAAATCTTTTTTTATTTCAATCAAAGCCCGATAGATCATTTCTCTATCAAGTGATTCTGCAGAACGATTGAGGTGTACCGGTAAGTATCTGAAATCATCTTCCGATCGGGTTTCATTTAATAAAGGAGTAAAGGTTTCAGCATCTAAAATACCGTTTCTACTAAGAGCAATTGCAGTTTCAATAACATTTTTAAGTTCTCGGATGTTACCCGGCCAGTTGTAGTTAACAAGAAGCTGTTCGGCTTCTTTGGTTATTCTCGGCTCGGTCCTTTTATTGTTATATGAATAGTTTTTTAAGAAATAACCGACCAACTCCAGAATATCTCCACGCCTGTTACGCAGCGGCGGAATATTTAATGTAACTGCTTTTAATCTGAAATAAAGATCGTTGCGGAATTTTTTTGTATCAACCTCATGCTGAAGATCTTTATTTGTAGCAGTTATTATTCTAACATCAACTTTAGTAACCGTCTCGCTTCCAATACGCATAAATTCTTTTGCTTCAAGAACACGTAATAATTTTACTTGAGTTGTAAACGGCATTTCCGCAATCTCATCGAGAAAGAGCGTGCCTTCGTCAGCTATTTCAAAATATCCTTTACGGTCATCAATAGCTCCTGTGAATGAACCTTTTTTGTGACCGAACAATTCGCTTTCCAAAATTCCTTCAGGAATTGCACCGCAATTTACACTAACCAATTCTTTACCTGAGCGATTACTGTAACCATGAATTGCCCGCGCAAAAATTTCTTTACCTACGCCGCTTTCACCCATTATAAGAATTGAAATATCTGATTGCGCAACTTGCATAGTAATATCAACAAGATCACGAATCTCATGCGACTTACCGATTATACCGAATTTCTTCTGGAACTCTTCAACTTTCATTATCTATTATATATAGTCAGAATAATTACACTTTTAAAATAAGCGTTTTTAGAACAACTTGAATAGATTTGTCCGACCTTAATCAGTTAATAATTATTCGTGACCTCTGAGAACTGGCATTATACAGAAAAGCAGCAATTCTAATAGCACGAGGATGACACGGATTTGACGGATCTTCACGGATTAAATTTGTATTAATCTGTGTCATCAGCGTGTTATTCTTAATTTTGCAATAGTCTTTATCTATTTATTAATTGGAACGATTCTTCCTTTGATGTTGAATTTTTTTTCAAGAAGAACTAAAACAGATTTAGATTCATCTTCTGTAGTGAAACGCCCAACATTTACAACATTAAGAATACTACCGCCGATATCTTTTGTTGTGATCTCGGTAAAATAATTCTCGCGCCTTAATTGTTCACTCAATTTTTTAGCATTCTCAACGTTTAAGAAAGCGCCTGCTTGTATTGAAAAATTATAAATCTTGGTTTCAGTTTTTTCTGCTTGAATAGGTTTAGATGTAGTAATATCCGGCTGAGCTGGTTGTTCTTCTATATCGGGAATTTTTCTATCGGCAGTTTTGATGTAGGGTGATTCGGGAAAATCTTTTTTTAACCTGTCTAAATATGTTTCTGCTTTTCTATAATAACCGAGTGAGTAGTAATAGGAAAAGATACGATAGATAACCGCATCGGTATATTTACTGTCGGGATATTTTTCTAATACGGTGGAATATTTTTTTAGTGCTTCATCGCCGTCTTTTGTAAGAACGGCATCAAGAAATATTACGGAAGGATCATTAGCATTTTTTGCCTTTAGACCGCGAAGAATTGTTTCTGCCGATTTAATATTCCCGTTCTCAATTTGTTGAAGCGCAGGAACGATATCAACTTCTTGAGCGTAAATAGGAAGTGAAAGAAGTACAATAAATATTTTGATGTAAATAGGTTTCATTCTTTTTTTCAGCGATCATCAGCTTGGTCTGAGTGCTATTAATTTCTCGTTCAAAGGTACAATAGTCTCCATAAAATCTGCAAACAAAGTAGCGGATGTAGCACGGTTTATTTTCACTTTTACGAAATCACCAACGGTTATTTCATCATTCTTAGGAAATATAGTTATTTTATTTGTATCTGTTCTTCCGGCAAGAAAATCATCCGATTTTTTACTGCTGCCTTCTACAAGAATGATCTTCTCAGTTCCAATCTCCGACTGATTTATTTCGAAAGAAATTTTATGCTGAAGATCAATAATATCGTTGAGCCGTTTTGCTTTTACTTCCTCGGGAATATCATCAATCATATCAAATGCTTTCGTCCCTTCGCGAGGGGAATACTTAAACATAAACGCTCCATCGTAACGAACTTTTTGAATAACTTCAAGTGTCATTAAATGATCATCAATTGTTTCACCCGGAAATCCTGCAATGATATCGGTTGAAAAACTTACACCTGGAATTATTGTGCGGGCTTTTTCAATTAAGTTGAGGTAATGTTCTATTGTATAAGTTCTGTTCATCAACTCAAGAATTCTATTAGAACCGGATTGAACGGGCAGATGAATGTAATTGCAGATGTTTTGATATTCGGCAATTGTGTTGAGAAGTTTATCGGATAAATCTTGCGGATGAGAAGTTGTGAATCGAATGCGAATCGAATCATCTATTTTTGCTGAAGCTGCTAGCAGATCGGCAAAATCGTTTCCGTTATCTGAATAAGAATTTACATTTTGCCCAAGAAGAGTTACCTCGCGGAATCCTCTTGCAGAAAGTTGTTTTATTTCATCAATAATTGATCCTAATGAGCGGCTTCGCTCTCGTCCACGTGTGAATGGAACAACACAAAAAGAGCAAAATTTATCACAACCGCGCATAACGGAAATCCATGCGTTCAATCCGTCTTCTCGATAAGGAATTATATCGTCATAAGTTTCCGTGCGGGAAAGTTTAACTCCGATTCCCTTTTCTCCGCCGAAAGCAGAATCAATAAATTCAGGCAACCGCCTATATTCATCCGGGCCAACAACCAGGTCAACAATTTTTTTCTCTTCTATCAAATTTTTGCGAAGTCGTTCCGCCATACAACCTAAAATACCAATCACTGTTCCGGGTTTTCTTCTTTTGTTTCCTCTCAGATGTTCGAGACGTGCATAAATTTTCTGTTCTGCGTTATCGCGGATACTGCATGTGTTAAGAAGAATTACATTAGCATCATCAATTTCTTTTTCTAATTCATAACCTTGGTTTTTCAAAATGCCCATCACCAATTCGGTATCGGCAAAATTCATCTGACAGCCGTAAGTTTCAACGTATATTTTATTCCTGATCTTGTTCATGCTTTTACTCTTTATCATACTCTTAATTCGGGGCTGAAAAGTTATAAAGATTGAGTCTGATTTACAATATTAATAGCTAATGGCACACTGATGACGCAGATCAGACAGATGTTCGCTGATCAATCTGCGAGAATCAGTAAAATCATCATCCTCTGTGTTCTATTTATTTCTTATCTTTTAAATAAAAAGATTCAACACTTGAGAAAAAACCAATGAACATAAATGAACTTAAAAAACTTGCTGCGGAAAAAGCAGTAGAAGAAATTTCATCAGGGATGATAATTGGTCTCGGATCAGGTAGCACTGTTCAATTTGCATTAGAAAAAATTTCTGAAAAAATAAAAAATGGTGAACTTAAAAATATTGTTGGTATACCAAGTTCTTCAAATACTGAAAAAGAAGCGATTCGACTTGGCATTCCGCTTATGACACTAAATGAAGTGGTAAAACGGGAAACGGGAAACGGGAAACGGAAGTCAGAAATAAGAAATCAGAAACCTGTCCTTAGCACTAGCGAAGGATCAGCATCCAGTATCCAGCATCCAGTATCCAGTATCATTGATCTTACAATAGATGGTGCTGATGAAGTGACAGTAGGTCATCCTAATCCCGATCTATCGGGAGAAGGATCTAAACAAATTGACCTTATTAAAGGCGGCGGCGGGGCGCTATTACGTGAAAAAATATTGGCTCAAACCAGCAAAAGATTGATCATTATAACAGATGAGACAAAGTTATCAAAACATCTCGGGGCAAAGTGGCCTGTGCCTGTTGAAGTGTTTAAGTTCGCCGTCGGTGTAGAACAAAAATTTTTAGAATCGCTCAATGCTAAAGTTGAACTAAGAAAAAATTCTGATGGATCAAATTATATAACCGATGAAAACAATTTTATACTTGATGCTGATTTTGGCGAAATAAAAAACGCGAAAGATCTTTCGAATATATTAAATGATCGAGCCGGGATAGCTGGACATGGATTGTTTATTGGTTTAGCAGATAAAGTTATTTGTGCAATGAACGATGGAGAAATCAGAATACAGAAATAAGAAGTATGAAGCCTGTCCTGAGCGTTAGCGAAGGATAAGTAGTAAATCACCAAGAACGAAGAATTCAGAAATAAGCATAAAGTAATAACTCACTTTATACAAAATTGTTGTTCTCAAAATTAATTTTGATTGGGATACTTCTCCCGACAAGTCGGGATCAGTTTGAAAACAATGTCCTTTTGTCAACTCACCAAATATGATTCAAGAGCACGGTAAACTTTTTCAACTGGCATTTTCTCACCGCACCATAACTCATACGATTTAGCACCCTGCTCAACCAGCATTTTTAATCCAGTAATTATTGTTGCGCCCTGACTTTCTGCCAGCTTAAGTAATTTTGTTTTTACAGGATTATATACAAGATCAAAAACTATTTGCCCTTTCATAAATGATTCTTTGATCGTTGTTGCGGAATCATCTATCCCAGGATACATTCCCATTGAAGTTGTATTAACTATCAATTTTGAGTCACGGAATGTTTCAACAAGATCCGGCGGCATAAGCGAAAACGCTTTGAGGTTATCAAACATCATCTTAGCAGAAAAATATTCCTTAAGCGATTCGGCTGTTTGTTCGGTACGGTTGATAATATTAATGTGCCCAACTTTAAAATTACGGATGAGAGCATAAATTACACTTCGTGCCGCTCCTCCTGCTCCAATAACGGAAACTTTAGCGCCGGAAATTTCATCCTTGAATAGACTTAATGATTCTATTACTCCAACAACATCTGTATTGTAACCGCGCAAAATACCATCTTCATTAGTAACAGTATTTACAGCGCCAACAATGTTTGCTTCTTCGGATACATCTTTTAATAATGGGAGAATTTTTTCTTTCAAAGGAAGTGTAACATTGAACCCGCTTATTCCGAGCGCAACAATTCCTTTTAGAGCATCTTTAAGTGAGTTTACCGGAACATCGAAAGGAAGATAGATGAAATTTTGTCCGGTTAATTCGAATGCAAGATTTTGCATTAACGGAGAGTATGAGTGTTTAACAGGATGACCTATTATACCGATAATCTTCGTATTATGATTAAATTTATTTTGAGATTGCATTTTCAATTATTGTTTGTTTTCATCAAGTAATTTGACGAATAGTTTTGATGTTTTAACTTCAGGATAGTCTCTCGTAAACTCGTTTCTTATACTTGGATCAAGTTCAAAAGCTAATTTAAGATTATCTATTGCTTCCTGAGTATGCCCCAATAAAAAATTGATCTTTGCTTTTCCGTAAAATGAATTAGCATGTAAAGAATTTATTCTGATGCATTCGTCGTAAGATTTCACTCCTTCCAGCCAAAGACCAACTTCAGTGTAGGTCTCTGCCAACTTAAACCAAGCACTAAAATTATCCCTATTAAGTTCTGTTGCTTTCAAATAATTATTGATTGATTCTTGAAGATTGCCAAGAGAATATTCCAGATCTGCAATTGCAAACCATGCGTCTTCGGGATTTCCTGTTAATGAAATAGCTTTATTAAAATCTTTCAAAGCCAATTGATATTTTCCAACCAGATCATAACAATAACCGCGTGCCAGAAATGCTTCATAATATTCGGGATCCAGCTTTATAGATTCTGAATAAGAACGAATTGCCTGAACATACGATCCGAGTTCTTCGTAAGTCTGACCCATATTAAAAAGAATTGTTTCATCAAAAGGATCGAGATCATAAGCTTTTTTGTAAGATTTGAGTGCATCGTTAGTTCTTGCTACTCTTGAATAAGCGTATCCTACATTAAACCATGAACTAGAGAAATCATCTTTTAGAGCAATGGATAGTTCAAAACAATTAATTGCTTTTTCAAATTGTTCAAGACGTAAATGTACAATTCCTTTATTATACCAGCCGGTAAAACTATTCGGGTCATATTCTAAATATTTATCGTAAGCAAATAATGCTTTATCTAACTGTTCTGTATTCTCAAAACAAAATCCAAGTTCATACCAGGCTTCCAAATACTCTTGATCGGCGGCGATAGCTTTATTAAAGTATTCGATTGCTTCGGTATATTTTTCTTTCTTCTGATAAATAACACCAAGACTAAACAATGTTTCTTCGTTATGCGGTTCAATCTCTAACGCTTTTTTCAATGATTCGACAGCGTCTTCAAACATTCCTAAATTATCTTCAGCAATTGATTTGTTGATATACGTTTCAACATCGTTGGGATTCAAAGAAAGGGATTTATCAAAACAGTGATATGCTTCTTCGAAATTAAACGTGTTGTTTAAAAGAATTCCTTTGAACTGCCATGCATCGGAATTATATGGAACAGCTTTCAACAACGCATTAGTTAGATATAAACCGTCTTCAATAAGGTCATATTCAAGACAGTGCTGAACAACTTCCTCAATAAAATCTAAATGAGCAAATGTATGTTCGTTATCTATGTGTTCCCGGCAGATTTTTACTTTTGATTTTACTTCTCCTTCGTCATAATATGATTCATAATTGTCGCCTAAATAATCTTCAGAAAAACTCATTAAAACTCCCTGTTAATTCGGTAGAAAATGTATAACTAACAAAAGTGAAAATCAAGTTGAAATTAAGAAGGTAATTTCGGGTGTGATTTAAAATATTCTTCTATAAAAATATTATTGAGGACTGGGTTCGTATTCATGCAAAGGAATCTTCTTTACCCCTCCGGCAAGTTTAACTACATATGTTTTAAGCTGTTTGTGAAATTTTTGTTCATATAATTCTTTCATGGTTTTATTGAAAGAATCAATTTTATCATCTGCTACAATATTAAATGTACTGTGTATAGGACTGTAGCTAATCATTTTCGAACAAAGAACCTTCTCTAATTTTACTGCTTCATTTACCAAAAAATCACAATGTTCATTTTTAAGTTCATATTCTTCCGCTAAATTTTTATAAGATTCTATTACTAAATTACCTATTTCTGTAAATGATTTTTTACGAATTAGTTTAACTGCTTCTTCCGATCTGTTCCTTTCTTTTACATTATAAAGAATTCTGTTGAATATTCTATTAGGCAGCATATGATAATGTTTGTGTAGAAAATCCAGATTAACATCACGTAAATTTTTTATCCCCCAGATATATAATCTTAAACCTTTCACACCAATTTCGCATTCTTCAATTCTTTCATTACATATTTTTTGAGGTTCAATAATTTCTACGCCGCTGTCGCAAATAATTAATGAATAATCACCCCTGTTAATCGGCAGCATTTTATGTTCTTTTGTCCTCAAATCCATGTAAAATAATTTTTTTTCTCTTCCAAACTGAACGGTATAGTGATGAGCAATATTTGATATCTTGCCCACAATATTAAGTTCATTTTTCCTTACGTAACTCAACAGTATGTCATTATCAATATCAACATGAAATGTTTTTTTAATTGCTTTTAAAAACCCGACTTGCTCAGCAGCAATTGATCCAAGACCCAAGCATTCCGGAACACTTGACGAAACAACGCAATCAAATCCGTTTTTTATTATTCCATCTTGTTTAAGTAACCTTATCAATCCATGTAAAAGTTTAAATTCTGATTTCTCATATTCATCCGTCATATCTAAATTCATTTTTAATAATTTATTAGAATCTGCTGAAACAATATTAATTTCAGAATCTCTTCTTCGGCGCACAAGAAAGATCCAGTATTTATCTATACATGCCGATATAAGTACTCCATCATTATAATGCGTGTGATCTCCTAATAGAATTAAACTGGCAGGACAAACATTTAATATGGCTTTAGAAGTATTACCGAAGAGATTTGTAAATAATAGTTTTACCTGGATTATCTTCTGTTCACTACCGTTACCATGTATCATCTTTTTCTCACAAAATTCTATGACATGCTAAATCTTAACCAAAATAACTCTGCTAAAGAGCAAAGAATGAAATTGTCTTATTAAAATTAAGAATTTCTATTTTTTTTGGCTAATTCATTTTAGTTTTTTTTCAGAAAAAAAGGATTTGACAACTTATTCAGAATTTAATAAATCTGACTTCGTGTAAAATCGGGTTTATCTTCAAAGTGTCGCAGGTTTGAAAATTGAGGTTATGAGAATACCAATATTCAATTAAACGTTTAAAAAAACAGTTTAACTCAATTGTAAGAATAAATATTTTCCTTCAGCGAATATTGAAAGTAACTATAGATAGGGTCAATTAGTTTCCTTGCCTGCTGCGATGTGTAAAGTAAAAATTCCTCTCGATGAAGAACTTTAGCAAGTGCACGCACTGTGCCGGTAATTATTTGTATAAGATTTGTTTCTGATGTGATCAGATCTACAGGCAAAAGAAAGACTGTATCGAAGACCGATGCTTCAATTAAATTAAGAAGATCTTTATATGATAGATTTTCCAGTCTAAGACCCGGTTTAAGAACACCTTGCCTCTGACGTAACTTTAATTCGAACTTCATTCTATCCAGAAGAAGACTTAAAGCAGTATCAATTGTAATTTTTATTTCAATCATGTTTTCTCTTTATAATTCTATTAATAAACCCGACTTCTTAAAGAAATCGGGTTTATGTTAAAATTATTTTATGCAACAACTTCAGCAGTAAGAACAGATGTAACTTTCTTTGCTGCATCTTGCAGCGTAGTTGCAACTTCAAAATTTAGTCCTGAATTTTCTAATAGTTCTTTTGCTTCAATTGCATTTGTACCTTCAAGACGGACTACAACAGGAACTGTTACAGAAATTTCTTTCACTGCATCAATTACTCCTTGAGCAACGCGATCGCAGCGAACTATGCCGCCGAAAATATTTATCAAGATTGCTTTTACATTAGGATCAGATAAAATAATTTTGAACCCGTTTGCAACTGTTTCTTTGTTAGCTCCGCCGCCGACATCTAAAAAGTTTGCCGGTTCACCGCCTGCTAATTTTATTATATCCATCGTAGCCATTGCTAAACCCGCCCCGTTCACCATACATCCAACATTACCATCAAGTTTGATGTAATTGAGATTGAATTTTGATGCTTCAATTTCCAACGGGTCTTCTTCATCGAGATCGCGGTAAGCAACAATTTCTGAATGGCGGTATAATGCATTATCATCAAAATTCATTTTCGCGTCAAGTGCTACTATTTTATCATCGTTAGTAATTATTAACGGATTGATCTCAAGCATGGAGGCATCTGTTTCTTCGTATGCTTTATAGAGTTTCATCATGAAAGGGACAAAACTCTTAAATGCATTTCCTTCAAGCCCAAGTCCAAATGCAAGTTTACGTGCTTGATAAGATTGAATACCAACCGAAGGTTCGATCCATTCTTTAATAATTTTTTCCGGAGTTTCTTCAGCAACTTTTTCAATTTCAACTCCGCCTTCTGTTGATGCCATAATTACATTTTTAGAAACGCCTCTATCCAACAAGATTCCAAGATAAAGTTCTTTCTTGTAATCTAATCCTTCAGTTATAAAAAGTGTTTTTACGATTTTCCCTTCAGCTCCGGTTTGATGTGTAACTAATAAATTTCCTAGCATCTTTGATGCATATTCTCTGGCTTTATCAATTGAAGTTGTAAACTTAACTCCGCCTTCCAAAATCATTTCTTCTCTATTGTTTGGATTATAAAGCTTGCCTTTTCCTCTTCCGCCTGCATGAATTTGTGATTTGACTACAAACTGATTTATTCCTCTCGCTTGAAGCTGTGAAATTGCATTGTCAAATTCCGATAAATTCTTTATCGCTACTCCGTCTTGAACAGGAACATCGAATTTTTTTAATGTCTCTTTTGCCTGATATTCATGAATTTTCATTATTACCCTTTTTAATTTATTTCTTTTCGATTTTTATTTAATTAACAGTGATGAAAAATTAAATCATTTCAAAGTAAGATTCAATTTGATAGATTCTGTTAGAAGATGATTTTATTCATTTATGTTGCGCATTGATAAACATAAAAACCCGATTTCTGAAAAATTTTCTCTCCTTAGAAGATTTCCATAAAAAAGAAATCGGGTTTTTGCGTAAGGTGAGTTATTCGTTATTTAGTATATTCCCAAAGCATTAACAGACGTGAAAGGAATTACCATGAACCTAAAACAAAAAAGAACCCTTATTGTTGCAGCAGTTAAAATTGTTGCGTTTTTAATCATATGGATCGCTTACGGCGGACACATCTTCACAAGAACACAAGTGCTAATTGAAAAGAAAGATGAATTGTTCCCGGATATAGTTCAAAAAGAGTGGGTAAATAATTTTATTTGGGGATTGGATCTTAGTCTTGTACTTAGTGTAATAACTATTTTTATCGGCAGTCTTTTATTCTATCTGTTTAGGGATAAGAAAAGATCAACTGAACTTTCGTGATTAAACAAATGTTTAGTAATGATCAACAAAGGAGTTTTTAATGAATAAATTTATTTTATCCTTTTTAACAATTCTTTTTATAAGTACAATAATATCGGCTCAAGGATTCAAAGTTAAAGCAGCGGGAATGCAAACTTTTAATTTCGAAGATCAAAGAGGAAGAAATCAAGCTTCTTTTTTCAGCGCAACTCCTTTAGAGGATATTACCGGAACAGGTTCGGCGATTTCGGGAACTGTTTCATTTGATGTTTCTAATTTTGCTAAGACCTTAAAAGGAAAAATATCTATTAAAGTTGCTTCGATTAATACCGGAATTGAATTACGCAATCGTCATTTGCAAAGTACTAATTGGCTGGATGCTGAAAGATATCCCGAGGTTTCTTTCGAGATTATTTCCGTGAGCGATGTAAAACAATCCGCAGATAACAAACTTGAATTCAAGGTGAAGGGAAATTATTCAATGCACGGGATTACAAAAGAAGTTGTTGCAAATGCAGATGCAACTTATCTTGATGAAAATGATCAAACGAAAAAACGCGCTCCGGGTGATTTGCTGGGTGTACGGGCGAAATTTAATATTAATCTTTCCGATTACGATGTTGATAATGCCGTGGTAGGAAACAAAGTTGCCGAAAAAATTGAATTGAGTATTAATATGGTCGGTTCTAATAAATAAAAGCCCATCCCTACCCTTCCCAAAGGAAGGGCTCTTAAATTCGAAGCAAGCTTCGAGGAATACTTTCGATTAAACCTCCCAACTTCTTTAAGAAATTGGGACTTTGTTTTGCCCAAACATCAATCAATTGTTTTCTTCTTCTCTTTTTCTTTCTCAACAAAAAAACTATCTGCAATTCCTTTGTTGATCTGATAATTTTTATAATTCATAATCACACTACCTTTGAGAGACATTCCCTCACCTACAGCTTTATTTCTTCTCCTGCCTTGATCATCTGATTCTTTATTATCAGTTTTTTGATTGGACAAACCCGGTGCTATCTGCATCTCGCCTAAATTGAATGATAGTTTTACCTGTGAAGGCAATCCGTATTTCGTGTCATCATAATTCAATTCAATTTTTGTTGTTCCGCCTTTTTTCGTAGTTGTTTCTGCTTTGCGTATAACAGATTCAGTGGCGTCAATCCATAATGTAGAAAGAATAACAT
>Ga0082335_1001054_pt1 | contig 63238 bp, 55 predicted proteins | sample Subgrocontami58m_FD_72375 | JGI IMG/M metagenome (GOLD analysis project Ga0082335, IMG submission 72375) | Subsurface groundwater microbial communities from S. Glens Falls, New York, USA - GMW37 contaminated, 5.8 m (SPADES assembly) (version 2) ... | reverse complement strand
CCAATGTTCCCATCCCGAGCACCAGAATCGCGCCCGCCGAGGCGGACCTGCCGAAAGCCGCGATCCCAACACGAGCCCGGCACATTGACGGAGGAAGGAAAAAAAGCTCCTGTAAGATAACAGTAACTTCCAGTCTCTGTGGGGTTCCGTACATCATCAAGATGTTTTCCTGTTTCAGAAAGGTGGGTCATAAAAGCAATGATCCAGTCTTCGGGAGTCATGCCGGATTCAAGGGAGTAAGGGGAATCTTCATTGTCTTTAGATACTTGAAGGAGGGAAAGATATTCATTGGGTGTTTTGTTTGTTTCAAGAGGAGGACGGGGGGTGATGTCTCCTTGAGATGTTCCTTGGCCTTGTAGGGGAATAGGAGCAAAACCTGTGGGAGTTTCGGTGTCTTGTAATTCTAGGTTTGAGGGTTGGAGAAGATGAATAGTCCAACCTGGGAAGGGAGATTGATTATTCTTTTGCTCCTCAAGAATTTGTGCTTTGGTCTTTCCTTGATGATCATGTTTATCAAAAGACATTGGATAATAAACAAGGTTTGGACAATCTCCTACATCTGCTCCTTGATAGTTTTCCAAAGTCCAAAGAGGATCGTCAGTATTTAAATCAAAAGTTTTATGATCCTCCTTGTATGTAAGAAGGAATTGTCTGAAGGTTTCACAAAGAGCATCAAGGCTCATACCAAAGGGAACGAGGAGGAGTTTGGTAAAGCCTTGGTCGTGTTTGGTTTTGAGTTCTTCACGACGTTCAAAAAGACGGATAGCTATTTGTTCGAGAGTGGGAATGGGGTACTTTTTGCCATCTATACCTAGGATCGCTTCATCTTTGAGGATACCTGCTTCTCTAAGAAGTTCTGCTTGGGAAGTATATTGCTTTTCAAGATGATAAAACTCTTCGGCATATTCCAGAGCTTCTTTGTTTATCAAAAGTTCCTTTTTTACAAGCAGATGTTCAAAGCGCTCGAGAAGATTGGCGAGTTGAGTGAGGTCTGGAATGGAGAGTTTCTTGGCTGCCTCACGGAGAGCATCGGGTTTAGCGAGTGATTCTCTCGGGATGTCATGAGCTTTTGCAAAATCAATAATCTCTTGTCGGAGAGCTTCAAAGTGCGCACGATGTTGTTCGGGCAAAGAATCGCGGACACGCGAAGAGGAAGCGAGGATAGCTTCATGAAAAATTTCCGAAGTGCACTGGGCCCCCACCTCCGTGGGGGTGGCGGAGGAAACGGATTCGATAGATGGTCGAGGAAAAGGAAACATAGTGCCTCTAGTGTAAAACAAAAGAAGTGGAGTGACCACTTCTTTTTTTAAAACTTCATTCCTGTACGTTCGTGTAAAATCCCTGACTTGTATAACTCGAGCACAGCAAGAAAGGCAGCGAGAATGGTGGGGCCGATGATAAACCCAATGGATCCAAACACGGCAAATCCTCCCAAGACGGAAAGCAATACAAGGAACATGTGCATGTGGGTCGTCCCTTTGATGAAATACGGTGCTAAAAGATTATCCGATGTTCCCACCACAATTGCTGCCCACACAGCGAGTCCAATTGAAGCCTCCACGTGTCCGCTCATGAACAAGAAAATAATCGCCGGAACCAAAACAAGCGCAGTCCCAACAAGCGGAACCAAGGCAGATAAAATCGTCAGGCCTCCCCAAATCATGGCGCCAGGCACGCCAAAAAGACTCATCCCGATCGTTGCAAATACCCCCTGCACAATCGCCAAAAGCAAAGCACCAAAAACCACATGACGAATGGTACTCGTGATGCGCGACAAAATCTTTTCATCCACGGAATTACGAAACGGACTCAAGGTTAACAATTCTTGATACAATTTTTCGCGATCAACCAAAAGATAATACAAGGCGATAAAAAACAAAAAGGTGTTCAAAAGAAGTTGAGTGGTGCTAGAAAAAAGTTCTCCCACATTTTCCAAAGCCCATGTGGCCACTCCGGATCCAACTGTTTCCAGATTGATGGACATTAATCGCTCTTGTACAAAAGCGGGAAGAGATTGGAACAACGCGAGATGATCCATCTGAAAAGATCTCAGCCATCCTCCTTGCGCTAGAGAAATCTGAATGAGCTCGGAAGCTTGTTTGCCGATGAGAATCAAAACGAAAAATAAAGGGATCACAATCAATAAAAATGTTCCAAGCGAAAGAAGTGCGGCGGATAATTTTCGCGACTTAAGCACATGGCGCAATTTGATATCAAGTGGAGAAAGCACAATCGCCGTAATACCTGCGGTCACAACAACCAAGGCAAACGGTTCAATGATTTTCCAAAACAAATATACGACGACAGCCGCCACGACAAGAAAAAACCATCGCTCTAGAGTTAATTGTTTTTTGCGAGTAAACATATCCTCCTTTTCTTAACTACAGTATACGAAAAAATAACAAACCTTGCCATGATGGATGACAAAAATATGTTCCTATGGCAAGGTGATGTCGCGTTCCTTTCTCGGAGGTTCTCCATGGCTCCAAAACATGCGCGTGTTTTTCCCACCGTGGACATTGTCCTTGTCGTCAACCACGCTTCCGTGGTTCTCATCAGGCGTGCCTATCCTCCTTTTGAAGATCGTCTAGTCTTCCCCGGAGGACATGTGGATGAGGGGGAAACAACTCTCACGGCTTGTGTGCGTGAGTGCAAAGAAGAAGTTGGACTGGATCTGAAGCCAGACATCTTCGAACTTCTCATGGTCCTTGATGATCCTTCTCGTGATCCTCGTCCTGGTCATACCCTCTCTGTCGTCTATCTGGCACTGATCGATTCTTCGATAGCTGCACAGATCAGGGCTGACACCGATGCCAAGCAAGTCCTCGTCCGTTCGATCAACGATCTCGCAGAAGAAGAAATGGGATTTGATCACTGGAAGATTATCGAAAAATTGCCCAAAAGGTTCCAACGCTCCTAAGACCCCCTCAAGGGTCTTTTTACGTTTTGATAAAAACGAAACTATCCCCTGAAAAAACGTGGAAAATAGAATTTTTCCTTTGACAATCCCTTCTTCGGATGTTAGTGTTTTTTGTCGAATTGTTCCTTCCAAAACCCCCTTCCCACGGAGACACCATGCCCCACGAACTCGTCACCACCAAGCAGGTGGAAGAAGTCGTCGCACGAATCACCAACCCCCTCACCGCGCATGCGGCTGTAGCAGCCCTTGCCCAAGATCTCACAGACGCCGCGCGGTACTCTCCGCAGGCAGCTCGCGCACTCATGGCACAACTCCCCCGCGATCTCCAAGCCGTAGTCGTCTCGTCCTCGGCAAGCGAACTTGCGGTCCCCAATGTCGCCTTCCTTCCGGCCGCGTGTGTGGCACGCGTCCTCGCCCATGACCTCACCTTGCACGATCATCTCACGGCCATGCGAGAGGCTTGGCAACTTCTCAAGGAAGATGATGAATGTATCGAGGAACTGCAAGAACGATTCTGTTGTGATGTGACCGATCGTCTGACCGGAGAAACCAAGACGGTCATGATTCGTCTATGCCCATGCCGGGCCTATGCCTATCTTGTCAGCATCCTGGAAAGCCGAGATGAGGACTGGGTTTCCGAAGTCATGGAAGAGGTTGGGCTTCTCCTGCTTGTCTTTGTCCTCAAGGCCCAAGCCGAAGGCCTCCTCTTTGTGGATGAAGATCTTTGGGAAGATTTCCTCGAAAAGGCAAGGGAAACCGATGTGTATGACCGCGCTTTGAGTGCGGTGCGTGAAGAAACGATCGAAGATATCGAAACTGAACTCGTTGGAGCACACTACGATATCCTCAAGCGGGAACTCGCGGATCGCGTCACCTTGGCGCCGATCGAAGAGATCAAACTGACGCTCGATGAGGAAGATCTCTTCCCCACACACCCAGAACCACGCCCTCGACGGAAGGGAAACGTCATCACGATCGGCTGATTGTTCGGCCACGCTTACGAGACCTGGCCCACCCCCAGGTCTTCTTCGTCTCTACACAATCCTTTTGCGTACAGACGAAGACTCTTCAACTTCTGGAGAGTTTTGCTCTTTCCAATCGAGGTTTTTCCATGAACACTCAACTAGTCCTTGCGTCTTTGGAATCTGTCTTGGGACGGCGCGTGCAAACCGTACGCGCGCTCAAAGATCAAAATCCAGAACTTTTCGCAAAGCAAAGTGAGAGCTTCCCCCGAGCTCTCCAGCTTGTGGGTCAACGATTCCATCTTCACGCGGAAAAACAAACCGATACCCAGCGTGCGTTTGCCATGGTCCTTATTCTCACAAACTACATCTTGGAGTGTCAGACAATAGCGTGGATCCAAGAAAAACAATCAAATCGCGACCCATTGGATATTTCTCTGGCTCTGTTGCGTAAATATCCCTTGGATATTTTGGTGGCTGCAGCCATCAAACGCTTTGATGAGCTCTTGGCTCTTATCAAAAATACTTGGCTCAATGCAAAAATCCGTACGCGTATCAATCGCGATCGCTGGTATGGCATTACGGATATGGAAACCGAGGTAACCTTTGTCTCTATGGTTTCTCGTGAGCTCATTGATGCACAGGGATATCCCATCGGTACGCATGAAGAGGAAAGATCCATTCGCGAACTGATGACCCGAGTCAAAGAAGAAACGCGTTTGGCAAATATGATTGATTGGTCACTTGTTCTTGATCCTGATGATGTCAGCAAATTCGTAGCCGCTCAATTTCTGCGATCTACTCCTATGAATCCTCATCCCGCAGGTGGAGTGTGGCGACCATTCCTTTGCTCTCTTCTTGTTAACGCTATGGGAGGAGGATGGGATCACACACGTAGATGTCATGTAAATCACGCCAGTGGAACTGAACTTTTTGTTTGTGTGGATCTCTATACCATGAAGCGGTTTCTCCATCGCGTCATGCTCGAACCGGAATCTCTCCCTTCACCAGCGGAAGTAGCAGCGAAATTCGCTACCTTGACCTTTCAGAGACGTGGAAAAATTTTCAAGGAAATCTGCAATGAACAAGATCTGTATGCTCTTCTTGAAATGGCACAGCAAGCGTTTGAACATATGACCTCGCGCACAAGAGAATTCTATTTTAAGGTGGTTAAAGATATTGAGCATGTAGATGATGCGGAGCTTATGACCTTCTGGGGTCATTGGTTGTTTGCTTATATTCCTGCTTTTGGAGATTTGCTTTTGGATGAAAATCGCGCGCGCCTTGAACAACCTTGGCGAGAGATACACAAAATCCGCTCTTTGGAGCAGTTGGCCGATAGGGTCGCTCGATTTGATCTTTGGCCAAAGGAAGAACAAGAAAAGTTCATCCAGACCTTCAAACTGGAACCGCTCCTCCGCACGGTGCAACACGTTTCCAAAGATGTTGAAGCCTTCATCCGTATCTGGACTGGAATGCGTAAGGCTGAAGCAGGAGCAGAGAACACCCTGCGCTTGATTGCTGCTTGCAGGTGGTACCAACGATCTGCTTTGGTAATTGAAATGTGTCACAAGTCTGAATGTGGTTTTTTTGTGGAAGAGTTGCATGCTATTACTCGTCGTGTGCGTTGGACACATCAAACGATTCCAAAAATAATCGGTACCTTTCTATCTTCCTATATCCTTGCAGATGTTCTGGAGTTAGGGACTCGGGAATACTCCCAAAACAGTTGGCGAACCCTTATTGTGGGAGCAAACGCACATTCACGAGAAGAAGCTTTGATCATCTGGGATCACTTGTCAGACGAACAACGCAAGGTACTCTATACGAACTTTTACCCGCAGCATCTGGCTGCATGGTTTCTTGTAAAGCCTTCGCAAGTATTCCGTGATTTCTTTGAAAAGATTTTGGAAGAAGCTTCTCGTGATCCTGACGCTTGTACTCGACATATCCGTTGGGTAAAAGGAATTCTCCACCAGCACTCCTTTGTCCCTGGTGGTGTGCGAGAAAATATTTTGGAAGAACTCTGGAAGCGCTATCTTCACCGTAGATTTTAACGGTTCTGACTCCCTGACTGGGGAGTCTTTTTCGTACCAAAAACATCCGGGAGCGCCGGATGGTTGGAAAGAAGGGGGTTAAACCACCACCGAGGACCGCAAGCCAAAACCCCCATCCTGACGACGAAGATTGCTCTTGCCGAGGATAGCCTGACGACCAGCATCATTCCAATATACGTGCGGCACATCGACGGAGGAAGGGAAAAAAACTCCTGTAAGGTAGGGGATGCTTTCTATTTTGTTTTGCCAGTTATCCATGGGTTTTCCTGTTTCAGAAAGATGAATCATGAAAGCTATGATCCAGTCTTCGGGAGTCATGCCGGATTCTTGGAAGTAAGGAGAGCTGGGATTGTTTTGATTTTCTTGAAGGAGGAAAAGATATTCTATGGGTGTTTTGTTTGCTTCAAGAGGAGGACGGGGGATGATGTCTCCTTGAGATGTTCCTTGGCCTTGTAGGGGAATAGGAGCAAAGCCTGTGGGAGTTTCGGTGTCTTGTGTATCTAGGTTTGAAGGTTGGAGAAGATGAATGGTCCAACCTCTCCATCCATTGTCACTCGTCCGACCGTTGTCACCCCGGGCTTGACCCGGGGTCTCTTGTTCTTTGAGTATCTCCATCTTTGTCTTCCCCCCATGTTCCTCCTCTGTAAAAGACTGTGGGTAATAGGCAAGCTTAGGAGAATCTCCAATGTCTGCTCCTTTATAGTCTTCCCATACCCAGAGAGGTTCATTGGTATAAAGATCAAAGGTGGGATTATTTTGTTTGTAGGAGAGGAGGAATTGTTCGAGGGTTTCCATGAGAATATCAAGACTCATGCCAAAGGGAACAAGGAGGAGTTTGGTAAAACCTTGGTCGTGTTTGGTGGATAGTTCTTCGCGACGTTCAAAGAGACGAGTGGCGATGAGTTCGAGTGTGGGGATGGGATATTGCTTCCCATCTATCCCTGTGATTGTTCCGTTCTCGAGAATCTCCATTTGCTCAAGAAGCTTAACTTGGGAAGTGTATTGCTCTTTGAGGTGATAAAGACGTTCAGCATGTTCAAGAGCTTCGGTGTAGTTCTCTTTCTTTGGTTCATGGTGGACAAGAAGATGCTCAAAGCGTTCGAGAAGAGTGGCAAGTCGTTCAAGGTCAGATGTGGAGAGTTTACTTGCAGCCTCGCGGAGGGCATTGGGTTTGGCGAGAGATTCTCTCGGAATGTCGTGAGCTTGTGCAAAATCAATAATCCCTTGTCGCAGAGTTTCAAAGTGTGCGTGATGTTGTTCGGGCAAAGAATCGCGGACGCGAGAAGAGGATGCGAGGATGGCTTCGTGGAGAGTAGCGGATAAAGGAGGTTCAGAAGACAGGGTCCCCCTTCGTCCCGCCGTTGGCGGGACTTCGGAGGGACAGTTTTCACTTTTTGTGAAAACTGTTGGTCGAAAAAGAGACATAGAATCAAAAAATTATACCGTTTAGATCGTGACGTTTTCCTTGCTATCCACATCTTTCAAATGCACAGATAACAATCGACTGGTGCCATCATCCCCCATGGTCACACCATAGAGCACATCAGATCGGGACATGGTGGCGCGATTATGGGTGATCACAATAAATTGAGAAAACGCTCGGAGCTCTTCTAAAATCCCTGCAAAGCGATACGTATTGGCTTCGTCTAGGGCTGCGTCCACCTCATCGAGTACTACAAATGGACTTGGGTTCACGGCCATGATGGCGGACAAAAGCGCGATGGAGGTAAGGGCTCGCTCTCCTCCGGAAAGAAGGTTTAAGGATTTCAGTCGCTTCCCTGGAGGTGTTGCTTGAATCTCAATCCCCACCACTTGATCATCACGCTCACAAAATTTAAACCGCGCTTCCTTTTTAATTTCTTTCTCCACTTCTTCTCGCACTTCCTCCCCTGTTTCACTTTGAGAACGCTCCATACTCACTTGAACCTCGGCCACATCCTCTTTTGTTAATTTCACGAGCGCACAAGAACCTCCATCAAAAAGAATTTTAAAATAGCGTTGAAACTCTTTGTTGATCTCCTTAAATGTCCGTTCAGATTTTTCTCCCACCTCCCGATCGAGCGCATCGATGACTTTTTCTATGGATTTCATGGCTTGCTCTAAATCAGTAAATTGTGTGGAAAGAAATTCAAAGCGACTATTGATCTCTGTATATTCTTTTACGGCTTCTGGATCAATACCACCGATCAATTCCAATTTATAACGTAAGCGTTGAATGTCAGATTGCAATTCCGGCAGCCTTGAGGATTCTTTGATGGGCGTAGAAAAAACAAAAGACGCACGATCCTTCATATGCTCCATGATCTCGCGCTCGAGCCCAATCCGCCGCTCGTCCAAACGCGCAAGCTCGATTTGATACGCATTTTTTTGCGCCTCGCACTCATGCAGGCGATGTTGACGCTCGCGCATCTCGCGTTGCGATTCCATAAACGCCTGACGTTCTTGTTTTTCTTGAGAAGCATAGGTATCAATCTGTCGTTCCACCTCGATCAGTGCCTTTTGAAAGGCTTGCTCTTCTTCTTGTGCTTTTTTCAAACGATCTTCCAACGCGCGAGGAATGGTTGTTTGTTTTTCTCCAGGACGTTCCAAACGTTCCAAGAGTTGTTTTGATTGTTTCCACACTTCTTCGATTGTCTTCGTGATATTGGCCAAAGATGTGAGATCTTTCAGTGTGCGGAGCGTTTCTAAAATAGAGGATTGTTGAAACACCAAATCGGAAAGTCTTTGTTTGATATCTTCTAAGGGAAGCGGGGTCCACGATGCTTGCGCCCGCACCTTCATGAGTTCGATTTCACGCTCTGCTGTAAAATGCTCTTCGCGCGAATGGGAAAAATCTTTTTGTAAAGCACGATAACGCTCTTGCAACTCTTGAAGACCTTTTGCCTGTGTTCCTTCCTGACTTAACTTTTCGGATTGCGCTTCTAGTGTTTCAAATGCAGACCGTTCTTTTTGTAAAGACTCTTCTGTGTTTTTTACCTGCGTACGTACTCCCAAAAGTCGCTCCTGCAATTGCCCCCACAGGGTGCCGTAATATTCTTGTTCATATTGTGTCAGTTCCCGTTCCACTTCCTCGCGCTGCTCTAAACGATGTACTTGCCGCTTGAGAGAACGCACGCGAGGCTCGATCTCTTGCAAAAGAAGATGCACTTCATTCATGTTCTCATAGGTTTGTCGCAGTTTGAGAAAGGCTTGATGGCGTTTGAGTTGCAAAGGTTTGACACCGGTAGCGTCATCAAAAAAAGATTTACGTTCCTCGGGAGTGGAAATCAAAATATGATCCACCATACCTTGACCGATCACACAATAAGAACGTTGACCTACATTTGCTTCAGCAAGGAGAAGATGAATGTCCGCAAGACGCGCGGAATGATTATTCACAAGGTAATCGGATTCTCCATCTCGATACAGTCTGCGTGTGATCGTGACCTCACTTGCCTCCAAAGGCATCTCATGCCCGGTATTGTCAAAGGTAACGGAAACTTCCGCAAACCCGCTGCGAGCGCGTCCAGTAGAACCGGAGAAAATAATGTCCTCGGATTTTTTCCCGCGCAGGAGCTTCATGCTTTGTTCTCCCAAAACCCAACGAATGGCATCGGAAAGATTTGATTTCCCAGATCCATTGGGACCCACAATGGAGGTGATACCACGCACCCCATCTTTGAAAGGTAAAAACGTCAAAGTTGTTTTATTGGCAAAGGTTTTAAACCCTTGAACATCGAGACGAATAATGTGCATAAAATAAAGTTTCAAATGATCACCGAAAAACGCGCGCCAACGCCCCTATCTCGACTACGAGGATCACCCCAGCCGAGGCCAGCCTGACGACGGTCACGATTCCAAAGCGCGAATGGCACGTTGACAGAGAATCGGAAAAAAACTCCTGTAAGGCAAAGGATGTTTTCTATGCCATTTGCGTGGTTATCTATGGGTTTCCCTGTTTCAGAAAGGTGGGTCATAAAAGCCATGATCCAGTCTTCGGGAGTCATACCGGATTCTTGAGAGTAAGGATGGTTGGGATCGTTTTGAGCTTTTTTGAGAATGGAAAGATATTCATTGGGGGTTTTACCTTCTTCAAGGGAAGGACGGGGAGTGAGGTCTCCTTGAGGTGTTCCTTGGCCTTGTTGGGGAATGAGAGCAAAACCTATGGGAGTTTCCGTGTCTTGTGATTCTAGGTTTGAAGGTTGGAAAAGATGAATGGTCCAACCGGGGAAGGGAGATTGTGTGGGTGTGAGTGTGGGTAATTGGTAGTTGGTTTTTAATATCTCCATCTTTGTCTTCCCCCCATGACCGTCTTGTATAAAAGACTGTGGGTGATAGACAAGCTTGGGAGAATCTCCGATATCTGCTCCTTGATAACCTTCTTCCCAAATCCGGAGAGGCCTATCAGTATCAAGATCAAAGGAGGGATTATTCTCTTTGTAGTCAAGAAGGAATTGTCTGAGTACTTCTCGAAGGTTATCAAGGCTCATCCCAAAGGGTACGAGAAGGAGTTTGGTAAAGCCTTGGTCGTGTTTGGTGGATAGTTCTTCGCGACGTTCAAAGAGACGAGAAGCGATTTGCTCGAGAGTTGGGATGAGGTACTGCTTGCCGTCTATGCCTGTGATCACTCCATCTTTGAGAATGCCTACTTGTTCAAGAAGTTTAACTTGAGAAGTGTATTGCTCTTCGAGGTGATAAAGACGTTCAGCATGTTCAAGGGCTTCGATGTAGTCTTCTTTCCTGGGTTCTTTGTTTTTAAGAAGGTACTCAAAGCGTTCAAGAAGATTGGCGAGTCGTTTAAGGTCTGGAGTGGAAAGTTTACTTGCAGCCTCACGGAGATCATCAGGTTTAGCGAGTGATTCTCTTGGGATGTCGTGAGATGATGCAAAATCAATAATCTCCTGTCGGAGAGTTTCAAAATGCTTGTGATGTTCTTTGGGGAGAGAATCGCGAACACTCGAAGAAGAAGCAAGGATGGCTTCGTGGAAAGCTGCTTCTGTAGGGATGACGGAGGGAGCGGATTCGGGAGATGATCGAGGAAAGATGTGCATAAAAACATGAAATCGCTCACAAAAATGACGAGATTAGTATACCATGGATTGACCGCTTGAATCCGTAGCAGTAAGCTGCAGCGCCCCTTATGGAAGCCACTCGTGCCCAACAAATCTATCAAAAATTTTTGGATGCAAAGCATCCTGTCTTGCTTTTGGACGAACATATTGATGGGGATAGTTTGGGATCATGTCTTGCCATGGCCGACCATCTCCTTTCTTTGGGAAAAATGGTGCGCATCTATACGGTCCAGCCCATTCCCGAGCGCTACAAATTTTTGCCGCATCTTCATCTGTGTTCTCTAGATGCGACCGTCTTAAAAGATTCTTCCGTTGATCTCATTGCCTTCTTTGACTGTTCTGATGTGGTGTTTTTCAAACACATCACCGACTCTCTTTCCACACAACCGGTGATCATCAATATTGATCATCATACGACCAATCCCCTGTTTGGACATTATAATTACGTGGTGACCCATGCCTCGGCAACCGCCGCCGTTCTGTACAGCATCTTTCACCAAAATAATGTGACACCAAGCAAACACGCGGCGAATTGTCTTTTGACCGGTCTTTGTTATGACACGACCAGTTTTACCAATGACGCTACAGATCAACAGGCGTTTTTCATCGCTTCTGAATTGATCCGGTTAGGAGCAACTCCCCAACGTATCGTACGTTCGATTATTGCAGATCGATCGATTGCATCATTGCGTGTATGGGGAGTCGCCCTTGAACGACTGCGTGCACATAAAGCCTATGGAGTCGTCTCGACTTTTATTACACGGGCAGATATTGAAACACATGGAGTCAGCGATGAGGAAGTGGATGGACTTGCCAATTTTCTTCACTTTGTTTCTGATGCTCATACCTTGTTCCTTTTGAAAGAAACGAGTGATGGCGGAGTTAAAACCAGTATGCGATCGACGGCGCGTGATATTTCCAAAATTGCAAAACTTTTTGGCGGAGGCGGGCATAAAAAAGCAGCAGGATTCACGATCCCAAATAGTCATCTTTCCCAAGATGAAACACAAGGATGGAAAGTAGTATTCCGCACAAAGGCATGCTAAACTTTCTTTACATCTATGACACATTCTCATTATGACATCCGTTCACAATCAAATGTGAATGATCAAATCCTTATCCCAACGGTGATTGAAAAAACACACTTGGGAGAAAGGGCTTATGATATTTATTCTCGGCTTCTCAAAGATCGCATTATCTTTTTGGGAACCGAAATTGATGACATGGTTGCCAATCTCGTCATTGCTCAAATGCTCTTTTTGGAAAGTCAGGATCAAAAAAAGGATATGAAATTGTATATCAATTCTCCGGGCGGATCGGTCACGGCTGGGCTCGCTATTTATGATGCTATGCAATATGTGAAGCCAGATGTTTCTACCATCTGTGTAGGAATGGCGGCTTCCATGGGAGCAGTTCTCCTGGCTGCGGGCGCCAAAGGAAAACGTTTTAGTCTCCCCAATTCCGAGATCATGATTCATCAAGTCTTGGGAGGAGTGCAGGGTCAAGCAACCGATATCAAAATTCATGCAGAACGCATCTTGCGCATTAAAGATCGTCTCAATGACATCTTGGCAAAACATACGGGACAGAAAAAAGAAAAAGTGGAAAAAGATACGGAGCGGGATTATTTCCTTTCCCCCGTGGAAGCTCTCGAGTATGGATTGATTGACCGCGTGATCCAAAAAGCAGAATAGCCGCTTCAAAATATTGAAAAAAGACCCGTTTTCATGGGTCTTTTTTGATTCTGTTGTCTATTGCTTGACACTTTTCAAATCCGCTGTTATACTGACGCGTTACGCTTTTGAACGTACTTTCTTTTCCCGCAGAGACCTGCAGGCACGACAAGCATGGGATTTCACTCAATGGATGCTTCGGGTCTTCGGACTCGACCTCTCCACTGAAGAAATTTCTTGCCTGCAGCTCTCTTCTGGGAAATCAGACAGCCTTCACAGGCTGTTTTGTTTTTCTCCTGATTCGATCTTACGTGCCTCGCACAATCATGCAAGTTATTTTTGTGGATAACCTAAGGGGTCAATGCTTCTTCTAACACTTCAGTGTCTTCCAAAGGAATCGCTGACTCTTCTTCCACCCCTTCTGCAATGATTGGAGTCAACTCTTCCACACCGATCAAACAAATTTCCGGAAGCGGACGATAGTGGGATTCAAACGTACGTTCCTCTACAGTCCCCTCGGATTTTCGTACGGTGTAGACAAACGAAGCATTGGCGCCAATATGCGCAGACTGACATTTTTCCTCTCCAGGCTCTAAATCTAAGGTCTCAATTTTTTGCGTTTCCCCAACCGGAATCCAAGAAGAAACAATCGGAGCAGAGTAAGACGCTTGTCGTCCGTCTGATGTTCCCCAAAAGGTAAAGGTTAATTGTTGGGTTTGGGTATTCATCTCAGCCTGAAACAAAATGAAATGCCCCGTATCGTTGGTAAACTTTAAATCCGGAGCAGGATCATAAATCGTGGCATCTGTCCCGGGATTTCCATTTTGCGGATCATTATAATAAGACACCACAAGGGAATGATTGCTGCGCTCTACAATAGGCAAACCTGAATTGAGTGCCACACGGAACGTGGTCGTCCCGATCTGACAAAGTCCTCCCCCCATTTCTGGTTCAATTTTATCTCCTTTGATAACAAGCTCGGAATAATATCCATTCGTGGAATCAAACGGACGCAGGGCCTCCAAAAGAGAAAACGTTTGGTCAGGAGCAATCAACACACCATTGAGCAGACGCACGCCGTTTGTGATATTCAAAATGCGATTGTAAGGACTTCCGCGGTAGCTGGATGTTCCTACGCCAAGCTTTTCGGCGATCCCTATATCATTCACCTCGGAAACGGAAATCTCCGGTTGTGTTTGTATAAAAACCATCTCTATTTCCCCCAGCGCTTCCTCTTGAAAAAAAGTGAGAAGGTTTTGATAAGTAAGTTCATGGTCTGCAAGGTACCCTGGAGTATTGGGTATAAATTCCCTCACACGACCATTCTCAATAATAAATTTTGCATTCACGGCTTGTTGTTCAAAAGAGGCGGCGACTGTTTCTGTCCAAAGATCAAATGCTTCTTTGGAAATTGTGGGAGTCTCTAAAGCAGTTGGAACGATCATGGTCTTGAGATCCTCTTGTTCCAGCACGATTGTATCGGTGAGATCTCCTCGAGTCGCACGAAATGTTAAAGGGGCTCGGGTAAGCCCTGAAAGCGCTTGATCCATTTGTGCTTGCGCTTGAGCGACAGAAATCGTTGGATCCACATACTGTACATCCAGAATCACGGGGAGGGCATCAAAAGAAGCGAGATGCTCTCGCAGTTGATCGAAAAAAACTTGACGATTTATTTCATTCCCTGATTTTCCTGGAATAACTTCTCCGATCCATTCATTGTTTTGAAACGTAAAAACAAAGGTCGGCTCAGACACCTCTAGCTCGAGCTCGGGAAATAAATTACGCACGTCCTGAAGAAGCAATTCCTCTTGGATCGTCACGGGCAAAAAAACTCGTACAGGAAAAAAAATATTCCACGCAAGCAAAAAAGGATTGACAAACCAAGATGTGTGGCGATTTATTTTCGCTTGAAGGAGGGCTGTGTCCACATCAAACGACGCGTGTTCCACCATGTCGGTTCCTACCAAGGTTGCCAGTGTTAATGTTTGTGATTCCCCCTCTGCCCTTACTTCCACTCCATTTGCTAAAAAATGATCTACCACCCGTTGAGTGCTTTCTTGCGCTTCCTCAAAAGACATGCCCCCCACGAAACGTTCCCCTATCCATACTTGAGGTCCCAATCTCCCTTGATACGTCTGTGCCCATCCAAAAAGAGCAACTCCACATCCCACCAATACCGCACCTACAATCAAGACCGTTTTAATAAACGGTCGAGATAAGAAAAAAAGTTTTACAGCTGACCACATACAAACTGTCTAAAGTGTTTCATCCCCTTTCAAAATTTCATTTAATACTTCTTTGGCAATGCGCTGACGTTCACTCTCGGTTTCTCCTTCTGGAAAAACAAAAAGATGCATCACGTCCCCCACTTGCACGGTCGGGGAAGCTTGCGTGCGCGGCCATCGAAATGTTTGCCCGTCCGCCAACTTCAATACGATCACATCTTCTTTTATGGATTCAATGGTCGCATGGAGCGCGTGAGGAAGAGCATTCATATAGTCATCGCATTATGAAACGGGACTTTAGACGTCATAGGAATGGATGGGATGCGCCGTCTTGGAGCGCAGAAAAACCGCAGATGTATCCAGAGATACATGGAGGATTTTTCTGTGCGAAGGACAAGCAGACCGCCATACCTATGGATGGATAAATCCTGTTTCATGATGTGAGGACTATAAATCTTCTAAATCAATCACAGATACATGAGAAGACGTCTGTTTCTTTTTTATCGTAATCGTCAGAATTCCATTTTGCAAAACAGCATCCACAGAATCTGACTCCACAGGACAAGGCAAAATAATGGAGCGGGAAAAAGATCCCCAATAACATTCTTGCACATGAATCGTTCCTTGCTCCTCATGATGTGCATGACGCTTTCCGCGAATCGTTAATGTGTCATGAGAAAGGGTGATATCCAAATCCGAACTCCGGACTCCTGCAATCGCAGAGCGTACGACGATCTCTTGGGGAGTTTCGATCACATCGACGGATAATTGGCCTTCCGGCTCTCCAAACCAAGAGGTATCTGTTTCATTGGCTGAAGGAAGGGTAAAAAGAGAAGAGTTCATACAAGTTTTTGATGACGAAGATATTCATAAAGCGGACCAATCGCAAACCCGACTACCCAAGCCCAAACAAATTCTTCTGTAGAGACAGATGATACAAGGGCTCCTCCAACCTCGGTAGATAGTCGAAAAGAAAAAATTTGTTCCAAGATGAAAAGAAGAATGGTAACCATAAATCCTGAAACAATGGCATTGAAAAAAAGATCATGACGATGCGCGATCACGTAAGTGCCTATAAGCAATCCTCCCATAGCAAAAGCATGTATCGAGGACAGAGGAAAAATCACTATAAACATGAAAGACAAGATAATCCACAGAGCAAGCACCATCACCAGATGAGCAAACCAATGAATGGTTGGATGGATAAAAATGTATCGTTTCCCTTTCCAAGACTTCATGTGTTTCCCTAAAATGGCTTGATAGATCACGGCAGCGATTCCAAAAAATGAGAAAGAAAATAAAAAGTCTTCTATACCAATCCCCACAACCGATCCACCCGCCACCTGCACACTCCCCAAAGAAACCAACAAAATTGCCGGGGACAATACTAATCCTGCAAGACTCATAATGAGCTGTTCTTTGCGTGTCGCGCGAGAAAGGAATAAAAACAAGAACCAAAAAAGGAATAGAAGAATGGAGAGAAAAAGAAAATAAGACATAGGGATGATTTTATTTTACACGTTTCCTTGAAAAACGGCTATAAAAATGGGGGAAAGTGTGATGTGGATGATTCTGCGTTTCTTTATTTAGAAAATTAAGTACACTGAGACTCTAGAATCTAAGTTGTAAGTATTATTATTTCCCTTTATTTCTATGGATATTATTTTAGGCACAGGATCTCTCATGCGACTTCAGGCTATGGAACGCCTTCGTCTCCCTTTTCATGTTGAGATCTCGGATTTTGATGAAGAACAAACCAAATCAGAAGATATTGATACGCTTGTTATAGAAACCGCAAAAGGAAAAGCAGGTGTTTTAGCGGCGCGCTTTCCTGATTCCCTTATTATTACCGCAGACTCCAACCATTTGTTTGAAGGAAAAATGTATGGAAAGCCAAGAGATTTGCGAGAGGCGCGAACCTGGCTTTGGGAGATGCGCGGAAAGACACAAGAAATTCATACTGGTCTTGTCTTGACTCTTCCGTCTTCTCAAAAACAAACAATTGATTTAAATGTTTCCCGTTTTACCCTGAAAAATTTTAGTGAGGAAGCATTGGAACAATATCTGGTGGAAGGCGCTCCGCTCAAACGTGCAGGTGCCATGACTCCTGTAGGCCCCGGTCTTCTTATTTTAGAATTGTTTGAGGGAGAACCCGGTGCTGATCTTGCCTTGCCTTTAGATACACTACGAAGGCGGCTACGAGAGTTTGGAGTGGAAGTATAAAACTTGCCTTTGTGCAAAGATTAGTTATGATGCCTTTGCCACAAACTCAACCGACCCTACGGTGGTTTCGGAGTCAAAGCATGGAGGAATTACAACTCATTGCACAGCATTCTCTTTGGCATGATGGGGAAAAAAGTCGCGGACAATACTTGTGTCCAATTCCAGCTACTCCTTGGAAAGCAGGATTGTGGTCACTACGAAGTTGGAAAAGTCTTGCTGCCCGCCATATCGTTGTTTTTGGAGATAAACGCTATACCATTCTTGAAGGTATCCTCGAAGGTGAACTCCACGAATGTCACGGCATCTGGTGTGCAAAAAGTCCTCGATCACATATCGGCCCTTATCTCCATGCTATTGATTTCCTTGTTCCCGACGGCACACCCGTGCTCGCTGCACAAAACGGAAGGGTTGAAAGATTTCATGATGAAAATAATGTCTATGGCGACAGTTCAGATTTTCGTGACAAGGTAAACTTCATCGATATCATTCATGCCTACGGCGAGGTAACAGAATATTGTCATCTGGCAAAAGGGTCAGTCCATGCTCTTGGAATAAAAGTCGGTGATTATGTCACTTGCGGACAAGTCATTGCAAAAGTTGGAATGACAGGATGGACGGATCGCGATCATCTTCACTTCATTGTCTTGCGTGATGACGAGGGGAATCCTGATAATCCTCTTGAGGGGGTCAAATTCAAAAGCCTCGGTATCCGCTTTCTATAGTCCTCACATTATGAAACGGGACTTTAGCGCCTGCACCCAACTCACCGACGGGTGCTTTTTTGTTTCTGCCCGTGATAAACTGATAACAATCATAATAATTATGAAATACATCAGAAATGCTGCGGGAGCACTCATCCTTACCAGCGCAACCGCTTGTGGCACACTTCCCGAATTTGCTAAAATTCTTACCCCTAGCCAAGATGAGCAGGTCGCTTTCGTTTATCAAGATACTGAGGCAATGATGCCTCTTGTTGAAAAACTCTGGGAAAATGCAGACCCACTCTACGATGCGCAAGGCGAACCTGTTGAAAACAACGAAGTTATGATTGATGATTTTTATGGGGTCTTGGCGGATTTTCATTATTACAAAGAGTATCAAAAAATTTATGCGTTTTCTCCTGCCGATGCGGAAGCGGCAGGGTTCTTTTTGGCGGACGAAGCAAGTGGCTATTTTGTTGACAAACATTATGAAGAAAATTTGTATGGAAATGACAACGTTCTTCTGAGTGAAGACTTGAATTGGTGGGACGCCACGCTTCTTATGCACGAGATTGGACATAGAACCGATGGCCATGATGATAACTATTATGCCTACATTGTCGACGAATTGAAATGCAGCATAGATTATAACCGTTCCTATGGAGAGTGGTTGGCCTCATCTGGGGATTGGGCTGAACTACAAGGGACAACATTTGATCTTGTGAGTAATGCCTTTGACGATCTTCAGACAGCAAGAAATCGCTCAAGAGATTTTAGAGAAATGCAAGGAGATTCGCAGGCAATTGTTGATAATTGGGAATCTGTATCTTCACTTATATTAAACGGCCTTGAATCTGATTTTGATCATTGGCGCGCTAGTATTATCGAAAATATTTGGATCAATAATGAGGCTGATGATTTTTTCGATGTTTTTGGTTTAACAAAGGTAGATGTTGAGAAAGCATTCGACAATGAAGCCGTATTTAAGTACATGCGATTGGAAATACAAAAAGAATATGATCACTGTAGGGAAGTCTACAATGAGGCACAAGCAGAACTTGATCGCGAGAGAAAAACAGAATTCACTCCGCGCTTAAAATGGTAACGACCATTGAACATTCGACTGGGCACAAAATATCGAGTGCTTATACCTCACTTTTGTCATCCCTTCTCGATCGTGGGTGGAGAAACAAGGCGTCTCTCCAAATCTCTTCCTGTTTGATTCTACGACTCACAAAAACCGACTGGAAAATTCCAATCGGTTTTTATAATTTTTTTGCTATGAACTACCAATGACCAATCACACCTTCTCAACAACTTGAAAAAAAAGTTATGTGGGTTTAGGTACTTGGTACTTTGGGAAACATTGGACAAATTCAGAGTCCTCCTTCGTTCAGCTTCGCTGAACTTCGGAAGGACATCCCACATAGCTCCAACTTTGTTGGAGCGACGGGGGATGGTGACCCTTCGGCGATTTCCTTGAAACCAATTTATCAACGAGTTGAAAGGGTGGATGACGTTTCAAAGGCTCTGTACGGCTGGGATGTAACGAATCGGGTGAAGTTACCCCACAGTGCGTTTCACTCTATTTTCTCAAACAACTTTTCTTTGGTATTTGGTACACGCGTAAGGCCGACTCGACTTTTATTGAACACTGAACCGTAGTGATTCTGTATCGCTTTGGAAGACCACCTCACCCGTCTCCTCATCAAATGCAAGTAACTGATTGGGCAACCAAGCATCTGGCGGTACAGCTGCAGACGGAAGAAGATGAGAAGTAAAATCACCACTCTCTATATTCCACACAAATAACGTCGGCATAGCTGTGCTACCAAGATCTCCAGGACCCGTAACCAGAGCCACCTGTTTATTATCTGGAGAAACGGCCACGCTCACAATATAGCGAGTGGTCGGTCCGACTTGCTCCTCTGGTAAATCCAATTGTTTAACAATAGATCCGTCAGTAATTGATCGAACAAACAATGTGTGAAGCTCTGAGTCAACTGCAACGTATTTTTGCAGATCTGGAAAGGCTGTGAGGAAACATTGTCGATCCAATGAGCCATTCCAGGAAGCAGTCGAGACATCGAAGATGTATACACGATTGAACCCGCAAGATGTCGAACCCATATCAAAGACAACAACCGCACCCTGATCTGTTACACGATCGAGTGCATAGCCATCAAAGCGTTCGTTGATAAATAAAGCCGACGTTTGTGGAGCATGAATGTCTCCATAAGATAAAATCACTTCAGAAAAAAATTCTTGAAATCCTAGCAGGGACATCCAGCTGGAATCTGTTTCATAGGAATAAACTTTAAGCGCGGCGTAGGGTGGATTCGGATTCGAGACGAGGACATCCACGTTCAGCGGCTTAGGCCAGAGACGAAAATAAAAAACACTGGTCGCTCCTATAAAGAGAGCTACGATAAACATGGGAATGACGATCAGAAGATACTTCATAAAAAGTAGATGCTCTGTAAAGCTATTTTAAAAAGGGGTACCTCGGCCGACAAAGAGACCGGCCGAGGCCAGACATCTAACACCCACCGGTGTAGACGCAGTCGAGATCGCGGTAGTTGCTGAGAAGCGAGTAGTCACTGTAGCTCGTCGTACTGAAGCCGGCTGTGTGGTAACCGATGTATTCATTACCGTTATTGCCGCTGTAGTTCGAATCTACGACGATCGCTGTCCGAGCGCTTGAGTCGTAGGCAACGACCAACTGGGTATGCACGGTTGAAATCGACATACGCGCAGTGTCAGAACACGACCCACTCACGCCGTCCACACGCTGCAGCACGTCTCCGACCGCAATCGTGCTGGTCGTCAGTATCGGATAGCTCGAGGTGCTACAGTAGATGGTACTCTGGGAGGGTAACGTCCTCCACGATCCACTGTTGTACTGCCCACTCCTGTACAAAAGGAGGTTTGCGAATGCCTTGCACTGTCCACCGCGAGGCTTGGTCGCAGAGGAACCAGATCCACTGATGCAGCTACCACTACTCGACTGGCACGTGTAGTACTTGGGCGTAGAAGAGCCCACGGAAATGGAGCATGGAGTAAATCCACCATCAACGCAGGAAACCAGGTTCGTATAGTTGCTCCGCAACGTACTCCAAGCGCTTGTGTCGTAGTCGATGTAGCCGGTACCGTTGCTGTCGTAATCCCAGTAAGCGTACCCGTTACCACGACGGTTCCAGCAACTCGTGGAGTTGCGACAGGTCACCGTGCTCGTACTGGAAGACGTGAAGTATCCAGTCATCGCGAAGCTAGCTTCCCAAGTAACGCGCAGACGAGTCGTGGAGGAGCCATAGCTCGTCGAGTAGGCCTTCTCGCTTGCGATCCACTCACTGTCATGGATCGGATCACGTTCTTCTTGGGGTAGGTTCATCTGCCAGTCCTGGAACCTTTCCTTCCATGGTCGCAGTGTCTCATCCCCATCGCGGATGCGAATGTTGAGGCGCGCGTTCGCTTCCAACACCGAATCGACCGCGACTTCCCACATGTTCTGCCCATCGATCTCGAATGGACCGTCCATCGGTGTCATGCCTTCTCCCATGGGAGCGAAGGCGAGACGTTCATCATCCATGAAGGATGAAGCGCCATCTTCGTTCACGAAGTCCATGTAGTAGGAACCAACGGACAGAACGTCCTGAAAGTCCATCGAGGAATCAATGGTCTTCTGGAATTCACCCTCTTGGCTATACACATCAACGTAGTCCAGAACAGTGAAGGCTGCGTCGAGTTGGACGTTCACAGGAACGTCACTCGCGTCCAGGAGATCCTGCTGGGTGCAGGCTTGGAAGAAGGAGAGAAGAAAAAGGACGAAGACAATAGCGAAGGAACGCATGATCGACCTCGTGTCACTGATGTTTGCCTACGGATAACCGAAATGGCCACCAAGGACTAAAATCAAAGTAACACAACCGCGATTCGTTTCCAAATGATGGTTGGTTTTGTTCAACCTAAAGTGAGTCGTCAACACGTACAGCAGGCTCCACATTCATTTCATTGATATTGGTGAAGGCTCTAGGTTAACAAGCCACATGATAAAATGGAGTTATAGTAATCAAGACAACTAAATTATCAGATTACAAACATTCAACCAAAATACAAAATACCAACCACTCACTGCTCACGACTATTTCCTTCGAGACGTAACTGCTTTCCTACAGATAAATTTTCGTAAACGATTCCTAACAAAATAAGTCGCACACGCGACTTATTTTGTACCACCGAACTGATCTCAATGGGCCAGCTAAGCTGGCCTTACCTCGCTGAGCTTATGCCTTGAATATTGGTCTTCAAGCCAAAGCTTAGCTTTAGCTATCCACGACCAACCGAGCTCAGCTCGGTGGTGACCCCACCGGGAATCGCCCGCGCCTCTCGTCGGCTTCCGCCGACTCGGGCTGGGCACCGCCTCGCCGTCCCGCCTCCCGACAAAGTCAGCAGGACATGGCTCCGGCGTTCGATTCCCGTCGCACCTGCCGCAGGGCAGGTGCTACAGACACAAAAACACCCAGCTTACGCCGAGTGTTTTTGTGGTGACCCCACCGGGAATCGAACCCGGATTACAAGCTTGAAAAGCTCGCGTCCTAACCGTTAGACGATGGGGCCTAATTGTAAATTTTTTCTCTTAATTGTTTTCTGATAACCCCCTGACTTTTTATTCGCGTCCTAACCGCCCGGCGGAACTGGGTCCGGCTTCGCCAGATTAGACGATGTGGCCTTATCTATAATCCTCACATTATTAAACAAGATTTATCCATCCACAAGGATGGCGGTCTACTTGTCCTTCGCACAGAAAAATCCTCAATGTATCCCTGGATACATTTGCAGTTTTTCTGTGCTGCAGGACGGCGCATCCCATCCATCCTCGTGGCGTCTAAAGTCCTACTTCATAATGTGAGGACTATAAATGTGGCCTCATTATGGAAAAAAACTTTGTTCCTGTCAATTGACGGATTCCCTCAAAATGTTATGGTTTGGATGAAATCGTTCCTTCCATCGGAGGTTCCCATGGGATTTCTCTACACGTACGACCAAGTACGTCGTGGAGAGGTTCCGGCCCTCCACGACTTTTTGCAAACACGCGACCTTGCCTTGGAAATGCTCACGACCTCCCCGTCTGTAGTCACGGCAGGAGTGATGGGATCGGTTGCACACGGAACCCCTTCTCGCGGAAGCGACTTGGATCTATTGACGATCTGCCGAACACACGGAGAACACGAGGCCTCGGCCATCTTGTTGGAAATTCGCAAGCAGGCAAAGGCACGGCATGTGATGGTGGATGCGCGCCTTCTCACGGTTCAATCCGGACGAGAAGGACATCATTTCTTTGGACCGTCCTTTTTGATCACCTGGCGAAGACTCATGGGACTTGGAGCGATCATTGGCCCGCCCCCGCAACTGTTCATTTGGGGCATGGCGCCAACGATCGCCATTGAGATGGCTCGCAAAATTGAACGCAATCTTTCGGTGATCACGGCGCTAGAACAAGAACATTATCTGTTACAGAAGCGTGAGACAAAACTCGATACCTTTTTGCGACGTTGGCATCGGTCCAATATTCGTCCTCTCCACTTCTACATCCGTCTGGGACGATGGCTTCTGTGGCTTCGCTACGGAAAGCTTGAAGATGATCGTGCCGCGTCTGTCATATCGTCTATTCTCAAAGATCCTTATTTTTCCTTCCTGCATCCGCTCTATCTTAAGGCGTATGATTTGCAAAAAGAATACGATGCTCTCCTTGAGAGTGCGATGGTAAATGAAACCGCTCGTTTGGAATATGAGCGAGATGTACGACGACTGGCACTCGAATCACTGCGTGTCAACAGGCTTCTCATCAAAAAGACGAGTGTACGTATTGTGCGGGGAAACCATCTACAACTGGAACAGGTGGCTTGACCTGCTACAATGGTGGCAACTGCCACCTTTTTTTTATCTTTTATGCGTATTCTTGCGATTGAAACAAGTTGTGATGACACTTCTTTGGCTCTTGTCTCTCATGGGGACGGAACATTTGTCGTAGAAAAAAATCTTGTTTCTTCTCAAGTAGACACACATACACTTTATGGAGGGGTAGTGCCCGAAGTCGCTGCTCGAATGCATGCGGAACAAATTGCTCCGCTCCTCTATGCTCTGGAAATTCCGCAAGACGGTTCCACGGTTGATGCAATAGCGGTCACTGCTGGTCCTGGACTTGTTCCATCACTTCGTGTAGGAGTGGCTTGCGCCACCACCCTTGCAACCGCTTGGCAAAAACCGCTTATAGCCATCAACCATTTGGAAGGACATTTATATAGCTGTTGGCTTGCAAATTCCCCCCCTCTCTTTCCCTGTATTGCGCTTCTTGTCTCGGGCGGACATACCGAACTTATCTTCATGAAAGATCATGGTGTCTATGAATATCTTGGTCGTACACGGGATGATGCGGCTGGTGAAGCGTTCGATAAAGTAGCAAAACTTTTAGGGCTTGGATATCCGGGAGGACCTCTTATTTCTAAAAAGGCACTAGAGGGGCAAAAGGATGTGATTACTTTTCCCCGTCCCATGAAAGATTCCGCTGATTTTGATTTTAGTTTTTCAGGATTAAAAACAGCAGTGGCCTATCACCTTAAGGATCACCCCGATGATCGTCCAGAAGATATTTGTGCTTCTTTTCAAGACGCGGTCGTAGATATCTTGGTTTCAAAAACCCTCAAGGCAGTGGAAAAATATCAACCTACTTCGGTTCTTTTGGCCGGAGGGGTTTCTGCAAACACCTCCCTGCGAGAAACGCTCAAAAATACTCTAACCGAACGTTTCCCGAAAATTCACTATCACCATCCTCCCCTTGCCTATACAACAGATAATGCGGCTATGGTTGGTGTGGCCGCTTTCTTTCATTTGCAAAAAAATAAGGTAACTAATCCTTTGACTTTAGTAGCCGATCCCAATCTCCCTCTTTCACCTCTATGATCTTTTCTACTCATACTCCGGAGGAAACAAAACAACTTGCCGCTCATTTTGCTTCTACTCTTCATGGAGGAGAAATCCTTGCTCTTGAAGGAGATCTCGGATCTGGAAAAACTACTTTTGTCCAAGGACTCGGGGAGGCATTGGATACAGATGCTTATGTTCGTAGTCCAAGTTTCACTCTCATGAATATCTATCCTACAAAACATAAAACCATACGGTTCCTTGTCCATCTTGATTGTTATCGCCTAGGACCTTCTTGTAATTTGCAGGGGTTAGAATTAGAAGAATGGCTCAAAAGACCTGATGTGGTGATTGTCGTCGAGTGGCCCCCTTACCATCTTCCTATCGAAGAAACGTCGATTAGAATCACCTTTGAAATGGTCGATGTGCAGACAAGAAACATCACCCTCCCCCCATAACCGTAAAGCCTATTTAAAATAAGGGTTTTTCTATCCCCTGTTCATCCCCAACCGCTTTTTCCATTCCCTTGACACTCAAACAGGCTTTCGCTACCATGACGCCACCTGTTCACAATCTTGTTTATTTCAAAAACTCATTCGTAGGCTTCATCCCGAATGAGTTTTCAATTGTGAAAAGTGCATGATCTTTCCAATAGAACATTCCCTGTCGATCACAAAAAGATGTTGTCTTTTCTGTGATTGCAACGAACAAAAAAACAAAAGAGCAGAGCCTTGTTTTTTAACAAGGTTTTTATTGAGAGTTTGATCCTGGCTCAGGACGAACGCTGGCGGCGTGTCTAAGGCATGCAAGTCGAACGGTCTGTTGTTCTTCGGAGTAACAGATAGTGGCAAACGGGAGCGTAACACATTGGTAACCTACCTCGGGATTGTGAATAATTCCGCGAAAGCGGGACTAATACACAATATGGATGGGGGGTCATATGACATTCCCATTGAAAGTTCCGACGTCTCGAGAGGGGCCTATGTCCTATCAGCTAGTTGGTGAGGTAAAAGCTCACCAAGGCTATGACGGGTATCGGGCGTGAGAGCGTGGCCCGACTCACTGGGACTGAGACACTGCCCAGACACCTACGGGTGGCTGCAGTCGAGAATATTCCGCAATGGGCGAAAGCCTGACGGAGCGACGCCGCGTGCCGGAAGAAGGCCTTCGGGTTGTAAACGGCTTTTATTAGGGACGAACAAATGACGGTACCTAAGGAATCAGGGGTTGCTAACTCTGTGCCAGCAGCAGCGGTAATACAGAGACCCCAAGCGTTGTCCGGATTTATTGGGCGTAAAGGGTTCGTAGGTGGCTTTGTGCGTCATGTGTAAAATCTCTGGGCTCAACCCAGAACCTGCGCGTGATACGGCAAGGCTAGAGGATGGGAGAGGTGCACGGAATTGTCGGTGTAGCGGTAAAATGCGTTTATATCGGCAAGAACACCAAAGGCGAAAGCAGTGCACTGGAACATCCCTGACACTGAGGAACGAAAGCGTGGGTAGCGAATGGGATTAGATACCCCAGTAGTCCACGCCCTAAACGATGAGTGCTAGGTATCGGGAGTATCGACCCTCTCGGTGCCGTTCTAACCAAGCTAACGCGTTAAGCACTCCGCCTGGGGAGTACGGCCGCAAGGCTAAAACTCAAAGGAATAGACGGGGACCCGCACAAGCGGTGGAGCGTGTGGTTTAATTCGACAGTAAGCGAGGAACCTTACCTGGGCTTAAAGTCTGGCTGCAAGCCGTCCGAAAGGATGGCCGCCTTCGAGGGTGCCAGAAATGGTGCTGCATGGTTGTCGTCAGCTCGTGGCGTGAGCTGTTCCCTTAAGTGGGGTAACGAGCGCAACCCCTGTCCTGCGTTATACTTTCGCAGGAGACTGCCTTCGTAAGAAGGAGGAAGGTGGGGATGACGTCAAATCAGCATGGCCCTTACGTCCAGGGCGACACACGCGCTACAATGGCCAGTACAATGGGTTGCCAAACCGCGAGGTGGAGCTAATCCCAAAAAGCTGGTCGTAGTTCAGATTGGAGTCTGCAATTCGACTCCATGAAGCTGGAATCGCTAGTAACGGCCAATCAGCCACGTGGCCGTGAATACGTTCTCGGGTCTTGTACTCACCGCCCGTCACGTCAAGAGAGCTGGTAACACCCGAACGTCGCCGTAGGGCGGCGGAAGGTGGGACTGGTAATAGGGACGAAGTCGTAACAAGGCACCCGTAGCGGAAGCTGTGGGTGGATCACCTCCTTTCAAAGGAAATCTAGTCAGTACGTGAACACGTATTGATCCTAGGTCGAGATCAACATTTCAAGTTGATTTCTGCGCAATGCGCAGAGCATTCGTTGCAATCACAAAGAAGATGACAGAACATCCCTCTGTAGGGATGTTTTTATTTTATCTGTTATACTATTTTTACTTGAACCCATAGCGAGTTTTTTTCTTCTTGTCATCCGAAGGAGTGAAACGACGAGGGATCCCCTTCATAATAAAACTTTTTTCTCCCATGAGATCCCTCTCTGTGTTCGGGATGACGGGCAGAAAATAATGATTGCATTATTACGAACGTAAGCCGCAAAGATAAAACAACTCACAATGAGTTACCTATAACAAACGAAAAACTTATCCAAAAAGCAGCCTCTCTTATTCGACCAGTAAAAATTCAAAATTATTTAATTGGGGATGTGGGATGCGCTTTGGTCACAGACAACAATCACGTCTTTACAGGTGTCTGTGCAGATCTCTGTTCTGGAATGGGATTTTGTGCGGAAAAAGCAGCAATCGCGACTATGATCACGGCAGGAGAATTTAAAATAAAAAAGATTGTTGCAGTTTGGAAAAATGAGAAAGGGGAAAATCATGTATTACCACCTTGTGGTTCTTGTCGTGAGCTCATGAAACAGATACATCAAGATAATCTTCAGACGGATGTTATTTTAAAAATAGATGAGACGCTAAAACTGGAAGTTTTGCTCCCCCATCATAATTGGTTTAGCTAAAGAAAAAGCCCCTAAAACATCTTGTCATTCCTCCCCTCTTTTGTTATAGTATCGCCACGTTTTCGGATGAATCCTTCCAAAAAAATATGGGCGTGTAGCTCAGGTGGTTAGAGCGTCACACTGATAATGTGAAGGTCGGAGGTTCGAGTCCTCCCACGCCCACCACCCTTCGCTCCTTCGGAGCTTCGGGTGGCAGGCCACCCCCAACTATTCAAGATAGAATAAGGGGTTGGTCGTGCCACGCGAGAGGAGCGAAGGGTGTCCCCCGAAGCCTTGGCGAAGGGGGACTCTGAAACTGTTAGTCCTTCGGAGCTTCGGGTGGCAGGCCACCCCTATAAACTCGGCCGAGGTAGCTCAGTGGTAGAGCGAAGGACTGAAAATCCTTGCGTCGTGAGTTCAATTCTCACCCTCGGCACCATCCCTCGTCGCTCCAACATTGTTGAAGCTCTGGGGGATTTTTGTTATATGATACTATAAAATAAGTCGCAAACGCGACTTATTTTTGTTTCACTTGAACGAAAGGAAACACTTACGCTGTTGTAATTTTATTCCTCCACGGAAACAACCATCACAGGAGGAAGGGTAATGAGGATGCTAAGAGAACGTGTGATACTTCCTTGTGTTAAAAAAAGAATAAGTTGTCTTTGTCCGGCTAACGGCGTTGTTATTTCCAAATCACACGATTCCTCTCCCATAGAAATTTCGGTTGCAAAAAAATTTTCATCTCTTTGAAATTGAATCAATGCTTCATCAAGACATCCATACAGTTGACCACGCGTTTCTTGTGTATCCGTCTGTGTCTGGCTTCCCATAAACGTATCGACCCCAGCTCTGGCCATCAACAAAAAAGCGATGGAAGCAACCGAAGCTAACACAAGGATAAGTAAAAGCAAAACTCCTCCTTTTTTATTATGTTGTATACCACTCATAATTCTTCTGTTTGTGCCTCAAGAGCAATGGTTGTTGTGGCTTCAAAAATAGATGGATCCCCTTCTTTAGGATCGAGCTCATTGATGCGTACAGTAAAACGTAATCCTGTAAGATCTCCGGAACTATTACGCACAGCATCTACCCGCCACTGTTCCACCTGCATATCTTGATCTGTAAACCAGTAAGCATCTTGCCCTGTTTTTTGCACTTGTAACCGCGATACCGTATGAGTAACTCCGGAAAAAATGCGCTCCTCGTCTACACATTGTATTGTCACCTCTTCTCCATCTTTATCTGTAAAAATAAGAATACTATTGTCTGCTCCTAAAGAAGAATGGGTACTATCAATGGAGGTGGATGTAAACAATAGCTCATTCATTTTTTGCAGAAAAACACTTCCGGTTTGTTCTATGCGAACGCGCATATCAATCGTGTGTGAATATTCAACACCTCTCAATAAAAAAAGAACAAGTGCTGGTAACACCATCATGAGAATCGCGAGATACACGACCACTCCTATCAAAGAAATGCCTTTTATATTTTTAGAATATTTCATGAACCCTCCACAGGAATAAAATTCTCCGCAATCACATAAGATCCATCTCCTAACTCAATATAAAACGTCAAAGTAGAACCCACCATATTGTCTGTAAACTGTATCTTGGGAATTTCTGCTGTGTCCTCCGCGGCAATCGCTATATCCTCTGTATCCAAAAGAGTTCCTGAAAACTGTTCTCCTAGTGGAGATCCGGGACCTGTGCTTGACCAAATCTTTGTCAGATCAAGGTAAACTTGTGTCATTGTTGATGTATTATTCCACCACATTTGTACTTTTGTAATCGTGACAGGAGAAGTGCCATTATTTTCAATATAAATATCTCGCAATTGTTTTTTCCCGTACCAACTGGCTCCAGAAATATCAATACTCACCCGTGCGGCTTCAGATCCAAAACAACTTCCTGTAGGAGCATCCCATTGGGTGCGTAGGGTGTTTAGCGTAATCGTTTGTATGTGCCCTTGTAAACTCGTCCATGTCACCTCACTTTCCAAATAATAACTGTCAGGATCCACGGTTCCGGATGGAGCGGTTGTGATCAAACAACTCTCATCTCGTCGTACTTCTTCCACATGTACTGTCCGAGAAATATTTGAAGCAAGGGACTCGGGTCCGGAAGAACCCAATAACCATTCATCTCCGTCAAATGTAAGCGACCCTACTGAAGTCAAAACAAGATCTCCAAAATCTATAGTTTGCAGGGCTTCTAATCCTTCTTGTACAGACCAAAGGGCTTGCTGACGTTGGAATCCTTCCCCGCTTGTTTGATTAGCTGTTAAAAAATATCCAATGAGACCAGAAAAAAAAATACTTGCCAGCCCTAAAGAAAGAAGAGCATCCAAAAAAACAAATCCCCGTTTTTTTGAAAAAATTTCCATGTTATCGACTTATAATACCGTCTGGAGAAATTGTTATCGTGTAGCTATTTCCCAGAATAGTTAAAGAAACTGTTCCATAATCATTCGTCGCCCCAGTCAGTGTTTGAAAAATAACTTCATGATCATTGCCCTCTGAAGGAGTAGATCCGCTTAATACCACACTTGTAAATGCGACATGGGATGGAAAACGATAGATGCGATCAAGATTTTCCTGACGCATCTCATAATTTTCCCCTGCAAAAACAATAATGCTATCTGTTTTGCGTGTCTCTTCATCATAAGGAAGATAAATGCCCCAAGAAACTCCTTGGCTTCCAGAAAGCGCCTCCCGTTGTGCAGTCACAAAAATACGTCGCAGTGCCGCATCACCAACCTCTAAAACAAAGCGGTCATAAAGACGTGAAATACCCACAAGAGCTGCCCCTGAAATCAGAGCAAAAATAGTAACAGCAAGAATCGTTTCAATGAGAGTCACGCCTTTCATATTAAAAACTTCCAATCACCTGATAGATGGGCATCATGATCGAAAGGGCGAGACCTCCGACAAGCACTCCTACAAAAATCAACAACATGGGCTCAAGAAGTGTGGCAAGATTGCGGGTAATTTCATCTACTTCCTTTTCGTAAAAGTCTGCCAGATATAAAAGCATGTCCGGAAGAGAACCGGTCAATTCTCCAACATGAATAATACGTAATGCCATGAGGGGAATAAGTTTTGGTTTCCCTTCAAAAACCATGCTCATGGCTTCTCCTTGTTGCAATTGTATATATACTTGCGCGAAAATTTTTTGGTAACAGACATTTTTGATCACTTGTTGAACAATGGGAACAACCTCATCAATCGTCAATCCTCCTTCTAACATCGTGCCCATCAATCGCGTAATACGTGCAAGATTCACTTTTTGTGTAATGTTTCCAAGTAATGGAATATACAAAAGCGTGGTGTGAAAAAAAGGTTTCAAAAAAGAAACTCTACGAATAAAAAAAACAAAACAAATAAATCCCAAAAACCCAAGAGCTACAGCAAAACCATGAGTGGTTGTGAGATTGGCTACCCATAATAAAATACGCGTTGTCAGAGGGAGTTCAATCTTGAGAGAAGAAAAAATATCAATGAGATTGGGGAGAACAAAAACAATAATTCCAATACTGATCAGAATGGAACCCACAATAATAATAGCGGGATAAAACATGCTGCCGCGCACCTTTTGCTTAAGATCATATTCTTTTTGCATCTGCTCAACGAGATGATCTAAATTTTGTTGCAAAGAACCAGATAATTCTCCTGCGCGAATAAGGTTGATATACACGATACCAAAAATATATTTATAATAATGCAACCCATCCGCTAAAGTTTCTCCTCTTTGTATATACTCCTGAAGATTTTTCAAAATCACTTTCATGGATCCTTTGGCTTGTTCGCACAAAATACGTATAGCTTCATCAATAGGAAGACCTGCTTTCAATAAGACAGAAAGGTACTTGGTAAACAATAAGCGTTCTTTATTAGAAAGACGAACATTGAGTTGTTCCCAAAAAGAAGCGCTCACTTTTTGTCCCTTCTGTAAATGAAGTTTGGCAGGTAAAGAAGGGGTTTCTTTTTTCTTACTCATACATCACGCGCACAAATTCTTCGAGTGTTGTTTCTTTTTGTAATACCTTTTCTGCGCCATCCCTCGTCATGGGGGTCATGCCTTCAAGAACTGCTTGTTGTTCAATTTCATCTGCGCTTGCTCGACGAATAATAAGTTTTTGAATTTCCTCGGACATGGCAATCACTTCATAAAGCCCCACACGCCCACGATATCCCGACTCATTACAAGCACGACACCCCTTTGCTTCCATGACTTCAATCGTTTTTTCTTTCTTAAATAGTTCTCCTAAAGCCTGTACATCCAGAATATTTTTTGCTTCTTCATACGTCACTTTTTTTGTCACACCGCAATCCGGACAGATACGACGCAAAAGACGTTGAGCAATCGCTAAAATGAGGGTGGAAGCAACCAAAAAGGGTTCTACACCCATATCTAACAGACGCGGAATCGTTGTCGCGGCGTTATTGGTGTGAAGGGTTGAGAGCATCTTGTGACCAGTCAGAGCAGCATTGACCGCAATTTTAGCTGTTTCTTGATCACGAACCTCTCCGACCATAATAATATCTGGATCTTGTCGTAAAAGTGCCCGTAATCCGTTGGCAAAGGTCACCTTTGCTGCTCGATCTACCTGACTTTGATTTACCCCAGGAATATAAAACTCCACAGGATCTTCAATTGTGGAAATATTCACTCCGCGATTGTTGAGCATCTCCAAAATAGCATAAATAGTTGTTGTCTTTCCGCTCCCTGTTGGTCCTGTAGCCAAAATCATGCCCCAAGGTTTTTTCACTGCTCGCTTTACTCGCTCAAGATCTTTTTCTCCAAACCCTAATTGTTCCAAATTTAAACTATGGGATTCACTTGATAATAAACGCATCACAGCCTTTTCTCCATCTGAAGTGGGCATCGTGGAAGTACGCACATCTACATCACCTGTTTCAGATTCAAACTCATAACGTCCGTCTTGTGGAGCACGATGCTCGTCCGTACGCATATGCGTCAAAATCTTTATGAGAGAAATGAGACGATTGTGAATGGGAAGGGGAAGGATGAACTCGTCATGCAAAATGCCATCAATACGTAATCGAATGATGGCTTGCTCACGATCGGGTTCGAAATGAATATCTGAAGCACGATTTGCATGCGCATGCCGCAACAATCCTAAAAATAATTCCAAGGGTTCTTCAATGCGTCCACTTGCAGATTTCTCAATCAGTTTATCCATTTCCGCTCGAGTAGGATTTTTAAGAGGGGTCGAAAGTTTTTTGGAAATCGTTGTAGCTTCTCCCGAAGCTTTTTTTCTTTGAAATGGCATAAAATTCTTCTTTCATTGTATCGTATTGGAAAACAAAAACACAGGGGTGACCCCTGTGTTCTGTTTTGAAAACTATCGCGCGGAAGAAATTTCCGTTGTATTCTCCGATTCACATGCGCGGACCGTGATCACACCTGTAGCATCTTTTTGAAGAGTGTATCCTGTTGTCACCGCAGTCCATGCCCCTGAACCATTTGGGCTAATAGGGATCTCGGGAAGATACCCTTCAGTGACAAGCCCTGCTAAGGTGACACAATTGATATCTGCAGTCACATCAGTATCACAATAGGCATTCTGATCATCGCAACCTGCGACAGCTGTTCCAATCATATACACCTGACCATTGGTTAATGCGCTCACTGCTGCAATATAGGTGCCTCCATTATCAATCTGATCAAGCTTCATGGAAGATAATACTTCCACAGTATCACTCGTGCGCACAGCATCGCGTGCGTCTTGGAAACGAGTTGCTGGATCCAAAGCGACGAACACCACCACGGCTAAGATGGCGACGATCGCGATGACAACCAACAACTCAATCAAGGTAAAACCTTTTTTAGACATGAAGGTAATAAATAAATGAGTTACTTTGTAAAAAAGTATAACATATTCTTTTAAAATAACGTGAAAACTATCCACCTTTTCCTTCTTGTTCTTCCAAAAGAGCTAAAGATTGCTCCATTGAAATCATACCATATTTTCTCCCTGTTTGAATCGCAGAGCGAATAGTTCCTAGCTTATTTTGACGAATCGCGTTTTGAATCGCTGGTGTCGAAGTTAAAATTTCTCTCACAACTACTAAATCCCCTTTTACATTTACTTTTAATTGTTGAGAAACCACCATGCGAATGGAAGCAGCAAGTTGTACTAAAATCTGTTGTTGTTTTGCTCCCTCAAAAATGGTGACAATGCGCTCTATCACCTCAGAAGCATTGGGAGCATGTAAAGTAGAAAGTACCAAATGTCCAGTTTCTGCGGCTGTCAGAGCAAGGGAAATGGTTTCAGGATCCCGCATTTCTCCCACCACAATCACATTGGGATCCTGACGTAAAACATGCCGCAACCCCTTTGCGAATGTAGGGAAATCTGTTCCGAGTTGCCTTTGTTCAATTAAACTTTTCTTTTGCTCAAAACGATATTCAATAGGATCTTCTAAGGTAATGATATGTTGCGCTCGTGTTTTGTTGATGGATTCTATAATAGCTGCAAGCGAAGTGGATTTTCCTGATCCTGCAGGCCCGCTAAAGATCACAAGTCCGTTTTCATACTTAGGAATATCGAGCATGACGGGATAAAATCTAAGTTTTTCTGGAGTGGGAATTTCAGAAGGAAGAAGACGGGCAGCAATAGAGAACCCTGCTGTTTGTTTGTGAATATTCAAACGCAATTGAACATCGGCAATTTTAACCCCCACATCCACATCGCCTGTGGCTACAAGCTCCTTCAGTTGTTCTTGAGTTAATAATCCAACAACCATTTTGTACACCTCTTCCATTTTAAGAGATGTCTCTTTTATTGGTTTTAAAACTCCCTTCACACGCACAAAAGGAAGAGATCCAGCTACAAGATGAAGATCAGACGCCCCTTGCTTTGCTGCTTCTTTTACGAACATTTGTAAATCCTCCATAAAATTTTCAAAACTCGCGTTGATGATGGGTTTATTATAACAAAAAAGGAAGGGAATGTTATTTCTTTTTTCCTCTCGATTCTAAAAATTCTAAAATATCCTCAAAATATAATTTTTTTCTCTCTTGATCATTTCGATACCCCCAATTTTGCTGCGTTCCATAAGTAAATCCTCCAAAGTGTTTGTAAAGTACTTGCGCCCACTTTGTTTCTTGCACATAAAAGCGATGGTGCTGCTTTTCCCAAAGAATAAGAGGAGTTGGTTTCCCACGTTTCAATGCAAGAAAAATGGAAAGAGCTCCTCGCAAAAGATAGACACTTTCATTTTCCACCAAAAAAAACTCTTGCCATTTCTTATGATTTTTCCATGCCTCTTCCACGGCCTCTAATCTTTTTTTATCTTCTGATAATGGTTTTCTTTCCCCCATCAACTCTTCCTCGTAACGAAGAACTTCGCGAATTTCTTTTTTTGTATATCCCTCTTTTTGCAACGCCCAAATAAATCCTCGATCAAAAAGCCCAACCCCTTTCACAAGTTTTGGAGAAAATCCCCATTCCTCCAATTGACAATCAGTGATCCGAGCCACACGTAAAAATTGTTCCAAAGAAGAAGGAAGAGTCCGACGAGAACCTGGAAAAAAAGCTCGTTCCAATCCAGTGTAGTTATGATGATCGATGATCACAATCTCACACCCCAAAGAACGTAGACGCTCTTCAGTCTTCACTCCTGGCATTTCCACAACAATAACCCGTTGCCACTCCCCTTTCTTTATAACTTCCATGTAATCACGTCCATGATCCAAAGAAGCTCCGTGGCTTTGCTTTGAGCGCAATACATCAAATCCTTTCTTTTCTGCGAGTTGGGCGATCAACATAGCTTCTGCATCATTTGTTGGAACAATGACCACGGTCTTTTTCTTTTCCATATGTTTCCCATTATACCGCAAACCAAAAGACTGCCTGTTATATGGGCAGCCCTTTTGATCCAAAAATGTATTTATGTGCAAGCATTGGGCACACAAACATGAATCTGTTGGTAAAACAATGTTCACTGACTCTCTCCTATTGCGATCTTGCAGCCTCTCTCTCAATAGTTCGTATTTTACGAACGCGTTAGACTATCATGACAAACAGCATTTTGTCAATGGTTCCTGGTGCTCTGAAAAGAAAAAAGGCTTAAATAAGCCTAAAAAGTTGTTCTTTTTTACTGGACAAAAACAGACTACTTCTCTGTGTTCTGAGGAGAAATATCCGGGATTTCAACCTTTTCACACCCAAGTAAAGCTGTCTCATAAAGCGCCTTTGCCACATGGGAAAAGGCTTCACTTTCGATAATAACCGTGATTGGCTTTCCGATAAAAGAAACAAAAGCCACACGATTTCCATACAACCAAATGTCTCCATGAAACTCCCCCACACTCGAAGGCATCCGATAATACTCGGTATGAGGAGAGATTTTTCGCAACTTGCCACAAAAGATCATCTTCATTTTTATTTTCTTTTCGTGCAAGATACGCCGATAACTTTCAAGTTGTCCTATATCCAAATGTTCATACACATCATCATAGTTGGCCACCTCATAACGAATAGGCGGTGAAACCAAAGCAACGTCATGAAAAACCGCCTGGATCGCATCCTTTCCTTCATAAAAACGTGCAGACGGTCTTTCCCCTCCAGCTAACATCTTCAATTCAGAAAGTGAAGTATGTAAAACTCCTAATTGATCGTTGAGTTTACTCACTTGATTGCGGAAATAGGAGATCGCGCGTTCCGGATCCTCAACCGTAAAAAATTTCTTCTTTCCACGTTCATAAGTGGAAAGCAAACCGCGGTCTTGCAGGGAGGCAATCGCATCATAGGCAGCGGTACGTGACAGCCTCGCTTTCTTTGCAATCTCTTGAACGCTTGTGGGGCCCAAGTGCAAAGAAGCAAAATAAATCTTTGTCTCGGTTTCCGAAAGGCCGAGCATGGTAAACAGCTTGGAAAAATCTATAGACATACGTCTTCTATTCTACATGAGCTCTAAAACTTTTTGAAACCTATTGTCATATCATACTCATTTACGCGAAAAGCTTCTACACGCTCTGGTGGTTCTCCCTGTGTCTCAAGTTGATTGGCTAATGTCCCTTTGAGCAACGCCTCTTTATGTTCTTCCAACGCTAATTTCACCTCTGGATGCTCACTTGTCACAAATAAAACAATACGATCCCCAATGGTAAGATCGGCTTCTTTGCGCATGGCATTCACACGACGCATAATCTCACGCACAGTCCCCTCTCGCACAAGCTCTAGAGTAAGAGTGAGATTAAGATCAACCGCATTCTCTCCTTTTTCTATTCTGATCTCGCGGACGTTCACTTCATCTTTGATCACCTCAATGACATCATCAGACATTGCCCCTGAAGGACGAATAATCGTCATCATTGATAATACCTGACGCACATTGATCCCTGATTCGGCCCGTTTTTCCAGGGCTTTTGACACAGCAGATCGGGCCTTTCCCATCTCATCCAAAAGTTCTTGATCGATTTTTATTTCATCAGCAACCGGCCAATCTTCCAAATGAACAGATTCTTTTGTGTGATCCACAGCCTTATAAACTGTCTCGGCAATAAAAGGCGTGAAAGGGGCCATGAGCTTAGAGAGTGTCGAAAGAACAACGCGTAAGGTCGCAATAGCTGGAGCGCTTTCATCCTCATCTCCCTTGCAGCGTTCTCGACTGCGACGCACGTACCAGGTGGAAAGATCGTTAATAAATTCGCTGACTGCCCGCGCCGGTTCCAAAACTTTATACTCCTCCAACCACTTCGTATTATCGCGGACTAATTCGTGCAACCGTGCAAGAATCCATCGATCCATGATATGGATTGACTCTGTTTGATTTATTGATAGCACATCCTTGGCAAACATCTCATAAAACCGCACGACGTTAAGCAAAATCGTAAAATTCTTTTTGACCATTTCAGAAAGCGCCTTTTCATCAAAACGCTTTCCTTCCCCTGGTTGATTGATCGTGTACATGTACCAACGTACAGCATCAGCTCCATATTTTTCCATCATATCCATGGGCATGACGACGTTCCCTAAAGACTTGCTCATCTTTTTTCCTTCCGCATCCAAAATATGTCCTAAGCAAATCACATTCTTAAATGGTCGCTCCTTACCAAGTAATACTGCCACAGCAAGCAAGGTATAAAACCATCCGCGTGTCTGATCAATAGCCTCGGAGATAAAATCCGCTGGATACTCGATCCCCTCATCAATTTTTTCCTTATTCTCAAATGGATAATGCCACTGGGCAAACGGCATACATCCTGAATCAAACCAAACATCAATCACATCAAGCACGCGCTTTGCCTTTCCTCCACATTTCTGACATTTCACCTCCACCTGATCCACAAATGGCCGATGGGGATCAAAAGGATCAGCCATTGGGGTCGTCGCTTGCGTGCGCAACTCTTCAAAACTCCCCATGCATGCTCGTTCTCCACAAGAAGCACATTCCCAGATAGGAAGCGGAGTCCCCCAATAGCGTTCGCGAGAAAATGCCCAATCCTTTGCCTCGCGCAGCCACTCACCAAATCTCCCATCTTTCAAATGCTCGGGCTCCCAATGAATATTTTGATTTTCTGCAATGAGCTTTTCTCGCATCTGACTCATCCTGATATACCAAGAGTCTTTGGCATAATAAATAACCGGTGACTTACAGCGCCAACAAAATGGATACGTGTGAGTAATCTTTTCTCGCTTCAAAAGTAACCCGCGCGTCTCCAAATCGTCCATAATCGCCCCGTCCGCACCTTTCACAAACTTCCCGGCATAAGGCCCGGCTCCATCCACAAACTTCCCGTTTAAATCCACCACGTGATATTTAGGAAGCCCTACTTTTTGTCCAAGTTCAAAATCTTCCACTCCATACATGACAGCAGTATGCACAATCCCAGAACCATCTTCGATTGAAACAAAGTCAGCACCTACCACGATCCATGCTTTCTTTTCCCCTTCTGGCGTTCCGGCAATCGCGTCTTTGACAAAAGGATATAAGGGTTCGTAAGCATAACCGATCAATGTCTTCCCTTTTTGCTCTTCCACCACTTCATACTCCCCACTCATCACAAAAGACAACCGTGCCTTTGCAAGCCAATAATATTTATCCCCCTGTTTTACTTTCACATAATCCACCTCTTCTCCAACAGCCAAAGCCACATTTCCTAGAAGCGTCCAAGGAGTTGTAGTCCAAGCAACCAAATATTCCGGTTCGCTTGGCGTTGATCCGTCCGCCCGTGAAGTCACTTTAAACGCAATAGTAATCGCCGGATCTTCCACCTCTTTATACCCTTGTGACAATTCATGAGAAGAAAGAGATGTTCCGCAGCGCGGACAATGTGGAGTCACGCGATAGTCTTTATACAAAAGTCCTTTATCCCAAATCTGTTTGATACACCACCATAAGGACTCTACATATTCGGGTTTATAGGTGATATAAGCATTGTCTAAATCCACCCAATATCCCATGCGTTTGGTAAACTCGACCCACTCATTTAAATACTTCCAAACACTCTCTCGACATTGTTGATTAAATGCCTCAACTCCATAGCTTTCGATTTCAGCCTTGCTCTTAAACCCCAATTGTTTTTCCACCTCAATCTCTACGGGAAGTCCATGTGTATCCCATCCTCCCTTGCGACCCACGTGATAGCCTTGCATGGTACGAAATCGTGGAATGATGTCTTTGAACGCTCGCGCCTCGGCATGATGAATTCCAGGACGACCATTAGCAGTCGGAGGCCCTTCGAAAAAAACAAAATTGCCCTTTGGGGCTTCTTTTTGCAGAGACTTTTTAAAAATCTCTTGTTTCTCCCAAAAGGCAAGAGTTTCTTTTTCCTGCTCTGGAAGATTTGGTTGAGAATCAGCCATATTTGATGATTTTATAAGCCTTATGGTACCAAAATGCGGGCCGCTGGGCAAACCGATTGACGATCGTGTTTTATTACGGTTAGATGATCTTCCCTCTCGTTCTTTTCACAAAAACCCTGAAGGAGACGACCATGCCTCTTCCCTCACTTATCGAAGAAGAAGCTACCTTTGTCGAGAAACTTCTGAAGCTCTGCGCAGATTTGGAATGGAGTCGTAGAGCCGAAAACCGTCTTGATGAAGCTTGTATTTATACTATAGCCCACCTCGTGGTGCGGACAGAAGGAGAAATCTATTCTCTCCGAAATCTTGGGAGAAAAACTCTCAATGAGATCAAAGAAATGCTGGCTGAATTTGGTTGGAGTTTGGGAATGGATTTGCGTAAATATGAACCCCATATCAACGCGGCGCTCGAAAAAAGTGGTATGCCCCTGCTTGAGAATTGGAATGCGGAACAGAAGAGATATGAAAATAAGAAGCGACCCAACTCCCCACCAAAACCTCAAGAGGAGCAAGTTGTCATGAGCGAAGAACAAAACCTCTCCGAACTTCTGGAAAGTGTCAAACCTCAATTAGAACAAAGACTGCGTCAGATCAAAGACGAAATCAGTGTGTTCACAAAACTTCTCAACGTACTGAGTTTGGGGTTGGGGGTCAGGGTACAGGAAGGAGCGACTCACTCCGCAATCTGCTTTTTCTTCCAAAAGCACGATATGAACCCCACCACCCAACAGATCCACGATCACATCGATGCTCTGGAAAAAAAGAAAGTGGCACTTGAATCAGCCATCTATACAAAGGGTCTTCACCCCCTCGATCTCGTGATCGCTGCGCTCAAGGCTCACGAACAATACGACCGACCTCTCTAACGTCCATGGACGAAGGAGAGGTTTTTGTTTTTAACCTCTATCAAAAAAATGAAAATAAAAACATCCCTCCGAAGCTCTGAGTTTATCGAAGAGCGAAGGAGGATTCTGTTTTCAACCGCCACCAACACCCACGCTCATCTGTTATAATACCCGCATATGAAACCACATCTTTATATCGGCGCGGATCATGCGGGATGGGAATATAAGGAAGCACTCAAAACATCCTTAACTCAACAAGGTTTTGAAGTGACTGATCTTGGTAATGCCCATTTAGTCGAGGATGACGATTATCCGGATTTTAGCTATGCCGTGGCTCAAAGAGTCGCCACTGATCCTCAAGCCCGTGGCATTCTTCTTTGCGCCAATGCCCAAGGAGTTTCCATTGTGGCAAACAAAGTTCGTGGCATTCGCGCGGCCACGGGTTTTGATAAAAAAGTCGCAGTCACAAGTCGTACGGATGATGACTGTAATATCCTCTGTATTCCCGCTCGACATCTATCTCAACAAGAGGTTGTGGAAATCACCACTCTTTGGCTTGAAACAGCCTTCAGTGGAGAAAAACGTCATATCCGACGTCTACAAAAACTTACCGACATCGAATCTCGCATATATCCCCTATGATAGAAATCATCCCTGCTATTCTTGCACAATCAAAACAAGAATTTGAACATAAACTCCGCTTGGTTGAATCTCTCGCTCCAATCATTCAAGTCGATATTCTAGATGGCAGCCTTTATGATCACGTCAGTTGGTTTGACGCACGTCATGTAGGAGCCCTCGACACACAGGCACAATTCGAACTCCACCTCATGGTCGAAAATCCTCTTCCCATTATCGAGGAATGGAAAAAATTTGTGCCTGGGACTAAACGCGTCATTGTTCACCATGAACTTGATCGCCCAGTAGGTACCATTCTCGCTCATGCCAAAGATTATCTTCATCTTGAAACGGCTGTCGCGTTCAATCCGGAGACTCCGATCGAAGAAGCTCAAACTCTTCTTCCACATGTGAATCAAGCCACCATCCTTGGTGTCCACCCAGGATCTTCTGGTCAACCTTTTGAAGGAGGTTATATTCTCGAAAAAATCCGCCATCTTCATCACCTTTACCCGCAAATTGCGATTGAAATTGACGGTGGGGTCACTGAAGCTCTTATTCCCACTCTCAAAGAAGCCGGAATCACCCGTTTTGCCACAGCGTCCCTCATTTTCTCTCAACCTGATCCAGTGCGAACCCTCAAACATCTTCAATCCATCCACTGAAATCCACACCCTCGCTCCCCGCTTACAAAAACCCATGCTATACTATCCTTATCTTTATCATTATTTTCACATGCTCTATGAAAAAAGGACTTGCCTATCTGAGTATCTTGGTTGCGGTGTTTGGGATTTGCACCCTTTCCCCAGCCAAAGCATCTTCTGTTGTTTCTATTGATGATCTTCAGGCTGGTGATCTCTTTCGTGGTGAAAGCTTTTCGGCTATATATTATTACAGTGTTGATGGGTTCCGCTATGTGTTCCCAAACGACAAAATCTATTTCACTTGGTACGAAAATTTTGATGATGTGAAGTGGGTTTCTGACGCTGATCTTGCCATGGTTCAACTTGGTGGAAATGTCACGTATAAACCTGGAGTAAAAATGATCAAAATCACCAGTAGCCCCACAACCTATGCCATTGGTTCCAATGGAACCTTACACTGGGTCAAGACAGCCGAGATTGCCGAGGCGCTCTACGGATCCACTTGGAACAGACAAATTGATGATCTCCCAGATGGGTTCTATGGTAACTACACCGTGGGAACAAGTATTGATACGGCCTCAAGTTTTGATCCTGATGCCGAGCAGGCTGATGCCTATAGCATTGATAAGGACAAAGGTTTTGAAGAAGCAACAGAAATCGATATTACCTATGAAGGCTATAGCGATACTTCGATCACGATTGATGCGGGTACAGCTGTTCGATGGAATAATGTGGATGCAGAAGCAGGAAATCACTCTGCTTCCGACGAGGATAAAGAATGGGGTAGTGGTACCATCAGCGCCGGCCGATCCTGGGCAAGATACTTTGATGAGCCAGGAACTTACGAATATTACGATCGTTACGATGAAAGCAAAACAGGAACGATCATTGTCGAATAAGTCAAAAAAAGCAGAGGGCACAAACCTCTGCTTTTTGGTTTCGAATCCCACCATTTTTCTGCTACACTGTGGGTATCGTATGCCCATGTACCAAGGAGAATTAAGACTTCGAAAATCTCTTTTTCTTTCAGAACGTAAATGCCACACGTTACAAAAAATGGCCTGCACTATCCGCGAGGATATTATTGATATGCTTGTCGAGGCCGGATCCGGACATACGGCAGGATCATTGGGAATGGCAGATATTTTTACTGCGTTCTATTTTTATGTTCTTGTTCATCGTTACAAACAACCAGATTGGAATAATCGTGACCGATTATTTTTAAGCAATGGCCATATTGTTCCCGCTCAATACGCAGCGCTTGCACGCGCTGGTTATTTTTCCAAATCTCTTCTCATGACCTTGCGCAAGTTTGGTTCTCACCTTCAAGGACATCCGGAATACGGATCCCTTCCAGGAATTGAACAAACTTCCGGGCCTTTGGGATCTGCTTCCTCACAAGCTGTGGGCGCGGCTTATGTGGCACTTATGGATCAGGCACCGTGGCGCGTCTATTGCCTTATGTCTGACGGTGAACTTGAAGAAGGACAAACATGGGAAGCTATGCTTTTTGCTTCCAAATATCATTTGCACAACTGTACCTTTGTGATTGATCGCAATAATATCCAAATTGATGGGAGGACAGAAGATGTCATGCCGCTTGAACCTCTTCAAGCAAAATTTGAAGCCTTTGGCCTTCATGTGATCCGTTGTGATGGTAATGATATTCGACAAGTGGTGAATGCTCTTTCTCATGCACAACAGATTACTGAACAACCTACTGTTATTATTGCGGACACAATTCCTGGTTGCGGTGTAAATTTTATGGAGCATGATTTTACTTGGCATGGAAAAACACCAAAACCGGGAGCTGAATCTCAAAACGCCATCAAACAAATTCATTCCCTCTCTAGTATTATTACTAGGGAATCTTAACTTTTTTATGCCTAAACATCTTTTGCGTTGGATCCTGATTCCTTTGGGAATCGTGATTATCCTGATCGCTTTTGTTATTTTTACCGCCATCATGGTGCGCCTCTCTCTTATTTCAACAGGGAATGTGAGCTCTTCCTATCAAACAGAATCCTTTGGAGTGTTTGCTGAAACTGCTGGTTTATCTGCTACACGGTCATTCGATGATAGTCAATCCATAATTGCCTATGATTCTCTTACAACGGCTACGGAAACGAGCCAAAAAATTATCAAAACCGGTTCGCTGACGCTCATTGTTGATAAAGTGGATGAGGCTATAACACAAACAACCGAACTAACATCAGCACTCAAAGGGTTTGTCCAATCTTCCTATGTCCATGAATCGGAAAATGGAACCAAGACAGGATCGATCAATATCCGCATCCCCTCTGCTTCCTTTGAAGCGGCCATCCAATCTCTCAAAGACATGGCAACGTTTGTATCAGAAGAATCCACGACTGGTACGGATGTCACCGAGGAATACACCGACTACATGGCGCGACTCTCAACTGCCCAAGCGCAAGAAGCTGCTTATCTCCTTATATTGAATCGTGCCACAACCGTGGAAGAAATTTTGAAAGTCCAAGAGGCTTTGGGAGAAATCCGTTCCGAAATCGAGGTCTTGCAAGGACGCATCAACTATCTTGATGATCGCACCACGTATTCCACCATCTCGGTTTCACTTTCCGAAGAAACTCTTATCACTCTTCCTTCTAAAGAATTCCGTCCGTGGACGACCATCAAGCAAGCGGCTCAAGCCTTTGTGGTTTTGGGTCAAAACCTCATTAACTTCAGTATCTGGTTTGTGATTGTGGGCGGAGGTCTTCTTCTCCCTGTTCTGATTTTGGCTTGGATTATTTGGAAACTCGTTCGTCACTATCATCACAAAAAAATAAAACGCTAGATTGTTTGCCTTATGCCCTTTGCTCCCAAACCTGGAATCCTTTCACAAACACATCTCTCCCGCCATCTTTTTGATGACAAGCGTCTTACGTTTGCTTCTACCCGCGTGGGATATGGACAGGGATTGGTAGAGGCAGGGCGCAAAAACTCTTTAATCGTCGTGCTTTGTTGTGATGTCACACAGTCGACACATAGCGCGGAGTTTAAAAAAACATATCCTGATCGTTTCATCCAATTAGGTGTTTCCGAGCAGTCTGCCGCATCTATTGCCGCGGGCATGGCGCTGTGCGGAAAAAAACCGTTTGTCTCCGCCTATGCTGCTTTTTCTCCTGGACGCAATTGGGAACAAATCCGCACCTGTATCTGTCTGCAGCATCTTCCTGTTGTGATAGTCGGATCTCATGCAGGTGTAGGCGTCGGGCCAGATGGTGCCACTCATCAAATGACCGAGGATATTGCCTTGATGCGCTCGCTTCCTGGGATGACCGTGGTGGTTCCTGCAGATCAGATCGAAGCAAAAAAAGCGACCTTGGCAATCGCAAAATTATTCTCCCCTTCTTATCTGCGTCTGGCGCGAGAATCCTCTCCCATCTTTACCACAACCAAAACTCCTTTCCGTATTGGGAGAGCTGAAGTGTATAGACAAGGAACTGATGTCACTCTTATTGCCGCAGGACCGATTCTTTATGAAGCGCTTGTGGCAGCTCATGATCTGGCAAAACAAGGGATTCAGGTGCGCGTCATTAACTGTCACACCATCAAACCACTGGATACAAAAACCATTCTTGCGGCAGCAAAACAAACAGGAGCCTTTGTGACCTGTGAAGATGGACAAGTCGCTGGAGGGTTGGGTGGTGCGGTCGCCGAATATCTTACAGCCTCTTGTCCTATCCCACTTGAACGCATCGGCATCCAAGATCACTTTGGCACAAGTGGAGAGGCGCCGGAATTACAAACAGCTTATGGACTGACGGCTCCTTTTATTGTCCTTGCTGCTAAACGCGCTCTTGATCGCAAGTTTGGAAAAAAAGTTTCTCTCATTCCCGAATATCTGATCTTAGCTCAAAAAAAAGAAACCGAACTTAAGCGTATTATTTCAAAGGAAGCTCTTGCCCGTACTCCAAAAAAATGGGGCGGGAGCAAACCTGATTTCACACTTTTATCTCGACATTCTTCCTAATTTTATGCTCGATATCATCACCATCGGCGGAGCCACACGCGATACCTTCCTTGTTTCAGATGCATTTGTGGCCATTCATTCCAAAACCTTTCCTTCTGGCACAGGCGAGTGTTTGAACTTGGGCGATAAAATAGAACTGGATGATCTGGTGCTTACAACCGGAGGTGGGGCAAGTAATGCAGCTGTCACTTTTGCTCGTCTTGGATTTAAAACTGCAGCCTGTTGCCAAGTGGGAGAAGATGCTCCTGGACGAGATGTGATCGAAACATTGCAAACAGAAGGAGTGCGCACCTCTCTTGTAAAAAAAATTGCAGGAGGACGAACGGGATCATCCATCATCCTTACGATGAAAAATGGCGAACGCACTATTCTTGTCCATCGAGGAGTCTCGGCTGCATTCAAACCTTCCTCTCTCCCCTGGCGTCAACTACGATCCAAATGGATCTACCTCACGTCTTTGGGAGGAAATTTTTCCTTGGCCAAACAAATTATTGAACACGCAGTCAAACACAAAATCAAAATCGCCTGGAATCCGGGAAATCAAGAATTAGAAAAAGGGTTACATGCATTTAGTACGGTGCTCCCTTTGGTAGATGTGTTTAATGTGAACAAAGAAGAAGCACAACTTCTTACCAAGGCAACAAAACTTTCCATAATGTTCCGTCTTTTGCGACGAGAAGAAAAAATCACCTTAATCACCGATGGACCCAAGGGGGCGTATGCCGATGATGGTCATTGTTTCCTCTTTGCTCCTGCCTCCCGTATAAAACCCATCTCACAAACAGGTGCGGGAGATGCGTTTGGATCTGGATGTGTGGCCGCCCTTGTCCAAAACAAACCTTTGGAAACCGCTTTGGCTTTAGGGATGGCTAATGCGGAGTCTGTGATCCAACATTATGGCGCCAAGATTGGGATCCTTCATGCATGGCCCTCCATAAAATCTCTCAAAAAATTCCGTGTCAAAACCAAAAAAACTCTATGAACTACCGTGTTTTTATCACTCGTCGTATCCCTGATATTGGTCTAAAACTTCTTTTGAAGAACAAACGCCTTCATCTTGATGTTTACGAAAAAGATCAGGTCATCCCGCAAAAAGAATTGCTTAAGCGCATCAAAGGAGTGGATATTCTTTTATGTTTCCTCACTGATCGTATTGACGCTAAGGTGATAGATGCGGCAGGTCCTTCTTTAAAAATCATCGTCAATTATGCCGTAGGTTTTAATAATATTGATATTGAAGCAGCGACGAAACGTAAAATCGTAGTAGCTAATACTTCTTCTCCCTATGTTTCCGAATCTGTGGCCGAACATACAATCGCCCTTTTGCTTGCCCTCACGCATCGTATTGTGGAATCCGATAGTTTTACGCGCGCAGGAAACTATAAGGGCTGGGATCCCAATCTTCTCCTTGGAACTGATGTGTATGGAAAAACCTTAGGGATCATCGGGTGTGGAGCCATTGGAGAAGCTGTGGTGCATCGAATGCATGATGGATTTTTCATGAAGATTCTCTACCATGATATCAAACGCAATCCTGCGCTTGAAAAAGAAACTGGAGCGAAATTCGTCAGCATGAATGAACTTTTGAAACGTTCTGACTTTGTCTCACTTCATGTCCCTCTCCTTCCTTCTACTCATCACTTGATCAGCACCAAAGAATTGGCGCTCATGAAAAAAACTGCTTTCCTTATCAACACCGCACGTGGTCCGATTGTAGATGAACGAGAACTTTTGAAAGCTTTGGCACGTAAGCAAATCGCTGGTGCAGGGCTTGATGTGTACGAATGCGAACCCATGATTGATTGTGATCCTCGTGATCATTTGGAGCTACGAAAAATGAAAAATGTTGTTCTTACTCCGCATACAGCCTCTTCCACCATAGAAGCGCGCGAGGCTATGGCCAAGGTTGCGGTCGAAAACATTTTGATATTCCTGAAAGGCAAACGCCCGCCATGCCAGGTTAATGAGGTCTCGTAGGATTTATCTTTCTGGAACGAAAAAGAGCTCCCTAAGAGGGGGCTCTTTGCGTAAACGCGTTTTGCCAAACTTGCTCTCGGAAAGCAGGATCAAACAAGACGCCGTAAATCCATTCGTACTTGATGAGGTATCGGCGAGTCTCTGATGGAAGCTTTTTACAAGACGGCTCTCGCCATGTGTCTCCACATTCCTTAATCGCTTCATACACCCGCCTCACATTAGCATTGTATCCGCCCGCCAAAATGAGCCGACCTTCCTTGGGATGTTCAATTACGAAATGACGATATTCATCGCTCATAGGCCAAAGCTCGGCATCTGCATGGATAATCATGGCCTTGAGGGCCATAGTGTGATCCAAACGTCCAAACTCCTTATCTTCGGGAAGTCCGGCACGGGCATAACGATCTTGTAGACGATCGTAAGTTCCGGACATAATCTGCCCGATCCCTGTGGCACCCACGCGACTGCGCGTGTACCAGAAGGATCGATCACGGTTGGCACCGATAATGGTCAAGGTCCGATTGAGCATGGCCAATCGCGCTGCATCATCCCCGTTCACAAACTCAAGGTCATGAAGCATCTGTTCGGTCAAAATAAGTGCCATCACATGATCGAGCGTGCCCACATCAGTGACAAGCTTGCCTGTGAGAAAATCTGACTCCAGTTGCCTGGCATGCAAATCGTAGTAAGCGGCCAAAGCCATATCGCTCAAATACTCAATGGCAGCTCCTCGTAGTTCTGGTGTATCAAGACGGGAGCTATAGGGAATATAAACAGCACCCTGGGTCTGCTCATCTTTGGCACGGACGGCAGTGCGGATTGCAACAACCGTCCATCCTGGAGGAGACTCCACATGAAAGGAAGGATTGACCCCGCCCTGGCATCCGTCTTTGCGCTCGCAGGTGACCTTGAAATTGTGAGAAGCCTCTTCTCCTTGATAGAGAGAGAAAACTTTTACCTCTCCTTGTGCGTCCGCTGCAGCGATCAGATAATCTCCGAAACACTTGCGCCAACCAGCTCCTGTACCTCCACACCGATCTCTTTGAAGACGTGTAGAGTTGAGAATCAAATATCCGGTCTTGATCGCTCCTCCCAGATTCTCTGGCACATCACTTAGCCGAGGAGAGCCGGGAGGAAGGCGTGCGGTATAGGTAAGAAAGTTTACAAACTCGGCGGGAAGCAGAGCTTGTGGAGGAAGTGGGGTGGTCTCGAGCGTTTCATCTTCCGGATCACGGGCCGGCTCTTCGGCTGAAGGGATCACGGTTACTTCGACTTGAGGGTCAGCTTGTGCGGTTGCTTCGGGCTTTGTTTCCGAGGATCCAACACAGAGACGCGAAAATCGAGAAATCTTCTGTTCTTCTTCGCATCCCATAGTGGTGGCAAAGAGGACAAACAACATGAGTTTGAAAAGAACGTTTAACATGTCCTGTCTCCGTGGGAAGAAAGACGGCTTAAGTTAGCAGAAAACCCACCTCGCGTCAAGGCGAGTGCGTTGACTTTTTGGCTAAAAAATGGTGAATTATAGGCCTTTGTTCTTTCCAAACACACTCTTTCAGGAGGTCATAAGCTATGACAAAAAACAGTCTTGTTATCCAACGCATTGAAGATGGTGATGAAAAGCTAAGTGAAAAACCAAAAAAAATGATGGATAATGTATGGGCATCAATGATATTTATGATGCTTGGTTCCCTTTCCCTCTTCTTTGTATGCTATGTGTTTTATCTGTTGATATTCGATCCAGTTGATCCCCCTGGTAACGCAAAACTCTTTTGGCTCTTGGGTATTTTCCCCATTGTGGCTATGACGATCAATAGCCTATTGGGTCAAAAAATAAACGGGATAAAAGAGAATCTCCCTGTTCAGCCAAGTCTTCTTTTCTCCCGCTACGATATTTTTGCCTACTCGGTGGGTTTGATCCAAGACCGTGTCAATACGATGATCTCTCGTTGGAATAGGTACTGCGAGTTGCGAGATGTGGAGTATATGGAACCTCTCCTCAACGAAGCACAGATGCACGAGTCTTTATTGAATCTGCGAGAAGAAACCGCAAGACATGTACAAGCAGCTGTGATTCTTTTGCAGATGGAGAGAGAAGGCGACTTCAAGCCACAACTGACTGCACCTGATGATTCGCTCATGACATCTTTTGAACATGTGCGTGAACTCGAAGATCAAATTCGCCGGTCATTGAACGGTATTGAACATCGCCTTCATGATCCTCTTGCTGTGGCGGCAAACGTGGCTGCCCTCGAAGAGGAAATTGGTCAGGATTTCGGGGTGGTGTCTCCAAAGCTCAAGGCCGCACGGGCCATGGGGCACAAGCTTGCAAACGGATCCTAAGGGTCCACACGAAGAAGCCATACCAGGCTTCTTTTTCGTTTTTCTCTGTTATCACTTTAGGATCCTCACACTCTTACTAGCGGGGAGCTCCTGTTGGATCAAAAATCAATTGATTCTAAAAGTTCATTGAGTGAACTTTCCCGGTTTTTGAATGCGGTAATCACAAACACATTTCCTTCACGCTCAAATACAACTTCTGTCTTTTCCGTTCCGCAAGGAGGGATATTCTCTATGATTTCACCGGATTTCTTTGCCGCCATTATGCCGTCAACTGTTATTTGTATGGTGTCGCCGCTGATTCTAAATTCAAGATCGTTGAGTTCTTGTTCTAAAGTGGCTGTACTGATAAAAATATCAACTGCCGGACAACTTTCGCCGATTGCAGTCATACGAATTAAATCACTTTCATCACCGGTAGCTCCACCCCTGCTTTTTAACTCGGCGACACTGTATTCTTCAGGATCATACTTGAAAGAGAATCCATATTGATCATTTTTGTATTCTGTTTCGGAGATGATTTCTGTTGGTATTGTTACGTTATTTGTTTCAACTTCCAAAATGCCTTCATCAGAAGTAGGCGACAAAGAAATCGTGTACCAATATATCCCTCCACCGACTATCAATGTTGTGATTACCGTCGTTACGATAATTGTTGTAGTTTTGTTCATATTTTTTAATGGTTAATAGAGCAAAGCAAATTTTTGCGTAACGTTCGCGTATATGCGATCGTTTTAATGTCGCATACACGCTGTTAGGCGCTGTTTCAAAATTTTTGTAGGTGTTTGAGCAATGTTTTGTGGAGGATTTCGTTTGATGCCAAGACACTCGCGCTTTTTTGGTTCCAGCTATCGCCTTGAAGAGTGGTCATTGTTCCACCCGCTTCCTCCAGAATAATTTTTGCCGCTGGTAGCGAATATGGGTCGTTGAAAACGTATGCCGCCGCTTCCGCCTGACCTGCCGCAATATAAGCAACCTCTAGTGCTACGGATCCCCAGCTTTTCATTGAGGTTCGTAATTGCAACAGAGCATTGTATATTCTCACACCTTCTTCCATGTCATCACCCTCTCTGTTTCCGGGGACTGAGAAAAATAAAGCCTCGGAGACGTTTTTTATTGGCGAAACATGAATTCGTTTATTGTTCAAAAAAGCACCCTTGTCTTTGCACGCGTAAAAAAGATTCGCTGCCAGTGGCTCATAAATAACCCCAAGAATTGGTTTTTCACCCTGCATAAGAGCGATGGTAGTTGTAAAGTGCGGCAACTGATGGATGAAATTATCTGTGGAGTCGATGGGATCGACGATCCATTCTAGTTTTGATTTCCCTTTGACTCTGCTGGATTCCTCGCCACTGAAGCCATATTCGGGAAAATTATTCTGGAGGTCTATTCTGATGAGATTCTCAACTTCAACGTCTATATTTGTTACCCAGTCACTCTTGCCTTTACTTGTTTTTGTCTTCGTTCGTGCAAGTGAGGCAACCAAAAAAGTGCCCGCCTTTTTCGCTGTTTTAATTGCTAAATCTAGTTCTTTCATAATGTGTTAAAAATTTTGAAATTGCGCCTAACGTTTGCGTATATCTGATGTTTTGCGAAGCGTAGCGGAGTAAAATATGGATGGAGGCTTTTACATAAAAGCCGTAACCAGATATGCCGTGTTAGCTGATGTATATGTTTTTCTTTAATCCTGATAGCGATCGGGATTACTCTTAAAAAGAATTCAATTTTGTTTTTTTCGTTTTGGGCGAAGGGCAGAAGCTTGCCAGCCGAAGCGCTCTGGTGCGTAGGCGGGGGAACAAAAGGGGTGAATGCCCGAAGCCCAAAACACCTTATTTATTATCCATATTTTTTTTAATCTATTTAAGAAAATTGGTTGAATAATGAAACATTCCTTCAAACAGCGTAAACGTATAAAAAGGTTTTGGGGAAACCAGCTTGATGATAGCTGTTTGTCCGGGCGCCACCGAAATTTTTCCATCAGCGATCACTCCATTGTCTGCCTGTAACATGTCATTTTCTTTTGTAATCGGGATAATCTTACCGTCAACGCAGATATTGGTTATTGAAGCGGAATTGTTAATGTCTTGATTGGGCATTTTAGCAGTGAATATGTAAGAATCTAAAGTCTGATCGTATGACATGTGATATTGAGTATTAAATGCCAAAAAATGGGATTGACCGTTACCGCCCGTTCCGCCACTCGTTGCTACTCCTAAGGCAACCCTTGGAACATATAAATAGGGAATAAAAAATAACACCAGACAAATAATTAATAAAGAAATAACGTTTAACCTTCTTTTGTGGGTGAGTTTCAATCGAGCGATAATATCTCCCGCAAAAAGAAACAATGAAGCAGTTAAGAAAAAATATTTAGTTAGGGCCAATAGACCGCCGGGACCTATAAAAGCCATAATGGGATTGATTAATCCGGGGCAAGCAGACAATTCTATGCTTTTATATAAAGAAAAATAACTAATGTTCAGGGGAAATGTAACAAAGTAAAATAAGCAGCCAAGTAAAACAAGAAAGCAATTGAAAACCAAATGGTATCGGCGATTTAATAATAGATATAGGCCTAATAAAAGGTTGGGCAAACCCAAAATCAAACCAAAAAAAGGAAGAAGTACGCCCAGTGGAACAACACTTAGAATAAGTAGTATTGCCAGCATTCTACGAAAACCTATCTCTACCCTGGTTGCTCTAATTCCCCGCTCTTCTTCCTGCTCTCTTTTAATTTTCTCAACCTCTTTATTTTTTGAAAAAAAATCGTGTAGAGTTTTTATAATCCCAAACAAAAAAACCAAAATACAAAGTAATGCAATAACAAAAGCAATTTGATTGGTTATCTGATTATCAATAACCTGACGATTTCCTAATGTAAAGAAATCCAAGAAGAAAACAATTATTGCCAAAACTATTAAATGCCAACTTTTAATCTTCATATTTTTTTCTAAATCAATACCTGACTATATTCCCCTCTATTAATTAATAAAAAAACAAAATTGAATTCTTTTTAAGAGTTGGGCGTTAGCCCAAAAGAAAAACATATATTTCAGCTAACGTCCGCGTGTATGCGATGTTTTGTGAAGCGTAGCGGAACAAAATATGGGTGGAGCGACGAGGCACGAGGAGCGTAACCGCATACACGCTGTTAAGTGATGTAATTTTTTATCCTTATTATTATTTTCTCAATCTACTTTTTTCTTTTTTTATCAATTCGTAAAATAAGTTTTTTCTGTTTTGGGCGAAGGGCAGAGGGGAATTAAAGGGGTGAATGCCCGAAGCCCAAAACTCCTATTTTCGTTTGAGGGAGTGGGAAGAGGGGAACAAAAGGGGTGAATTACCACTCACTCAAATTTCTTATTACTTTCTCCATTCTTCATACGAAAGTATCGCACTGTTCAATTCTTCTTTCTCACTTTTCCATTTTGGTAAATACTGAGCAAGTAGTTTTACAAATTTCTCACTATGTTTTTCTTCAATCAAATGAAGTAATTCATGTACAATCACATATTCAGTACAGCTCAAAGGTTTTTTGGATAGCTCAAGATTAAACCAAATAGTTTTCTGCTTATGATTACAAGTACCCCAACGGGTTTTCATTCTGCGAATACCCCAATCGTTCACCTTAACACCAATTTTACTTTCCCATTTTGCAACTGATTTATTCAAAACTTCACGAAGCTCAATCCGGTACCAATCTTGCATTATTTGTTCGCGTTTTAAAATATCAGTTTTTGGTCTGATACTAAGCAATATTTTTGATTTGCCTTTTATTGATACGCTCGGCGTTCCTTCTATTTCCACAATTTCTAGCTTGTACTTATTACCAAAAATATAATGCGTTTCACCACCTACATATTCGCGCGGTGTTTGTCGTTCTTGCCCTTTAAAATTTGCCTGCATCTTTTTGATCCATGAAATTCTGGTCGCCAAAAAAATACGAATTGCATCGTCGTTCATATTTTGCGGAGCAGTCACGCGCACTTTGCCAGCCGGAGGTAAAACATTCAAATGAAGATTCTTGACTGGTTTATACAGCACTACCGCCTCGATTCCGCCTACTTTTATTAGACTTTGATTAGTACTCATTTTGATTTTTTATAATTTCAAACAAATTTTTAAGTTCCTCGTCGGTAATTTCAGATAGTATTTGTTGAATAGCGATTTTTATTCTGCGTTCTTTGAGAGGGTGTCCTCTCCAGTCATCTTCTCTTGAACTCAAAATAGCATCGTGAACAGATTCCGCTTTTTCTTGATCTTTACCCAAATTATCATACAGCGCTTGTTTACCTCGCGTATTGATTTCGTTCGGGTATGATTCAGATTCGCTTGGATTTTTTACCTTTTTTGACAAGGCGATAATCTCGGCAAGATATTTTTGATATTCAATATCCGCCTGTTTTCTCTTTTTAATCAATTCATCCAATAATTCAGACATGCGCTGATAGTATCTCGGATTGGTCGGCATTTCATCGGTAATCAGTTTACGCACATTGTTTTCAATAACCTCTGCAACGGCCTCTTGGCTTTGCCTTACTGATTCCGGCAAGCTATCCAACGCATTCACACCTTTTTCCGCCATTAGCTCAACCAACGACTTGTCATCAAAGGATGAAAGTTTTTCACTTTCGCTCGCGGTAATATAGCGGTCAATCAATGTGCGCATGGCTGGCTCGAATTTTTTCAAATCAATATAGTCGCCACTGGCTAACTTGACCTCGGTTCGTACTTTTTCATAGTGTGCGACTTCTTTGCTAATGGCCTGCCTCTGGTCGTCAGTAAATCCTGCCTCCTTCATATCATTCGCAAGATCGGCATAAACGCGCAACAGTCGGCTGGTTGTTTTGTATAATTTCACGCGCTTCACTTCATTTTCCTTGAGAGAATAGGGATTTTCCACATCTCCGCAAAAATATCGAATATAGGCTGCGGAATCTTTGGGTGGTACAACCGGTTCACAAAGGGCGCGCACGGTTTCAAGCGCTTCTTCCAAGTCGTTGCGACCTTCTACAAATCTATCTTTCAAAAGACTTAACACATCTTCTTTTTCAAATCCAGAAAAAGCCTCAGAAGTATAATCTGCCACGGCGCTTTCCAGCTTTTTGAATAGATCCCGATAATCAATAATATATCCGTAATCTTTATCTTCGCCATCCAGTCGGTTTACACGGCAAATTGCTTGAAACAGCCCATGATCCTGCATGTTTTTATCAACATACAAATAGGTTGCTGACGGTGCATCAAAACCGGTCAAAAGTTTATCCACCACAATCAAAAGTTGCATTTGCCCCGGCTCTTTGACAAAGCGCTTTTTGATCAATCGCTCAAAAGCATCAGTGTCTGATTCTCCTGATTTTTTCTCCAGCGGGCGGTGTTTATCGAGCATTTTTTCATAGACACGATACTCTGGTGATTCAGTAGATAGTGCGCCGGGTTCATAGGAAGTAACCACAGCGCATTTGGCAAATCCTTGCGCCTGAAAAATTTCATAATACTGACAGGCTTCGTAAATACTGCTGGCGACCAGCATAGCATTTCCGCGACCGCTTTCTAGTCGTGGCTTTTTATAAAAATCATCAATAATATCAAAGACGATTTTTTCAAGTCTGGATTTAGATGAAAGCAAACTTTGCATTGTTCCCCAGCGTTTTTTGAGTTCGGCTTTAGCAACATCCGTCAGACCTTGGGTGCGCTCTTCAAACCATTCGTCAATTTTATCCTGCGAAGTGATATTTTGATCCACTCGTCTGGCTTCATAACGCAAATCCAAAACCACTCTATCCGCGACCGCTTCGTTGTATTTGTATTCATGTATATATCTACCCCAAGTAGCAATGCTGTTTTTCTTGTCTATTTTCAAAAGTGGTGTGCCGGTGAATCCAATAAATGTAGCTTTTGGTAAAAGCACCTTCATTGCATCATGCAATTTTCCACCATGCGAACGATGACATTCGTCCACAAAAACAAAAATATCACCTTTGGCTTCAAAATCATTTGGCAAGCTGGCTCTGATTTCTTTCAAATAGTCATCAATATTCTGATCTGGATTGGTAGAAAATCGACCGAATTTATGCACGAGCGATCCAATCAGCCAGTTCTCCTTATTATTCAATTGTGCCATCATGTCTTTGCCGTTTTTGGCTCGATGAATTTTTTCATCAACGCCGCTAAAAACACCTTTGATCTGTTCGTCTAGTTCAATGCGATCAGTCAAAAGCAAAACTCGCGCATCGGTTATATTCTCCCGAATCCATTTTGCCAGCCAGACCATAGTCAAGCTCTTGCCGGATCCTTGGGTGTGCCAAATAATTCCGCCCTCGTGTCGTTTTACAAAGTCCTGCGCGGCTTTGATACCAAAATATTGATTATGACGGCAGGTCTTTTTGATTCCGCTATCAAAAATAATAAAGTCGTGCATCATCTCAAGCAATCGTGATTTTTGACACATCTGCATCAGGTGGCGATCAAGTCGGTTGGCTTCATCAGTAAAATCTGTGTCTTTGGTGTTCCATGATAAATAATAATCTTCGGTTGTTTCTGTCGTGCCATAACGCAAACCCTCGGTATCATTACCGGCGATTACCAGTTGGACAGTGCCAAAAAAGTTTTTGATAAACGCGTCTTTTTGATTGCCGTAATTTTGGCGAATACCTTCGGAAATAGAAACTGTGCTTCGTTTGAGCTCGATCACACCCAAGGCAATGCCGTTGACATACAGCACAATGTCCGGTCGCTTGGTACGATTACCTCGCACCGTCACTTCTTCGGCAATGGCAAAATGATTGTTGGCAAAGTTTTTCCAGTCAATAAATTCAACGGTTTGATTACGCGCGCCTAGCTCTTCTTGCACAGGCATACCATAGCGCAGACGGCCATAAACTTCTTTGTTTAAATCATACAAAGTGGACTGTTGATTTCCTGCGGTTTTTTGGAGTTCGGCGATGGCTTTGTCGATGACTTTCTTGCTGTATTTTTCGGTCTTTACTAAAAAAGCACGCAAATATTCTTCTTCGATGTTGCTATTGTTTTCGCGATCTTCCCAATTGCCGAGATAATCATATCCCAAGCGATCACGAAACAGCGCCACGATTCGATTTTGTGTTTTGCGTTCTATTTGGCCGACGAGCGGCGATGTGTTAGTTGGATTATTCATAGATTCTTATTTTTCCAGTTAAAAGTTGTTGCATCATGCCAATTTTTATTTGGCGATATTTTGTCAGTTTGTTTTCCAGTTTTTCGATTTCGGTGTCCATATCGGAGAGGACGGCGGCAATGGCGGTTTGTTCAGCTGGTTCTGGTAGACCTAATTCAAAATTTTCTACCATCCCTTTGTTTAAGTTAGACTGAGTGCCTTGTTGACCAAGTAATTTTACTTTGTCTTTAATCGAGTTTAAATAATAGTAGAGATAAATATTATTTATTTTACTCCCACATCTGATTCCAAGAATGGCCTGACTAGTTGCTATTGTATTTGACGCGATACAACATTCGCCTATTGAGGCATACATTGCATATAACACAGTATTTTTTGGAAATATTCTAGCAGAGCTATTAGCTAAACCCATTTCTGTCAATTTCTTTTCTGTATCAGAAATATATTTTCCAATACTAGTCATGTCAGCAATGGAAGCCCACATTAGGTGTCCACCGTAATAACTTTTTACTTTTGAAGGAGGCGTTCCTCCACTGTTCATTTCTGTAATCTCCCCCAACTTCTTCAATTTCCACTTCCCACTAAACCCCGGCAGGCGTTTTTTGCCGGTGAGGAGCTGTTGCATCGTGCCTTGTTTGATTGCGCGCTTTTTGGCAATCAGCTTTTCCAGATTTTCAATCAAGGCATCGGTGTCGAAGAGGACGGTGGCAATGGCGGTTTGTTCGAGTTGATTAGTTGGATAAGAAATTTCAAAACTAGAAAGTGCTTCTTTGGTTATCGTTTTTATAATACCACCGGGAGCCTTCTCTTTTTCGATCTCAAACTTTTTAAAAATTTTAAGCAAAAAGAAATACTTATCAAATTGCTCTTTAAATGATTCGAAAATTAAAAGCGTCCTATCAACATAGGCGTCATATTGGGTGATACACACTCGACCAATAGAACCTTGAATAGTTAAAATTATAGTACCTTTTTTTACATATACACTTAATTTTGCACCCTCTTTACTAATTTTTTGTTTTGTATTGGGCTTCAATTTAAAATTATCATCTACATCAACCACTTGTACAAATGGCATACCAAAGTTATTATCGTACCATTTATCTAAACCATAAGGTTGGGGGAAACTCCCCCTCCGATAATTCGCAATATCTTTTAATTTTTTCACATCCCAATCCACCGGAATCACGCCGATTTCGGTTTGTTTGTAGCCAGCTGGCATTGTTTGGGTTGCTTGGGTCATATTCATTTAGTCGATAATTTTTTGCGCCTTCTTAAATCTTTCAGTATTCATCATCTCCTCTTTCAGTCGATGATTTTCAGCTTCAAGAGCTTTTAGGCGGGGGATAAAGTCATCTATGAATTTAATAACTCCGAGTTTTTTATTTACTCCGTAGAATAAATCCATTATTCCCATTGCAATATTGCCGATCTGCCAAAGATCACCCTTTATAAGATAATCATCTTCAATATCAAAAAATGGAGTAACAAACTTGCCTTTTTCGCCATCAAATCGAAAATTATTATGTGCGTAGATAATATTAGAATGGGCAGTCGAGCTATTGATAGCATTCTTCATATTTTTAATAGCATCCGAGCCTTTCTCAAAATTTTCTTCCAGCCATATATATCTTTTTTTTGTTAGTTCCTGTGTTGCATCAATAATGCCGTTCTCATCTATGTCTGCAAATCCATCTTGACCTGGGTTTGCAATTGCGTAAGCCGCACAAGATCCGGCTTCGAGTACTTGTCGAAGATTCATCATTGCTTGAATGTGATGTAATCGGACGGCTGAAAAATGAGCAAGTAAATGATGTTTGCGGATTTGTGCCAAAAACATTCCGAATATGAATCTGTCAGGATCAACTGATTTAATAAATTGCTGAAGTAGATTGTTAAATTCAGATGCGTTGATAAAATAAGCACCAAAACATTCTGCTCCATGCAAAATCATTTGGCTTTCACTCTCTATAATGTCTCCGATTGTGTCTTGGACAAATTTCATGATTATTTATAATTTAAAGCCCATTTTAGCTAAATGCTCATCGGTTTTCTTTGTGAGGGTTTGGGTCTCTTTTTCTATTGCCGGCAAAGTTTCATCATATCTTTCTGCCAATTCCTTGATTCTCCCCGCCAAAGTTTGCGAAGTGCGATCCACTTCACTCATAATTCGTGTTTGTAATTCATCCATCCATTTGCGGTCTACCACGAGCGTTTTGATTTCTTCAATGGTTAGTATTGGATATTTAGCGATGACTTTTTTCTCCAGCTTGATTTCCGCCTCTTTAATTTTTGACTTAAAATCCGCCTCTTTTTCCATGAGCTCGGTGTATTTTTCTAATTGCGCTAGTTCGTCAGCAAATTCGGTGTCAGTTTTAATCTCCTTGGTTCTATTCTTGAGATCTCCTTTGGTAATGTTCCCTTTTTCATTGACCACGCTTTCCAATAAACCCTCATCACCTCCATGTTCTTCTTTCATTTCTTCCATTTCACACCCGGCCTGCTCTAGCTCGCTTTGCAATTGATCCAGGTCATCTTGTTCGGTTTTGAAATATGTTTCTATCAAAAGAGCGGTCGGAATAAGCTGACCCTCTAGTCCAACTAGTCCAGTAATATCTTTCCGCTTTACAGTGCCATCTTTCTTTTTGGTTTCATTAAATAATCTTGAGATTTTATTGCCAGCTTCCCAACCATCGACAGTGATAATATGTGTGTCATCTTGCATCACTTCTTCCCAATAGCTCATTAAATGCTGGAAAACATCATATTTATCAATCAGGTTTATCTCATTGAATCGTGACAAAAGTCCATTAGCTAATTTAACGATAACCGCTTTCGGGTGAGTAGTTTTGTCCAAACTTTTTAGGTAGGAAGTTTTGATTCCACACCAATCATCAAAAATAATTTTGACACTGGTTTTAAAATGTAAAAATTCTGGATGCTCCAAAATAGTTTTGCGAACATCATCGGCAGAAATAGCGATATCAAAATAACCTTGTCTATCTGATTTTTTATATAAAGAAGCCCGAAGTGAAGGACAAATTGTCCAAAAGTTTTGCATCGAATCAATGTCGCTTTCCGAAATGCCACCTTTGAGATGAGCCTCTATGTCTTGCGCGTCTTCCGGCTCGCTAGTGTCGATGTATCTTGGTAGGTTGAGATTATATTCGTTTTTTTCTATTTCGGCATTGGGCGCAAAATGGCTGAATTTCGGAGTTTCCACCTGAGCTGTCCAAACATCGATGATTTTGCGAATGTCTTGCTCACGCAAACGATTCTTGTTTCCGTCTTTGACAAAGCCCTTAGAGGCATCAATCATAAAAATACCTTTGCGGTCAGTGGCGCCTTCCTTGTCGATTACGAGAATGCATGCTGGGATGCCGGTTCCGTAGAATAAGTTAGCAGGCAGACCGATAATGGCTTTGATATAGCCTCGCTTAATTAGATTGGTGCGTATTTCAGATTCTGCATTACCGCGAAAAAGAACGCCGTGAGGTAAAACGCAAGCGCCTTTGCCTGTACTTTTGAGTGATTTAACAATATGTAGTAAAAAAGCGTAATCGCCGTTTTTCGTTGGTGGAATACCAAAGCCTTCAAATCTGCTATACAAATCATTTTCGGGATCAAAGCCAAAACGCCATTTTTTATCGGAGAAGGGTGGATTTGCGACTACAAAATCAAAAGTTTTAATTGCGCTATTATCCAGAAAAAGCGGGTTAGAAAGAGTGCTTTGCCCTTTTTTAATAACCGCAGTCGGCTCACCATGAAGCCACATATTGAGAATAGCGAGTGCGGCAGTTGGATTATCTTTTTCTTGTCCGTAAATAGAAATATCAATTGGCTTTGCTTCTGATGCGACTTTCAAAAGTAACGAGCCACTTCCGCAAGCCGGATCATAAACTGTTTGTGTTCTGTCTTTGGCGTGTTCAGCACCAATAACTTTGGCGATAATGCGAGAAACTTCTGCAGGAGTATAAAACTGACCTTTGCTTTTACCAGATTCAACCGCAAAATGCTTCATCAAATATTCGTAGGCATCGCCAAGCAGGTCATCGCCTTCGGCTTTATTCTTGCTAAAATTAAGATCAGGATTTTCAAAAATTCCAATAAGGTCGGACAAGCGGTCTTGCATTTCCCTACCTTTGCCCAGTTTGTCCTCGTCGTTAAAATCAACGATATCAATAACACCTTTGAGTCCGTTTGCTTCAGCAAGATTGCTCAGTACTTTGTTGATTCCCTCACCAATGTTTGTTTGGCCTTTTAAGGCGATGAGATCTGAAAAGCCTCCACCTTTTGGCACATCTACCAAAGCATCTGATTTCCCTGCGTATTTATCCGAAACATAACGAACAAATAAAAGCACAAGAACATAATCCTTGTATTGCGAAGCGTCCATGCCTCCACGGAGTGCGTCACAGGCCTGCCAGATAGAGCTATAAAGTTGTGATTTTTTTAGTGCCATAATTGTTTTGAGTTTAACAGTATTATTGTATTCGTTTTCCCCTTATAAATAAATCGTTTTCGGAGCGGAGCGGAGAAAACACCTTATACCCCTTTCTAATAAATAAAAAAACAAAATTGAATTCTTTTTAAGAGTTGGGCGTTAGCCCAAAAGAAAAACATATATTTCAGCTAACTCGTTTTTATACGTATCTCTTTCGTATAAGATATCCGCAATATACTGAAAAACGAAATGTGGTAGACTTCCAACTAGAATCAACTCTATCAAATTTGACCCTTTATGCAAAAATTTTTAGATAAAGTAAAAACCGAATTGCGATATCGTAGTTATAGTCAGAAAACGCTGGATAGTTATTTGGGTTGTCTAAAAGATTTCTTTGGTTTTCTTAAAGAAAATTTTGATAAATTCGACGAATTTAAAGTCAAAGAATATCTAATCGGCCTCAAAGATCGCGGGCTATCCGGTCAAACAATAAATGTTCATCTCAACGCCATCAAATTTTTCTACGAAAATATCGTGAAAATTCCTTTCAAAATTTCAATTAAGTTTTCTAAAAAACCAAATCGGTTGCCGGAAATTCTTTCACGAGAAGAAATCGATCTGATAATCAGCACAATCACTAATGAAAAACATCGCCTTCTTATCTCATTATCATACGGAGCAGGCCTGCGAGTTTCGGAAATCGTCAAACTGCGAATCAAAGACATTGATCTTCCCAATCTTCAGCTAAATATTCGACAATCAAAAGGCGCAAAAGATCGAATAACTGTGGTGCCGAAAAAGCTCCGCGATAAAATCACGCAATTCATGGCCGGCAAAAACGCTGATGATTTTCTTCTGGCCAGCGAACGCGGCGGACGATTGACCGAACGGACAGCACAGATAATTTTTGAACGAGCATTAAAGGCCTCGGGTATAAAAAAACCGGCAACTTTTCATTCCCTGCGCCACAGCTTTGCCACCCATTTATTGGAAAACGGCGTTGATGTCCGTTATGTTCAAGAACTTCTCGGCCACCAAAACATCCGCACCACACAAATTTATACTCACCTAACAAATCCGGCATTAAAAAATATCAAAAGCCCGTTTTAAATTCGCCTACAACCCTACAACCTAAAACAATATGCGGCATTAACGCCCTAATTCTGTTGGTAACTTCGGTCAACATTTCACTCTTGGACTGCAAAGAAGCCAACAGGCTTTTTTCATTTTTCTGTTCATCGGCTAAAAATGATATGCAGACAATTTTCCAATATATTCCTCGCAAAATCCGTTGACGCTTGAGGTTTGAGATGTTATGATTTTGCCACAAAATGTTTAGAAATACGGGCCAGTAGCTCAGTTGGTAGAGCACCGCCTTTGCAAGGCGGGGGTCTGGGGTTCGAATCCCCACTGGTCCACCATTCGACTACCTTTATGCTTCTGTGAAAGGTGGTCGAATGCCCTGAGTGACGAACGGAGTGAGAAGTCGAAGGGCTCTGAAACGTTGGTAGTAGCCAACCGCTCACGGTCTTCGACCGCGTATACAAATATGCCAAGCGAGGTGAGGCCAGCTTAGCTGGCCCACCCTTCGCTCCTTCGGAGCTTCGGGTGGCAGGCCACCCATAACTATTCAAGATAGAGTCATAGGTTGGTAGTGCCACGCGAGAGGAGCGAAGGGTG